>ENA-ORNF01000087-ORNF01000087.1-human-gut-metagenome-genome-assembly--contig:-NODE-87-length-84191-cov-7.039567_pt1 | contig 84191 bp, 94 predicted proteins | sample MGYA00242110_ERZ509012 | MGnify/ENA primary metagenome ERZ509012 (study PRJEB26280, sample SAMEA2338714) | human gut metagenome | biome: human gut; feature: human-associated habitat; material: faeces... | reverse complement strand
TTTTGCCTCTGTATCCTCTGTCACCTGCCAACAGTTTGATTTTTCGCCCGGTTAATCGTTCTACCTGTTCTAAGGAAGACTCGATGGTATGACCGTCATATTCATTGCGGAAGGATATAGCACATAGAATAAAGCCTGTAACAGAACGTATTATGCAATACTTCGGTAAAAATTTACCGAAGTATTGTTAAAGTAAAAAATATGAGTAGCTATTTGCACGCGCTTGTGTTGTTTTACTGTTCAATCCAATCATAGAAAGTCGCCACAGATTCTTTGCTGATAAGAATCTGAACGTTGTCGAAGTTCTTAATTTGTACGAGTAGTTGTCGGTTGCCATAGTTTTGAATGCGGTGAATGGCCTTTCGGGCAATGATGAATTGACGGTTAGCTCTGAAGAACTGTATGGGGTCGAGCCTTTGCATCAACTGTTCCAATGTATAGTTAACCCGATGTTTTAGTCCGTCTGTTGTGCAGGCTTCGGCTCTTTTGTCTGTTGCTATAAAATAGTTTACTTCGGCAGTGTCAACAATGTAAGTGCCATCATACGCATTGGCTTTCAGGTAATGTAGCACTTTTTGCTTTTCGCCCAAGCCAATGCTTTCTAGCATATTGGTCAAGCGCTGCGAATCACTCCCCATAGCCAGTGCCTTTTCTGTTGCTTTTTTCAACGCATCGTCTTTGATGGGTTTCAGTAAGTAGGCAATGCCGTTAGCATCGAATGCCTCTAGGGCAAATTCGCTGTAAGCTGTGGTAAAAATAATCGGTACCTCGATTTCGTTGGCGTTAAGCACCGTGAAGCACAGTCCGTCCTCAAGCCGTATGTCGCAGTAAATCACGTCAAAACGTTGCTCATAGTGAAACATTTGCTCCAAATCCACCAGATTTGTGATAGGACCTTCAATATCTGCCAAAGGGTAGAGTCTGAGCAATTTGCGTTTCAGACTCTCGAAGTTGTAAGTTTCGTCCTCAATGATTAAAACTCTCATAGATTAGTGGAATTTTTACGGTAAAGCAATCCATGGTTTCGTTAAATTCAATGCCTTTACCGGTAAGCAGTATGTAACTAAGGGTCGCTACAAGAAACTTTAAGAATGGCAAAAAGATTCTTAGTCCTACATCTGTTCGAAAATTTAGATCTGATGTATATGGGTTCTTCAAGTCCTATAGCGTCTATATGAAGGATGGTATTTGGTGATTGTGAAGTTATCTCATAGAATACTGTATTCTGGATTTCTTCAAAGGGAATTTCTTTGTCACACCCTTGAAAAATCAAGGAAGCAATCAAGCAGCATAAAGTAATAAAATATCTCTTCATGATTGAATTTTATTTTGCAGTTAAACCAAAGTTGACGTATCCGGTGTTATAGGTTTTTACCACATAATTTCCATTGCGCTTTTCCATTATGAGTGGGTCATAGAAGTATATTTTGGCCATGCCCAAACTATCGTCTTTACTACTGATTTTTGTTGATAATTCTATCGTTTCATGCGTAGTTGTGGAACTTTCTTTGTTTGTTCCCAAGTTCGACTCAGTTCCCGTCTTGATTTCTCCAATACTTATTCCTAACTCATACTTTGTATCACCCGAAATTTTTGGCAAACCTACGTTGGCGGATTTCAGATTCTGAAATAGAGGTGAAGCAGTCCGCTTAGCTAAATAACCAGTGTGAACTCCTTTTGTGAAGGCATCGGCATTGTTTGTGCATGAAGTAAGACTCCATGCTGCGCTTGCAATAAGCGTTGTAGAGATTGTTTGTTGTGAAGGAATGTTCATTTTGTTTTTTGTTTTAATTCGGTGCAAAAGTACAGATGAGGTTTATTTCATGCAATAGCAAAACTACCGAAGCGGACAAATTAACTACTGAAGCGGACAACTTTTTGCTTCCGTCTATTCCTCATCGTATAATCTTCAAACTCTTTGGATTGGGAAGCATTTCGCCGCTTATTGCGCGCAGGGAGGATTTAACAAATAAGTAAATAAACGCAAAGATGAAAAGATTGCCTTAATCATTATTTTAAGGCGGGATTAGCGTGTGCGGAACCTACTTTGGTGTTTTTCTGAACACGCTGATTATCAGTAATTCCGAGATTCTTGAAACTAGCTCGGAACTAATTCAAACTAGCTCGGAACTAATTTCAACAAGCGCGGAACTAATTTCAACAAGCTCGGAACTAATTTCGATAATCGCGGAATAAATTTTTTATACCTCCCGACTGGCAGCTCAAATAGGCGAATAAGGGTGCAGAATAACAGATGCTGTGTTAGCATTATTTTGCCTTTTTCGATTTGCTGATTTAACATTTTATCGAGGATGAATATTTCTTACAACAGGAGGCTATAGTCTATTTGCTTGCATTGATTCAGGATGGAATATAAGTCAAAAAAACAGGAAGCAATGATGCTTTATCGCGTCATTGCTTCCTGCAGAATGAAGGTAAATGGGGAATGTAAGTGTTTGTTTAGTAAGCCAAACGTACGTTGTCTACCCACAGCGTGTTGCCCACCGTACCGATGTAGGCACCGCCGTGACTCGAATCGAACTGGAGTATCATGTGAGTAGGGATTTCGCCAGCCGAAGCCCAACCTACTTCCTTGACGGGAACCATTTTGCCTTTCGAGTTTTTGGCATACTTCGTCGCTTCGCCCGAGGTGAGTGCCCAAGCCGAGGAGTAGAAACTCTTGTGCGTGATGTCGCCATATTCAATGTTGAACGTGGCATTGTGTTTCCAATCGCAACTCTTGTTGAAGCGGTGAACCATGGTACCTACGCGCTTGGCATAGATGTTTCCTTGTGCATCTTCCCAACGCTTTTGCAGGTAAAGGATGCAGTCGGCCATGTCCTGTCCGGGCACGGTTTTACCCTTGGTAATGCCGTTTTGGCGGATACGGTTGCCCGGTACAATGTGTGTCTTGTAGTCGAACACCAGGGCTTTGGGGCGTCCGCTGAACTTTACGCCGGCATTGAGTTTGGCCATTGGGTTCTTGGTGTCGGTGATGGGCTGAATGGTATTGCCCAAAAAGATGGAGCCGGCAGCAAGCACTTTGATGTTGATGATGCCCAGCACTTTAGCTTCGACAATGTGCGTATAGAGTTTTACGCAGTTGCCGTGACCAGGGTGCGAGTCTTTGTAGACGCTGACGTTGGTTTTCGTAACGCCCGACACCCTGGCCCACACGTTCGACGAACCCCATGGTGCACCAATGTGCATGAGGTTGATTGTTTTTCCACCCAGCAGTCGGCTCTCCTTGATGGTTTGCGAGGTCCATGATTCAAAGTTACCCTTTTGGATGAATTGCATTTTGCCGTCGGTATCCTCTTCTTGCACCAAATCAGGAGCATAGGGGAGTGCTTGGGTTTGTCCTGCTCCGAAAAGCAGCAGGGCTCCTAAGATGAATTGCTTGATTTTCATTGTTTGTCTATGATGTTTTTTGTAGGTTGGTTGTAGTTTCGGTTTGATGCGTCGGTGCAGTGTCAGAAGGCTTCGTTGATGTTGAAAATAAAGCCGCCGCCGTCGGGGGTGAGTCCGTAGTCGATGCGCACGTTGATGCCTTTTTTGAATTCCCAGCGGTAGCCAAATCCGGCATTGTAAAGGTTTTTGCGCCAGGCCATGTTGTTGAAGTTGTCGAATGCATTGGCCATGCCCACCCAAAGGACAATGCCGTTGCGGCCCTTGATGTGCTGGCGCAGCTCAATTTGCCCCTCAATGAGGTTTTGGTCGCGGTAGCGTCCTTCGTAGTAGCCGCGCATGCGGTCGTTCGAACCCACAGCACTCATCACGGCCCAAGGTGTGTGTCCGTAGTTGAACTGTCCGTGAAGTTCGCCGGCCAATACAGCCCCCTTCCACAATTTGCCGTAGGTGGCAAAGGTGACTTCGGTGGTTGAGAAACCATAGTTTTTATTACCCAGGAATCGCGGCGAGAAGGTTTGGTCGAGTTGCAGGAACACGCCCTTTTTGGCATTGAGCATAAAGTCGCGCGAGTCGTAGGTGAATGAAATACCTGCGGTGTAAATGTTGAGTTTGCGCTTTTGTCCGTTCCACAGATGCTCAAAGGCCGGGTCGATGCTGCGAGCTTGGAAAAAGCGGTAGTTGACGAACGGACCGAGGTAGGTGTTGTGTGCCAGTTTGAACATAAAGCGTCCCATGGCATTGATGTTGTTCAGGCGATAGTCGGTTTCGTTGCTGTCGTTCTCGCCATTCGTAAAGCCAATGCCCCAGAACTGGGTGCTGAAAGTGGAGAGTTTAAGTTTGTAGTCGAAGCGGTATTTTTCTTTTGGAAAAAGGTGCGTGCCGCGTAGCCCCACCATGAAGTAGCCACCGGTGGTCATGTCGGTGTAGACCGAGGCGTTCGAGCGTGCCAATGTGCTGTCGGCAGCGTCGGTGGTGTAGGTGGCTGTGCCGATAATGCCGAGGCCGAGTCCGGTGGTCGATGAGTAGTGAGGGCCGGGCAGTACGCCAAAGTCTACCTTATTCTGTGGTTTAGGCTTGTTGGAGTCGCGAAAGTAGTCGATTACTTTTTTAATCAATCCTCGTTTCTTGGGCAGGCTGTCGGGAGTTGCCGGCGATTGTATCAGGCTGTCGGCTGTGGTTGGCAGGGAGGCAGTGAGATTGGCACCGTCGGTTTGCTGTGCAAAGAGTTGCGTAAAAACAAAACCGAAGATTATACATACCGAGGCTCGCTTCAGATGTGAGGTAGAAATGAGAAAGGTCATATGCTTAGGACAAAAAGTGTAGGTGGAACACCCCATGCCATAATCATGCAGATTGGCTATGCTGTGTGCCTTGCCGTTATAAAAATGGAGTGCTGTTTGCTCTTTTATGCTGCGAAGTTAGATGTTTCGTGCCAAACTAAAACGATAAAAAGGGTTGAAAATACATAATTACCGAATATTAGTGTAATAATGAGGAAAAACAGTGCTAAAAGAGCGAAAAACAGCTAAGAAATCGCGTCGGAGTTCAATGCGTAGAAGCGAACTTCAAGGTGATTTCTTAGCTGGATGTGTTAAGGCTTGTTTGTGGCATTTTGGGAGATTGGCGGCTTCAGCTGCTTCAGCCAAATGGTAGCTGTAGCTGCCGGAGCGAGCGTTGGAACCACGCACAAAATGTCGGTGATTGCTTAGAACTTGGCAGTTACCTGCACGTCGAAGGTGTTGTAGCGCGAGTCGGTGCGCGTGGCGGCGCGTCGGGCTGTGCGGTCGTCGGTAAAGGTGTAGTTAAGCTGGAAAATCAGGTTTTTACCTAAGTGGTAGTTTCCCGAAATGCCATAGTCGGTTCGGAGCGAACTCCACGTTTTGGCGTCGCGGTAGCAGTCGTAGCGACCGTAAATTTTGAGGTTCTTGATTACAGGCACCCCGATGGTGGCATACCAGGCATCCGAACGGTCGGGAGCTGCGGCATTGGTGACCACTCCGCCCACCGAACTCATGTATTCGCCACGTACGGTCCAGTCGCTTTCATACTTCATGCCCACGCCCCATCTTACGCGTTTCACGCTTTTCAGGTGGTTGGGGTTGGAAGCATCGTATTTTTCGTTGGTGTATTTGCCGTTCCAACCGAAACCGCCGATAGCGAGGTCCTTGATAGGCGAAATCCAGAGTCCGCCAATGAGGTCTTTGTGGTGGTCTTTGTCGGCATGGTTGATACCCTGTCCGTTGAAGAAGCCTAATTGGTAGTGAATCCACTTGTGTCCGTCGGCACCCGGGAGCAGGTCGCCTTGAATTTGCACACCCAAGTCGCGGCCCGAACTTTTGTGTTCGCCGTTTCGATCACCGATGGAGGCTATTTTCATGGTGGCTTGCGAATAGCAGCCGTAGCCCACCTTTAAGGGGCTGTAAGGATTTTCAAAACCGAAGGGACGCTTGAATTGTCCGAGTTTGACGCGGAAAAAGTCGAACTTTTGCCATTCCATGAAGGCGTCAACTACGCGCGGACCTTTGTCGACACCCGGTGCACCGTTTACTTCGAGTTGGAACTTGTAGTAAAAATCGTTGAACACATGGCCATCGGCATACAAACGCACAAAGCGAAGGTCGAAACCTCCGTTGGTGGCCTGACCGCTGCGGTCGCTGATGGAATATTTGGCAATGATGTAGCCGCCAAAGTTGATGGTAGGCTTCATGGTTTGCAGCAATTTCGAATCGGTGTTTTTGCTTTCGAAAGTGATGCCTTGCGTTTCGCGTTCCGTTTCGCGCGGTGCGTTGCCCTCGTTGTCGGCCATGGCAGTTTGCGAGGCTAAGGCCAAAAGGGCTACCATGCTTGTTTTAAGTAAGTGTTGCATAAGAAAGTCAAAGTTCAAAAGATACTGCAAAGTTACTAAATAAAAATTAAGTTATTCGGATTGATACGAAAAATAGCCCAACTTCCTCCGTGAAGGAAAGTTGGGCTATGGGCAATTTTGAATGTTCAGTATGCTGTAGCTACTGCTGCACCCGATGGACAAGCAGCTGCTCTTAGGGCAGATACACCTTGCGCTTTTGAGCCGTTGGGCGTAGCCTACTACATTGTTGCTGTAGGTGTTGATGGAAGCCTCTCTCTTCTTGTCGAGTTTATCCAGTTGTTTTTTGTAATTCTCGTAGAGTTGTATCAGGGCTTGGGCATTGGCAATGGGGTTCTGCATGAGTTCTTCATGCTTTTGAACTGTGTAATAGCGGTTTGGTAAGCGAAAAACGAGTTTTACTTGGTTAATCGCATTTGACACGATATATAAAATGCTCGTAAGGTCTTGTAGTTCAATGGATAGAACAATGCTCTCCTAAAGCGTAGATTTGGGTTCGATTCCCAACAAGACTACTGAAAACGCTCAACTTAATTGCAATGTTGAGCGTTTTCATTTTTTACTTTCTGCAAAAAGTGCGTATATTTGCGGAAAAATGTTCTACAATTATTCTACAAGAGCGTATGGCAACATTCAAAGCAGAGGTGTACGCACACCAAAAGAAAGCTGACGGCACATATAACATTAAAATCCGTGTCACTCACAAGCAGCGAAAAAAGTACCTTGCAACACCGTGGTATGTCGGCAAGGAAGACCTTACCCGTTCCCTCAAGCTGAAAAACCAAAGATACATTGATATGGTTGATGATGTTATCAAGCGTTACAGAACCATTTGCAACAATGTAGGTGAGGGCTTGGACAATCTGAGCGTTGAGCAAATCGTGGAGTTGATAACTGCCAAAAAGGAAGAAGAACACTTCACGCTTGATATTGTTGCTTATACCAGGGCGTACATTCAGAAGCTCTTTGATATAGGGCGCACGGGCAACGCCAAAGCCTACCAAGTAGCCATAAACAACATGGTTAAGTTCGTTGGGCGTGAAAGTGTTGATATAAGCGAAATCACGGTAAAGTTCCTCAATGATTGGATAAGATGGATAGGTGAGCAACCAGCACGGAAGAACTGCAAAAAGGGAGGTAGGGCGCAAAGTCTATATCTGGCAGGAGTAAGGGCAATGTATAACAGAGCTAAGAGAGAATTTAATGATGAGGAAGCGGGTGTTATACGGATTCCGTTTTCCCCATTTGCTAGGGTGGACATACCCAAAGCTCCAATAACACGCAAGCGTTCCTTGACAGTGGAACAGATGAGAGAGCTAGCAAAAGTGCCATACACAAGCATATTACAAACAAGGTGCAATCGTTATAACCTTGCCAAAGATGTTTTCTTGTTGAGCTTTCTGTTAATCGGAATGAACGCTGTGGACTTATACAACGCCACCGACTATGAGAATGGGCGCATAACATACCAGCGTACCAAGACACGTTACAGACGAGCTGACGGTGCGGAAATATCCATAAGAATAGAACCAGAAGCACAGGCATTGTTTGACAAGTATAAAGACCCGACAGGCAAGCGTGTTTTCAAATTCTATAAGCTGTATTCTTCCATGGACGGTTTTAGCGTTGCGCTCAACAAGGGATTGAAGAAGATAGGAAATTCACTTGGTATAGATGACTTGGAATTTTATGCGGCACGTCATACTTGGGCTACAATCGCAACGAATGATGCAGAAGTGGATAAGTACACCGTTCACACGGCATTGAACCATGTGGACGAAAATATGCGTGTTACTGACATCTATATTCGTAAGTCGTGGGACAATATAGACAGAGCAAACCGAAAAGTGCAAGACCTTATGAAATGGGACTTATCAGAAGTAACAGAGCCTAAAAAGTAGGCATTTTGCCTAAGCAAAATTTTTACTTGCTTGATTATCAATGCTTTTTGTTTTTGGTATATATTTTTGCCTAAGCAAAACATATTTTGCCTAAGCAAAATTTTTACTTGCTTGATTATCAATGCTTTAAGTATGCCGTTTTGCTTAGGCAAAATCTCCCTCGCGCACGCGCATAATGCGCACACGCGCGTATATATACACTCTATATATAATATCTTATTAAGTATAAGTATATGAAATAGGGGGTATGGGGGAAAGAACACGCTAATTTGGATTTTTTGAAGAAACGAAAAAAGAGTGCCTATTTCTGACACTCTTTTTCTTTATCCATTTGCCTTTTCAAGTCTTTCTCGGATTTCATGCGCTCGTATAGTGGGCGGTCTATTTGAACACAATCCTTTCCGTCAAGTGTTGCATCAAGAATGACATCAAGCAACTTCATTTCATCTGCTGAATGGTTGTATGTAAACAAGTCATTCGCTTCTTCTTTGGATAGCAAAACATAGCTTGCCTTGAACATAGCCGACCGTGCTTTGGCTTTCCAAACTTTCTTTTGCTGTTTCTCCCATGATTGCACCTTTGGTTTGCGTTTCCGCTTTCTCTTTGTTGGCTGTCCTGTTGGTTGGTAGATACCATTGTTTGCAGTCTGTCGCTTACCATACGCCCAAAGCAGACCAACGAAAAAGATAATCACAAGTACGGCTATCATTCTTCAAACATCTTTCCGGCACCCAACATTAGCCATTTGGCATTTACTCCAAAGTCCTTTACCATTGGGTACATCCACGAAACTTGAAACCATCCTCTATCCAAGTCCTTGCGGTTGGCTATGAGGTTGCGCCTGTCAATCTCATACAGGCGGCAATAGGTATTTACACCTCGTATCTTTTTCATCGCCACTATTGCGTCCAGAGCGCAATAGAAGCGTTCCATTATCTGCTTGCTTATTGGTGTATTCATTTTAGTTTGTTTATTTCTACCATATCATTGTCTATGCGCCTATGTGTTTCTGATTGCGCAATCTTATCAGAACGGTAGATGTAAAGATTTTCGTGCAGTAAGCCATTGCTCCATGAGAAAGTAACCAAGGCGCATTTGTTTCTTTTTTGAAAGAGCTTATAGGCATATTCGCCTTTCTCCTTAATCATGTTTTCAGTTGGTGATTGGTGCGAATCCATTGGCTCGCCAAATTCCTCAACAGTAACACGGTCTAAGCATTCCAAATCTCCCCATTCTCTACCTTGTATCTCTACATTTGACAGCTTTACTCCAATAAGCAATCCGTCTTTATCGAACAAGCCCGTGATGTTATCAAAGCCCCAACCCTTGTAAATATACGGATAAGTCCTAACCATGTTGTCACCTTTACATTCTGGATTACTTACCTTATCCTCGAATTTTACCCTTATGGAGTCAAAGGACATTTCCTTTATAAAGAAAGCAATGCTATCAATCGCATATTTTTCTTCTGGGCTTTCAACAGGCTTGCTTGTTTGTGTGCAAGCAGTAAACATAAGGACTACAATAGGGATAATTATATTTTTCATGCGCACATAGTTCTTAATTGTTCGACATCTGCTTTCAACTCTTGCAGCTCTTCAAAGGGTAATCCTTTAACCCTTGCTGTTGTGATAGCCTTTTCCAACTCAACCAGAACTTTTAAGCTCTTTTCAGAATTTACTTGGTGTATGCTTTGCTTGCAAAGCTCAATAACCATTCGATAGTATTCTTTCATATCTCTTTGTTTTTATGTTAATACTTGGGTACTTTGCCAAATGGAGTTAGCCTACATCTGCAACAGTGGCATTGCCGACCGCTGGGGCAGTTCCCTTTTTGGCAACTTCCAACAATGCCTCCAACTTGCCAATCTGCCTGTTGAGGTCGGCAATCTGTGCGTCCTTATCAGCAAGCAAGCCGTAAGGTGCAATCTGCTTTTCATTCATCATTCGGACAATCATGTTGGAGAAAGCCTCCCCGCCCGCTGTGATAAATTCAAGGCTATCATCAGTCACCTGTACTTGTTTTGTCTGCTTTTCGTTTTGTAGTGGCTCTAAATCCTCTTTGTAATATTCGGATATATCACCATATACAGACTGTAATATCTCCATTTTATCCGCTGGTAAAGGTCTAATACCGCTTTCGATACGAGAGATAAAGTTCTGATTACAAGAAAAAATCTCCGCAATCTCCTTTTGGGTAATATTTTTATCTTTCCTAAATGCCTTTAAATCAAATACTTTCATATCTATTCTAATTTTTGTTGAAAAATATATCCAATAAAATTTGGATAATTCGGATATATATCCTACCTTTGCAACATAATAACAATAATAGTGTTGCAAAGATATAAAAACATGTCTGTAAAACACATTAAATCAGCAAGAAAATGAAGTATAAGAAGAAAACAAAGTTTCGCCAGCTATACGATGCGCTGCCAACAGAACGCCCACAAGCTCCAAAAACAGCATGGGTGAATGATATTGCGGCACTCGTTAAGGTACACCCTACCACTGTAAGGTGTTGGCTTGCTGGAACACAGAAGCCAGACGAATTGAGAACAACCCTTATCGCTAAACATCTTGGTGTTAAGGCAGAAGAATTGTTTAACGCTTAAAGCATCAGACGATGAGTAGAAGCACATTGGTAAATTTTATTGGTATGTGTGTTTGGGGGTTTATAGCCCTATGTTGCACAGTAACCATGTTTTTCAATTGGGGACACATATTGTTCGCCTGTGGCGGTTGGGCTTTCGCTTGGCTCTGCTACATAGACAAAGAGTATTCCACTGAAAGCGTAAGAGATTATTTCAAGCGTAAAAGGAGGGTATGATATGGCTATTACAATGGAGTTGTACGAATTGAAGAACATCTGTAAGGAAATGGCGGCTCTTGGTGCTGCCACGATAATACAGACGAACACACCAAGCAATGACTTGGTTTCACAACGTGAGGCATATCGCCTGTATCAAGAAATGCGAGTAAGGCGGTGGGTTGAGCAAGGGCTTATAACTCCACAACGTAATGGTTCCGCTCCCAACTCAAAGCGTTTCTATTCACGGGCAGAGCTGCAACAGCTCAACAATGCTGAAACATTAAAAACAATCATCAACAGATAAGAAACTATGAACAGGATTAGCAGATTTATCTCTGCCTATCTGAAAGGCAGACAAGAACGCAAAGCCGAACAACGTAAGGCGGTGATGCAGAGTGAGTCTTTGAAAGTAGTGCAAGTAATGGAGTTCCAAAAGCAGCTCTACATTTGCTACAACAACATTCCGCTTATTGACATTCGCTATGTGGAGAATGTGCAAACAGTGCTGAATGACGCTCGCACAATCAGAGAAAAGTATATCGAAAGTAATAACATCAAATTTGGCGCACAATGAAGAAAATTTTATTGAAATCCCTTTCCCTTGTCAATTTCAAGGGAGTGCGTGATTTTAGTATCACGTTCAATGACGGCATAACGACCGTATGCGGGGACAATGGAACGGGCAAGACAACGCTCTATGATGCGTATCTGTGGCTTCTGTTCGGTAAGGACAGCACAGGTAGAAGTGACGGTGCTAATGGCTTTAACGTGAAAACCAATGACGAGAACGGAAAGCCAATATATCGTCTGGAACACTCTGTAACAGCCGTGCTTGATGTGGACGGCAAGGAAATAAAACTGCAACGCTCACTTTGTGAGAAGTGGCAGAAAGTGAACGGTACTACTGATGAAGTGATGAAAGACGAAACAAAGTATTTCATCAATGATGTGCGCACAGGCACCAAGAAAGAGTATCAAGCCGAAATCTCGGAAATCATACCAGAAGATGTGTTCCGTATGATTACCAACCCGTATTTCTTTACATCATTGAGTGCGGACACGCAAAAGGAAATGTTGCTTGAAATGGTTGGCAACATAGATGATGAAGAAGTGGCGGCTACTAATCCAGAGTTCATTGCTTTGCTTGATGAAGTGAACGGAACGAGCCTTGCTAAGTGGGCAAAAGAAGTCGCTGCCAAGAAAAAGGCTTGTAATGATGCGCTTGTCACAATACCAGCAAGCATAGAAACCGCTAAAAAGCTCATGCCCGAAAGTGAAGATTGGTCGGCACTTGAAAAGCAGTTGAAGTCATTGCAAGACAGCGTTAAGGGCATAGACGCACAGATTAGCGACAAGTCGGCACTTAATGATGAAGCCTATAAGCGTAAGATGGAGTTGCGCAACAAGCAATCCCAAAAGCGTATGATGTTGCAAGACCGTGAGAGTGCTATCCGCATGGAAACTAACGCAGCGCATAACAAGGCTATTGCTGAAATTCAGCAGATGGAGGGTGAACTTTCAATCAATCAGACCAACGTGTCACGTTACCGCAACGAGAAAAAGGCTACTGATGATAAGGTGGCAGAGCTTAACACAAAGCTCGTAGATATGCGTGAACAATTCAAGACCATTGCCAAAGAACAGTTCACAGAACCAAATGGCGATGTGCTTGTGTGTCCTACTTGTGGTGAACCTTACAAGGGCGAGAACTTAGAAAACGCAATTGCGAAGCTCCGTGGAAACTTTGAACAAAACAAGGCAAAGCGACAAAAGGACATTCAGACCAAGGGCAAGCAATACAAGGCTGAATATGACAAGGCTGTCGAGCAGCAGACCAAACTAACAGGACTGATAGCCAAACTTGAAGACGAAGCCCTTACTATTAAGGGAAATATCGAAATCAAGAAAGCGCATATCCCAGTTGCTGGCAATGCGGACGAAGCCATTGCGTCTGATGAACAGTGTATTGCCTTGCGCAATGACATAGCGGAAATTGATAACCAACTGAATATTGAGGTGCCACAAGCCGATGTGTCGGGACTGCAAAGCAGCAAGAATAACATCAACGCCCAGATTGCCGACATCAACAAACGACTTGGCAAACGTGCCATGATTGAGCGTGTCAGCAAAGAGGTGGCAGAGCTTGAAGAAAAGCGTATCTCCAACAATCAAGCCAAGGCAGACTTGGAGCGTTGGGAAGATGTATATACACGCTTTCAGAAGTCAAAAGATGAAGTTCTCATGCAACGTATCAACGGTTTGTTCAGTTTCGTTTCGTTTTCCTTTGTCAAAGACCAGAAGAACGGTGGCGAGAAAATCACTTGCTATTGTAGCGTGAACGGTGTGCCTTATGCAGATGTAAATACGGCTGGCAAGTTGAACGCTGGCTTGGATATTATAAACGCTATATGCGCTACAAAAGGAATATGTGCGCCTTTGTTTGTGGACAACTCCGAAAGCGTTGTAGATATAATTCCAACAATCGCACAGCAAGTAAGATTGGTTGTTGCTGCTGGCTCACCCCTAAAGGTTGTGAAATGAAAGAGATTTGGAAACCTATACCAAACTACGAGGGAATGTATGAAGCCTCTGACATGGGGCGCATACGTTCCGTAAGTAGGACTGTTAAGCGTAATGGTGGAACAAACAAAACGCTAAGTGGTCGTGTGTTGGTGTCAAGCACGCAAGGGAAAGGCTACAAATGTGTTACACTTTCCAAAAACGGGTGTGTTAGAACATACAGAGTACACAGGCTTGTTGCAATAACATTCATTCCAAACCCTAAAGGGCTACCAGAAGTAAATCACATAAACGAGAACAAAGCAGACAACAGTGTTTCAAACCTTGAATGGATTACTCACATTGGGAACATTAAACATGGTACTCAAATAGAACGTAGTCACAAACACAGGGATTGCAAAGGCGCAAATAATGGAATGTTTGGTAGGAAAGGCAAGCTAAGTCCCGTTTCAAAACGAGTTGCGCAAATAACACCACAAGGTAAAGTTATAGCCGAATATGACAGTTTACGGGAAGCTGCTAAGTCTATTGGGCGCACCCCAAACTCTATAACAAACACCATAATTGGACGCACCTCACATTGTTGCGGCTATCAATGGAAAATTATAAACAACTAATACTTTCAAGATATGGAAGAACAGAAATCAATGACTGCACAGCAGCAACAACAGGGCGGTGCTGTCGCAAAGAAACCGCAAGCGAAGAACTTAGACACGCTAAAGCGAGTGCTTAACGCTGATTCGGTAATGACGCAGTTCAAGAACGCCCTTAGCAAGAACGCATCTACATTCGTTGCGTCACTCATAGACTTGTATAGTTCGGATAGCAAGTTACAGTTGTGCGACCCTAACCAAGTGGTGAAAGAAGCACTGAAAGCAGCGGTATTGCACTTGCCTATCAACAAGGCTTTGGGACAGGCTTTCATCATTCCGTATTACAACACGGTGATTGACGAGAAAGGCAACCGTGTGAAGAAGTACGAGCCTGTATTTCAGATTGGCTACAAGGGCTTGTATCAGCTTGCAATGCGTACAGGTAAGTATGCTATCATTAACGCTGATGTCGTGTACGAGGGTGAGTTACAGCGTACATGTAAACTGACGGGAGAGATTGATGTTGAGGGGCGTAAGGTATCTGAAAATGTCGTAGGCTACTTTGCTTACATTCAGTTGGTGGACGGCTACCACAAGGCTCTCTATATGAGTGTTGAGGATATGGCGGCACACGCCAAGCGTTACTCTAAGGCTATCGCATACAACAAGGGCGTTACTATTGACACGCTGCTCAACCTCGCCAAGCTGCCTGTTAATGCTGACAGCACACAAGTAGGTTGGCAAGGAAACTTTCACGCTATGGCGATAAAGACCGTGCTACGCAATCTATTGGGCAAATATGGCTATCTCACGGTATCATTGCAAGAGGGTATTGCATCCGACACGCAAGGCGATACGGAAGACAAGCCAGATGTTAATATTTTCGCTCAATCTCCCGAAGCATTTGACGATACAGATGTGGAATACGAAGATGTTACAGATGTTCAGTCACTGCCACAAGGCGATGAGCAAGACGGACAGGAAACAGAGCCAGACCCAGGCTTTTGATTAACCAAGTGAACTATGGAGTTGAAAGTGTTAGGTTCAAGCAGCAGCGGCAACTGTTACATTCTTGACAACGGCAAGGAAGCTCTTATACTTGAAGCTGGAGTACGCTTCCAAGAAGTGAAAAAGGCTTTGGGTTACAATCTCCGAAAAGTCGTTGGCTGTCTGATAACGCACCGACACCAAGACCACGCCAAGTATATAAAGGCTATGGTGGATAACGGATTTTACACATTGGCTTTACCAGATGTTTGGGAAACAAGGGGTGTATGGGGGTCACGCTCTATCCCCATTGTTCCCAAGCATGGTTACAAACTTGGTCGGTTTAAGGTGCTGCCGTTCAGTGCTTGCCATGATGTCCCTTGTGTGGGCTACCTCATAGAACACCCCGAATGTGGGCGTGTGATGTTCCTAACTGACAGTTGCGAGTGTCTTAGCTTGTTCTCTAATCTTAACCACGTTTTGATAGAGTGCAACTATTCAATGCCTAAGCTCATTGAAGCTGTCAATGCTGGAATAACGCCTCGAACGCAAATAGACCGCTTGCCAAATTCTCACATGGAACTGCAAACGTGCAAGTCGGTACTCTCTGATTTAGACCTTTCCAATGTGTATAACATAGTGCTTTTACACTTGTCAGACCACAACAGCGACAGGTTGCAATTTGTATCTGAAATCGAAAGACATACGGGCAAGGTGGTGTATGCTGCTGCCCCAAATCTTAGCATAGACATTACAAGGTTCTGATATGGCAAAGGTCTTGGTGGAAAAAAGAAAAGGACTATTCACGCTACAACCATTGTACGAATGGTTTGCACAAGTCTGTGATGGAATGTACCGCATTGAGGTTAAGCGTATGCGTAAGCCACGCTCTAACGACCAAAACGGGTGGCTGTGGGGTTGCATATATCCAATGCTGCTTGATGCACTCTTAGAGGCTGGTTGGGAGTTTGTGAGTGTTGAACAAGTACACGAATACTTCAAGAATATGCTTGCAAAGGATAGTGTGGTGAATAAGCACACGGGCGAGATTGTGGAGTTTCCCACATCAACTGCAACTATGGACACTCTGACATTCTCCACATATTGCGAAAAGCTAAGGGAGTATGGGCGTGAATACCTTGGAATTGAAATACCCGACCCCGATAAATATTGGAGAACTAACGATGATACAGGTGCCTAACAATGTGGTTACTGACTTGGTAAGACACATTCCAATGATTTTAGAGTTGTTGCCCGACAATACAAGCACACGGGTTTACAATGCTGTGAGATTAACAAAAAAGAATATTCAGAAACTCAAAAAGTTAAGCGATGAACAAAGAAACAAAAACGGTTGAGGTACAGGAATACCTCGCATACAATTTCAAAGTTGGAGAACGCTTAAAATAATTGTTGAACTAAAAACAGAAAGTTATGCAAGATTTAATGTTTGCTGAAGAACCCGTTGAAAAAAGGGAACAGCTATTGCGTGACAATTGCGACCAAATCGTAGAGCGTAGTTACACACGAAAGTTTGAACAGCACGAAGTGAACGCAAGGCGTGAGGAGTTGGAGAACGTGTCTATCCAAGTGTCAGAGCTTGAAGACAAACTCGCTGAAATCAGAGCGGACTATAAGGGACGCATTAAGCCGCTGCTGGAAAGACGGGGACTTATCCTTGACGAGCTGAAAGCCCGTGGCGAGTACGTTAAGGGAGATTGCTTCAAGTTTGTAGATGTGGACGAGGGAAAGACTGCATTCTACTCGCCCGAAGGCTACAAGTTGGAGGAACGCCCGATTACCCCAGAAGAACGCCAGCGTACAGTTATGCAATTCGTGCGTAGAACAGGAACAGACAACTAATTTATTCACTAAGTAAACCAAAAGAAAAATGGAAAAGAACAACGAAAAGATTGCCGTTAATATCGGCAACTACACAGGCGAAAAGCCAATTGAGATTGTATTGCGTGAGGGTGTTGCACCAGAGGTTCAGCAGTTGGAACTCAAAAAGCCCGAAAAGATAGATGCTGCGGGTGTGCTTTCAACACCGCTTGATTGGCTCGTTAAGCGAGTTGATACGATTGACCAGAAGGAAGCCAACATTGTTGTAAACCGTGAGGCAATGACTATCACGCTTACTATCAACGAGCGTGACAACTACACCAAGTCCACATTCACAGGCAAGGCTGCTTACTCTGAAATCTTCGAGGCATTCCACATCAACGATGAGAAGACGGGCTGGATTCCCGCAAAACTCGGACAGTTCTTGCGCCTTAACCGTGCCGTGTTCGACAAAAAAGAGGAAAACATGAAGCTCGTTTCTGCCCTCAAGAACTTCACTGCAAATGCAAAGTCAGAGATTGAGAAGCAGCGTGACCCGTCTGGCAGTCGTGCTGATGTGTACCGTACACAGGTGGAAAGCAATCTGCCAAAGGACTTCACTGTCAATATCGCCATCTTCAAAGGTACGGAGAAGACACCTATTGTTGTGGAGTTCGACCATTACCTTTCAGACGGAGATGTGTACTTGCAACTTGTATCGCCTGGTGCCAAGGAGGTAGCAGATGAGTACCGTGACCGTTGCATTGACGATGTTGTAGGTAAAATCCGTGAGATTGCGCCCGACATTGCCATTATGGAAGCATAAACTTTAAGGGTATGGCAGATAAGCGGAAACACTCACTTATGCCTTTTGACACGGGAGCTTGGCTTACAGACTCTCGTGTCAATACCCTTTCGCTTATGGCTAAGGGTGCGTGGGTCGGTTTGCTCTGCTATATGTGGGAAAGTTCCCAACGTGGAATGTTGGTAAAGCCCAACAATGCGCCATATACGCTTAACGAGTTGGTAGCATTGTCTGGTTGTACTGATGATGAACCAATACAGGAACTCATAGATTGCGGTGTGCTGTCGTTAAACCACAAAGGCGTGTACTATTCCGCTGACATGGTTAAACAAGCTGATATAAGCGAAAAAAGGCGCAATGCTGGCAAGAAAGGCGGTGATGCGATGAAGCATAGGATTAGCGAAGCACCGAAAAAAGGGAATAAGGTTGCAACACCAAGCCCTATTGAGTCACCGCCACCACTCACAGAAAAGCAAAAGCAAATGGTGGAGAAAAAGAAAAAGTACAACTATGCCGAATGTGTCACACTTACCCGTGATGAATACGCCAAGCTCTGTGCCGAATACGGAGAGGATGCGGCAAAGCGGATGATAGAGATACTTGATAACTACAAAGGTTCAAAAGGCAAGCGGTACAAGTCAGATTATAAGGCTATCCTTAATTGGGTAGTTGATAGGTATAACGAAGAATATATTAAATATGGTACTCAACGGAAAGCAGCTTCAACTGCCCAAGACACAGGAAGAGGCATTGAAAATCATACAGGATATGCAAGCGGAACGATTCCACTTGACGAAACAGCGGGCGGAAGCTCTGACAGTCCAACACAGAAAGGGTATTCTGAAAGGTTTTAGATATGACCTAACAGACCCTAAAGAGTATTCACAGCACGTTAATCTCATTGTTAGCATTGGCAAGAACTATATGTTGCGTGAGTTTTCCGACTTTATTGTTGATGAACACAACTCTAAGGTGTTGCGCTTCTTGACCTACTACTTCAACAACTGCATTTTAGCAGAAAACGTATTCCCCAATGAAAACTATAAGTTGCACAAGAATATCTTGCTTATTGGAGAACCAGGCACAGGCAAGTCAATGATAATGCAAATATTCTCTGATTATCTAAGAGTAACCAATAACGAGAATATGTTTCGCAATATCAGTATGACGCAACTTATGAACTACCACAAGGTGTATGGACACATTGACAAGTACACCTACAATGAGGTTAAGGGCACAAGCTCGCAAGAGTGCTACGATGGTGTTATGCCATTTGCTGTATGTCTTAACGACCTCGGACTTGCAACAGAAAAGCAAAAGAGTTTCGGAACGCTGCTTACCCAGATTACCGATGAATTTCTTTTCGCTCGCTATGAGATATACCAACAGTACGGAAAGCGGTATCACATTACAAGCAACCTTACTGTTACCGAACTGAAAGAACGCTTTGAAAGCCGTCTGATAGACCGCTTCAAAAGTTTCAACGTGATTGAGTTGCACGGGGGTAGTAGGCGCAAGTAGCCTTTTATTTTTACCCGTAATGTGTGTTTGACAAACAATTTACGCATGAAGAAAAAAGTAATACTAATGCTTAACAGGGTGTTCCCTGTTAAGCATACCAAGGATGGAACACCGACAATGTTTGCGAACTTGCTCTATGCCAACCACAAGATACATACTGTCCGTATGGATGAAAAAGGGCTATGGGCAAAGCGTTGTGATGAGGTGAACAGCGGGAAGAAGATACTTTCCATTCGTGAATGGACGGAAAGACCGTACCGTTCAGAACAACGAGAGATAAAGCAGCTTGCCCAGATAGGGATGCAACACATAACAATGACATATTCGTCTGACGATGCGCTGCCCCAATGCTGGATTGACAATAAGCGTGTGCCGATAGAAGACATTGCTAACAATGACGGATTGAGCGTTGAAGACTTCGTAGATTATTTCTTTGGCAAGTGTGGTTGCAAGAGCAATGTTTTCGAGGGTGTGGTTATTCACTTTACACCATTCAGATATTAGCCTATTTAATAGATACGACTATGAGCAGAGAAGAATACAAAAATATACTTGGTGAAGAAATTTGTGAATACTGTCCGTGGCGCAATGGCGAGATAGACCGTATATGCGATAGTACTTGCGAGGGTACATGGTGCGATGATGCACTTGACAATTTCATGGACGAAAACCAAGATTACTTTGACAATGAAGAGTGACCGCATAATTATGGGCAATTGCACTTGTTATAATTGCGATTGCATGGAGGTGATGAAAGAAATGCCAGATAACAGCGTTGATTTCATTCTTTCTGATATACCCTACGACTTGGACTTGAACGGTGGCAGCTCACATGGTGATTTTTGCACAAGAAAGCAAATTCAGTCACGAAAGAACAGCTCCCTTTGCTTCGTTTCGCAAGGTATTGACTACGACAAGGTATTTAGCGAGTTTGAGCGTATCTGTAAAGGCGTGAACATTTGCGTGTTTTGCTCCAACAAGCAAATCGGGCGAATAATGACATGGTGGGAAAACAAGGGATATGTGGCAACTTTGCTCGTATGGGATAAGCCAAACCCTATGCCGTTGGGGAATGGGTGCTACATCAACAATCTTGAATTTATAGTTTATGTCCGTTCAAATGGTGTTACTTACAACAATCTCGGATATGAACTGCAAATGAAAACCTTTCACGACCAACCGCCACAGGCAAAGAACAGATTACACGAAACCGAAAAGCCAATCAACCTATTGCGCCACTTGTTGATGTTACACTCCAATGAGGGCGATACAATCTTTGATGCGTATGCTGGCAGCTTTTCAACTGCCATTGCGTGCTACTTAGAAAAACGTAACTTCATAGGCTGTGAGATTTTGCCAAAATACTTTGAAAAGGCAATGAAGCGGCTTGAATGGGAACAACGGCAACAGTATTTATTCTAAGGGCATACGGTATGAAAATACAGAGGCTGAAAAGAGAAAAGGAAAGAGTAAGGGACATGGCAAGAAAATTGGGTGAATATTGCAATGAACACCCAAGCGACAACGTGGCTTACAATGTTTACTTGCTTGTTTGTGGAATAGTATTTTAACAAAAAACGATTTTAATATGGAATTGAACGCAACAAAACGCACAGACCTGTTTCTGATAGACCCTTGTAACATTGTGGTTATGGACGGTTTTAACGTGCGTAGAGATTTCGATTTGAACGAACTCAAAGAACAGATAAAGGCAAACGGTGTGCTTAACCCCGTTACCGTTATTCCATTCAAAGAGGATGGAGTGGAGAAATACAAGCTGGTGGATGGTGAAAGAAGATACCGTGCGACCATGCTTGCCATAAGTGAGGGTGCAACCATTCCGTTCATTAAGGCTCTGAAAGCCCCAAAGGGCGCAACCACAGAACAGCTCTACATTGAACAGATGATGCGAAATGAGGGAAAGCGTTTCTCTGAATTGGAGTGCGCTATAATGTTTAGACGGTTCAAAGAAGAGTTTGGCTATTCGCAAGTTGAGATTGCCGAAAAGTTCAAAAAATCGCCCGCATTTATCAGCAAGTGCCTCTCGCTGTTGGATTTTCCGCAATACCTACAAGATAAAATTGCCAACGGTGAATTGTCGGCAAAGGCAGCAAGGGAGATTAGCAGCACATACGCCCATGAGAACGACCAAGTAAGGGCAGCGAAGATAGCTCTAAGAACTGCAAAAGCAAACGGCAAGACAACGGCAACCAACAAAGAGGTACAGAGTGCCCTCAAGGATAGTAAGCAAGCTAAAGCCATTGCGGACGCATTGCGTAGCGTATGGGCATATCTGGACGGAGAAAAGACAGTCGATGTAGATAGGCTCATTACGCTGCTTGACAGTACAAGCAGCTTGCACTCGGCAATGAAAGAATATAAAAAGGCAAAGTAACATGGGAAAGAAAGACAGGAATACGCCTCTTCGTTTACCTCGTAAACTCAAAAAGGACATTATCAAAGTGGCGGGGCGTGATAGTTTTTACAGGGTTATGTACATTATGACCTTACAGTATGTAAATACAGGTAATCAGTATATCAAAATCAAACGTGGCAATGGCTAAGATAATTGGAAAGGCTTATATCGGCATAGACACGGGAACACATACAGGCGTGGCTATATGGGGAAGTGGGCAGTTTCTCTTGCTTGAAACAATGGCTATACACAAGGCAATGGAGATTGTGAATGAGTATGTCCAATCGGGTATTGAGGTAGTTGTGCGTGTCGAAGACCCACGGCAAAGAACATGGTTCGGAACAGAGAGAATGAGCCGTGAGCAAGAACGGAAGAAACTGCAAGGTGTCGGCTCTGTAAAGCGTGATGCAAGCATCTGGGATGATTTTCTTTCAGACTTGTGCAAGACGAAAAGAAATGTCAAGTACGAAATGGTTGCTCCTAAGCGAAATGTAACCAAACTTACAGGTGAGAGTTTCAAGGCAATAACGGGATGGCAAAGTCGCACAAATGAGCATAACAGGGATGCGGCTATGTTAGTTTACGGTCTTTAAGCAAATTTTCTGTTTAATATGTGTTTGTTAAACACAAAATTAGTATCTTTGCAAAGTACATTTACCAAGTAAATCACAACGGTATGACAACGGCAATAATTAGCATAGCAACGGCTTTACTCCTTTTCGGTGTCCTTTATCTGGGCGGCTGGGAATGGATAGGCGAAAAGGTGGCGCAACTGCTGCCTAAAGCACCGCTGACAGCGGGCGAAAAGGTAGTTATATTCCTTAATGGCAAGTATAACCGCACAGCAACAATCACAAAGGTTGGTGCCGAATATCTGTATATCTATGGAGGTTCGGTTAAGCTGCCCATTGATTACAGAGGGCGTTTCTATGGTTATGGCGTTGATACAAACGATGGAAGTCGGATTGTGTTCCTCAAATACAGGAAACACTACCGCCTTGTACGCTTGGCTGAATACATACGCAAATGTTTCTGTGTAATTGAGGACGAGGATAACCTTGTCCCCGATTGCATGGACAACACTACTGAAAAGGAAGAAAGCGAGGTGAGCGATGAATGTTGAACAGATGAAGTACCGCAAGGTTTCGGACTTGCACCCATTGGCAAGCAACCCTCGCAAGATAACCAAGGCAGAGTTTGACCGCTTGGTGGACTCCATCCGCATTAACGGCTTTTGGGAACATCAGCCTATGGCGTTGGAGGAACAGGACGGACAACTTGTAGTGTTGTCTGGCAACCAACGCCTCAAGGCGGTTAAGAAACTCAAAATGAAAGAAGTCCCAACCGTACTTTATTCTGACCTTACAGAAGATGAGCGCATTGACATCATATTGCGCTCAAACATCAACAATGGCGATTGGGACTACAACGCTCTGACAGTAGAACCGACCTTTCAAGATGTAAACTTTGACTTTATCGGAATCACATTTCCAGACGATGAGGAAGAACAGCCAAAGAGCAAAAAGAAGACTGCAAAGGTCGAGCAACAGACAGATGAAGAAGATGATGATGAAGCCGAAAGCGAAAGCACCGATGATGAGGTGAATGACAAGGAGGCTTTCTATCGTTCCATGTATAACGATTGCTTGTATGAGAGCGACAATATCTTTGAAATACCCAATCTTCTGCTTGAACAGCAAGCTGGCAAGGTGGAATTGCCGCTTAGTCCTTGGGGCGCAAACAGCCGACTACGCAAAGATGTAGCGACCTATCATTTCTATGTAGATGATTATCGGTTTGAAGCGTTGTTCAAAGACCCAATAAAGATACTCACATGCGGATGCAAGGCGGTAGTAGAGCCGAATTGTAGTTGTCACGACCAAACACCAATTGCATGGGGACTTCAACTCATTTACAAGAAACGCTGGCTTTCACGCTATTTTCAAGAGTGCGGAATAAAGGTGTATGCAGACCTTAACGTGAGCCACAAGTTTGTAGAGTACAACAAAATGGGCATACCAAAGGGGTACAACGCTTTCTTTACCCGTGGCTTGGATGGTTGGATGGAGAGCTTGAAGTCTGACTTAAAAGTAGCACAGGAGATAAGCGGGCTTGAACGCCCAAACTTGGTTGTATATGGTGGTGGAGAAGAAGTGCAAGACTTTTGCCGAAAGCACGGTTTGTTATATATAACTGATTTTATCAACGCTAAAAAGAAGTAAGCTATGGGTAGAAATGCAAACGGATTACTGAAAAGTAATACAGATAAAGGCGCATTGACTGTTGGGCAGCTCGGATTGCACCCTAAAGCAATCAAGATGTTTGAAAACCCTATTAGCGGTTGGTTATGGGAATATTTAAGGCTGTCGGCTAACAGCGTTATACTTGGACGGTATAAAGAACGCCTGTTGCATCAAGGCGGGCTTGCTTCTGATATTGTCGAAAGCTATGCGGTGCAACGTGCCAAGCGTATTCTTGGACATCAAATTGTCAAACACTTGAAAAAAAAATAAAAATGGGTAGGAACAGCGGAGGCATAACATCAAGTGGTAAGGGTGGAAGTTCTGGTGGCTCCAAGGGAGCAACCGAAAAAGGATATACTGCAAAGATGGTAAAGAACATTGTCGGCATGGAACAGAAATACAGGCGCAACAAAGACGAAACATTGCACGTCTTCAACTCCAAGGGCGATATTGTTTCTTCAATAGGTGGCAAGGGAGCACAGGTGGTATTTGACCCTAAGAAGATACCCGCAAATAGTATATTGACCCACAATCACCCTCGTTCACTTGGTGAAAGTGGCATTAGACGCATTGGTAATTCGTTTTCAAGTGATGATATAAGGTCTGCCATTAGGGTAAATGCAAAAGAAATGCGAGCAGTAACCCCAACATATACGTTTTCAATAAAACGCCCAAAGGGAGGTTGGGGCGTGTCGGTAGATGAAGCAACAAAGGCATTTGTGGATGCGAATAGGACAGTATCAAAACAAGGACGCAATTACCTCAATCAAACAAAGTGGAATAAAAGCAACATTGCAAGAGCAGAAGTAACACATTTCCACAAGGTTATGAAAATGCTTGCCAAGAAGTACGGTTGGGATTATAGTAAAAAGAATAACTAATTATATAACTTTGCAATATGGAAGATAAAATAAAGCAAATGTTGGATGATTACGGTTTGACCGAAAGCCAACTCACAAGTGAGGAACTTGATAAACTCAAAGAGGAAATCAAGGCAAAAGAACAGGGAAAGGTCGTGCTTGACAGCGTACTTGACAATCCCTCATTGTTTTATCGTCTAAAAAAGTAAACGGCTATGGGAAGAAATAGTGCTGGCGTTAAGGCTGGAACCAATGACGGAGGCGGACAATACAAGGGCAAAATAAGCCGTGTTGGTTCACTCGTAGAAATGAAAGATAAAGCTATGTATAAAGCGACAAAAGAGGCTATTTCACGTTATCATGCCGTAATGGGTGTGCGCCAAAGGAATGTGAAACTTGCCGATTTGGGCAGTAGTGCATACGGAGTACACGTTACAAGGGGCGGCAAATCTGAAGCTGTGTATCTTGACAGAAAGCATTTTGACACGGGAGCGAAGAATGTTTCAAGAGAGCACGCCAAGAATTACAAGAGCGGATGGAGTACGAGCACAAATAAGCCTGTTGCCCATACGGTAACACACGAACTTGCACACGCTACATGGAACGCTCACATGACGGGCGCAAACCAAAAGGCAGCGGGCAAGGAAGTGAACGCCCTTTACAAGAAATGGAGCCGTGACAAGCGTAAAAAAGGCTATGGCAAGTATGCTACAACCAATGTGAGCGAGTTTTGGGCAGAAACAGTTACAAAAGCCGTACATGGAAAGTCAGACAAGTACACAAAGGCGGTTAAAGCTATTGCCAAGAAGTATAAACTTTAAGACATTACAAAACAACTAAATAAAAAACAATGAAAAAGATTGAACTTACCGCTGACGAGATAAAAGTTATCGAACAGCAGCTTAACGGAGAAATCGAAGTGTGGAACGCAACGGATGAACAGCAGAAGTTGCTCACAGGTGTAATTGACAAAGCCGAGGCACTCATGGAAGAAACAGATGCCTATGACGATTTGGACAATTACATGGAGGGCGGTTTGGTTGCCTGGTTCTATGATAAGTACAAGGCACAGGAACAGGTTTAGAGCCGATTAACCAAGTGAATAAATCGGGCGGTGTTTCTCGCTGTCCGATTTTTTTGCAGTTATAAAGTGTGTTCAATAAACACGTTAAAGCGATAAATCAACGAATTTACAACGAATGGCACTATTTGAGAAAGGAAATAAAAAGGGCAACCGCTTCACTTCCGAGAACCAACCTAAGAAACGAGGTCGGGGCAATCTTTCTGTGCTAAAATACATACAGACCACCACAGGCAAAAAGGTTAATCCTCAAAGCAGCAAAGAAGAAATACTAAAGGTCATACAACATCTGTATGAGAGTTCAACCGCAGAACTTGAACCATTGTTGAAAGACCCAACCGACCGCACCAAACCAAACAAGGACACGCCTATCTGGGTGTTGAACATCATAGCCGCCATAAACTCTGATATTCGTTACGGTCGCACTTCCACAGTTGAAATGCTTTTTGACAGAGTATTTGGCAAGGCTACACAAAACATAGAGGGCGAAATCAACGCCAACGTGTCAAACAACGTGGATTTGTCGGCATTGTCTGATGAGGAACTTATACAATACAACACGCTACTTGATAAGATAAGGAACAGCGCAAAGAATGGCAAAGAATAAGAACATAACACTGCCCTTGGCTATTGCAGTCAAAGTGGAGCTATTCCGTAGAGGTCGTTTTGACTTTATAACGAGCCGTGACGGGAAGAACCATGACAAGCAACAGCAAGCCCTATCCATACTGACGGATAGCGACCATGTGGAAATCCTGTATGGTGGTGCTGCTGGTGGCGCAAAGTCGTGGACAGGTGCTGTGTGGCTTTTATTCATGTGTCTTGCCTTTGCTGGTACCAAGTGGTTTATTGGTCGTGCCGAGTTAAAGCGCATCACGCAATCTACTTATATCACGTTCAAACGTGTATGCGCCATGTATGGAGTTCCAGAAGAAATGTGGAGTTTCAACGGACAGCTAAACTATATTCAGTTCTACAATGGTTCACGCATTGATTTTCTTGACTTGCAATATAAGCCCTCAGACCCTCTTTATGAACGCTACGGCTCTATTGAGTTTACAGGCGGTTGGATAGAAGAGGGCGGTGAGGTGAACTTTGGCGCATACGACACCCTCAAGACCCGTATCGGTCGTTGTCTGAATGAGGAATACGGACTAAAGCGAAAGCTATTCATTACCTGTAACCCCAAGAAGAATTGGATGTATGATATATTCTACAAGCCATACAAGGCTAATCAGCTTGCGGAATACCGCTACTACATTGCTTGCTTGGTACAGGAAAATCCATTCATAGACCCCGACTATATAGAGGGCTTGAAGACAACCTCCGACAAGGTGAAGTTTGCCCGCCTATTTCTTGGTGATTGGGAATATGACGATAACCCCAACGCTCTATGCTCACATGATGATATATGCGCCATATTCGGAAACAAGCTGGCTTTGCGTACAGGCAAGCATTACATTACGGGGGATATTGCCCGTTTTGGTGCCGACCATGCCCGTTTGGCTGTATGGGATGGATATTTCATCATTGACAAGGTTTGCTTTGCCATAAGCAAGACAACTGACATTCAAACATGGATAATCACAAAGCAAAGGAAATACCGAATACCAAATCACAGGGTGATTGTTGATGAGGATGGTGTGGGCGGTGGTGTTGTTGATAATTGCGATTGCAACGGCTTTATCAATAACTCCACGGCTATGCAAGGTGAGAACTACCAAAACTTACAGACACAATGCGGTTATAAGCTCGCAGAACACATTAACGCCCATGAAGTAGGCATTGATGAGGATTTGGTGAGCCAAGCCGACAGGGAGCAAATAACGAGAGAGCTTGAACAACTGCAAACGTGGAAAGCGGACAGTGACGGCAAACTGAAGCTAAAGCCGAAAGAGGAAATCAAGGTGGAAATCGGTTGTTCTCCCGACTGGCGAGATATGTTTCTCATGCGCTGTTGGTTTGATTACAACGAAGTGGACATTCCAGATAACATAGAAAGAATTTTAGGTTTAACTTAACAATAACTACGATGGGCATAATTCAGACTATCACAAATGAGTTAAAGGCGGCTATCGGCTATCAGCAAAGTTTTGATGAGCTATTGACCGCTGGCGATGTGACAAGAGCGGTTGCGATGCTTAACAGCCGTTCCGAGGCTGCTTCTCGCAATCTGTTAGATTATGAGGTTGGTAGCCACAAAGTAATGGAGCGTGAAGACAGGGCGGTGTATGACAAGAAAGGAAATTTCTTGCGTTGGAGTAAGCGCAATAAAATTCCTATTCCTTATCAGAAGTACATAAACGAGATTAGCCTCGTGTTCCTGTATGGCAGACCCGTGAAGTGGACGCAGCTATCAAAGAGTACAGATGATGCGTTTTCAACGTACATTGAGCTGATGCGTCAAGTGCGCTTTGACAGTTCTGTGCGTCAAGCCAAGCGAGCAGCGGGTGCGGAGGGTTGTGCAGCCATTCTCTACCATGTGTACCGTGACGAGAATAACACGCCACAGCTCTTGCTGAATGTGTTGAGCAAGAGAAACAACGATGATATATACACGCTCAAAGACCAATACGGACGGCTCAAAGCCTTTGCTTGGGGGTACTACCTTACAGAACAAGGCAACCGCACAATACACCACATAGATGTATATACGGCAAATACAATCTATCTGTGCAAGCGTGGTAATATCGGTTGGGAAGTGCAATCCATGTTGAACCCCATCGGCAAAATCCCCGTGTTGCTGTTTGAGCAAGAAACAGAACACGCAGATGTGCAACCGATGATTGAGCGAGAGGAAAACATGGAGAGTGTGGATGCAGATGTAAACGACCGCTTTGCAAACCCAGCAATGGTTGCAACCGCTGAAATCCTAAACTCACTTCCAAAGTCAGAGGAAGAGGCAAAGCTCTTTATCCTCAAAAATGGTGGTGATGTGCGTTACCTCACATGGGACCAAGCGAGCGAGAGCAAGAAAAATCAGTTTGAGAGGTTGGACAAGCACATTCTTTCCAAGTCGTTCACTCCCAACATTGACTTTGATAACATGAAAAGCCTTGGCAATCTTTCAGCAAAGGCAATCCGCAAAGTCATGTTGCTTGCAGTCATAAAGGCTGAACGACACAAGGAAAACCATGATGGCTATATGAACCGCCACGCATCTTTGATGAAAGCCATACTTGGCAATGTGCTTGACTACCGACACAAAGCGATGTATGAAGCGTTGGAATTGGGGCATGAGTTCCAAGAGCCGTTTGGTGATGATGTAAGCGAAATGCTTGCCGACCTTTCAAAGCAGTACAACGATGGAGCATTGAGCCTCGAAAGCTATGTAGAGAAATCCTACTTGGTAAAGGATAGCAAGTCGGAAATGGAGCGCATCAAGACCGAGCAAGCCGAAAGACTTGCACAGCAAATGGAGTTGAATAAAATGGACGTATTCGGGGAGGCTGAATGATGGAATTAAAGACAAGATACAATATCGGTGATGAGGTTTGGACAATGCTTAACAACAGACCGCATTGTTTCCGCATATCTGGCATACAGGTGTACTGTAACTCATTGCGTACATTCGTGCGTAACGTGGAGCATACCAACACAGGCACACGCAACAATCCGCAGCACCTATACTTTTTGGATAGTGCCTGTTTTCCGACAAAAGAAGAACTGATTAAAAATTTATTCAATGGCTAAGAAGACAGCGACCAACCCAAAGGACTTAGGGCTAACGTGCAAGGATTGTAAACACTCATACGACCCGCACAGCCCAGCTATTGACGGACACATGATTTTGTGCCGTTGTCCATTTTGGGAATACAGCAAGTTTCTAACAAGGGATATATGCGACAAATTCAGTAAGAAGTAAGCAATGGCAAAGATAGACTATAAGAAAGCGCAAGCCGAATTATTCCAGCGCACAGAGGGGTATGCTGCCAACATAAGGGTGGTGTATCGTGATGTGTTGATGCAAATAATTAACTTGGTGAAGAATACAGAATTGGAGGAGGGAAAACCTTTCTCCTTTGCTGAATATGGGTATAGCGAAAAGGTTACGCCCATGTTGCGCAATATGTATAGCCGTATATATCAGACCATACGAAAGGGCGTTGAAAGGGAGTGGCTAAAGTCCAACGAACACACAGACGAGCTTGTTAAGTCTATCTTTGGCATAAAGGCGATTGAAAGCCCATTCTTCGCCAAATACTTTCAGCACAACCAAGAAGCCATGAACGCATTTTTTGCGAGAAAGACAGGCACGGGTAGCTTGAATTTGTCGCAGAGAGTGTGGAGGTACACGGGAGCATACAGGAAAGAGCTTGAAAATACTATTGATTTGGCTATTGGAGAGGGAACGGCTGCAAACAGAATGGCAACTGTCGTTCAGAAATATCTCAACGACCCCGATAGATGGTACAGGCGTTTTCGTGTAAAGGTGGGTGAAGATGAGAACGGAAACCCTATTTATGGGCGCAAGTGGAAACGTAGGGTGTTTGACAAGGAAAGTCAGTCTTACAAGTGGATTGACGATGACCCTAAAGATTACCACCCAGGCAGAGGCGTTTATCGTTCCTCATATCGAAATGCACAGCGACTTGCAAGAACAGAAACAAACATTGCATACAGAACGGCAGAATATGACCGATGGCAAGATATGCCCTTTGTCATAGGCATTGAAATCAAGTTGAGCAACAACCACCCTGTCCCCGATATTTGCGATGATTTGAAAGGTATCTACCCCAAGACATTCAAGTGGACGGGATGGCACCCGAATTGCCGCTGCTACCAAGTGCCTGTGCTTGCCACGCATGGAGAGCTTGATAAGATGTTAGACAATATCCTTGATGGCAAAAGCCCAGACAATGTAGAGTGTTCTGGTGAGGTGACTGCAATGCCGAACCGTATGGTAAGGTGGGCAAGGGAAAATGCGGAACGCATGGAAAAGGCTAAGAGTGCAGGAACACTACCTTATTTCTACAAAGACAATGAGCAAGGCATAACGGATGCGCTTAACGGCTACCGACCCGTAAGAAAGCCTCTATCCAACGAAACAAAGGAAAGGCGAAAGGTTATAAGGCGGCTTGCTGTTGGTGCGCTGGTAGGCAAAGAAATAGCATTGTCGCAAATAGGGCTGACCGCCACAATGTCAAACCGTAGCATTAAGGAATGGCTTAACCAACCGTTTAATGATGTGGATGCAAAGAACGAGGCTCTGTTGGATTTACAAAGTCTGCTGGATAACTCCGTATATCGTGGCAGTGGTGCTGATGAACACATGGCTACGGCTACAATGCACTTGTTTGAAACGGAAATAGGCGGTAATAAGTGTTGGATAATCGTTAGGCATTTCCATGACGGAACTTGCCTTGTTTGGAGTGTTTCGGACAATCCATCCATATTGAACAACATAGAATAAAAAATAAGGCTCACCATTGGTATTGTTTTCGTGGAACTACAATCCACGCTGATTCCCAATTGAGAGCCTTATTTATATTGCAAAGATACGAATTATTTTTTAATTCCCAACTGATTGCGGTATTTTTCTATTGTGGAGTACAAGAACATCCGCCCTGCCTCAGTCCACACCGTTGTGAGAAGCGATTGCACACGACCGTCTTTCTTGGTGTAGGTATGGGTGCGTGTCTTTGTGTAGCCTTTATCTTCATACTGCTTGTATAGCTGCCACTGTCCGCTCTGCTTGAACTGAACACCGTAGGCATGAAGTAGGCGGTTGAGCAGTTGGGCAGACATTCCAAGCTCCTTTGCAATCTGTGTCGTGGTGTAGGTGCTTTCTGAGTTAAGCACGTTGTTCGCATACTCAACGAGGGGTGCTTGTCGCTCTATTGTCTTGATGTAGCCAGTGTGCAGTCTCTGCAACCGCTGGTTCTCCGAGTGGAAGCAATCCCTTTGGTCTGTTAGCGTTGCAATGCGCCTGTTTGCCTGTGCCACCTTTTCACGCTCCGACTTCAAGGCTTGCAATGTCTGTATCATTGTGTCGGGGTCGTTGAGCAGCGCATCAATGGTGCTTGGTGTGGCTGTCATGCCGTAGCGCATCAACTCCTTTATGCGGTCGTTGCACCATATAGCAAAGGACGGACTAAGCCAACGGGCAAACTCCAATGCTACATCCTCGTGTAACCATGTGCCTTGTGCCGTACCTCCTTGTTTTACCTTAACCAAGTCCGTTAGGAAAATATTCCTAACGGTTGATAATGTGTTGATAAACTCTTTTGTCTGATTGTTTTTGAGCCAATCTTTAACCAACTTTCCAAAAGGTTTTGCCATTTCGGTAGCGTTCACCATAGTAGCCTCTCCGAGTTGGAAAGTGATAGGGTTGTTGTCGTAACTGAATACCTTATTACTCATAACGACCCTCCTTAGCCACCTTTTGAACATAGGCGCAAGCCATAGCGTAGCCTTTTTCGGCAGAGGCTTTGATGTACGCCTGTAACAGGTTGATTACTTCGCCCTTGGTGAGCGTGATGGTGTCCGTGTCGCTCATTCGTGCGATTTGGACTAAGCCGATAGCGGCTTGTTTGTTGCAGTTGTCTTTCATTGTAGGACTTTTTGAAAGATAATAGGCAATAAAAAACGGTATCGCCTTTCCCGTTGTCCTACACCAACTAAGGGCAGTGGGCGCATTAACGCTCCACACGGGGGTACGATACCGATATATGAGCCGTAAGGGTATAAAAATACCGCTCACGGATTTGCAAGCGGTTCATCACCGCCCTTAGTTATGAAATGTAGGACACCACGAAGGTAGTGTTTCCATTCCACACCGCCAAATTTTCCGCTGAAAATCTTGGCTTTTGGTCGCATTATGTGTTGTAATGACACATAAAACATTATTTCTTGCCTCTGTTTGTCTTTTTTGAGCGTAGCACACCTATTCTTATAGTGGCGGTCTTGGTAATGTACTTCCCGTTCTTAGAAAGCACATTCCACAATGATGTGTGAGCTATGCCTACTACTTCAATAGGCAGAGTGTCGTATATTGCTAATATGCTGCCAAAATACCAATGGTGCTTATTGTTGTACGGCTCATTCAGTTCAACGTGAATAACTTTTCTTTGTGGTGTCATATCATTTCTGTTTATGGGTGCAAAGATACTCAATTTGAACTAAAAAGCGATACGAAAAGGCTTTCCCTTTAGTGTAGGGCGTTTTTCAAGAACGAACTTCACAAGTTCTTCACTGTCTATTGGGAACAGTGGGCAATACTTGTAGAACAACGTGCAGATAAAACGCCCATTGAGCATTACATCAAATGTTAGTGTCTTCATTCGTTATTCCTCTAAAATAAGACCCCCATTAAGTATGTGTTCAATAGTACCATCTGACATTTTCAATGTCTGTTCAAGAGTTGGACGAAACCAATTCTTTATCTCAACACTTTCTGGTACAATTTCCTTTCTGAAAGTCTGCGTGTGGCTCATCATACCGCCACACATGGGACAGGTTATAACGAAAGGGGTAACGCCCTTGTCTTTGTATGTGGTATGCAGAAGACCACCACATTTCTCACAAACGTATCTATCTACTGTATTACGACCATCATAGATACACATACTCTCAATCTCTTTCGTGAGCTTGCAGTATTCCTTTTCAATTTCTTTTCTTCCCATGATTATTTATATCCTTTACCTGTTGCATAAATATGTTTGTTGCAATAATATATTGCATCCGCCCCTACTTTTAACAAGGCCGGATTGTCATATATGTTACCTATCACTTCAATATCTTTGAATGGGGTAAGGTTTGCAAGTCCTGTCTTTGTCTGTATGCAACGTGCCAAGAAAGCCGTGTGTTTCTCGCTCCACTCAATGACATAGGTGTACTTCTTGTTTCCGTCCAAGCGTACCACATCGCCCTCGAATACTTCTGACTTGAATATGTCGTGTAATCCTGTGGACTGACATATAAAGCGCACCTCAATAGCTTTTGCTTCATACATACCATTACCCATAAATTTAGGGGTTGGGTCGGCAAATATGAATGTGTTGCCACATACAGCGAAACAACCGCCACCATATACCCAATTTGTAGGGATATTGCCCTTTCCTGTGGCTTTGCCACGAAATCGAATACTTCTTTTTTGCATAGTTCTAACCTTTCAGTCTGTTTAAGAATGTTACATAATACTTGTGGTTGATGTACTCGTACTTAAATTCAAGCATATCATCGTCTGATGTATCGCCCATGTCGTTGATAACGAGTGTAGGGAAATCGTATGTCCCACTAAATCCGTGGTCGTGGAAATGTCCGTTCAAGCTACTTTGATGTTGAAATTCCGCATCACAGAAAAAGTAATCAAGGCTTGCTCTGATATGGTCGTTGAGCCATTCTTGGCTTGTCTGTGGGTCTGTGTTCACAAGCTCATAAAAGAGCTTTGCTTTTGCAGCCATTATCGCCTTGGCTCGCTTTATTTCTTCGTCAATCTGCCTTTCCAACAACTTGCTTGAGGCGAGTGCTGCGCTACTCCGTGTCTTGAAGTATTCACGCTGTGCGGCTCGCATTTGGCTAACCTTATGAAAGAATGTTTTTTTATCCATTATCATACTTTTTAAGTTCTTCAATAAGTACGTTAGCGTATCTAACAGCTTCCCTCGCATTACTCTCCAAACTTTGGTACTCAAACTCAATGCCTGGGTCTGTGCTGCGCCTTTCGTTCCCTTCGTCCATATAGATAGCGCAAAGCATATCCTTAGCAATCTCGTATCTACGCTGCTCCCAATCTATCGGCTTGTGAGTGGTGACTGCCGTACAGTTACGCTTATCTCTTGTTAGTTTTGCCACACATTCCTTGCAACGTCCTTTGTAGGACTTTGAGAAAGCGGACAGTGGCAAAGTCTTTCCGCATATCTCACACGTTTTCGTTTTCATATCATTACATTTGAATTGTTCCTATTTCCTTTGTGCCACGGTATAGTATTACGCTATACTTTGTTTCTTCACCAAGTGAATTGTCTTTCAGTGGCTCAATGTCGCTATCTGTAACAGGCTTGCCATTGCGTAGTATCTGGCTCCATAGACTATGCTTTAACAAGCCTGTTTTGTTTTCTTGTGATGGTAAGTTCGTGAAGAACTCTTGTACTGCTTCTTTCATCGCATCATACACCATGCCCTCTGTCAGTTTCACTGTTACTGTTATCTCCATAACTTAATCTGTTAAGTGGTAGAAGTAATCAGCTTGCTCACCTTGCAAGTTTTCTAATGCGTAGTCGTTGGCTTTGTTCCAAAGCTCATTGTAAAGAGAGGCTTTTTCGTTTTCTTCTTCTGTGCCTTTCTCTACATAGTGGTGGAATATCTTGTGATTGAGTACAAGCACAAGTTCTGTGAGGTACTTGTAATTGTCTTTCCACGCATCAAAGGCACGGTTGAACGTGTCTTGAATGGCTTGCAAGCCGTATGTGTCGGCAATGGAGAAATCTTGCCAAAATGTAGTGAAAGGCTTGTAGCCCGTTTCTTCTTCAATGTCCCATCTGGGGATTTTGATTGCTAATGTTGCCATATCAGTATGTTTTAGTTGTTATTACCAAATTTCAATCGGTTTTGGGTATTCTCTTTTCTCTACGATTGCAGCCGCTTTCTTTAAGGCTCTGCCAAATGTCTTGTAGTACCCGAATACCCATTGTTCCCCATCGTGTCCGTTGGGGTTGTTTATATACACCATGTAGCCGCTTTCTTCCATTTGGTCTATGCAGACAAACTCGTAGCGGTTTACATAGACCGTACCCGAAAAATCGTTGTAGTCTATATCCTCGCTTTGGTGTGTCGTTATACCTTGCATCCCCTTGAAGTACTTGGAGAACTCCAAGCACTTAGGCGTGTAGTTAGATGTTCCTGTTTTCATGTGCGCTATATTATGCCCGTATAGTTTGTGTGGGGTGGTTAGCCCCACGTTACCTTATTCTTCGATGTTTCAAAAGCTCCTCGCTTCTCGTTTGAACTTTGATAACTTTGATATTAACTGTCTTCTGCAAGCTGCGTTGCCATCGTGCCAACCTTTTTGGCGTTCTGTTGTTAGTTCCCCTATGTTTGGGTTAGTTGAAGCCCACTCTTCTAACTCTTTTATTATTTGTATTGCTAGATTGTTCATGTCGTTTGCTTTTATTTGTTTCATGTAATGCTATTTCCAAATAATTCAATCCGAATGTGTCCGAGCACTCAACGAATTTTCCGAAACGGTCTTTTTTGCAAGCAATACCCTTAATCCATTGCATGACTTGGTAAGAGCCGCATTTCAACACCTTTGCAATTTCCCAACAGGTTCTATCAAGTTTCCTGTATAGCTCATTCTCTTTCTGTGCCTTTGCGCCAAAGTAAACAAGCAACGCTCTGATTGCGTTTCTCTTTGACTTTGAGTAAGAGCCGTAAAGAAGTGTCATTTGTATGTCTTCACATAAATCTGTGCGCTCCTTGTTGATGGCTTCTGCTATGTCGTTGAGATAGTCGCTTTCGGCTCCGTTGAGGTCAAACTGCTTAACCATCGCCTTTATGTCCTTTGCGTATATTGCTTTCATAAACTTATTTTTTAATCGGTTTATCATCTGTGTTTCTTGAACACATTGCAAAAGTAGTGTGTTTTATTGAATACACCAAATATTTTTGGGAAAATTTGCCGAAAAAATTTACTTGGTGAATATTTTAGCCGCTAAAACCCCGAATTTACCAAGTAAAATTTATCTGTGTTGTATGAACACATTGCTAAATAAAATGCGTATCTTTGCAAACATAGAATATAAACAACTCCTAATTAGGGGTATAAATCAGTTAAAATATGAACAAAGAACTTTTTGCAAAGGTAAAAGACAAGTGCAAAGACACGGGTCTTTCGGAGAAGTATCTGACAGCGATAACCGAGGCAATGGGTGGCAGCGTGGCAGATGATTCTACCGACAATGACGCAATCGAAAGCACCGCAAACCTCATTCTCTCTGTGGCAACAGCAAGCCAGAGCGAGGCTACAAGGTGGGCGAACAAGGCAAAGGGCAATCCGAAACCAAAGCCAAATGACGGTGAGGGCGGTGAGGATGAAAAGCCCAACCCAAACAACAAGGATGGCAATGGTGGCGGTAAAGGCAGTTCAGAAGAAAGCGAGGCTATCAAGAAACTGCAAGAAGAGGTTGCAGCATTGAAAGCGGAAAAGAGCCACAGCGAACGCACGGCTACAATCAATGCCGCTTTTGAAAAGCACAAAATCCCCACTTTTCTTCGTGACAGGCTCGCTAAGTCCATTTCTGATGATGAAGATGTGGAGGCAGCGGTGTCGGCTCTCAAACAGGACTGTATTACCAATGGTCTTATGTCTAACCAAGCAGATGGTGCCAAGGCAGCAAGCGAAAAACAGGTTGATGAAGCCGCTGACGCTTTGCTGGAGTCTATAACCGTAAAATAAAACAAACAGATGAAACGCAAGACAGCTTCATTTACGGGTATGCGCCCTATCTTTACAGGTAGCCCGTCTATCGTACAGGGTGGCTTCAATCTTGATGTGGAGGGTCAGAAGTTCCGTGTGGGTGATGTAGTCCCCGCTGGAACACTCGCCATTTTCAACGAAACCACAAGAAAGGTGCAAGTAATCAAGACTGCAAAAGTCGTTGAGGTGGACAACGAGAACAACAAGAAAGTAACGCTCTACATTGATGAGTTTTACGCTCCTTGTTTCGCTGTTGGTGATAGCGTGTTAAAGGTCGGTGCTGTTACAGGCACGTTTGCCTCCGCTCCTACTATCACTGCCATTGACAACGGCAACTGCCTTAACAACACGGGTAACGTGTATGTCGTAACGCTTAGTGCTGCCATTACAGGACTGAAAGCTGGCGATGTGCTTACAGAGGTAGTCAAGGACAGCTCTAACAATGCCGCAGAACGTGGCAAGGCTAACTCTGTGTTGTTCCGTGAGTACGAGGTTAGCGAGTTTGAAACAGGTGTTGATGTGTCGGCAGACACAATGCAATACGCATTGTATGAAAGGCGTGTGCCGCCTATTCCGTCTTCACAGAAAGACAGCACGGGAATGTTCCTGTTTGCCAATCCGCACGTTAAGCTCACGCAGTCGTACTAATCGTAAAATAACTAAATTATAAAGTACAATGAAATCCATTTTCACAACATTCAAAGGATTGCATAAGAATGGTGCGCCTTTGGACTTATTGGCAACATGGAGAAAGACTTTCGACAAAGCCTCTGAAAAGGAAGCTACAATCTTTCAGAAGATGTACTCTGATAGTTGGTTTACCTACAACACGCCTCAGATGTCACTAACAGCCGAGGCTATCGTTGGCAAATACAACCTCCGTTTCATGGCTACTCTGTTGGCTGATGAGTCACCTTCTCCATTGCGTAGAACTGACGGCTTTGATGTCTGGACTAAGGAAATTCCCCGTGTCGGACACAAGTTCGTGATGTTTGCCCGTGACTACCGCAAGTTACAGGAAGTTTACGAGAACCCACGCCTCAAGGAGGCTGACAAGGTTAAGCAGATTGAAAAGACCCTTACCCATGACATTCAAGACGCATATCTTGGCTGTAAGGACGTAATGGACTTTATCTGCCTTATGGCTTTCTCAAATTGGGGTATCGCACAGTTCAAGCCCGAAATCAATAACCCTGGTGGTCGCTCTTATGAGATTGATTACAAGATGGAAGAGCAGAACAAGATTGTCAGTGTTTGCAATTGGACAACTGCAAACACCAAGGCTGGTAAGCTCATTCCTATTCTGTGGCTTTCTGCCCTTTGCTCTGATTTGCGTGACCGTGGTATTGAGCCTGGTGAAATTCTCATGTCGCAAGAGCTTTACACATGGCTACGCATGGACTCTACCACACGTTTGCTTGCTCATGGTACAGACAAACAGGCACAGGTCGTAACTGCTTCCGAACTTACCGCATTGCTCACAGAGAACGAAATCCCGTCTATCACGGTGATTAAGCGTAAGATGGGCGTTGATAAGGACGGAAAGCGCAACGCCATACAGCCGTGGAATCCTAACTTTATCGCTATCAAGCCCGCTGGTGTCATTGGTGAGATACAGCCCGCCATTGAAGACAGTGAGCTTATCGAGGAAGACAACGTGGACTACATCAATGCTGGCAATGGTATTCGCATTTCCAAGTGGCGCACGGGTGCATCTACGGGACAGACCGCTGGCGAGTACACAGAGGGCGCAGCCCGTCTGTTGCCACTCATTACAGAGATGGGACAGATTGTATGCGCACAGGTGCGTGGATTTGATGAGAAAGAGGTAAAAGCCGATGCAAACGGTGTTGTGCCTTACTATATCACCAAGTCGGCATACGATGCAAACTCTACCCTTGTTTCACTCTAAACCTTTCGTGTATGGAACTGAAAGTTATCAAACCATTTCACGGCAAGGTGGAAGACAAGGTTATGGACAAAGGCGAATTGATACACTCTGCTGATGTGGAGCGTATCAACGCCCTTGTTGGCGGTGGCTTTTGCGCCATTGTTTCCCTGTCAGATGCGCCTAACGAGAATGACAACAACGCTAATGATGATAATGCACCCAAAGATGATGCAAACATTACAAAAGGCTCTGTTGTATTCAATGGCACTGCCTATCAGCTTGAAACGCTGAAAGAGGGTCTTGCACTTATCGGTGTAAGCCTTGCATCCAACGTGAAAGAACGTGGCGTTTCAAACGCTCTTGGCAAGCTGACAGAAGAACAGGCACAGAAACTTGCCGAATACCTTAACGAGAATGACAACAACGTAACAGAGTAACAGTATATGGAACTAACGAAAATCCAAGCACTGACCGCTGAAATAGAGCCGTATGTGCCAAGTAAGCTGTCTATGATGAAAGCCTTATCCGATGTTGGTATGAGCGACACAGAAACGCCCTACAACCCTACAACGGATAGAAGGATTGTCGCACAAGCAGCCGTAAAGGTATTGTCCCAAATGGTTGTTCTTAGTAGCGATAGCCTCGGAAAATCCTCACAAGGCTACAACGTGGATATGTTGCGCAAGCGCATCAAGGCTATTTGCAGTGAGAACGGTCTGGACTTGGAGAATTTCGATGAAGTACCAACAATTACTGACGGCTCTAATCTGTGGTAAGCAATGAGAACTAACGGAACTTTTGAATACAAGCCTGTTGGCAGTGTACAGACCGACCCAAAGACAGGCTTTGCCATTCCGAATGATAAAGCACCTTTCTTGAAAGGGTGTGAATGTCAGATAGACAAGTCTATTCCAGCAAGGCAAGTAGTAGGCACGGACGGACAGATATATGCTTACACCTATGATGTGTTTATTCCAAAATACTTTGATGGTGTGTTGGCTATTGGTTGTACGGTGCGTGTTACAAGCGAAGATGGAGGTATAGACGAGTTTGTTGTTTCGGGTGTTGATAACATGAACCGTAAATACATTGAGATATGGGGATAACTCCGATGTTTGGTGATGATGCGATAGGCGCACAAGTCCGATTGTTTCAAAAACGATTGGAAGAAGCCGCCATTTTCCTATTGAACTTAGGTGAAGAACTCACCAAGTACGCAAAGGATAAGCATAATTACACCGACAGAACAGGCAACCTAACCAACTCAATAGGCTACGCAGTGGTGCGCAATGGTGAAATCATTGACTTTGGTGGTGCAGTCCAACAGGGAGAGGGCGCAGACAATGCGCTGAAAGTGGCTATGAAAATGGCAGAAACGCTTTCAAACTCTTTCTCACTTATCATTGTCGCTGGAATGAACTATGCCGCTTGTGTGGAGGCAAGAGGTTACAATGTCATTCTGCCCGCAGAACTCAAAGCAAAGACAGATTTTCCAAAGGCGATGCAAAAGCTCATGGATAAAACGAAAAGAAAAGCAGATGAATTATTTGGCAATGTATTATGATAACGACAGAAGAAATAGCAATCAAGGTTCGCCAAATGCTGATTGACGGCATGGAGGTGAATACAGACTATGCAGAAAATCCCGACTACCAACGAAAGGACTACTCCAAGGAGGGCATTATTATAGTGCCAAGGTCTATTGATGGTGAGGGGTCTGTGCGTAATGGTAGTATCAATGTCAATATTCATGTGCCAGACATTCCGCAAGGCGTTGGGTGTGGCAAGGTTCTTTATCACATCAACTATGCAAGGCTCATAGAGTTGCGCAAGGCTGCTATGGAGATACTGCAAAACCATTATGAGCATGGTTGCGGTTACAATTGGAATATTGGTTTAATCAATCCACCAATGAAAGAGCCAAACCACAATGAGCATTTTGTGTCGTTCTCTTTGGATATTGTTGTTAGAGAAAAGAAGTCAAACAATTAAATTTAATAAGTTATGCCAATACTTTCGACTATGGGCTTGAAGAAAATCTATGTAGCCCCAGCAAGCGAAACAGCGGGAACAATGCCCGCCAATGGTAATGCTTGGCTTGATTTAGGTGATGTGTACCAAGACACTTGCACCTTGAAAGACGATGATGTGGAAACAACGGAACACAAGTCTGAAACATCAAACAAGGTCATTACCCTTATGGGTGATTATGTCACCACGGTTGAACTTACGCTTATGGACCCCGATATGGAGCTTATGGCTCGCTATTTCGGTGGTACAGTAACGGGAGTTAAGCCTAAGCGTAAATGGTTGCGTCCACGCAAGCCTGTTTACAAGGAGTGGGCAATATGGCTTCAGCCAGAGGAGGGCTTGTTTGTTGGCTGTCCTAACGCTTGCATCATTCCCTCTTTCGAGATTACCTATTCTTCAAAGGGTATCTGCCTTGTGCCGATGAAAATCAAGTTCCAAGACCAGCTAACGGTTGATGAAACTATAACAGACCCGACAAATGCGGGATAACCTCGTAATAACAACTTACCAATTCAAGCCTCCTTTCCCTAAATGGTTAGGGGGCTTGTTTACTTTACAACGATATGGAAGACAATCAAGAACAGAAAGAACTGACAAGAGAGCAGCGTTTGGACTTAGAGGAAAAGGCATTGCAAGCCCTGTTGCAGATGGGGTGCAAGTTCTCTGTGCCATTGAAGATTTACCCAGTAAAGCCGTCAAAATGGTACAATTTCCTTAAACGTACATTCCCAAAACGCACAAAGGTTTGGCACGACAAGCGCATTCCTAAAAGTTGGAATGTGTCGGTCGTGGAGATACCAGATGTTGAAACGGAACGCATGAGAGAAGTATATATGCGCCATTTCAACATAAAGCCTTTGTATCTCGGAACAATAGACCGTTTGCGCCAAATGTATATAGGCATTGAATATGACGAAAAGACCATACAGGAACAGCCGATACAGGAAAGCAAGCGACTATTCAAGTATATAAAGCAGATGGCAGAGATTGCAGCCGTTGCGGTTCTCAACAATCCCTCCGTTGCCGACAAAGACAGCAAGGCGGTAAAAGAGCTAACCAAGTTCTTTATTGAACATCTTACAGTGGAGCGTTTACGCAAGCTCGCAGCCGTTATTAGTCAGATGATGAACCCAGCGGGTTTTACCAGCTCTATTCGATTGATACGGGAAGTAGGAACGACCAGACCGAAAACCGAACCCGAAGCGCAGCGGATAGAGTAACAGGACTTAATAGTCCTTGGGGTAGTCGTGGCGAACTCATGCGTAGTTATGGGTGGTCTTATGATTACTTGCTTTGGGGCATTTCGTGGCTCAATGTGCAACTGATGATTGCTGATGCACCACGTTCAAAGGACTTGCCTACTGATGAAGACGGCAATGTTATTGATGAAAGCAAGATTGAACGCCACGAACTAAAAACAAAAGAAGATATTAAGAACTATATCAAAGGAATTATTTAATGGAAAATATAGGCGGTGGATTGGCTTTTAAGGCTACCCTTGACATAGACGATTTCAATGTGTCGGCACAGGCTATGGAACGACACATTAAGGACTTTTCCAATACGGCAGCACAGGAAGCCGCAGAGGTTGAGGAATCCTTTCAGCAAATGGCGCAGAGAGCGGGGCAATATATAACCTACTATCTTGTGGGACAGGGTATGAATAACCTTGTCAGTAGCATTGTGTCCGTTAGAGGTCAGTTCCAACAGTTAGAGATTGCCTTTGGTACGATGTTAGGCAGTGAGGAAAAAGCCACTGCCTTAATGCAGCAGATGGTTAATACAGCTGCAAAAACGCCTTTCGACCTCATGGGTGTAGCCGAGGGTGCAAAACAACTCTTGGCTTATGGAGTTAGTGCCGAAAAGGTGAATGATACGCTTGTGCGCCTTGGTAACATTGCAAGTGGTCTTTCCATTCCGCTTAATGATATAGTCTATCTGTATGGTACTACTATGGTACAGGGTCGTTTGTATGCCCAAGATGTAAGACAGTTCACGGGTAGAGGTATTCCACTTGTGAAAGAGCTTGCCGAAAAGTACCACACAACAGCCGAGGGCATTAACGAAATGGTTTCGGCTGGAAAGATTGGATTCCCAGATGTTGAGGAAGTCCTTAACAAAATGACTAATGCGGGCGGTCAATTCTATCAGCTCATGGAGAAACAAAGTTCTTCACTGACAGGACAGATTTCCAACTTACAAGACGCATGGGATAGTGCGCTCAATAGTTTAGGCGAGAAATCCGAGGGGGCTTTGTCGGCTGGAATACAAAGTGCAACATACCTTGTAGAACACATGGACGATGTGGTGCGCATACTCAAATCAGTTGCTATCGCCTATGGTTCTGTCAAAGCAGCCACCATTCTTGCAAGTGTAGCCACCAAGGGCTACACAGGAATCGCCGTACTTGATAATGCGGCACGGACTGCCAAACTTGCACTGATGAAGACGGAAGCTGTTTTGTATGGCGAGGTTGTCAGTCAGAAAAAAGCAATGGAGGCAGCAGAAATGGCGAATTATGCGGCACTCCAAACGACATTGACAGCAGAGGAACAGGCGGCAGTTGTCAAACAAATGCGCATAGCAGCCATTCAGAGCCTTTTGACAGCACAACAGCAAGAATACCTTGCCAACCTCAATCTAACCGCTTCAAGCAGCGGATATGAGACGGCAGCTATTGGGGTAATGACGGCAGAGCAACGCTTGGCTTTATCAAAGCAAGACCTAACAGCCAAAAGTGCAACATACAGAGCCGCTATCATGCAAGAGGCACAGGCTAAAATGGCTAACCAGGCACAAACGGTTGAAGCCATGCGCACGACTGTTAGGGAAGCGGCACGCACCGTTGAAGCAGCTAAAGCCAAGGCTATTGCAGCCACACAAGCAACAGAAGCCGCACGCTATGAGGTATATTGGGCGCAACAGTCTGGCAATGCCACTGCCATTGCATCCGCACAAAAGAAACTTGAGGCGGCAGTAGATACACAGGCGGCAGCAAGAAAGGCTGCTCTTTCGGCACAGACAGACTTTTACACCAAGAAGAAACAGCTTGAAACAGCAGCAACACTCCAAGCAAAGACAGCCTCTATTGCTGACACGGGCGCAAAGACAGCACAGACGGCAGCAACCAATATTCTTTCAGTGGCAACAAATAAACTGTCCGCTGGATTTAAGGCGTTATGGGCGGCAATGGCTGCAAACCCTATTGGTGCTGTCATATCTGCTATTGGTCTTGTCATAAGCCTTTTTACCTTGTTCAAAGGCAAGACAGAGGAAGAAACTGACACGATGAATGAGTTTAAGGATAGCACAAGAAAAGCTACTGAAAAGTTGGATTTGTATTATACCATATTAAAGCAAACCGACAAGGGTAATAAGACCCATAAGGATATGTTAGAGAAAGTCAATGAGATTTGTAAAGAATACAATACCACATTGATGAAAGAAAACGATACCTTAGATGAACAAAAAAGGAAATATTTAGAAGTAAAAGCGGCAATCCAATCCACGACCGCAGAAAAGATAAAGGCAAAGCGTACAGAGGAAGAAATGAATAAGTTGAACGAGAATAGCGATAACAACTATGATTCGTTTGACACCCGAATGAATCATCTACGATATAGAACAGGTAAGAAAAAAACCATAACAAACACTGGTCATGGTGAAACTTACGAGGTTGAAATAACAGAAGCAGCCGAAAACATACAAAACATGGCTCCCGAAATAAAGGAGGCTGTGCGTAGTTTGGTGGAGGCTGGAGCAAAGGAATTGGCTACATTGTCTGGTGATGATTTTACAAAGAAGTACAACGAGATTGTGAACAATGTCGTTGCTGGCACAAAGTCTGGTACTCACGCAACCGACAAAGAAATGGAAGCCTTTGCATCCCAACTGAAAATATACCTTGACAATGAGGTTCGTGATGTTCGCACGTTCAATTCTGCAATTGACTTGGTAAATCAGAACTTAGAGAAATTCCTTGCTCCAAAAGACACTACCAATGTGGATATTACCAAAATGAGCCTTGAAGAATTGCATGAACTCGCCAACAGTCTTAACGGAAAGGAAGTGACGATTGATTGCAAGACCTATGGCTTTGAGAATGCCCTTTCCCTGTTACAGGCTGTGAATAATGAGATAAGCAAGCAACAGAACAACTTGAATACTGAAAATGGTATCAGTGCTGAAATTCAAAACCTCAAAAAACTAAGAGTTGAGGCGCAGCTTGGAAGTAAGGCATGGAATGATTACAACAATCAGATAATAAAGTTACAGACACGCTTAGACAAAGCCACGGGCAAGGGCAAAAAAGGAAGTGGCAACGGCAGTCATAGCCGTGGTGGTGCAAATGACGCACAACGTAATGCTGAAAGTCTGAAACAAAAGCAACTTGAAGCGGAAAGGCGACTTGAAGAGGCGAGAATTGCAGTCATGGAGGAGGGCTTTGACAAACGCAAAGCAGAACTTGACTTGCAACACAAATATGCCCTACGGCAGATTGACAAAGAAGAAAAGGAACTTGCAGAGGCTCGTAAGAAAGCTGGCAAAAAGGGTCTTACATCTGACGAAAAGGCAAATTTCCAAGAAAGGCGCAATCTTGAAAATACAAGTTACGCCCAATCGCAGAACAAACTGTTTGAGGGTGAACTTGATTACAAGAAAAAGCAGTATCAGCTATATTTCCGTTGGGTGCAAAATATGGGCAAGGAAGTAGCCGACAAGCAATTTGAAAAGTTGCTGACTGATGGCAATTCATACAAGCAATATGTTGAAAATGAAATTGCCAAACTTGAAGAAAAGCGGAATGGTGGCACTAAGCTAACCGAGGGTGAGGGTAATTACCTTATCTCGCTAACAACCCAACGTGACGAATTGAACGGTGAAAAAACAGCACTTGAAAAGTTCAAGCAGCAAGTTAGTGACTCTATCGGTCAGTGCCAAACCCTTGCAGAAAAGATTGAAGCCGTAGCAAAAGCCAAAGCCAAGCTGGAGAATGGAGAAAGCGGTATTGTAAGCACAGACGAAAGAGCCGAGGCAAGCCTTGTCCTGTCACAACAGGATGCAGACTTGCAAAAGGAACTGCAAAAGACCGTGCTTGATGATTACCGCACCTTTGAGGAACAAAGGCAGTCTATCACCACACAGTACGCTTTACTTCGCACCCAAGCCGAGAAAATGGGGGATGCGGAGCGTCTGGCACAAATCAACAAAGCGGAACAAGAGGCATTGTCGGCTCTCAATATGTCATTCTTACAACAGTCTGAAAGTTGGAAAAACCTCTTTACAGACATTGACACGCTTACTGTCGCTCAAATACAAAAGCTGATAAGTGATATACAGAAACAACTCAATGCTGGCAACCTCAAACTAAGCCCTGTTGATTACAAGGCTGTCATTGATAGTCTGAACCAAGGCAAGAACCGTATTCAAGAACTTAATCCGTTCAAGGCACTTGGCACGTTTTTCAATGATTATCTGGCGGCTAAGAAGAAACTAAGGAAAGCCGAGGCAGACCTTGCAAGCGGCAAGGGAACTAAAAAAAGTGTTGATGAAGCCAAGAAAGATGTCAAGTCGGCAGCACAAGGCATTACCAACTCCATTCAGAAAGTGACAAGCATAAGCACGGATTGTGCATCGTCCTTGCAATCAATGTTTGATGCGTTGGGCATGGATGGTGTAGCTGACGGCTTGGGGACTGCAATAGACCTCATGGGGCAGTTGGGCAATGCTGCTGCTTCTGTCGGCAAGTTTATGAGCGGTGACATATTGGGTGGTATAACAGGCATGGTTTCCTCTATTACTTCTGTGGTTGGCATATTTGCTAAGTTGCACGATAAAAAGTACGAAAAGCGAATACAGAACCTACAAAAGCAGATAGACAACTTGCAAACAGCCTACTCACGTTTGGAGCGAGCTTTCAACAATACCTATTGGGTATTCAATAATGAGCAACGCCAAGGCTACGAAAAGAATATACAGGCTATCAAAGACCAAATCGCAGCGTTGGAGAAACAACGTGAAGTAGCAAAGAAAACGTGGAACTTCGCACAGTATGCCAAGCTGACTACACAGATAAAGCAGCTCAATGCGCAACTTAACAAGGCTAAGGATGGTGGTGATATGCTTTCTCTGTGGCAATCGCAAAAGGAATCATTGCGAGAGCAACAGGAACTTATGCGCCAACAGATACAGGCAGAAAAGAGCAAGAAGAAAACCGACAACAACAAAATCAAAGAATGGGAAAATCAGATTGAGGAAATAAATCAGCAAATCGAGGATTTAGACCAACAGATGATGGAAACATTCGCTGGTACTGATGTAAAGAGTGCCATTGATGAGTTTGCGGATGCAATTGTTGATGCGTATTGCTCTGGTGAGGATGCGGCAAAGGCTTTGGGAGAAACGACAAAGAAAGTGCTTAAAAACGCTGTCGTAGAAGCCCTCAAGCGAAATTTCCTTGCTAAAGGTATCAATGATGCGGTTGAGTATCTTGGGAAAGCTATGGAAGACGGTGTGCTGTCTGATGAAGAAAAGAAAGAGTTTGAACGCCAAGCGAACGCAGCGGGTGAAAAGTTCAAAGATGGATTGGAAGCCGTGGGTGATTGGATTAAAGATGTTGATGAAACAGCGAGCGACCCACTTACGGGAGCCGTTACCTCAATGAGTGAAGAAACGGGCGGTGTGATTGCTGGTAGGCTCAACGCTTTCATCATTAACCAAGGCGAACAAACGAGCGTGATGCGTGAACAGTTGTTGCAACAGTCGGAGATAGCGAGAAACACCGCTTTGTCGGCTGAACGGCTGCAAAACATAGAAAACACGCTTAGGCGCATTGAAACAAAGGACAACTCATTACTATCACAAGGTATATCGTAATTATGGAACTTGTAGAACAACTGAAAAAGGATGGCACAGACAAAGGGCTGTGCCGCCTTTGGCAAATGAAATTGCGTAAAGGCTTGGGTACGGAGGCATTGGTCGCACTCTATATCAAGGGCATTGACTTCTGTATATCCGAAGACTTCCCAACGCTTGATTTTCTAAGGACGCATTTTAAGGGTGTATGCGAGCCTTTCGGTGTCTTCATTGATGAAGATATGCCAACACTCGCAAATAAGGCAGATTTGGTGCTTAATGGAGCTTGTAGGGGTATGCTGGAGTATGACGGTTATAGCGTGTCACGCATATACATACGACACACCTCTGAAATAGCCGTTAATGTGTCAGACCATGCCGTTGTCACTATTGATATTTTCGACCGTGCAAAGTTGCATCTGTCTGTCGGTGGAAATGATGCAAGCGTTATCCTCAATGTATATGGCACAAACACCGACATTGACTTTGTGGACGGTGACAAGCCAAGCAATGTGATTGTGAACTTTAACAATAAAACTACATACTGATATGGTAGATAAGAACTTGAAACTTTACTTGCCATTTGATGACCCCGATGGCAATAAGGCTTATGATTTTTCAACAAGCCGTGCTGATGCAATCCTTTCAGATGGAGCGACATTTACGAGAAATTCCAAGAAGGGCAAGGCTCTTTCTCTGAATGGCGGTGAGTGTCTGACCGCACAAACCATACCGTTTAGCGGAAACTTTACTCTGTCTGCCTATGTAATGACAACACAAAGCCGTATTGGTTGGGTGGTAAATTTACTTGGTGTAGAAAACTATCGTGAACAATGGATTGATGTTGTACCGAAGCAATGGTACTTTATCGCATTTGTTCGTAATAGCGACACATTGAGCGTATATCTGGACGGAGAACGTGTAAGCATTGTTTCTCTTGGTGGTGGCAATCCGCAAGGTTTGAGCCTATGCACTGATGAGCTGCTGACAACGACTGCAACCATTGATGAGGTAAAGGTGTATGATGTGGCTCTGACAGAAGCCGACATTATGAAAGCCCAATCCAACAACGATGTGGAATACTACATTGATGGCGTGAACTTCAAAGATTATGGTGTGTCCGTTTCAAAGTCGGACGGAATTATTGGCAGACTTGCCCAGAAAGAAGCTCTCCAAGTTGATTATGACAACTACCACGGCATTGTCCGTGACAGGAAAAGAAAACGGTACAAGGAGCGCACTATCACGCTTGACTGTTTCCTTGAGGCAAGTGGTCGCAGTGCTTTCGTTGAGTGGTGCAGCCGATTTATGGCTTTGTTCGATGGCGATGGAACACACCGCCTTACTATCGAATATGACGGCAAGGCAAAGCCTCTCGTTTATGAGGTAGGCTTGTATGATGATACGGACATTACAAAGACATGGGGAACTTATAACACAGACCTTATGGTCGGCACATTCAAGCTGAAACTGATAGAAGACGAACCCGTAAAGCGTGTGTTGCGCCACATATCAGCTAACGACAACTCAAAGGCAAGCATAAAGGTTACTTCATCTAAATTGCTCAATATTTATTGGGGAGATGGAACGCACACATATAATGTGGCTGGCAATGACACGGTTGTAGAACACACATACACACTTGCTGGCGAATACGACATTATCATTGCTGGCGTGATTGAAGACATTGAAAAGTTTGAAACTAACGACATTGTTATATGGGAATTACTCAAATAATCAAGCGTAATGGCGAAACAATACAGCTCAACACAAACGAGCCGTTTTGTTTCGTCAAAGAGGCTACACTTACAAGCTCTCTAATGGGTGATGATTACATTTCTCTTAAAATTGTATCGTCTGAATGGCTTTCGTTTGCCAAGGGCGATAAGATTATTGTAGGCGGCAACGAGTATAGTATAAGAGCCACAACGACCCGTGAAATTGTGTCGGAGGGTTACTATAACTATGAGCCTGTCTTCTATGGTGTCATGTACGACCTTATGAAAACAATATACCGAAATTGCGACAAGTACGGCAAAAGCGACAAAAGCACTTTCGACTTGACATATACAATCAAGGAATTTGTACAAGTCCTAATCTACAACTTGGAGAGGGATTACCCTGGTGTATGGAAATTTGATGAGGACAACTGCCCAGAAACGGAAGCTAAGACAATTCAGTTTTCGGGGGTGAACTGTTTACAAGCATTGCAAACCCTTTGTAATAGCGAGCAGTTTAACTTGGAGTTTCAGATAACCCAAGACAACGGTATTCGTACAATACATATTGGGAAATTCGGCAAGCGTATCAATCCACCGAACGGAGCAGATTTCTTTGAGTGGGGCAAGGGTAATGGTTTGTATAACCTCAAAGAGCAGAAGATAGACGATAAGGCTATTATCACTCGCCTTTGGGTAGAGGGTGGTACAACCAATATTCGTAGCGATTACAGAGGTTATGCAGAAAGGCTGCAACTTCCGATGCAAAGAATGAACCAATACGACCACACCCTCGCTGATGGTACGGTCGTAAAGGCTAATACTGAAATGATAGGTATTTCAGATGAAAGCAAACGCTACATTGAAAACGCGGAATTGCGTGACAAAATAGGCAGTGAGGAAGATGTGAAAACCTATGACAACATCTATCCGAAGCGCACAGGCAAGGTTACAGCAGTCGTTGCTGATGATATTTGTGCTTTCGTTGATGATACAATGGACTTTGACCTTAACAAAAAAGATGATAAGGGGACGGTGTATCTTGTGGATGGCGTTAGTGCAAAAATCACATTTACATCTGGTCGTTTGGCTGGACAGCAGTTTGAACTCAATGCAAAAGGCGGGTATGACGATAAGACGAAAACTTTTAAGATTATCCCATTTACGGATAATAGAGGTTTGACGATACCATCAGAAGAAACGAAAAATTCATTCTTCATAGAGGTTGGCAACACTTACAAAATCACAGACATATATCTGCCCGAACAATACGAGAAAAGAGCAGAAGAAGATTTGTGGTATGCTGGCAGCGATGATTTCAAGGACGCAAGCCAAGTAAAGGCGCAATATGCCCTTACGTTTGACAGATTGTATTTCTTGCAGTCTCTTAGCAGCGACACAGATACGAGCGTGTTTGCGGTAGGTGACTATGTGCCTGTTAAAGACACTCGCTTTGGCATTGAGAAAACAATGCGCATACAGAAAATCACTCGCAATCTGTTGCTGGAGCATGACTACCAAATAACTTTGGCAGACAGTACCGCTATATCCATTCAGACGCAGACCGTTCTCACGGTTATAGACCATGAGAATGTAATCAACAACAACCGCCTCCGTGACTTGAATAAGGCAAGGAGGGGATGGAGAACTACCGAGGATTTGCGCAATATGGTATATGATACAGACGGCTACTTTGACACGGAGAATATTAAGCCTAACTCCATTGACACTAATATGCTGACTGTTGGTGCAAAGAGCCAACAGTTTGTCCTGTCTGGTTGTGTTCTGAAAGCTAACTTTGGGGGCAACCCTAATATGTTTGTGGCTACCGCTGGCATACTATCACACCTTACCATTGACAACGACAAAATAAGGAGCTGGCAGATGAACGAAGCCTCATTTGAACTGCAAAGCACGGGTGGATACTATCTGTTTGCTAAGTGTTCTAAATCTGGTGAAAATGGTGTGTGGTATCTGACGCAAGAGCAATTGAAGTTTGAGCCTACGAGCGACCCAAACAATTACTATTTCCAAGTAGGTATTATATCAAGACTGTATGCTGATGATAATTTCAGAGATTTTCAGACCACATACGGTTTCACTCGCATCAATGGCAATACCATTACAACGGGACGCATCATAACAAGTGATGGTGAGTGTTACTTGGATTTGGACGGAAACAAGTTCCGCATTGGTGACAGCACAAGTTCTATTGATTGGAATGTTTCAGCAAAGAGCCGTCTAACCCTCAAGAACGTGTCCGTTGCAAGTGGCAGTGGTGATGTTGTTCCGTTGGGCGTGTACCGTGGCGTATGGAATAAGGATTACATCTACTACTATGGTGATGAGGTTTCTTATACGGATAATAGCGGTGCAACGTGTACCTATCGTTACAACCACGCAACGCCCTCCAAGGGCATAGTACCAACAAATACTGTTTATTGGGGTGTAGTAGCGCAAGGCGCAAACGGCAAGAATGGAGTGAACAGCGATTGGGCGAGCTTTGTCTTCAAACAGAGCGACACAAAGCCAAATAAGCCAACAGGCACAGCACCTATACCTAACGGTTGGAGCGATGCACCGACTGCAACGGGCAAGTGGTGGATGTCAAAGGCTATTGTCAATGGCGTTACGGGATTAGCTGGAACATGGAGCGAGCCTGTGCAGACAACGGCAGAGGATGGAGTGGATGGTGCTTATACTGATTTCAAGTATGCCAAAAATACATCAAGTGTTTCTTCCCCTCTTATTTCCGTAAGTGAGCGCAATCCGAAAGGTTGGAGTGATGAACCGCCTACAATTTCGCAAGGTGAATATCTTTGGATGAGCCAAGCGGAAATAAATGCTGATGGAACTATGAAAACAAATTGGAGCTTACCTGTCAGAATATCTGGCGAAAAGGGCGACAATGGAGTGAACGGCTCTACATTCTATTTCATCTATACGGCAGCAAGCAGCACACCAAGCACACCCACATTTACAGACCCAACATCATTGATAGGGCAGAGCGTGTGGAGCTTAAAGCCGCCAACCCCAACGAGCGGTAAGTTTGTCTATATGTCACAAGCAATGCTCAATGCAAGAACGAATACTTTTGGAACGTGGAGTACACCCATTCGTATTACGGGCTTGAATGGAGAAAACGGTGCAGATGGCACAGATATAGAGTTTATTTATTTGCGCAACACAGGCGATACACCAAGTAAACCCGCCTCAGAAGATAAGGATGATTATGTACCGAGTGGTTGGACAGACAGCCCAAGCGGAATAACTGAAACTTATCAGTATGAATGGGTTTGTGTCAGAACTAAACCAAGCGGTTCTGGCACATGGTCTGCTTTCAGTACGCCTGTCATTTGGGCAAAATGGGGTGATAAAGGTACGGATGGTGATGGTATGGAATACATATTCCAACGTACAGAAGTCGAAACGGCTCCAAGTACTCCATTGATATTCTCGCCAAATGCGGGATTTGTGCCGAGCGGTTGGACTGATGAACCAAGTGGGGTGTCGGCTGATTACCCGTTTGAGTGGGTTTCTATGCGCAAGAAAACAAATGGTATATGGGGCGGCTTTTCAGAGCCTACCTTATGGAACAATTATGTGGTATTGAATCCGAACTTGCTTGAACAGACGGAGTTTGAAAGCAAGGGAAAAATGGACAAGTGGAACGTGCAATCAATGTATGGCGGTGCTGGTGCTACTGACGCAAGCATTACCCATATCATTGCAAATGCCTTGGATGGTCATAATTGCTACTATGATTTGAACAGCAAGCGAGAAGACGAAACAGTATATAAAGATGTTTTGGGGCAATCTCTGTTATCAAGCACATCAAAAAAGTTAAAACCGTCCACATGGTACACTCTATCCTATTGGTCTAAGTGTGGCATAAAAAGGGTGCCTGTAAATGAAACGAGCAGTAACTATGGCTTTGCCAAGCGTGATATGTACTTGCACAAAGGACAGGAATACACTTTGAGCGTGAACGGACGCATTGACACACAAGCCAATAATGACGGAAAGAAATTAGTCTGCTTTGTATTCAACGATAGCTGGAGTTGGAGTAAGTCGGTAGAAATATCTACCACATACAGCTCTACTGCAGTCTTGACTTTTACAGATGTCCCCGCAGATGGTGTCTATCATTTCATGGCGTCTATGTATGACAACACAGAGCCGAGAACAGGCAAGGTGACATTGAATTGGGTAAGCATGAAAGCCGTTAATGGTGCCATATTCTCTACATATATATATCCGAGTGCAATTGACAACACAAAAGTCTTTGTGGATGGTGTGGCAAAACTGAATGGTGCAATCGGTTCGGATTGCCAAGTGCAACACACGGCTAACGCATCATGGGTAAAGCACACGATTACATTCAAGACCAAAGCAAACTTTGCTAACGAAGAAAATTTGCTATTCCGCTTATCCCCGATTGTAATGTCTGGCAATGAGTATTATGTGTATATATGTATGCCTAAGTTAGAGGTCGGCAAGATAGCAACTGTCTATGATGCAAATTCTGATGATATGCGCCCCGACTACCAAGAGTACAGATTTGCAAAGAACGGCTCACGCAATAGTGCGCCCGCTTTGGTTAAGACGGATGCAGAACCGAGCGGTTGGACAACTACACAGCCGACTGTTGGAATACTTGAATATCTTTGGATGGTCGTTGCCAAGAAAAGCGCAACGGGTGCGTTGCTCACCAATTGGAGTGAACCTGTGCGTATAACCCCTTATGACGGCAAGGATGGTGAGAATGGCAAAAGTCCAGCTATGGTATATCGTGGCGTGTATGATAGTAGCAAGACATATTACGGCAATCAGTATCGTGTTGATGCAGTCAAGTACAACGGTATTTACTACGTAGCTCGTATTGATGCGGGCGAGTTCCACAATGTCGCTCCAACGAACACATCAAAGTGGAATAACTTTGGTGCGCAGTTTGAAAGTATTGCAACGGGATTATTGTTAGCAGAGAACGCTAATATTGCTGGCTTTATTTTCAGAAACAATAGACTTGAAAGCTCGCTGTCTGATGCAAATGGACAACCAAATATCATTTTGGATGGTGTAAGTGGCAATAGCCGATTTTCTGGAATATTAAAGGCAAGTCTTTATTATGGTAGTATGAAAAAAATAACAGATGCGACAAATAGAAAATACCAGATTGACCCACAAAAAGAGGCTTTCAACGGATTCTTCATTGACGAACCGACAAATATACGCTTTGTGACACTACCGACAGCGAAAGACTATGACGGTTTGGAGATAAAAATATATACGAAACAGTCAAATTGGACACCTAGCAGGTGGACTGTTGTGCAGTCACAATCAACGGATGATTTCTTTGTCAAGTTAGAAAACATATATAATGTATATGATGCTAACGACGATAAGAAATATGTCGCAGCTCTTGAGAATTATATGACACCATACACGAATATAAAAGGTACTGGGTGTACTATGATACCTAATGTGATGCACACGTTCAAAAGCATGAATGGGGCATGGTTCTCAATACAAGGTTTATATACAGGAGAATGAATTATGAGTTGGATTACAGAAAGCAACAGACAAAAGCACTTTCTTTATGCCATTCCTTGTGCCTTTCTACTCACGGTCTTATTCGTGGGTGGATTGGCTTGTGGCATGGAGTTTAAGGACAGAGCTTATGGTGGTAAATGTGATTGGTTGGACTTGTTAGCCACCATATTAGGCGGTGTTTTGGGGCAAATGCTCCAAATATTGCTGATTTATGCCTTAAAGTGTGTTTCTTAGACACATTTTTACTACCTTTGCAGTGTAGATTTACCAAGTAAATTATGGAAGATGTAAGAATTATAGCCAAGGGTCGTATTACCGACCTTTCCAAGGGCTTCTCTTTGGGCGGTGTGCCGTTCTACGTGTATGTCCGTAGCAAGGAAAACACAATGTTGAGCGACACACTGCTTGACTGCCGCCTTATAGGTGACAAAGAAAAGGGAGGTGCCTTTCCTGTGCCAATTGGCGATTGGACACCCGCAATGATAGCGTACATTTCCCCAAACGCTATTGACTTGCAGAAGTATGAGGTATATTGGGGAGCGAGTGAACAACCTAACAAAATCGTATAAGAGTATGGGACTTATTTTAGGCAGCGGTTCAACGAAACCGCAATATCCTTACGATATGTGGTACGGTGTGCAAGGTGACTTTACAAGCAAGGATTACAAGCTCACAAGAGTTGGCAATCTTGACTTGCACCGCACGTTACCAATTCAGAAGAAACTGAGGCGTTTCGTTGAAAATGCAGACGGCTCTGTTAAATACTACTTGCATCAGAATGACAGCCGTAAAAAGGATTCGGGCGCAAAGGCTACCATTGATAGCACGGATGGAAACGTGATGTTGGAAAAGCCCGACTATTACGGTCGTTTTGAAGTTGAGGGTACAAAGTGGCTATATGCCATATCGGAATACCCTCTGCCTGGTTTTGTAAAAATGACACGCAAGACTTGCTCGCCTTGGTGTGCAACTATTGACCGTGACACCAATACAGCCGTGTCTGGTTGTTGGTTGCAATGGGATGGCTCTGGCGAACTGTTGCGTGATGAAGAGGGTATCTTGAAAATGCTTGACAATGCCGCACGTTACCGTGGCGGTAGCGGTTCCAATTCCGCTTGGGATGGTACTTATCATTCCATGCTTGGTATGCCAAGAACTTTTATCAGTAAGGCTGGCGCACGACCTTATTGTAAAAACGGCACTCACCTTGGCGTGTATCGTGTATATACAGAAATTGCGTGGTTGCAACGCATAGAATATGCTTCGTTGCATTGTCAAAACACTTACAACGAAACGCTGACTGCTGACGGATTCAGACAGGGCGGCTTGGGTAGTGGTCCCGCTGTTGATGGTAATCAGTGGAAAACATGGGGCGGCTATAATCCTTTCGTGCCTTGTGGAGTTACTGCAACGCTTGGCAACAATACAGGTCGTATTGCATACGTTATCAAAGGTTGGACGGGTGGAGATAAGACCGTCTATGTGACATCTTACCGTGGTTTGGAAGCCCCATTTGAATACTTGTGGCTTTTGGCAGATGATGTGCTTATACGCCATATTCCCGACAAGGAGGGAGGTAGGAGTATTGCTTATCTGTGCGAAGACCCGACAAAGTTCACTTCACATTCAGACAATGCTACGACTGTCCCCGATGGCTATACGGAAATGTGCGATTTGCCTCGTAGCAGTGGTTGGATATTGCACTTTGCCATTTCAAGCAATGGTATCTGCTTCCCCGATGCAATAGGTGGTAGTAGCAATCAAGGTGCTTGTGACTACTTCTGGCACCCTGGTAGTGATGCGTCTGGTTGGTGGGGTTTGCTTCTGTCTGCTTGTGCGGTTTATGGTGCGGCTGCGGGCTGGGGGTGTGCGAGTGCGAATTATCGTTCCTCGGACTCGACTGCGTACAGTGGCTTCCGCTTGTGCCGTTTCTGACGGACTGCAAAATGACGGTTCACGGAGCAACGAAAAAACGGGCTAACGTGAACCGTTTGAATTGGAAATATTAAAACAAAATATTTTAAGTGTCGGTAGTATGGGGTTTGCTTCTGTCTGCTTATGCGAATAATGGTGCGAATGCGGGCTGGGGGTATGCGAATGCGAATAATCGTTCCTCGAACTCGAATGCGAACAGTGGCTTCCGCTTTTACCGTTTGGTTTCAATTGAGAAATAAGATACTTAATGCTGCCGACACTTCACCTCTTGGTGGAAAAATAGTGATTAACACGGTGCGAGTAAATGATTGAAAGCTCTGTATTAGACTAACGGCACAACATAGGTAATGAAAGCAAATACATATTTGTATCAATATACCGACTTTGAGGATTGCGGTCTTTATGTTGGAGATACAGGCAAGCTGGCTTGTTCCCCATCAAAGAAGATAAAGAACGCTTATCACTTGCTATACACGAATGAAAATTTGTGCAAGGCTCAATACAACGCACAGCGTGGAAAAGGTGAGCGAACAGAGATTAACGAATTTAACGACCATATCTGTGAGCGACTGTATGAGTTGTATGAAATGTTGGCTAATGAAACGTATGTACCAGGCGAATACAAGAAAAGAAAGATTTACGACCCGAAAGAGCGTGAACTGATGATTGCGCCATTCTTTCCCGACCGTATCATTCATCATTGCGTGATTAACGTGCTGGGTGAGCATTGGATGCACTTGTTCATTGAAAATACCTATGCTTGCATTAAAGGTCGTGGAGTACACAAGTGTATGCTTGATGTGCGTAGCGCATTGATGCGAGATAAGAAAGGGACTCGCTTTTGTCTTCAAACTGACATTAGCAAGTTCTACGACAACATAGACCATACCGCATTAAAAATAATCACAAGGTTTACTATTGCGGATGAACAGTTGTTAAGTCTGTTAGACAAAATTATTGACAGTAACGGTAAAGACAAGGGGCTGCCTATTGGAAACTACACAGGCCAATACTTAGCAAATTTGTATCTGGCTTATTTCGACCATTGGGTTAAGGAAGTCATTGCTTTGATTGTTCTAAAGATGTTTGGGGTGAAACTGTATTATTTCCGTTACATGGATGATATGGTTTTCTTGTGCGAGAGCAAAGAGGCACTGCACTTTGTGCTTGATATGACAGGCTTGTATCTCGCAACCGAACTGAAAGTTGAGTTCAAGGCAAATTGGCAGATATACCCCGTTGATGATAGAGGCATTGATTATTGCGGTTTCCTACAAAACCATTACAATGTATTGCTTAGAAAAAGCATACTGTTGAGGTTCTACCGCAAAGCGTCCATTATCGCTAAGAAATGTCCTATTAAAGATGAGAATGATATAAAGCACCTCTTTCCGTCTGAATGGGGTTGGACTATCAGATGTAGTGAGGCGCACAAAAAGAATGTCTTTAATAAAATTATAAACGATGGACACAAGTATTTTATCAATGGGTCTGCTGTCAGCACAGCGTCCGCAAGTGATAGACCCGTACAACAACGGACAGGGAACATTCCTCTACAACTTCAACATAAAGGAAGTGGAGGTTGTGACGGAAGAAATGGGCGGTACACACATAGCCAAAGACGGAGAAAAGCCGACAGGCAAGATGTGGCAGTATGACAGCCTTCGTGTCGAATACCCAAAGACTGCCGACAACATTTTCAGTACGCTGATTACTGCAAAGTACCCAGCTAAGACTGAAAGCAAGTTAGTGAACGAGTATCAGAGTGCAGCACTCGGCTTGATGGATGAATCCGCAAAGAAACCCTATGAGGATTTCTTGAAAGACCGTCTGGCTATCCGCACGATGATAGACAACGATTGTGAAACCCTTAACATTCCAATGGACTTATGAATGAGATAGAAGATTTTGTAGAAGACCCTAACGAGACCAGCGACCTGTTCGATTGTGAGTTTACATCTGTGGATGCGGTAGTGAACCAAGTAACTGTATTCACAGGTTGGGAAAACAGAGCAACAGAGAACGGGGAGCGTACTCTTGTCGCTTATGGCGAGGGCTATAACAGGTCTGCTTTCTTCACTGACAGCAAGAAACTGAAAGATGTATTCTGTAACCCTAAGAGGCGTTATCCATTCCGTGCCATTATCAAGATGGTATCTTATGGCAATATGTACGGCTTTCGTGTATTCTCGCCAAAAAGTGAGGTGACAAGGGAAGACAAAGAGAACTTCGATTTCTATAAACGTACCAAAAACAGACGAAGCCGATGAATAGCATAACAGATGTAACGACAGTTGCGCACGGTATAAGCGATTTCGGCATGATGGCAGTAACAGCGGCTTTCTTCTTGATTTTGTCGGCTGCGATGATGGTTGCCATTTTCAAGTGGTTCAAGGCTATCATTGAGCAGATGATGCAAGACAACAAGGAGAGCTTACAAGAGCTTGCCAAGACAACCAACGCCCAGAATGATATGTTGCAAGACATATCGGAGGGTCTAAGGACGGAAACGCTGCTGCGCATACGCAATCTGACTGGATTTGCCTTTGACCTATCAATAGAGCAAGTTTGTCGGCTGATAAAAAGGGTGCGCCAAGAAAATCATATCATAGACCACGAAGCGACAGCGGCTAAAATCCGCAAGTCGTTAATGGTGATACACAATGATAGAAACAGCCGTTTTGACCCGTTCTCTTACAGGGGAAAACCAATATCCGATTATTGCGTTATTGAATGGGTGGAAGATGTGGCAAAGGTGGTGGAGGGCGAGATTTACAATGCGGACGGTGCAAATAATGCCCGTGCCTACACAAACGTTAAGCTCGCATACGACAACATCAAGACCGACTTTTATCAACGGCTTAATTCGTAAATACAATATCTGCGTAAAATTATATGCGCATTTATACAACATTTTAAGCAATTTATATATTATGGTTAAAATTTTAATCGACAATGGACACGGTGTAAACACCAAGGGCAAGCAATCGCCCGATGGTCGTTTGCGAGAATATGCTTTTGCAAGGGAAATTGCAAAGCGTGTTGAAAGCTGCCTCAAGTGTAAGGGCTATGATGTAGAGCGAATAGTGCCAGAAGACTTTGACATATCGCTTTCCATTCGATGTAAGCGTGTCAATGACATCTGCCGTAAGGTGGATGCCAAGAATGTACTTGTGGTGTCAATACATAGTAATGCTGCTGGTCGTAACGGCAAATGGTATAGCGCAAGGGGATTTTCCGCTCATGTAGGACTTAATGCCTCGTCTAACAGCAAGAAACTCGCTGCTTGTCTGTGGGATAAGGCTATTGAGTTAGGTCTTAAAGGCAATCGTACCGTTCCTAACGACAGGTACATTCCGCAAGACCTTGCTATCTGCCGTAATACTCTTTGCCCCGCTGTGCTGACAGAAAACCTATTCTACGACAACAAGGAAGATTTGGAGTTGCTGTTAAGTGAAGACGGAAAAGCTGCAATAACCAAACTCCATGTGGACGGTATTATTGACTATATAAATAATGTACTAAGATGAACAGATGGCTTGGTATCGCAATAGCGGTGTTGTTATGCGTTAGTTCCGCTCTGTATCTGCGAAACAAGGCGTTGCAATCAGACAATAACCGCTTGCAAGGCAATCAGACGGCACTGCTGGAGAAAGCAACGTACTACAAAACAGAAGCTGGTAAGTCGGCTGCGAGTGTTCAAAGGTTGGAGCTTTCCTATTCAGAACTGAAAGGCAAGTATAAGGAAATGTGCCAGACAGCCGATGAGTTAGGAATAAAGGTTAAACGCTTGAAAGCTGCCTCTACGACTGCAACAGAAACGGAGGTGAAAGTGATTACACAAGTCCGTGACAGCATTGTGTATCGCAATGGCACCATTGATACCGTCAAGTCTTTCAGTTGGCATGATGCGTGGGTAAATATACTTGGTGAACTGAAAGGGCGTGATGTATCGCTGAATGTCGTATCGCAAGATACCATAGTCCAGATTGTACATAGAGTGCCGAAAAAGTTTCTGTTTTTCCGTTGGGGGTGCAAAGCTATCAGACAGGAAATTGTCAGTACTAATCCACACACTCGGATAACATACACAGAGTACATAGAACTTAAATAGGTTTCTTTAAGGTTAAGATTGTTTTTTATTAGTTGGGAGTGTCGGCTGAGAAGTCGGCACTTTTTTCTTGCTCGTTTCCCCAAAAATTGTATTACCTTTGTGGTGAAATGAACGTAGTAATGAATGATGAAATACAGAAATTCTACAATAATTCTACAAAATCTCATACTAATTGTGTAACTCGCTGAAAATCAGATTTAGATTAAGGGTTACACATACTTTTTGTCGTAAGCAGCACTGTAGCCCAGGCCTTCTTCGTATAAGGCATTAAGCGCTTGTTTGCATAGCTCGGGGTATCGGGCTACCTGGCTGTCTTCTTCCGTCATCGCTTGAATGGCTTGCTGAATGAAGGCTTCAGCTTGGTCGTAGACCGAGGGGAAGTCTTGGGCAGATGATTGCAGCCTTACTATTTCGTCTTTTAGGGCGTTGAGATTGGCGTGGGTTTGGTTGTACAGGGTGTCGCCTAATGTTTCGCCAGGGGTGAAATCTCTGGCGTGGGCCTGAAGAGGGGCTTACATCCACATGATGAGGAGGGCACAAGAAGGGGGGAGAAATACTTTGTCATAAGCGATAGGTTTTTATTGCTTGGAGCTGTTTTAGGAGTGTTTCTCCTTATTTGCGGTATTGCTTTTTGCGGTTGAAAAAGAATCCGGCGTAGATGTTTACATAATTGACGGAGTTTGTAACCGAAAGCCGCTTTTTGCGATACATGTAAAGGTGGCTAATCCAGGAGGCTCCGGCAAACCAGTGCGTGTTGTTCCATACAATGCCGAAACGCGAGGTGCAGTCGAAACTGAAGTTTTTTAGATCTAAGAAAATTTCATTGCCTTGCAGTTTGTCGCCTTTGGCTTTGCGTATGCCGACTGATGGCATGACGGAGGCACCGAGCAGCCAGTTGTAGGCAAACACCCAGTTGTAGGCGTAGCCGCCGCTGAGATAGTAATAATTGTAGTCGACAGACGAGAACTTGAATTCATCAATGAGGTTGGGCTTTTCGGGGGTGCCAACCAGTTTGGGGGGGAGCTTGGTGTAGTCGAATTGTATGGCTTGTTTGCTGAAACCTGCGCCCAGCATGGCCGAACCGCAGCTTTTGCGCTGCACGGTGCTTTGGTTGTAGGCTGCGGGGTACGAAAAGTGTCGGTGGTTGAACACATAGTATCCGCTGAACGATAGGGTTTTGGCATTCATGCCGGTAAAGGGTTTGTCTTTTACCGACATGGGGTCGATTCCTTCAAATCCTTTGGCTTTGCGAAGGCGGTAGTCGCCGGTGTTGCGTACGTAAACAAAATCGCAGCCGAGCATGGAGCTGTAAAGGCTTAGCGAAAGTTCGGACGATTTGCCTAACGAACGGGGGTGGCTCACATCGAAGGTGTAGCCTAAAAATATCCATCGCCAACCGAAGTAGGGGCCTATCTTAAACGAGGGGGCGGGCTTCATCGACAACGACTGGCTGTGGCCTTCGGCATTGCTGGCCGAGAGACGGTGAATCTGATAGTAACTTGTGTTTTGCAACATCGCCGTAAAGTTGTAGTAGTTGGGCGATATATAGGTGGTGTCGTAGTCGTCGAAGTTTTTGATAAAACGGTAAAAGATATTGCCTGTGCGTTTTACCTGATGGGCCATGCGTTTTACGCGCGAGGGTGATGAGGCGATGGGGCTGTTTAATAGCAGTGGACGGGAAAGGCTGTCGGATTTGTCCACACCCATTGCCTCGTTGACGGTGCGAATCTTCAGACTGTCGGTTCGCAGGGTCAACGTGTCGCAAAGGTTTTGTGCATGTGATGCCTTGGTTATGCAGAGTATGCTGAGCAGCAGGCAGGCTCTGAGGATGGGTGTGATGTGGTGAGTCAATGGTATAGGAGTATAGAGAAGTATTGAATGCAGCGATGCTGCTTTCTAATCATAGAACGGTGGGTGCAGGTCAACTACAGTTTGCCAAGGATGCGGTCGACTACCCAGTTTACCGAAGTGGCACTCACGCAGTCGCACTTGCAAATGGCTTTGTTCTGCAGATGTTCCACAATGAGTTTGATAAGGGGCAACTGCACGCAAGGAGGATTGGGTATGACAAATTCCTGACGGCCATTTTCGTTTTGCAACACAATGGGTTGGTATGTGAAGACGGAAAATGACAACGAACCGCGGTCACCAACAATGTCGATACAGTCTTCTTTGGCCGATTCGTGGGCAACGAAGCACCAGGAACCGGAACCGGGCAGGCCATTGGCAAACTTGAAGCAGGCGCTGACGGAGTCTTCGGTTTGATACAGTCCGCCGCGGTTGGCGGTGATGCCTTCGGCTTCGAGTATGGGGCCGAACATTTCTTCGAGCAGGTCGATTTGATGGGGAGCTAAATCGTAAAAGTAACCGCCTCCGGCAATGTCGGGCTGTACGCGCCAAGGCAGATTTTTTTGGTTGTAGTCGAGGTCGCGAGGGGGCACGGCAAAACGAATTTGTACGTTTACGACATTGCCAACGGCTCCGCTTTCAACGAGTTCGCGTACTTTCTGAAAGTAGGGTAGGTATCGGCGATAGTAGGCTACGAAGCAGGGGGTACCGTGTTTCTCGGCAATGCGGTTGATGCGGCAGCAGTCTTCGTAGTTTGAAGCCATGGGTTTTTCAACATATACGGCCTTTCCACTTTTCATGGCCATGATGGCGTAGGTGGCGTGGGTCGATGGTGGAGTGGCAATGTATATGGCGTTGACATCGGGGTCGTTGATGAGTTGTTGGGGGTCGGTGTACCAACGTTTGATGTTGTGACGTTCGGCGTACGATTGGGCTTTTTCGGCTCTTCGGCTCATCACAGCCACTACTTCGGAGCCTTCAACCGCACTGAACGCCGGTCCGCTTTTCTTTTCGGTAACTTCGCCGCAACCAATGAATCCCCAGCGTACTGTTTCCATAGAATGAATTTTTTTGAAAAAAATAAGGCGTAAAAGGTAGGCCTTCAGCCGGTTGTTGTGGTTACGAACCGGCTGAAGAATTTACCTTCTACGCCTTACTGCTATGTGTGTTGATTAGTATTCCTGCCAGCTACGAATTTCCAAATCTTCGAGTTTCACGGTGCAGAAAGCGTAGATGAAAGCCGAAGCCAATCGGGCATTGGTGATGAGAGGAATGTTCAGGTCGATGGCTGCACGACGAATCTTGTAACCATTGGTGAGTTCGCCGGTCGAAAGGTTCTTGTTGACATTTACTACCATGTCAATTTCTTTGTTGTGCAGCATATCCAGTGCCTGCGGGTGCTGGTCAGCTTCGCTTGGCCAGTGAACCATCGTGTTTTCAATGCCATTTTCGGTGAGGTAACGGCTTGTTCCGGGAGTGGCAAAGAGTTTGTAGCCGTGGTCGCGGAGCATAGCGCAAGCTGAAAGCATTTCGGCCTTTTGCTTGCCGTCGCCGGTTGAAAGCAGGATGTTCTTTTTAGGAATACGGTGTCCTACAGAAAGCATTGATTTCAGTAAGGCGGTGCGTGAATCTTCGCCCAAGCAGCCTACCTCGCCTGTTGATGACATGTCAACGCCGAGCACGGGGTCGGCCTTTTGCAGACGGTTGAATGAGAACTGCGATGCCTTGATACCTACATAGTCGAGGTCGAAGAGGCTCTTGGCGGGTTTCTCTACCGGCAAGCCGAGCATGATGCGGGTGGCAAGCTCAATGAGGTTAATCTTAAGCACCTTGCTTACGAAGGGGAATGAACGCGAAGCACGCAGGTTACATTCAATTACCTTGATGTCGTTTTCACGAGCCAGGTATTGGATGTTGAACGGACCTGAGATGTGCAATTCCTTGGCAATCTGCTTTGAAATTTTCTTGATACGGCGAGCAGTTTCGACGTAGAGTTTCTGCGGGGGGAACTGAATGGTGGCGTCACCTGAGTGTACACCGGCAAATTCGATGTGTTCAGAAATGGCGTAGGCAATGATTTCACCGTCTTTGGCCACAGCGTCCATTTCAACTTCCTTGGCGTGCTGCAAGAAGCGGCTCACTACAACGGGGTGCTTCTTCGATACGTTTGCTGCCAACTTCAAGAAGCGTTCGAGCTCATCTTGGTTCGAGCAAACGTTCATGGCTGCACCTGAGAGTACGTAAGAAGGACGAACCAAAACGGGGAAACCTACGCGGCCGATGAATTCCTGAATGTCTTCCATCGAAGTGAGTGCGCTCCATTCGGGCTGGTCGACACCGATGCGGTTGAGCATTGCTGAGAACTTTTCGCGGTCTTCAGCGTTGTCGATGTATTTGGCTTGCGTACCGAGCAAGTTGATGTGTTCAGCGTCGAGGCGGAGAGCCAGGTTGTTAGGAATCTGACCACCGGTGCTGACAATCACACCGTAGGGGCTTTCCAAATCCAGAATATCCATTACACGTTCGAAGGTCAACTCATCGAAATAGAGTCGGTCGCACATATCGTAATCGGTCGACACGGTTTCGGGGTTGTAGTTGATCATAATCGAACGGTAGCCTTCCTTGCGGATGGTATTGAGGGCCTGAACGCCGCACCAGTCGAACTCAACCGACGAACCAATGCGGTAAGCACCTGAACCCAATACAACTACTGAGCGCTTGTCCTGCTCGAACTTGATGTCGTGGGCTACGCCGAGGTAAGTAAGGTAGAGGTAGTTGGTCTGTGCAGGATATTCAGCAGCGAGCGTGTCGATTTGCTTAACAACGGGCACGATGCCGGCTTGCTTACGACGGGCACGAACGGCCATGATTGCCTTTTCGATGTCCATTTCCTGTTCCATACCCACGGCACGGGCAATCTGGAAGTCAGTAAAGCCTTGTACTTTGGCACGGCGGAGCAATTCGTTGTCGAGTACGTTGATCGAGGTGCAAGCGTGAAGTTCTTTATCCGTGAGATGAATTTTGTAGAGCTTCTGCAGGAACCATTTGTCGATTTTGGTTAGTTCGTAAATTTGGTCGATGGTGTAGCCTTCGGCAAATGCTTTTTCGATGACAAAGATACGCTTGTCGGTCGGTTCCTTCAGGGCTGACTCAACATTGTCAATCTTCAATTCCTTGTTGTCAACGAAGCCGTGCATGCCCTGACCAATCATACGCAGACCCTTCTGGATAACTTCTTCGAAGGTGCGACCGATGGCCATAACTTCGCCGACAGACTTCATTGATGAACCTAATTCGCGGTCTACGCCACGGAATTTGCCCAAGTCCCAGCGGGGGATTTTGCAGACAACGTAGTCGAGTGCAGGTTCGAAGAATGCAGTGGTGGTTTTGGTCACCGAGTTCTTCAGGTCGAACAAGCCATAGCCCAAGCCTAATTTGGCTGCTACGAATGCCAAGGGATAACCCGTAGCCTTAGAAGCCAATGCTGAAGAACGCGAAAGGCGGGCGTTTACTTCGATTACGCGGTAGTCCTCGCTCTGCGGGTCGAAGGCATACTGTACGTTACATTCACCAACGATGCCCACGTGGCGCACGATGCGGATTGAGAGTTCGCGCAGTTTGTGGAATTCTGAATTGGTAAGGGTTTGCGAAGGAGCAATTACGATACTTTCGCCCGTGTGGATACCCAGCGGGTCGAAGTTTTCCATGTTACAAACCGTGATACAGTTGTCGAAGCGGTCGCGTACTACTTCGTACTCGATTTCCTTCCAACCCTTCAAGCTCTTCTCAACGAGCACCTGCGGTGAGAATGAGAAAGCCTTTTCAGCCAGTTTGTTCAATTCTTCTTCGTTGTCGCAGAAACCAGAACCGAGTCCGCCCAATGCGTATGCAGCTCGCAAAATAACGGGGTAGCCCAAAGTAGCTGCTGCCTGGCGAGCCTGTTCGATGGTTTCGCAAGCTTCGCTCTTGATGGTTTTAACATCGATTTCGTTCAGCTTTTCAACGAAGAGTTCGCGGTCTTCCGTATCCATGATGGCTTGTACGGGCGTACCGAGCACCTGCAGGTTGTACTTTTCAAGGATACCCGAACGGTAGAGTTCCACACCGCAGTTCAGAGCGGTTTGTCCACCGAATGCCAGCATGATGCCTTGCGGACGTTCCTTTTCGATAACGCGTTCTACGAAGTAGGGCGTTACGGGCAGGAAGTAAATGTGGTCTGCCACACCTTCAGAAGTCTGAACGGTAGCAATGTTCGGGTTGATAAGTATGGTTTCGATGCCTTCTTCCTTCAGCGCTTTCAGGGCTTGTGAACCTGAGTAGTCAAATTCACCGGCTTCGCCAATTTTGAGTGCGCCTGAACCAAGGAGCAGGACTTTCTTGATGGATGTCATAATCGTATGTGTCGTTAAGTTTGCCAGTCGGTCAATGGGGTAGGATACTACTTGCTCTTGGGCCGTAAATCCTTTCTTGTGCCGTGACGGACTGCAAACCGGTTTTTAAAATTAAAGCAGATTTACAAAATCGTCGAACATCGACATGGTATCAACCGGACCTGAGCAGGCCTCGGGATGGAACTGTGCAGAGAACCAAGGGTTCGTTTTGTGACGCACACCTTCATTCGATCCATCGTTCATATTAACGAAGTAGGGCTCCCACTCGGCAGGCAACGTGCGGCTGTCAACTGCATAGCCGTGGTTCTGCGAAGTTACGAAGCAGCTGGTTGAACCTACCTTGCGAACGGGCTGGTTGTGGCTGCGGTGTCCGTACTTCAGTTTGTAGATAGTAGCACCTGCGGCCTTTGAAAGCAACTGGTTACCCATGCAGATACCCATACACGGACGTACCTTCGGGCTAGCGAAGTACTGACGGATGTGTTCGACAGTCACTTCGCAAGTTTCGGGGTTACCAGGACCGTTGGCGAGGAACAAACCATCAAATTCAAGGGTGTTGAAGTCGTAGTCCCAAGGAACTCTGACTACTTCAACGCCACGTTTGATGAGGCTGCGAATGATGTTATTCTTCACACCGCAGTCAACCAACACCACCTTTTTATGGTCGGCACCTTCGTTGTAGCGAATGATTTCCTTGCATGAAACCTGGGCAACGTAGTTTACATTTTCGTATTGAGCATCGGGTATATTGTCGGGTTCATCGTCGAATATGATTTTACCCATCATTACGCCGTGTTCGCGCAGCACCTTCGTAAGTTCGCGCGTATCGATGCCGGTGATTCCGGGCACTTTTTCGCGTTTCAGCCAGCTGCCGAGGCTTTCCTGTGCGTTCCAGTGGCTGTATTCTTCGCTGTAATCGCTCACGATGATAGCTGAGGCATAGATGCGGTCGCTTTCAATGTAAGTTTCCAGTCCGTCCTCGCCTTTGGTAAGGGGCGGCACACCATAGTTTCCCACCAACGGATAGGTAAGCGTCATAAGTTGTCCGGCATACGAAGGGTCGGTCAAACTTTCAGGATAGCCCATCATGGCCGTATTAAAAACCACCTCGCCGGCCACAGGGGCTTCAAAACCAAACGACTGTCCATGGAATTTGGTACCGTCGCTAAGAACTAATGTTACGTTACGCATATATTTTCGAATGTGCTGATTAGCTATCGCAGCAGGAAAAATCCGCTGACGATGGCTGGTATGGATTTTTGTTACTTGGATGCTTGTTGTGAAAATGTGTCCTTTGAGCCGGGCGGCATATCCTCCCCCGTTGAAGTACGCATCAAGGCACACAAAAGGCCACACTAGCCGATACGATAAATACCGGAGGTGGCCCAAATATCCTTGCCAGCAAATGGCAAACGACGGGCCGTGCAGTCCGCGTTAAGATGCTGGTAAATACGATGATTGATAAAAAGAATAAGGAAGCACTTGCCCTTTGCAGCACGAATAAATGCCGCCAGGCTTGCGCTTAAGAAACAAAAAGGCCGCTTCAGGAGCCGCCTGCATAGCGATGTATGCACGAACTGCCCCTTGCTGTCCGCGTCGCTGCAGTGAACGTGTCACTACATTCGGTCGTTGGTTTTGACCGAATGTCCGCGTGCTGTGGTTCTCTTCGTTGTTGAGGAAATGCCAAAACATGGGATATTCAGTTGTAGCATTGTCCTGATTCAAAGGTTTCATTAGCAGACTCTTAAGATTTCTCTTGGCAATATTGTTTCAAATACGAACCTTTGTGCAAGCCTGTTCAAAGCCTTGAAAATACTCAGCCGAGTTGAGGCGGCACATAGATTTGTGACAGCAAAGATACGAAAAAATCCTTAAGTTTGTACTACATTTAAGTAAGATTTTCCCAATTTTTCCGTTTCAAATGTTTGCTTTGTGCCGCAAACCTGTGGTTTGAGTGTTAGTTGTGTGCCATCTGGCCTGTAAGGTTCGATATTCCCTTTAATTTTGCAGCCTGCGGTGAGCTATTTCAGTTCAATTTGGATGGCTGCCGGATACAAACGTTCAGGGTCGTAGAATACTGAGGTAGCGTGCAGCATGTTTTCAAGTTTCATGCGCACAATTCCCTGAAATACGCGTCGGCCGTTGAGCATCACCGTAACCGGGCGCGAAAGGTCTACCAGATGTTCGTTTAGGAAAAGCGTAATTTTTCCCGAACGAGCAGGCGTGTATTTACGTGAAAATTTCAGTTCAATGCCATATACAGGGTCGGTTTCGACCGTTTCGTACACCACGTTTTCGACTGCCAGCGTAACGACGTTGTCGGTAATATTCACATCGTAGCGCGTACGCAATGCTTTGTCGGGTCGTTCGTTCACCATCAGGTTGTAGAAGCCCTTACGGTGTAGCCCATCCATATCAAAGTCTTCCCAAATAAAGTGTTTGGGCCAGGGGTTACGTGTGAAATGACTGAGCCACGGCGTTGTCGGTGTGTAGTCAATGGCATGTCCGTAGCCAGGTATCAGTTCTACATGATGACGGAATGCCGCCGGATTCAGGTTTTCCAAGCTGTCGAGTGCTTCGGCAGTGTAGCGCGTCAGTTTATCGCGGTAAAATCCCTTGTCTTTAGCACCCGTGCGAAGCGAGAAAGCCGTGTTTGCCAAGTTTTCGGCAGGTGCATTTTTCAGAGGTTCGCCACCGGCCATAGGTCCTGCTGCAGCCCAATAGTCGGCATAGAAAGATGCCAGGCGCTGCGAGCCATATCCACCTTCAGAAATGCCAAACACATACAGACGATTGGCGTTAATATCGTTGCGCAGCAGCGTTTGGCGCAGCAATTTGTCCCAAACAAACTGTTTGCCTTTTTGCCACCAGCGATACCATTGTCCTTCGTTCGGTATTTGCGGAATAAAGTATACCGACGGCGCATCGGCAAAGCGTTTGCCTAATGCCAATCCCGTAGCCCATTCCTGTACTTTGCTTCCCGAACCATGCAAATACAGGAAGCACGGATAGCCTGCTGTAGGCTTATCGCCCTTGTAGCCCCAGTAGAAAGGCATTGTGGCCTTTGGTTCCAGTTCTTCAGGAATTTGCCATTGAAATGATTTACCAGCTGCCAAACTATCCATTTCGGGTAGTTTTTCTTCGGCAAATCGGCTGTTAGCCGTTTGCCAAGCCTTCCATACCATGTGACGAAAGGCCGATAAATGTTTGGCAGAGAACGAGGTCTGCGGCATTTCGGCAGATTTTCCGGTGAGTGTACCCAGCAGATAGTTTTCTGCCGCCTCGCGCCACTTCTCAGTTTTCTGTGCATGGAGTACCAAAGGAGCCATACACAGAAGCAGTATGCTTATTCTTTTAGGAAAAGAAAACAGGTTCATGAATCTATCTAAATAAATTATTGATTTGTCAATAACACCGCATCGGTCATGATGGCCAAATCATCGGCCGTCAATCCGGCTTTATGCAGCAGTTCAGCATCGTTGTTCAGGAAGTCGGCCTTCTTGTCATCAGGCAACGCCTTGCGGTAGCGTTCAATGGCCAGTGGAATTTGCTTCATCAGCCAAGCCGTGTGTCCGGCATTCAGCCAGTCGGCTTGTGTAGGTTGGTTACCGATAACTTTCAGATAGTATTTTTCGGCTTGCTCGTATTTGCCCGTAAGCAGCGAACACCAAGCCAAAGCCCGTTCGGCATTTCCTGAATCGGGCGACAGATAGTCGGCTTTAAACAAGAATTTAAAAGCCGTGTCGTAGTCCTTCAGGTAAATGTGGCATTCAGCCTGCCGCAAGGCCACGGTAGCATTTTCCGGATAGATGTCGGCCAGTTCGTTGTAGGCTTGCAAAGCCTCATCGTATGCTCCCAGGTTACGCAGCGTGGCTGCAAGGCGGCGAAGAGTCCAGACTGAGCGAGGTTTCAAGTCGTTGGCCAACGCATAGGTTTTTGATGCCTCGGCAAAGAGCTGTTCCTGTTCGTAGCAGTAACCCAGTTTTTGGCATGCCTCGGCAGAACGCTCTTTAAGCGGAATGCGCTGCAACAGTGTCTTGGCAACGCCGTACGACTTGTCCTTGAAAGCAAAATCAGCCATTCTGATTAAGAACTCCTTATCGTTGAGCAGTTGGTTAAAGGGCTTGTGGTCCACGATGAACAAATTGCTTTGGAAGGGATTGGTAAAGGCTTCGCGGTGAATGAATAGGTTGCAAAAACGATAAAAGTCCTGCACATACGAGCGGAGTTCGTTCTTGAAAGTAGCTTCAGCAGGAATTGTCGGTTGTCCCTTCATCAGTTCCGAAAGCGAACCGCCCATTTGCTCTTTCAGCAGGTTGGCATCGGCTTGCGGCATGTGTTCTGTCATCAGGCAGAATGAATACTTGTCGGAATCGCACAATTCAGCATGATTGATTAGCATATTCAGTATGGCATTCCCCTTCAGATTGTTGGGCAGTTCGGGATGGTCGTAAGTAAAAGGCCAGAACCAGTTTGACGCCACGTTGAAGAAGGGAAAACGCTGTTTGAGCATTTTGAAAGAACTCAGATACATGTCGGCACCGCGCTGTTGCAGTTCGACGAACTCCTTCATGTGTTCAGCCAGTTTCGAAGGCGTACCGTCCTCCTCCCATTCCGGGTTCAAGTCTATTTCGCTCAGTTTGTCTTTCAGTTCGTCTTTCAGTTCGTCGAGTCCGAGCGAACGGTCTATTTTCAGGTGGCGCATACGGTCCATCATGCGCGGAATGATTTCGTCGCGCAAATTCTGTTCGATGCGTTTGGTTTCGAGCGAAAGGAAAAGCTGCGCCTGTATCAGTTCCAGTTCGCTGATAAACGAGGGTACGTCGGCCATGAGTTGCAAACGGGCATACACGTCGGGATACTGTGCCAGGCGTTCACCGTGCATGAAGTGAACAAACAGCAAACCCACCATAGCGCGTACGCGCAATCGGGCGTCTGCGACGAGCGAATTGTCGAGTAACAAACGGTATTTAGCTACGTCGAAGTAGCGCATGCCGCTCAGGGTCAGTGCGCTCAGTACCACGCATTTCTCGTTTGTGTTGAAATCATCGCCAGTCAGCAGGTCGGCCACGTTGATTTCGTCGTCGGCCGAAAATTTGCCCGACAGCCAGATATAGTCGAACAGAACCCTGGGCGAAGTGGTTTTACGCAACACTTCAGCCACACTCAAACCGGCATAGCCCAAGTTCTGCATTGTACGGAAATTCGTGGCATAGTACGAAGTTTCGTCCGTCAGTTCGCAGGCCCGTTCCATGGTGTCGCACATTTCGTAGCAGTTTCGTAAAAATCCGGCATACATTTTGTTACGTTCCGGGTCGTCGGCTCCTTTGCTCAGATAGTCGAGCAATATTTTGTAAGCGTCGTAAGTCGAGTTTATTTTTTCAACCTCGTTCCAAGCTTTGAGCGAATGCGCCATTCCGCGCAACGAATCGAGCGCTGAAAGCAAGCGATGTTCGTTCAGCGCCTTTCGGGCATCGTCTAATAAGTATTTCGGGGTATTAGCCTTCATAAGGGTGCTTGTCGTTAGAGAAGGGTGGGGCAGTATGCACACAGCCCTACGGAATTATTTATATTGAATGGTATCGGCTATTGCTTTCGGGATACCATAATATTGTTGTAAAATCAGGGAATAGGCTTTAGGCCCTTTAATGCGCAGTGAATCCTGAGCCATTTTTCGTCCTTTTTCGAATAAATCCCATTGTTGTTTTATTTTGCTTTGCGTCATGCGGCTTTTTTTCATCACAAAGCAATTATTCGGATCATTCTTTTTTTGTATTGCCAGCAGTTTGTGGCCGAATGCCTTAGCAGTCGAAGTGTATGGCCAGCAAACGATGGCAGCATCCACCTGGTTGCCATTGAGCATTTTTGTTCGCAGTTCCAAATCGTTGATTTGTGGCCGGTACACATCGGTGTATTTCAATTTAGCTTCGCCAAGCGCATCGGTCAGATATTGCAGTTCTGCTGAATTTCGAGCAATGGCAATGGTGCGTTTATCAAGTGTAGCCACATCCTTGATGCGGAGCAAACCGCTGCAAAAAATGGCCCATCGGTTCGTACCGTTCCATTCCGCTTTCAAGTCGTTCGCTCTTTTTCCGTAGTGCTTCAGGCGCAGCAGGTCGGCATATCCGCCGTCGCAGGGTGTGCCCAATAGTGCTGTGTCGCAGTCGGCTTGTGAGTGAAACGATGCAATTTGCAGTTTCAGCCCCAGCGAATCGTAAATGCCGGCTTTCTGTGCATAGTATATGGGCAAGCAGTCGCGGTTGGGTACCAGGGCAATGTGCAGTGCTGCCGAATCGTAGAGTTCAGTGCCGAAAGTCAGCGGAGTTTGCGTTTTCTTTTCGTTGTGGCAAGCTGTCAGTGGCAGCAGCAGAATTATGAGTAGGCCAAGCAGGTTATGTCGCATGGTGCATGTTGTTGAATTAAAGCCCGTAGGGTATTTTCCCCTTTCAGTCAAGAAAATATTCAGGTAAGCAGGTGCTCAAAAAGTATAAATAGGTCAAAGGCAATTTGGGCACTTGCCCAGTAATGAATTTACGCCAATGAATGAACGGGAAGTACGGGCAGCGAGTGCAGTCTGAACCACACTTTGTGGGGTAAAAAAATAGCCGATGCGCCATAAACATTTGCAGTTATCGGCGCATCGGCATCGTATGTGTGTCGTTAGGTAAAGAATCAGCAGGTTTTCAGTGTACCGTTTGCAAGTAGCTCCATGTTTGTCGGCTGGTGCAAATTCGGCAACTCATCCCACTGTTTCAAATTACCAACAGATTAACCCTTGATGGCAGCGATACCGGGAAGCGTCTTGCCTTCAATAGCTTCGAGCAATGCACCACCACCGGTTGAGATGTAAGAAACCTGGTCGGCCATACCGAACTTGTTGATACAAGCTACAGAGTCGCCACCGCCGATGAGTGAGAATGCACCTTCAGCAGTAGCCTTGGCAATAGCGTCGGCAATTGCGCGTGAACCACCGGTGAAGTTGTCGAATTCGAATACGCCGGCAGGACCGTTCCAGAGGATAGTCTTAGAACCTTCGATAGCATCGGCGAAGAGCTTGCGAGTAGCAGGACCTGCATCCAAACCTTCCCAACCTTCGGGGATAGCCGTAGCGGGAACTACCTGCGTGTTAGCATCGTTCGAGAAAGAATCAGCGGCAACGCAGTCCGTACCGAGTACGAGGTTTACACCCTTAGCCTTAGCTTTAGCCATGATTTCGAGAGCGAGGTCGAGTTTGTCATCTTCGCAGATAGACACACCGATTTGACCGCCCTGAGCCTTAGCGAAGGTATAGGTCATACCACCGCAGAGGATGAGGTTGTCCACCTTGTCCATGAGGTTTTCGATGATACCGATTTTGGTAGAAACCTTAGAACCACCCATGATGGCAGTGAAGGGGCGCTTGATGTTGTTCAATACGTTGTCAACAGCCAACACTTCCTTTTCCATCAAGTAGCCAAGCATCTTGTGGTCAGCGTCGAAGCTGTCAGCGATAACAGCGGTCGAAGCGTGCTTGCGGTGAGCCGTACCAAAGGCATCGTTAATGTAGATGTCAGCGTATGAAGCAAGCGTTTCAGCGAATTTCTTCTGGCTTTCCTTCATGGCCTTCTTAGCCTCTTCGTAAGCAGGGTCTTCCTTGTCGATACCCACGGGCTTACCTTCTTCTTCAGGATAGAAGCGGAGGTTTTCGAGCAAGAGCACTTCACCGTCCTTCAGGGCAGCAGCAGCTTCCTGAGCCTTAGCGCAGTCGGGAGCGAACTGAACCTTAACACCGAGAGCTTCGCTCACAGCGTCAACAATCTGGCCGAGTGAGAACTTGGGGTTAACCTTGCCTTTGGGCTTACCCATGTGGCTCATGATGATGAGTGAACCACCGTCAGCCAAAACCTTCTTCAAAGTGGGAAGGGCACCACGGATACGGGTATCATCGGTAATCTTACCATTTTCATCGAGGGGCACATTGAAGTCCACGCGGACAATCACTTTTTTGCCTTTGAAATCGCAAGTTTCAATAGTCATAACAGTATGAAATATATTAGGGTTAAATTATTTGTTCTTTCAACGCAGGGAAAAGCAGACAATAAATTGTGCGTTTTGTTAGCCTATCTATCAATTGCTGTGTACCTTTGCATTTGGAATGCGGCAGACGAAAGCCTTGTTGACATCCAGCGGATGGCTAAATCATTCCGAAGCAAAATTACTAAAAGCCACTGAAACAAAAAACTTTTTCAAGCATTTTATTTTTCGAATTTCATTTTTCGAGCAACAGTTACTCAATAATTATCCCTTAATAGTTATGTCCGACGGAAATTACAATCGCAATCTTTTACCCTATCATCAGTACGCCAGTGGATTAAAAGCGGGCAAGGCCCAAATGCACACTCTGGCCTTGCGTGCCTTTTCGGCCTGGCTTGCCGAACAGCCTTTTACCGACGAAGTCAAGCGTCAGCATGAACTGCGCTACCGCGAATTGCTGAACGCTTCGGTGCCTGCTGAACGCAAAGGCAAGTAGGTCGATTCTGAACCTCACTCCATTGCCAGTCGGGCAACAGTGAAATTGACTGTGTGTTGTCCGACTGCTGGATGGAGAATATATTGACCTTCCTATTTTCGAAATGAAAATCCATACAGCTCATAAGTATTTTATTCATGAGTAGTGTCTGTTCTTTCCTTGTAATTTACAGATCAATCTTTTCTATATTGTAAAATCATTGAAGTCCGTGGTCGGTAAAGATTGCGGGCTTCATTTTTTTGTATGGAGTCGTGCATTTATCCTTATTTTTTCGGTTTTTGGGTGTTCATGGTGCGTTGTTCGGGTTTGTTGTGTGGCGCGTATGGTTTACAAAATGTGTTTTGTTGGGTGTTTGTATCTGAATATATGTAAATGAATTTAGTATCGCGCTTCTTGGCATTGCAGGCGATTGATGCGGTGCTAAGTGAGGAATTGTGGTGATTTTGAAAGCATTGATTATCAGTAGTTCCGAAATTCTTGAAACTGGCTCGGAACTAAATAGAACTAGCTCGGAACTAATTTGAAGAAGCTCGGAAGAAAATGTAACAATCGGGGAGATAATTTGGACATGATGCCAAGTCGTGACAAAATAGCGTGAGAGGTTGTGGAAAAATGGGATGTGTGTTGTAAATAAAAATTAACCCTTTGGATTATGTTTTTGTTTGGCGTTCTGGGGGCGCATCCGATTGCTCATAGGGATAAAAAAAATCCCCACCCCAAAATGAATTGGGGCAGGGATTGATGGATTATTTGCTCATGACAGTTTTCCGCGTATTACAATGGGGTTAAACTGTGTGAGTAGGTTGAGTGTCTTGATTGCGTAGAGCTATTAGTTGAACCAACGAACGTAGCAGAAGTCCTGACGGTTAGCCAACTTGGCGTTCTTCGGATACATACGGTAAGCCACCTTGTAAGAACCGGCGAGGTCGATGCTGGCCGTGAGTTCGAAGGTGTAGAGGTTGCCTTCGTGACCTACAACGTTCATGGGGATTACGTCGTGAATCGTGTCGGCGCCGTTGTTGTCGGTGCTCATTACCACGAGGTCAATGCCGATGGCATCTTCCAATCCCTGTTCGTCGATGGTGTGACGAACGGTGAAGTTCTTACCGCTAACGAGTTTAGCGTTGAGCAGGTTTTCGCTGCGTTCGCTTGAAACTACGCGGATGTTGTCCCAGCGTTCGGCCACGAGTTCCTTCCATGAAGCAATGTCCTTGGCCAACTGGTTGTCGTTGGCAGCGAGGAGTTTGAAACGAGCTGCTTCGGGGTTGTAGAAGCGATCGTAGTAATCGTCGAGCTGACGCTTCATGGTGTAGTTAGGAGCGATGCGGGCGATAGAATTCTTCACGGTGCGTACCCAGTTTTCAGAGTAGCCCTTGCGGTTGCGAGCGTAGTAAAGAGGAATGATTTCCTGCTCGAGCATAGAGTAGATGGTCGATGCGTCGAGTTTGTCCTGATGTTCCTGATTTTCGTAAGTGCGGCGGTCGGTGAGTGCCCATCCGGCACCTTCGCGGTAACCTTCGTACCACCATCCGTCGAGTACGCTGAGGTTTACTACACCGTTCATCAAAGCCTTTTCGCCTGAAGTACCTGATGCTTCGAGAGGACGGGTCGGGGTGTTCATCCAAATGTCGACACCCGAAACGAGGCGGCGAGCTAACTGCATGTCGTAGTTGTCGAGGAAGATGATCTTGCCGATGAACTCGGGACGCTGTGAAATGTCGTAGATCTTCTTAATGAGGCCTTGACCTGCACCGTCGGCGGGGTGAGCCTTACCGGCAAAGAGGAATATTACGGGGTAGTCGGGGTTGTTGACAATCTTAGACAAGCGGTCGAGGTCCGAGAAGAGGAGGTGAGCACGCTTGTAGGTGGCAAAGCGACGGGCAAAACCGATGAGCAATGCATTGGGGTTGATCTTGTCGAGGAGGCTTACAACCAATGAGGGATCGCCTTGGTTGCGGAGCCAGTTTTCGCGGAAGCGGTCGCGGATGTAGTCGATTAACTTGTTCTTCAACTGTACGCGGGTCTTCCAGATGATTTCATCGGGTACAGTGTGGATTTTATCCCAAACAGCCTCGTTGCTCTGGTCGTAGATGTAGTCCTTGCCCAGGTATTTGCTGTAAACGGCCTGCCATTCTTTAGCACACCAGGTGGGGAAGTGAACACCGTTGGTAACATAGCCTACATGGCTTTCTTCTGCATGGGGATTGTAAATCTTTTCCCATTCAGCGTGGGTGCGTTCAGCGTGGTCGGGGCGTTCAGCTGCGGGCATGTATCCCTGCCAGATGCCTTTGAACATTTGCTGGCTTATGCGGCCGTGGAGCCAACTTACGCCGTTGACTTCCTGACAAGTTTTGCAGAGGAAGGTAGACATACAGAACTTTTCGCCCTTGTCTTCGGGGTTCGTACGGCCCATGCCCATAAAGTCGTCCCATGAAATGCCCAAGCGGCCGGGGAACTGGTTCATGTACTTGTTGAAAAGGCCTTCGTCGAAGTAGTCGTGACCTGCGGGAACCGGGGTGTGAACCGTGTAGAGTGAAGAGGCGCGAACCAATTCGAGAGATTCGTCGAAGCTCAAGCCGCTTTCAACGTAGTCAACCAGTCGCTGTACGTTGCAAAGTGCAGCGTGACCTTCGTTGCAGTGATAAATATCTTTTTTGATACCGAGCTTTTTGAGGGCCAGCATACCACCAATACCGAGCAGGTATTCCTGCTTGATGCGGTTTTCCCAGTCGCCACCATAGAGTGAGTGGGTGATGCGGCGGTCGAACTCAGAGTTGAGTTCGTTGTCGGTATCGAGCAGGTAGAGTGAGATGCGACCTACGTTGGCACGCCAAAGTGTAGCGTGTACCATAAAGTTGGGGTAGGGCACGTCAACGATAACCTGGTTGCCGTCTTTGTCGAGTACGCGTTCGATGGGCAGACGATCGAAGTCCTGAGGCTCGTAGTTAGCAATCTGCTGTCCGTCCATTGAAAGCGTCTGGGTGAAATAGCCATAGCGATAGAGGAAACCAACGGCAACCATGTCGACGTTGCTGTCTGAAGCTTCTTTCAAGTAGTCGCCGGCCAGGATACCCAAACCGCCAGAGTATATTTTAAGTACATGGCTCAATCCGTACTCCATGCAGAAGTATGCTACAGAGGCACGCTTGGGATTGGGCTTAACGTCCATGTATTTGCGGAAATCGTCATACACCTTGTTCATGCGGGTGATGATTTCCTCGTCTTTCGAAAGTTCGATCAAGCGGTCGTAGTCGATGCTGCGGAGCAGATCGATGGGGTTGCGTCCCACTTTGCGCCACAAATCTTTGTCGAGACTGGCAAAGAGTTCAAGGGCTTCGGTGCTCCACGACCACCAAAGGTTGTGTGACAGTTCGTCCAACTTTTTCAATGCCTCGGGAATGTGGCTTTTTACGTTAACCACCTTCCAGGTAGGCTGGTTCGAATTGCTGATTTTGATATTCATGAGTATGAAATTTAGTGAATGATTACATCGAAAGCTTTGCAGCCGTTTGCGGTGGCATGGTTATGCGTTGGCAACGGCGTTGAGTGCAAAGTCGTATGCTTGATAATAGAATTTAATGAAATGTTTCCATTGCGCCTTGTTGGCCAGTTTGGCAGCTTTGTTGCGCACCTCAGTTCTTTCTTTTGTAGTGAGCAGAAGCATTTCGTGTACAACGGCACACATTTTTTGAGCTACTTCATAGAAGTTGCCGTCTGTACGGTGAATTACACACACACCATCTTTCAACTCTCCGGAATGTCCTAAAACATTGTCAACCCACTGTCCGAAGCCGCTCAGGTCGGTAGTCACGCAGGGCGTGTGAAAAGCGCAGCTTTCGAGGGGTGTGTAACCCCAAGGTTCGTAATATGAAGGATAAAGTGCCAAGTCGTTGGCTGCCAGCAAGTGGTAGTAGGCCATATTGAAAATGCCATCGTTGCCTTCGAGGTAGCAGGGCACGAGCAGCACCTTAACCTTGTCCGTAGGTAAATTCTTTAATCCAAGTTTCCATATTTCCTGCACAATTCTGTCGTCGTTCAGGTTGTGTAAATCGTGAGTGATGACAGGGTTGGGCAGCGGCATGGTTGCCTTTTGCTTTGATTTCAGTCGGTCTTGCAAATCGGCACGCGGTCCTTTCAGCCAGCAGGGCACTTCGATGAGTGCCAATACCTGCTGTTCGCTGTTGGCTTCATTGAGCTGGGCGCGCAGTTGTGCCATTGATTCGAGGAATACGTCGAAGCCTTTGCAGCGATAGTCGTTGCGTCCGCTGGTTGATACAATCAGCGTGTCGTCGGGCATTTCGCATCCGGTCAACGCGCCGGCCACTTTCAGAATTTGCTTGCGTGCTTCGCGGCGCACTTTGGTAAATGCAGATCTGTTGGGTACAAAGTCGTTTTCGAAGCCGTTGGGCAGTACCACGTCGGCGGCCTTGTCGAGCAATTGCTTGCATTCGCGGTCGGTGAAGCTGCTCACCGTAGTGAAGCAGTCGGCCTGCAGCGCGCTCTGCTTTTCGATGCTGTGTTTTGCATCCATGTGCAGTTCGCGTGCCATTTGGTCGCCGTTGTAACCTTCGAAATAGGCATACAACTGTTTGTTATTGCCGGCAATGGAACGTCCGATGCTGGTGGCATGCGTTGTAAAGATAGTAGCCACCCGGGGCAGTTGCTTTTTGAGGAAAAGCATGCCCAGTCCCGACATCCATTCGTGTGCTTGATAAATAACTTTGGCTTGTTGTTCAATGCAATTACTTACTACGGCTTCTGCAAAACGTGCAGCAGCGTATGAAAACATAGAAGCTTCGTCGTAGTCGCCGTATGCACGGATAGAATCAACGCTGAATAACTCCCAGGCTTGAGCGTAAATATTGTTTTTCTGTTCAAAAAATGGTTCGAAATCAACCAGAACAGCAACGGGTTCTCCTGGAACCATCCAACGTCCGATACGGCATTTTACGCCGAAATTGGCAGCCGCTTTTTTCCAAGCAGGAAAGAGCTTGGCATCTTCTTTAAAGTCAACATTGGCTGTTGGCTGCTTCAAATCAGGGCCAATAAAAACGAGTTGATCCTGATAATTGTCTTTTAATGTCTTTGCACGTGAGGATAGCACGGTGTAAATGCCTCCTACCTTGTTGCAAACTTCCCAACTGGTTTCAAAAATGTAGTTGGGCGATAAGAGTTCTTTCTTCATAAAAAAGCTAAAATACGGTTGCAAAGATAATGCTTTTTTATGTAATTCCCAAATTACTCCCTCCAAATCGCATGAACTTCAACAAATGTATAAAAGAATAGTAAAATATTTCTCTTTCATAAAAAATCGAAGAAGTGGGATTTTTTTTAACGAAGAACCGAACTTCATTATAAATAATGAGAGATAAAATGGTAAATAATCTTTTTGTCTGGTTTTATGAAAAGATGTTTTGCTTTGACGTCAATAAATCTCGAAAATAAGTAGAAAGATAAAAAAAATAATCATCAAAATCGTGTTGTTCTAAAAAAAACAGTAAATTTGCAGCGTAAAAGGCGGTGTATGTTGGTTTAGCAGTGAAGCTAACCCATGTAATCTGCCCGTCATCATCGCAGCCTTTCCTGTGTTTTGAGTCATTTGGCTGCTATTTTCCTTATTATCATTTTAATCCCACTTCTTTAGCAACGATTCCCGGCAAGCCTTTTGCTGCGGGGCACATTGTGAACGTGATGTTCACTTGCACGTATTGCGCTTTCATATTTACTCCTGAGCATTGTGTTTAGTGGGTACGTATTGGCGAGTTTGCATGTCCTGACTTTACAGCATTGTTGCCTGCTACGATATAATCTTCAACTTATATGGCAAACTTAACCAAAGAACAACTCCTTGAAAAGGATTATGCCGAACTGCAAGCTCTTGCAGAACAGATGAATATTCTTAATTATATGGACAAATCGCAAGATGATTTGATTTATTCCATATTGGATGCTCAGGCTGATAATTCTGCAAGCAGCGAAACTCCTGCTACTCCCCGAAAAAGAACACGCATTATTAAGAAGAATGATGCTGACCACATATTTTCAACTGACCTTTCGCACCAGAAAATCGAATCACCCGTAGTTTCAGAACCTGCACCCGCTGAGCCCGCTACCGTAGAGGCTGAACTTCCTGCATCCGAGGTCGCAGAACCTGCAACTGCCGAAAATGCAAACGATGCAGTGGCTGAAGATGCTGCTGATACGCAGCAGAGCGAAGTGGTAGAAGCTCCCAAGCGTAAGCGCGGACGTCCGTCGAAAGCCGACATCGCTGCGCGCGAAGCTGCCCTCCTTCTTTCGGAAGAAATGGAACAGAATTCAACGGCAAACCGCAACGCTTCAAAAAATATTAGCGCTGCACCTACAACAGAACCTACAGAGAAAAGAAAAACAATCAACGATACTCCTGACTTTATTGCCCAGCAAATCAAAGAATCGTCCAACAGCGAATCGAATACTGCTGTTGAAGAACTTGATATGGAAGCCGTTAAGCGTTCGTTTGAAAAGAAATCGAACCTTTCAGCTTCTGCCGTGAAAGTCAACAAGGCAAACTTAAACGATAATCCCAACAACGAAAACGGATTTATCATCGTAAAGGATATTCCGGTTATTTTTGAAGGAAGCGAACTGAATGTTCCGCAGGTTGAATCTGTTCAGCGTTCTTCTTATATGCCGAATCAGGCACTCCAGTCAGCCAATATGTTCGGAGGTCGTCCCAAGTTCCATCGTTTCAAGGACGACCCCATGATGCAAGCCCGTTTCCAGCAAACAGCTCCGGCAGCTCAAGTAGCTCCGATGCAGGAAGCAGAAACTGCTGTGCGTCCTGAACCGCAACCTGTTCCCGTTCAGCCTGCAGCACCAGTTTATCAGGGTCCGGCTCCTGAGGCACATTTGCTCGAAGGTCGCGGTGTATTGGAAATTGTTCCCGAAGGCTTCGGTTTCCTTCGTTCGTCCGACTATAATTACTTGGCATCGCCCGACGATATCTATGTGTCGCCAGCGCAAATTCGCCAATATGGTTTAAAGCCCGGCGATGTTGTCGAAGGAATGGTGAAGATTCCCCGCGAAGGCGAAAAGTTCTTTGCCTTGATGGATATTCACCACATCAACGGATTAAATCCCGTCGACGTGCGCGACCGTATTTCCTTCGAACACTTGATTCCTCTTTTCCCTGAGGAGAAGTTTACGTTGTGCAATGGTTCCAAGTTAGATTCTACTTCATGTCGTTTGGTCGATCTCTTTACCCCTATTGGTAAAGGACAGCGTGCCCTGATTGTGGCACAGCCCAAAACCGGTAAGACCATGCTCATGAAAGACATTGCCAATGCCATTGCGCGCAATCATCCCGACACCTACCTCATGATGCTGTTGATTGATGAGCGTCCTGAAGAAGTTACCGACATGATGCGTACCGTTAAGGCTGAAGTTATTGCTTCGACCTTCGACGAACCGGCAGCCCGCCATGTGAAGATTGCCGGCATTGTGCTCGATAAAGCAAAACGCATGGTTGAGTGCGGTCATGATGTTGTGATTTTCCTCGACTCCATTACCCGTTTGGCTCGTGCTTACAATACCGTAGCTCCTACTTCAGGTAAAATTCTTTCGGGTGGTGTTGATGCCAATGCTTTGCAAAAGCCCAAACGCTTTTTCGGTGCAGCGCGTAACATTGAAGGAGGTGGTTCGCTCACCATCATTGCTACGGCACTTATTGATACCGGTTCGAAGATGGACGAAGTGATTTTCGAAGAGTTCAAGGGTACGGGTAATATGGAACTCCAGCTCGACCGCTCTTTGGCTAACAAACGCCTCTTCCCCGCTATCAACATCATTGCTTCTTCAACGCGTCGCGACGACTTGTTGCAGGATGCCGGAACTATCCAACGTATGGGTGTTCTTCGTCACTTTATCAGCGATATGACGCCCAACGAAGCACTTACGGTAATCAAAAAGCGCATTGAAGACTCAGTCAACAACGAAGAGTTCTTGGTGTCAATGAATGGATAGTATAGGCTCAGTCGCAAAAGCGTGTGGTAAAACTCAATAACGCATCCCGGGTTTCAGAAAGGCCTACCTGCCTTACTTTTGTTGTAACAAAAT
>ENA-ORNF01000086-ORNF01000086.1-human-gut-metagenome-genome-assembly--contig:-NODE-86-length-84949-cov-6.280974_pt1 | contig 84949 bp, 75 predicted proteins | sample MGYA00242110_ERZ509012 | MGnify/ENA primary metagenome ERZ509012 (study PRJEB26280, sample SAMEA2338714) | human gut metagenome | biome: human gut; feature: human-associated habitat; material: faeces... | reverse complement strand
AGGGCCGGGTCACCGGCGTACTCCTTCAGGTAGGGCGGGTTCTGGCAGATCATGTCCAGCTGGGCGTCGTGGTACAGCACGGTCTTGCCGATGACCACATCACCAATGCCGATCTTCGAGGTCATATTGCCTGCGATGCCGGAAAAGATGATCTTCTCCGCGCCGAATTTTGTGATGAGCACCTGCGTGGTGGCGGCGGCATTGGCCTTGCCCATGCCGGCACAGCACACCACCACCTGCTTGCCTGCCAGCGTGCCCTTGTGGTACTCCACGCCGCCGTAGGGCTCCACGGTGATGTTTTCCAGTTTTGCACACAGCTGATCGACTTCATCGGGCATTGCGCCCATAATTCCGATAATCATATAGATGTCCTTTCTCCTGGGCAAAAGTGTCTCCCACGCGCCGCGCGGGAGACACTTTTATCATACATCAGACGTTGAACAGGAACTCGATCACGTCGCCGTCCTTCACGACGTACTCCTTGCCCTCGGTGCGCTGCAGGCCCTTGGCCTTGACGGCAGCATAGTCGAAGTTGTTGGCCTCGAGGTCGCTGTAGCCGATGACGCTGGCACGGATGAAACCGCGCTCGAAATCGCTGTGGATCTTACCGGCAGCCTGCGGGGCCTTGGTGCCCTTGCGGATGGTCCATGCGCGGCACTCCTTCTTGCCGTCGGTCAGGAAGGAGATGAGGCCCAGCAGGTCGTAGCTGGCGGTGATGAGGTTGTCGAGGCCGCTGGCCTCGATGCCCATCTCGGCGAGGAAGGCTTTTTTCTCCTCGGGGGTGTAGTCGGCGATGTCCTCCTCAGTCTTGGCGCAGATGGGGATGTAACGTGCACCCTCTTCCTTGGCGCGTGCAGCCACCAGCGGGACGTACTTGTTGTTCTCGATGCCCTCCATCAGGTCGTCCTCGCCCACGTTGCAGGCGTAGAGGACGGGCTTGCTGCTCAGCAGGCCCATCTCGTGGAGCACGGCCTGCTGCTCGGCGTCGCTCTCGTCGAAGTCGAAGCTGCGGGCGGGCTTGCCGCTTTCCAGATGAGCAGCAAGCTGCTGCAGCCATGCAGCCTCGGCGGCGGCCCCCTTGTTGTTGCCGCTCTTTGCAGCCTTGGCCATCCGGCCTGCGCGGTTCTGAACGACCTCGAGGTCGGAGAGGATCAGCTCATAGTCGATGGCGTCGATGTCAGAGATGGGGTCCACGGCCTCGGCCTTGGTCACATCCTCCACGACATGGATGATGTTGTCGTCGTCAAAGCAACGCACCACATGGACGATGGCGTCGCACTCGCGGATGTGGCCGAGGAATTTGTTGCCGAGGCCTGCGCCCTGACTTGCGCCCTTCACGAGGCCCGCGATGTCCACGAACTCAATGACGGCCGGGGTGAATTTCTTGGGATTGTGCTGGTCGCGCAGCCATTCGAGCCGCTTGTCCGGCACGGACACGACGCCGACGTTCGGGTCGATGGTGCAGAACGCATAGTTGTCCGCCGCAACGCCCGCGTTCGTGATGGCATTGAAAAGCGTGGATTTGCCGACATTCGGACGCCCGACGAGAGCGACAACAGGAAGCATAGAAATCGGTTCTTGGAGTTACTTGGTAACGGTAATGTAGGAAATCTGACCTTCATCGGTCTGGAAAATGGCGCCATTGCCCAGAGAGATCGGGGGCACTCGCACGGCGCCGTCCACAGACGTGCGGCCGACGAACTTGCCCGTCTTGGGATCCAGGAAGTGCACCACGCCGTCATAGTCGCCGACGGCAATTACTTCGTCCAGAACGGCAACAGCCGAGGGAGAGCGCCACAAAAGGGCGGAATTCTGCCAGACAAGTTCGCCCGTTGCATAGTCGTAGGCGTTGATTTCGCCGCGCGACGTTGTCACATAGACACGGCCGCCGTCGGTCACGGGACCGCTCACAGCGTCAACCGAGGCGCGCCACAGCGGACGACCATCCTTGGCGCTGATACAGAGAATGCCTCCCTGGAAGGCTGCCGCGCACATCATGTTCTGATCAACGAGCGGAGTGCCGACCACATCGCAGAGGCGTTCCACTTCAGTAATGCCCTTGGGCTGAGCAACGACGATGTCAAAGATCGTCTTGCCCTGACCGTCGAGAGCAAGCAGGCGGCCGTTGCTCTGACCAACCAGAATGCCGGCTGGAGAGAAGCGCATGGTGGATGCGGCACGCACGGTCAGAGCCGGCACCTGAGACTGATAGCGCCAGCGACGTTCGCCGGATACCGCATCGAAAGCCGTGATTCGAGTGTCGGCCGTACGCACGATCACAAAGCCCGCACCAACGAGCGGCGGAACGCTCATTTCAGAAGACAGACGCGCATTCCAAAGCTTCTTGCCGGTGGCATCGAACACTTCGACTTCGCCCTTGACGGTACCGACGGCCACAAATTCGCCGTCGCTGCCGACACCGGCGGAAATTTCCGCATCGGTCTCAACCGCCCATTCTTCTTCACCCGTCTTGGGGTCAAGCTTATAGAGCGTATTGCCGCCGGCCGCATAGAGACCCGACTGGGTCAAAAAGGGCGTCACCAGACCGGTGACGCTGCTGCCTACCGACTGCGACCAGACACTGTCGGAGTCGACGAGTTGGTTGATGTCTTCGAGTTCGGCCGGTTCGTGCGAAGTGGAACTGCAGCCGACCAGAGCCAGACCGCACACGGCCGCAATCGTCAGCGCAACGCGTTTGAATTTGATGTTCACGAGGTCACTCCCGTTTACGAAACGACGCCGCGTCTTAACGGCGGCGCCCTTTCAAAATGTCGATGGATGCTTAGGACTTCTTTTCCGGCAGAGCTTGGATCTTGAGGCTCAGCAGAGCCAGCAATTCACCCGAAGCGCGGTCGCGTTCAAGGGCGTCTTCCCAGCACTTGCGCGCGCCTTCCACATCGCCCAGCGCGAGCAGCACGTCACCGCGGCGATCCAGCACGAGCGGGGTCTGTGCCTGAGCGGGATCGATGGCGTCAATGACGGCCTTTGCCTTGTTCGCGTCCTTGGCGTCAAGTTCGACGCCAGCCAGACGCACGCGGGCAACCGTGGCATATTCCGGGTGACCGCTTTCGTTGATCACCCAGTTGAGAGCCGTGCGGGCGGCATCAAGATTGCCCGCCTTCTGCTCGACGTTAGCCTTCATGAGAGCGGCGAGCGAAGCAAACACATGGCTCGAATATTCCTTCATCAGGCCATCGGAAAGCGAGCGGACGTTTTTTTCGTCGTTTTGCACGTAGGCGTTCTGAAGCTGTACGTACGCCACCGTTGCCTTGCCGCCCTGATAACGCTTATACCAGTGCCAGCCGTTGTAACCGGCAAAAGCCAGACAGATAACGGTGATGCAGCTCAGCGTGAGGTTACCCCACTTATCCCACCAAGCCTTAAGTTGTGCTAGGGACTCTTGTTCTTCTAAATCGTATGCCATAGGTGCAATTACTTTCCGATGTTGCGAGCCGCAAAAAACGGCTCAGAAAACGCATCTGTTCACAAAGCGCCGCGAGTCGGCGAACCGAAAGCAGCGCAAAATAAAAGGTTATTTTAGCGACTTGAAGCGAGGCTTAACTGAAGTCAGGTTCCTTCGCGGCGCCGAAGATCTCCGAGAGCGACTCGAGCGCAATCGTCATCTGTTCGGCAAACTGCTGATTGCCCTGAGCGTCGCGCAGTCGCTTGATGGCGACCTGCCCGGCGTTGACTTCGTTTTCACCGCAGATCACGGCCCACTGAGCCAGAGACTGGTCGGCACGCTTCATGCTCGACTTAAAGGAGGTGCTGCCGGCGTGCACGATCACGCGATGACCCGCATCGCGCAGCTGCTCGCCTATCTGACGCGCCACGAGTTCGGTGTGGCCGCCCTGGTGCGCGACGTAAATGTCGCACGCGGCAACGGGCTTGTCTCCGCCGGCGGCACGTACGAGTTCGATCACGCGCTCGGCACCGATGGCAAAGCCCGCGGCAGGAGTAGCGCGGCCGCCCAGCATTTCAATGAGCGGGTCGTAGCGGCCGCCGCCGCAAATCGTGCCCTGACTGCCGAGCTGGTCCGTTACCCATTCAAAAACCGTGTGGTTGTAGTAGTCAAGGCCACGCACCAAACGAGGATTAATCGTGTAGTCGATGCCAAGCGCCTGCACGCCGGCTTCGAGGCTGCCCAGGAAACGGCGGGAGTCTTCGCCCAAGAAGTCGAGCAGACGCGGGGCGGCTTCCACCATCGCCTGCATGTCGGGGTTTTTGGTGTCCAGAATGCGCAGCGGATTGGTTTCCAGACGGCGACGGGCGTCTTCGTCGAGCACGTCGTAGTTGTCCTTCAGATAGGCAACTAGCGCTTCGCGATGACGGGCACGCTCTTCGGTGGCGCCGAGACTGTTGAGCTGCAAGCTGGCCTTGATGCCGAGATTCTTCCACAGACGTGCGGTAAGCGACAGCAGTTCGATGTCAACGTCCGGACCGCCGAAGCCCAGCGCTTCGCAACCGAACTGATAGAACTGACGGTAGCGGCCGCGCTGCGGACGTTCGTGTCGGAACATCGGACCGAAGTACCACAGACGCTGCGGCGCGTTGTAGGTGATGTTGTGTTCAATGGCGCAGCGGCAAACGGCGCTCGTGCATTCTGGACGAAGCGTGAGCTGTTCGCCGTTCATCGAATCGGTAAAGGAATACATCTCCTTTTCAACGATGTCGGTGGCTTCACCCACGCCGCGGGAAAAGAGCCCCGTGGCTTCGAGAATGGGCGTACGAATCTGACGATAGCCGTAGCTTGCCGCCACACAACGGGCCGTATCCTCAAATTTTTCCCAGATTCCAGCCTCTTCGGGCAGCATGTCGTTCATGCCCTTGATGCCGGTAATTTTGATTTTTGCCATTGTTCTTTCCTTGTTCTTATCCGTTGTTTGATACACGCTTTGGTCTTGAGCAGAGCCTTATTTGTTTCCGTTTGTCAAAAAACATCAAATCTACCGCACGCTTTTTGACACTTATTCGCTCTGAGCACTCACGGATTTCTCTATGAGGTCAGTCGGGCACCCAACGGTACTTTCGATTCCGGCGGCGCCTTTTCTTTCAGCACTTCACTTTCATCCTCGGCGAGGTTTGTCGACTCGACCTTTCGGGCTTATCGCGACATGACCGTTGCCGGCCTTGCCGCCTCTGTCTTCTTCCTCATCTCCGGGCTCCCTGTGAGTGCCTCAGCGGTTTTTTAAATTCTTTCGGCTCTCCTTTTGTTGAGCTTGTTGTTCGAATTTTGTCGCACCGAATGGTACTTGGCGACACTCCATAGTGTCTAGCAACGATCCCGATGGAATACAGCGTCATGATTGCCTCCGCTGTCATTGCGCGAGCTCGTTTTTTTCCCAAGTTTTACGTTGCTGCAAGATCCGTTATGGGAGATTCAGTCGCTTTTTCGTCAACTAGCAGAACCCCAGCGCTCGGCCACGTATGCATCGATCATGGCCTTGAATTCGTTCATGATGTCGTCGCCTTTCAAAGAGGCTTTTTTGACACCGTCGCAATAGACGGGCGCCACGGGCGACTCTCCACGCCCTGGCAGGCTGATGCCGATGTCAGCGTTGCCGCTTTCCCCGGGGCCATTGACAACGCAGCCCATCACGGCCACCGTCATCGATTCAAACCCCGGAGCCGTGCGGCGCCATTCGGGCGTTCTCTCGCGCAGGAATTCCTGCGTCTGCGCCGCAAGCTTCTGGAAAAGATCGCTCGACGTTCTGCCGCAGCCCGGGCATGAAACCACCAAAGGCGAAAAATGTCGCAGCCCCATGCTCTGCAACAATTCCTGGGCCACGTATACCTCTTCTTCCCTCGCCTTTCCGGGAGCTGGCGTAATCGAGATGCGAATCGTGTCACCGATGCCTTCGCTCAGAAGCACCGAGAGCGCTGCGGAACTCGCAACAACACCCTTGGTACCGCCGCCCGCTTCCGTCAGGCCCAGATGCAGCGCCCAGGGCGCGAGCGCTGAGAGCGACCGACAAACGGACACCAGATCCTGCACGTCGCTCACTTTGGTCGAAAGCACGATGCGATCGGCGGGCAGGCCCAGTTCCACTGCCTTGAGAGCACTCTGATGCGCACTCTTCACAATTGCATCAAGCGTGACGGCGCGCACGGTACGCGGCTGAGCGGACGCGCGGTTGGCTTCCATCAGCTGCGAGAGCAGTTCCTTATCGAGAGAGCCGCCGTTGACGCCGATGCGCACGGCCTTTCCGTTGTCGGCCGCGATACGGATCATCGTTGCGAAATTATCGTCGTGCTTGGCGCCCTTGCCGACGTTGCCCGGATTGATGCGGTACTTGGAAAGCGCCGCTGCGCAGGCCGGGTAATCCGTCAAAAGCTTGTGCCCGTTGTAGTGAAAGTCACCCACGAGCGGCACGAAAAAGCCCTCGGCATCAAGCTGCGCGCGAATTTCGGGAACAGCCAAAGCCGCCTGAGGCGTATTGACCGTCACGCGCACGAGTTCGCTGCCTGCGCGCGAAAGAGCCTTAACCTGAGCCACCGTCGCCGCCACGTCTTCGGTTGCGGTATTCGTCATCGACTGCACCACCACCGGCGCGCCGCCGCCCACCGTCACGGTGACGTGGCCGTTTTGAATCTTGACAGCATGCGTCTTGCGTCTGGGGTGCCAAACGGCGTCAGAGCTTTTGTCCGGGTACACGGGAATCGTCTTGTCGGACATCTTGGAAATCCTTTGTTGAAAGACTCGGGCCTCAGGCGCGGTCTTTTTGCTGCTCGGGCAGGATGCCGAAAGCTCGCTTTTGTTCAAGCAGACGTTCGGCGCGGCGCGTTCTGTCCTTGACTTCGCCTGCCAACTGACCGCAGGCGGCGTCAATGTCGTCGCCGCGGGTCTTGCGAATCGTCGTGACGATACCCGCGTCGTTGAGAATCTTTGCGAAGGCAAGCACCGTTTCGCGCTCGGGACGCTTGAGGTCGGAATCCGGGAACGGATTGAACGTGATCAGGTTGAACTTGCAGGGTACAGTATGCACCAGTTCGATCAGTTCGCGGGCGTGCTTGGGCTGATCGTTGATGCCGCCGAGCATCAGGTACTCGAACGTAATAAAGTCGCGCGGAGCCACCTTGAGGTAGCGGCGACACGCGGCCATCAGGTCTTCGAGCGGATGCTTCTTGTTGACCGGCATGATCATGTCGCGCAGCGCATCATCGGGCGCATGCAGACTCACGGCAAGTGCCACGGGCACTTCAGCGCCGAGCTTGTCGATTTGGTTCACAAGACCCGAAGTCGACACCGTCACGCGGCGACGCGAAAGGCCGTAGCCGTTGTCGTCGAGAAAGAGCCGCAGAGCAGGGATCACGTTTGAAAGATTCTGCAGCGGCTCGCCCATGCCCATGAGCACGACGTTGCTGATGATGCGATCGTTGGGATCGGTGACGCCGGCTTCCGCGCGCAACGTGCGCTCGGCATGCCAGAGCTGGCCTACGATCTCGGCGGTGGTGAGGTTGCGATTGAACCCCTGCTTGCCGGTCGAGCAAAAGAGGCAACCCATTGCGCAGCCTGCCTGAGTGGAAATGCACAGCGTTCCGCGGTCGTCTTCAGGGATGAACACCGCCTCCACTGCGTTGCCGTTGCCCACATCAAAGAGCCACTTGCGGGTGCCGTCGGCCGAATGCTTGACGGTAATGACAGGAGGCGCTTTGATGTAGGCCAAGTCATGCAACTTGGCCCGAAAGCTCTTGGCCAGATTGCTCATTGCATCAAAGTCGTCCTCGCAGTGCCGATGCATCCAGCGGGCAAGCTGAATGGCACGATAGGGCTTTTCTCCGAGTTCGGCGCACCACGCCTTGATCCCCTCAACATCAAAGTTGAGCAGATTCACGCGTTCGGTCGCCTGGCTTTGATTTTCTTGCATAGTGTCAATCCGGCCTTGCGTTGAGCTTCTGATTAACGCGAGCAGATAGCGAGCGTCGGGAAGAAGTAAGCCACTTCAACGGCGGCCGTTTCGGGAGCGTCGGAGCCATGCACGGCGTTGGCGTCGATGCTTTCGGCAAAATCGGCGCGGATCGTACCCTTTTCAGCCTTCTTCGGGTCGGTGGCGCCCATCAGCTGACGGTTCTTGGCGATAGCGTCTTCGCCTTCGAGAACCTGGATCATCACGGGACCGGAGGTCATGAAGTTGACGAGGTCGTTGAAGAAGGGACGTTCCTTGTGAACGGCGTAGAAGCCTTCGGCTTCGGCGCGGGAGAGCTGACGCATCTGAGCGGCGACGATCTTGAGGCCGGCGTTTTCGAAACGGGTGTAGATCTGGCCGATCACGTTCTTGGCGACGGCATCGGGCTTGATGATGGAAAGAGTGCGCTGAATAGCCATTTGTTTCTCTTGATATGAAAAAAAGTAAAGAAAGAGTCCGCCGTTGCAGCAGACCCGCATTCGAAAGAGACGCCGTCCGAAGGTGTACTCACCGCCTGAAAACGGGCCTCGAAAATTCAACGCGCGATTTTACCATGCACGGCACCGCTCCTTGCGGCCCGCAAGCGGCGCGGTTGCACATTTTTTCGATTTTCCGGATGCCGCAGCTTGTCGTCCCGTCTCGTTTCATTTCGAGTCATCGGACCATAGTGAAAGCGTCGAGATTTTCGCTTCGAATAGCATCCGGATAAGCTCAGTTTCGGCACTGTGCTTTTATTCGATTCAGAATTTTCTCTTAGACCGATTCACTTACTCAAGCAACTCTGAATCAATTCTTTTCGCTTTTTTTAGCAATTTAGTAAAAAAATAGCGCACAAAATGTGACGCTCTTGTATACTCAGCGGCGATCTAAATTAAAAAGAGACGTGTTTAGATCAAATTTTCTTATTGCTTAAACCCAGGAACGAACAATGGATAACGATTTCAAGACCATCTACGACAACCTGCGCGCCGAGCAGGATGCATTGAATGCCAAAATGCAGTCCGCCAGAGGCGATGCCATCAAGCATGTTCAGGAAGTGATCGATGCCTTTCACCTTCTGCGCAGCGAACTGAAGTTCGAAGACGATCATCAGGCCAAGTCCCCCGCCGAAAAGCGCCGCGGTCCGGCCTCCATCAAATACCGCACGCCCAACGGCATTGAATGGACGGGCAAGGGCAACATGAAGCGCGAATTCCGTGACTACCTTCTTTCTCAAGGCCTCACGCCGGAAGATAAGGACCTCTTCCTGACGCCGCAATTCATGAAGTAATCGATTTCGAGATTTCGGATCGATGAGCCTCCTTCGGGAGGCTTTTTTGTTAATACAAAAAAAAGGATCTCAAAACCGCGTTCCGAAATCCTCTTTTTTGTTTGAACATAATCACAGCGGCATTTCGACTTCAATTTGATTTCTGCTTCCGGCTAGTCGCCTACTTTCGAAATCATTTCGAAAAAATCTCCATACCAATGTTTAATTTACGCCGACTCAAGGCGGCTAAGGCCTGAACGAAAGCAGATGGATTCGTTTATTTCAGGCACTTTCACCGCATCAGGCCAAGTCAGGATCTTCACCGGGCTCGAGCACGGCGATGCTTTCGACGTGTGCGGTGTGCGGGAACATGTTCATCACACCCGCGGCACGAACGTGCCAGCCGCCTTCGTGCTTAAGAATGGCACAGTCGCGCGCCAGCGTTGCCGGATTGCAGGAAACGTACACCACGCGCGACGGACGCTTTTTCGTGGCCGCCAATGTCTGAGCGAGCGCCTGAGCGCCTTCGCGCGGCGGATCGATGAGCACGCGATCGATTCCTCCCATCTTCTCCCACAAAGCGTCCCAGTCTTGCGTCGACCAGGTAAAGAGATTGCGGGCGACAAAATTCGTCTTCTGAGCCAAACCGTTGGCGGCAGCGCCGGCGCGTGCGCGTTCCACCAGCGCTTCGCTGCCTTCGATGCCAGTCACGTATTCGGAGCAGCGTGCCAAAGGCAAGGTGAAGTTGCCCAAACCGCAAAAGAAGTCGGCAACGTGATGTTCGGGCTTAACATCGAGCAGCTCAATGGCGCGGCTGACCATTTCGCGGTTGACGCGGTGATTGACTTGCGTGAAGTCCGTAGGCTTGAAGCTGATGGCCACATCGAACGCTTCGAGCTTGAGCTTAAGGCGGTCGCGCGCTTGCGGATGCATCGGATAAGCGGAGTCGGGGCCCTTGGGCTGCAGCCAGATGTCGACGTTCTGAGCTTGAGCAAATGCTTCGATCTTGGCCGTGTCTTCGTCGGTGAGCGGCTCGAGAATGCGAAGCACGAGCGCGGTATGGCCGTCGCCGTCCACAGCCACTTCAATCTGAGGAAGACGCTCGGCGATGGTAAGACTGCCCACCAGTTCGCGCATGGCAGGAAGCATGTCGGAGACCTTCTGCGGCAGGATGCGGCACTCGGTCATGTCGGCGACGTAGCTTGAGCTCTTTTCGTGAAAGCCCACCAGGATCCCGCCCTTTTTGGCGACGTTGCGCACCGTGAGACGAGCGCGGTGACGATAGCCCCAAAATTCGCCCACGATGGGAGGAAGAATGCTTTCGGGCGTCACCTTGCCGATGTGCCACAGCGCATCGGTCAGAACAGTCTGCTTGAAGTCGACCTGGGCGCGGGCATCAAGATGCTGCATCACACATCCGCCGCATGTACCCGGTCCGATGCCGAAGTTGGGGCAGGCCGGTTCGACACGCAGTTCGGATGCCGTGAGAATCTCCTTGACAATGCCTATCTCATAGCTCGGCTTGTTACGGATCTGCTCGTATGTGACGGTTTCGCCCGGCAAAGCGCCCTGAATGAACACGACCTTGCCGTCGCGCCTGGCAACGCCTCTGCCTTCGGCATCAAGTTTTTCCACCTGTGCTTCGAACACGGGACGAATTTTTTCCTTGCGGGGACTCATTTTTGGGGTTTCCTTCTGTGTGGAGTCTCAAATTAAGAAGAATCGCCCCGCACAACGAAAGTGACGGGGCGACGAAAGATTCTGTTTCGATCCGATTATTTCTTCTGCAAGTAAAGCATCGGATTGAGAGGCTGTCCGCCCTGACGCAGCTCGAATCGCAGTTTTTCAACACCCGAACTGCTCTCACCCACTTCAGCGATCTTCTGTCCGGCGCGCACGCTTTCATTCAAACGAACCATGACCTTGCTCAGATTGCCGTAGACAGTCACAACGGGAGCCATGGGCTTGCCCGGCAGGCGGATATTGTGGCGCACCAACACAAACTGGCCGTAGCCATCGTTGTTGTTGCCGATGTAGTGCACGGTACCGTCGAGCACGGCCATCACGGGAGAACCCTTGTCGGCACCGATGTCGATGCCGAGCGTTCCCGTACGGTTGAAGTCGGCAATCACTTCGCCGTCCACCGGCCAGCGGATTTCGATGTCGCCGCGGGCGGCGGCTTCACGCTGCTGCTCCTGTTCGGCGATCTTGCGCTCGGCTGCCTGCTGGGGCGTTTCCGGGCGCTTGGCCGTCTCAACGGTCGGTTCGGTCGGGATGGCCTGACCTTCGGTCACCGTTGCGGCGGGAGCGACCGACTGGCTGCCGTCGTCGCGCGCCACCGGGATCTGCAGTTCACGACCGAGCGAGAGCTGGGTGGGATCCTGCACATCGTTTAAAAGCATCAGTTCACGAGGATTGACGCCGTAACGCATGCTGATGTTGTAGATCGTGTCGCCCTGCACCACCACATGCGTGCGGCCGCTTGCCTGCGGCGTCGGTTCGGTCGTCAAATGACGCGGCTGAAACGTTCCTTCCGTGGGAACGGGAACCGCGTGAGCTTCAGTGCCTTCCACCGGAACGGAAACTTCGGGAGGCGTCGTGCTGCGATCTTCGATCGGCGCCAACACGTCAATGGACGAACAACCGGCCAAAAACACCAAGCCGCAAAGGGCGGCCAAACCACGCATGCGCATTGTTCTTTGCTCCTCACTTACCGTCGCTCTTTGCCTTCGAGACTCACCGACGGCCTTCTATCCTTTTGTTTTACCCGCACCGCTTTCGTCTTTTACGCCGCCGAAAAAGGCGCGCTTCGGGCAAAAGCCGCTTAATTTCCTGATTCTAACGATAAGCTTCGACAAAAGACGGCAAGATCGCGTTTTTTAGATTTCTTTTACAGATTATCTTCTATAAGCGCACGCGCCTCGTCGATCTGTTTGTGGCTCGTGAGGTCGATCTGAAGCGGCGTCACGGATACAAAGCCGTGCTGTGTAGCCCAGAAATCGGTGCCTTCGCTTGCGTCGCGCGGCTTGCCGGCGGCGCCCAGCCAATAGATCGGCATGCCGCGGGGATTGATCTCGTCAATCATGCGCTCGGCATTGTGCCGCCGCCCCAGACGCGTCGTGCGAATGCCTTGCATGGCGTGAAGCGGCAGATTGGGCATGTTGACATTGAGCAAAATCGGATCTGCGGGGTTCTTTTCTCGGCGGGCAAGGAATCGCTCGACGATTTTGCCTGCCATGGCCGCAGCCGACGGCAGTTCCGCCCACCCCTTGTCGATCTGGCTGAACGCAATGGAGTCGATGCCGAAGATATAGCCTTCGATGGCGGCGGCCACCGTACCCGAATACATCGTATCGTCGCCCATGTTGGCGCCGCAGTTGATGCCGGACACGACCAGATCGGGACGGTCGTCGAGAAGCCCCGTCAAGGCCAGATGCACGCAGTCCGAGGGCGTTCCGCTCACCACGAAGACATCTTCGGAAGCGTTGGTTACCGTAAGCGGTTTATTGAGCGTGAGCGCATTGCTCGAGCCGCTGTGGTTATGCTCGGGCGCTACGATGGAAACGCGGCCGAATCGGCGCATTTCGTTGGCAAGCGCATTGATGCCGGGCGCCATGTAGCCGTCGTCATTGCTGATGAGAATATGCATGCGTCAAACCGTCCTTTCGGTGGGCTCTTTTGGGAATGCGGCATTGTACTGAGAATCGCGCCCAAGCTGTGCGCCGCGCCTTCCAAGTCGCGCATTCAGTTAAGAGTCTTGCCGCTCGATTCGGGCACTGGCAGCACTTCAATGCCTTCTTCGATAAGTTCCTGAGCTTGCCGAAGCGAACATTTTCCTTTGACAAGGCGCCGTTTCGATTCGCCGCGCTTCATCCGGCGCGACTCTTCGGCAAAGTTTTCACCGACGTCCTCTGCCTTCTCGGCAGCCTTGCGGATTTCGGTCATCAGCGCTTCGCGTGCCGCTTCAACCTTGCTGCGCAATTCCTCCCGCGTCTTGGCATCCGTTTTGGCTGCGGCAAGCCTTGAAGCGCTCGGCAATTTCTTCACTTCGGCCGTATCGCACACCGGGCAGCGCAAAAGACCGTCGGCAAGCTGACTTTGCATATCCTCGAGCGACGCAAAGCAACCTTCGAACCTGTGTCCGTTGCAACAGCAAAAGTCGAAATACTTAAGCGGCATAGGCCTCAGTGCGGTTTCGGTTGAGCAGTTTGGTCCGCAGGACACTCCGTGTGGACATGTTCGTGCACGGCGCTTGCTTCGGTCAGGCGATGCGTCTCCTCGTGCAAAGGCTGCAGAATCAAATAGGAGACAGCAACACCGGCCAAAACTGCAGCCAGCACTCCCACAGGCAATTTTGCCTCTTCCGCATCGTTGAGGTGCATCAACTCGGGCAGCAAAATGGCAAGCACCACAAAGATGAAGCTAGCCGCCGACACGAGCATGGCGTAACCGATGAGCCAACTCAAAACAGAGAGAACTGCCCAGCCGGCGACGCCGCCCGGTACGCAGGCCAGCGACGCGATAAAGACGTAAAGGGCCGCGCGTCGTTTTTCAATTCCCGCATGCATCAGAATCACGATCTGACCGATGACCTGCGGCAATTCGTGCGCCATAACGGCACCGGCCACAATCCAACCGCTCACGGCATCAATTGAAAAAGCTGCCGCCACCAGCACGCCGTCAACGAAACTGTGGCAGGCCGTACCGGCCAGCAGCACAGGTGCCTGCGCTCCGTTGGAACGGCAGCAGGCGTCTCGCACCACGCGGCTGCCGCCCCCTAAAAGCACCGGGACAGGACGCACTTTGACGTTGCCGTGCGTATGACCGCCGAGACCGGCAAACAGGCACTCGAGAAGCAAAAAGAAAATGAAGGCTCCGAGCAGCACGCCGCCCGCAAGATGCGCGTCAATGCCCGACTCCACCGCCTCCGGAATCAGATGCGTACAGGCAATCGTCAGCAAAAGCCCCGCCGCAAAGGCCGCAACAAGATTGCCGCAACGCGAAAAGATGCGAAACGACAAAACGGCGGCAAGCCCCACGGCCAGCACACGGCTCAACAGATTGGCAAGAACAATAAAAAAAAGCGTGGTCATCGGGAGGCGTTATACCCGCAAGAGGCCTCGATCGTAGAAAAACGTTTCCAAGACGTTACCGAAGTTGTCAGTCAATTTGACTTGCGCAGCGAACGGCCGATCGGCTCGCCGCGGTCCAAGGTGCTGAATTTTAACCAAAGATTACCTGCTGCTTTCCCTAGCGCACCCTGATACATCTTGTTGCGTTCAGCCCTAAAAAGTTTCAGCAACTTTCCGGTCACTCCCGTAAAGTTCAGTTCAAGGTCAATGGCAAGCGATTCCCGTTGGTTTTGACCTGTCTCCTTTGGTTTGATTTGTTGTTTCGGCGGAAGGGCATTTCTTGCTTTTCCGCCTTTTTTTTCTTGGATTTTCCTAAGCCAGAACTCAGACCGTCCGATTACAATTCTCGCCACGTTTCAACCCCATATTCGAAAGGTTTTAACCAATGAATTACGGAATCAAAGCACTTGCTCTGGCCGCCGCCCTGAGCGCCGCTGTCGCAGGCTGCTCTTCGACCACGACGACCAAGGCCGAGCCGGTTGTTCTTGAAAACACCAACTGGATGCTGCCTCTGCCCGAAAAGTCCGAATGCGACACGCCTCCCGTTCTGGAATTTCTTTCCGGCAACCGCCTCGCGGGCGACCTCGGCTGCAATCGCGCCTCGGGGTCGTTTCAATTTGACGGCCACAACATTCTGTTTGACAAGGTTGCGACCACCCGCCGCATGTGCGGTCCGGAATTCATGAAGCTCGAAGACCAGATGCTCACGATTCTGCGCGACGCCCGCACGGTGGAAATGACCGAAAAGGAACTTACCTTCTTTGACGCCGACGGCAAGAAAATCCAGACTCTGGTTCCAGAAGTCGCCGGAGCCTGCTACTGATCCGCAGCAGCTCGTCGCCATTAGGCCGCAAGCGCTTTCGTAGCGCCTGCGGCTTTTTTGCAACCAAAACTCGCCATCACTTTTGTGAATAATGGTTAAGATTGCGCTTACGACATTCTTTTGAATTCATGATTCTGATCTTCGCGGTCCTGGAAGGCCTTCGCCGGCGGACACCCTCCGAGTAGCAGTTAATGCGCCGCTTCCCAGTTGTCGGCCACGCCCACTTCCGCAAGCAGCGGCACGGAAAGCGAAGCGGCCGACTGCATGATGCCGGCAACGTTTTGCTTGACCAGTTCGACCTCGTCCTCGGGTACTTCGAGAATCAGTTCGTCGTGCACCTGAAGGATCAACCGGCTCTTGAGATTTTGTTCCTTAAGCCAGCGATCGAGCGACACCATCGCGCGCTTGATCAGGTCGGCGGCCGTACCCTGCATCGGCGCATTGATGGCAGCGCGTTCCGCCCCTGCACGCACGGCCGGGCGGGAACTCAGAATATCGGGCAGCCACAGGCGGCGACCGAAAGCCGTCTGCACGTAGCCCTGCGCGTGCGCGGCTGAGCGTGTCTGCTGCATGTAACGTGCGACACCCGGGTAGCGGGCGAAATATTCCTCGATGTAGTGCGAAGCCATCCGGCGTTCGATGCCGAGATTTTGTGCCAGACCGAAAGCGCTCATGCCGTAGATCAGACCGAAGTTGATCACCTTGGCCATGCGGCGCTGTTCTGGAGTCACGTTTTCAGGCTGCGTGCCGAACACCTCCGCAGCCGTGGCGCGGTGAATGTCCTTGCCTTCGCGGAAAGCCTTCAAAAGCCCCTCGTCCTGCGAGATGTGCGCCATGATGCGCAGTTCGATCTGCGAGTAGTCAGCCGAAATCAGCTTGCATCCGGGCTTGGCGACGAACGCTTCTCGCACGCGGCGCCCTTCGGCGGTGCGCACCGGGATGTTCTGCAAATTGGGTTCGGAACTTGCCAATCGCCCCGTCACGGCCGTTGCCTGACCGAAGGTCGTGTGCACGCGGCCGTCTGCGGCGTCGGCCATCTGCGGAAGCTTGTCCGTATAAGTACTCTTGAGCTTGGACAGTGCTCGGAATTCCAGAATCAATTTCGGCAGCGGATAGTCAAGCGCCAATTCACTCAAGACTTCTTCGTCGGTCGATGGCGTCCCTGAAGCAGTCTTTTTCTTCACCGGCAGCTGAAGCTTTTCGAAGAGAACCTGTGCGAGCTGCTTGGGACTGGCCGGATTAAAGGCGCCGCCCGCAATTTCCTCGATCTTTGCCTTGACCTCATCGATGCGCTCGGACAATTCCTTGCTTTGCTGTGCAAGTTTGTCGCGATCAATCAATACGCCCGTACGCTCCATCCCGGTGAGCACCTGCATCACAGGAAGCTCCATATCGCGATAAATCGACAAAAGTGCTTCGTCTTCGGCAAGTTTCACCCACATCACCGAAGCGGCGGTACGCAAAAGCGCAGCAGTACGTACGCCGAAGGCTGCGGTGTCTTGCATCGGCACGGCAGCTGCATCAACCTTGCTTGCTCCCTTTCCGTAAAGCGCCTCATCGTCCTGGGCCGAGAGGCCGGCCGTGCGGGCGACGATCTTGGCGAAGTTGTGCTTGAGATGCGCTTCGAGCACATAGCTCATGAGCATGGCGTCGTGCACGGTGCCCGCCACACGAAGTCCGGCGTTGGCCAGCAGATGCTGGCAGCGCTTGGCATCAAAAAAGACCTTGGCAGTCGTACCCGCAAACCACGGCGCAAGACGCTCGCAGAGGGCTTTTGCGTCCGCGTTCTGTCCCTCCTGATGCGCCAAGGGGACATAGGCCGTGCGCAGCGGATTGATCGCAAATGCCACACCCACCGCCGCATCGTGCATGGGACTGGCGCTGTTGCCCGCCACCCAGACGGCCACGGGGAAGCGATCGGCGGCAGCCGCATTGAGTTCGTCGGCCAAAACGGCGATTTCTTCAGCCGTACGCACGACGCGCACATCATCGGCCACAACGGAAACGGGCGCAGGCGTCGTCTCCCCGGCTCCTTCCGTCGGAATCGAGGGTGCGGCAAAAAGATCAGGCGTCATCGTCGGAACGACTTTTTTAGGAGTGCGCGCGGCACGGCGACCCGCAGAACCGCTCATTTCCCAACGAGCGTAGAACCGAGCGAGCGCCTGGGCGTCCGGATCCTTTTTGGCAAACGCGACCGGGTCGAAGGTAACGGGCGCCCGCGTACTGATCGTGACCAACTTCTTTGCAAGATCCAGAAACGGAATACCCTCTCGCAGATACTCGCCGATTTTGCCCTTGACGCTGTCGGCATTGGCTACGAGATTGTCGAGACTGCCGTATTCGGCAATCCATTTGGCTGCGGTCTTCGGACCGCACTTGTTGATGCCGGGCACGTTGTCGACCTTGTCACCCATGAGTGCCAGATAGTCGATGACGCGCTCGGGATACACGCCGTACTTTTCAAAGACGCCTTCGCGATCGAGCACAGTCTTGGACATCGTGTTGATAAGTTGAATGCGATCCCCCACAAGCTGCGCCAAATCCTTGTCACCGGTCGCGATCACGACGTCCCAGCCGGCGGCTACCGCCTGCACGGCAAGCGTACCCAGCACATCGTCGGCTTCAACACCTTCGATCTGCAACAACGGCCAGCCCTGAAGCTTGACCAGCTCAAAGATCGGCTCGATCTGGCTTCGCAATTCTTCAGGCATCGGCGGACGGTTGGCCTTGTACTGTTCAAAGAGCTCGTGGCGGAAATTCTTCCCCTTGGCATCAAAAACGCAGATTTCGCAATCGGGCGACACGGCCTCGTGCACCGTGCGCAGCATTCCGTTGAAGCCCTTGATGGCGCCCGTCGGCTCACCCTTGCTTGTGGTCAAAGGCGGCAGCGCGTGAAAGGCTCGGAAAAGGTAATTGGAACCGTCGACAAGAAGTAGTTTGGGCATGAATCGATCGTCTCAAAATTTCAGTCACTCGATTCTAAAGAATTCCACGGCCGCAACAGTGTCGCAGAAACGCTCCACTCCGTATTTTTAAGGCGCTCATAACGCGTTTTAGGCCCGTAAAACCGCTAAGATAGAGACACACGCCGAGGATTTCTTTCCGCGGCAAACTGATAAAGAAAGAGAGGATTTTTGAATGCGTAAACTCTTTAGCGCACTGGTTTTGGCCGGCATGGCCACCGGTCTTTGGGCACAGGTAAACGATGCGCCGCCCGCCTACGTTCCGCCCTCCGAAGAAGTGCAGCGCAACGCTCCCCCTGCCCCCGATCTGAACGCCAACGTCAAGCGCTCAAACCGCGATGCCCGCGAAACATACGAAGCCTCGCGTCTGGAGCCGTCCGAACGCGACATGCAGCGCGCCCGTGAAGAGCGCAGCAAGCGTGTGGACACCGGCAAGGTGACGAAATATCGTTCGGAATACGGCACGATCATCGAGGAAACGCACGATCAGAACAACCGCGTGACCGACGTGCGCGTGACGCCGGGCTCGACCGAAATCCCCTACACGATGAAAAACCGCAGCGACCGCCCCGTTGACAACCGTCCGGGTGCCGATCCCCGCTCCACGCTCGATACGCCGAAGTTCATCGAGTTCAGCTGGTAATTCGGATCATGGCCGTCTTTACGACACTGTCGACGCAGGACGTGCGCTCCCGGCTCCCCGACTTCAACATCGGGGAGCTTTTGTCGCTTGAGCCGATTGCAAGCGGCATTGAGAACACCAACTATTTTCTGGACACGACTGAGGGTCGTTGGGTGCTCACCGTTTTTGAACGACTCTCCGAAGAGCAGCTTCCCTTCTATCTGGAACTGTGCGCGCACCTGCGCGGACAGGGCTGCCCCGTGGCCGCTCCGGTGCGCACGAAAAACGGGCGCCTCTTTTCGCACATCAAGGGTAAGCCCTTTTCCATCGCCAACCGTCTGGAAGGGAGCAGCATCGAAAACGTCACCCCGCAGGAATGTGCCAGCATGGGTGAAGTACTCGCCCGCATGCATCTGGCCGCAAAAAGCTTCACGCTCTTTCAGGAAAACCTGCGAGGTCCGCAGTGGTGGAAGGCAACGGCGCCGATCGTGCTTCCCTACCTTGCCCCCGATGTAGGTCAAATGCTCTCTGAAGAGGTCTCGCATCAGCTTGCCGTCTTCTCCGACCCCGACTTCAAGACGCTTCCCGTAGCCGCCTGCCATTGCGACCTTTTCCGCAACAACGCCATGATCGTCGGGCACGGCACCGCGCAGGAACGCGTGAGCGGTGTATTTGACTTTTACTTTGCGGGCTGCACGGCTCTTTTGTTCGATGTTGCCGTCACCGTCAACGACTGGTGTACGGACTTCAATGCACCTGACCTGCGATTGGATCCGAACAAGACCGAAGCCTTTCTCAAGGCATATCACGCCGTGCTTCCTTTCACGCAAACCGATTGCCGTTGGTGGCCAGACATGCTCAGAGCCTCCGCGCTCCGTTTCTGGCTCTCTCGCCTGTACGACTTCTACCTGCCGCGTGAGGCAAGCATTTTGAAGCCCCACGATCCAACATATTTTGAAAAGATTCTGAGGAATCGAAAGCGCGAAACTATTGCGCTTGTTGCCTAAAATTTTGCGTTCCGGGAAGAGTCCTCTCGGCTCTTTCCTTTGTTTCATTCAACCTTTTGTTTCAATGACTGACAGCAACACTTCGCGCCGTCTGCCCGCCGCAAGCGGCTGGTACTGGTTTCGCGACGCCGCAACGGCCGTCGGCCGCAAACCCCTCAATCTTTTGGCCGTCACGATGCTCTACCTGCTCATCATGGGCTTTCTGAGCGCCATTCCGTATGCGGGCATCGTCTTTGCGGCGCTCTTTATGCCCTTTGGCACCGCCTTTATCGGCCGCAGCACGCGCACCGCGCTGCAGGGAGGCGATCCGCGTCTTTCCGAACTCAAGGCTGTCTTTGCCGATCCCGTCGTGCGTCAAAACCTTATGCGCATCGGCTTTGTTTACGGCTTCATTCTCATCACCGTCAACGCGCTCTACGGCCTGATGGCCGCCGACTCCATCGCGCTCTGGAAGATTGACGCCAACGACCGGCTTGACTGGGCAAGCGTGCAAGCCAACATTCCCTGGGACGCCATCGTCGCCGTGACTGTCGTCTACATTCCCGGTCTCATGGCCGTGTGGTTTGCCCCGCTTCTGGCTTCGGAAAAACGCATGAGCTGGGGCAAGGCCGTGTTTTATTCGTTCTTCGGATGCCTGCGCAACATCATCCCGGTGATTTTGCTTGTGCTGCTCGTGGGCGCCATGATCGTCGCCTTCGGGCTGCTTGCTTCGGCCCTGATTGCTGCGTTCGGCTCGACCGACGCCGCTGTGACGTTCGTCGTCATGCCGCTTGCCTTCATGATGCTCACGCTCGTCTACTCGGTCTATTGGCCCATGTACGCTTCGCTCTTTGAAGACGTTCGCTAAAAGAAGTCTTCCGGCGTCATCACAATTTCGAAAAAAAGGATTATTCTCGGTTGGCATTTCTGCGCGAAGGCCGACCGAGTTTTCTTTTTGCGGATCCGCTTTTTCGCACGAAAAATTCCTTGGAGTTGAGATATGCAGACGACCATTGAGCTGCCGCCGCCGGTGGAAATGACAATGCCTTTTTCGCAGGTGTTGGGACGCCGCCGCAGCCGCCGTGAATTTTCAGATCAATCTCTTGATCTGCCGCTTCTTTCGACGCTGCTGTGGGCCTGCGCCGGGCAAAACGGCGCCGACGGCCGACGCACCGCGCCTTCGGCTCTCGACAGCCGCGAAGTCGAATGTTTCGTTTTCGACCAAAAGGGAGTGTGGTCCTATTGCGCCGAAACCAATGCTCTCAAGCTTCTTGCCGAGGGTGATCACCGCTCGGCTACCACTGCGGGGCAAGACTTCGTGCATTCGGCTCCCGTCACGCTGATCTTTGCGGTCAATCAGGCAAAAACCGAACGCATCTCGGGCGGTCGTGCAGGCGCCATCTGTCAATCGGTCGATGTTGGCGTCATGGTTCAAAATGCGCTTCTGGCGTGTTCGGCCATGGGCCTTGCCGCCGTACCGCGCGCCTGGTTTGAACCGCAGACCGTGCTTCAAGCCCTGGGGCTCACCTCCTACGATCCTCAAATGGCCGTCACTGTCGGCTTCCCGAAATAAGGAGCAAGGATGAAACGCATTGATGAACTCAAAGACATCATCAAAGGCAAAAAAGCCGCTGAGGCACCCAAGGCTCCCGAACGGGAGCTGCCAGAGCCGGGCGATATGTCGATGTCGCTCACAGAGGTCCTGATGCGCCGACGTTCGTCGCTCGATTTTTCCGACGCACCGATCTGCGACGAAGATTTGGTGCGCATCCTGTGGGCGGCTGACGGCTTAAACGGCAAGGGAAACAACGCAAACCACCGCACGACACCCACGACGCTCAATTGGAAGGAAATCGACACCTACGTCGTCAAGGCCAACGGCGTGTGGCTGTGGGTGCCGGAGCGCCGCGTCTTGTCGTTTGTGCACGAGAAGGACTGCCGCAAGGATTTTTGCCTGCTGCAACCGATGGTCAAGCAAGCGCCGGTACATCTGGTCTACGTCTATGACCAAGCCAAGACGCAGGGACTGATGACGGATCTGGCCATGCAGATAGTGCAGTTCATCAACCGCAAGAACATCACGAAACTCTCCAACGAAGTGATGGCGCACGCTCCGCTTCTGGACACGGGAGCCAAGGTGATGTCCGTTTACATGGCCTGCGCTGCACTTAACATCAATTGTCTGGCGCGACTTACCTTCGACTCGGAAAAGGTGCACGACACGCTTCAGCTCACCGCAACGCAAGTGCCCCTGTGCGTGCAGACGCTCGGCTACAGACCCAAAGGACTTCTGGATCTCGCTTTCTGATCGACCAAACGTTTGACGCCGGCTCGGTTGAGTCGGCGTCTTGCTTTTGATTTGCAGTCCAGGCCGTCAAGCCTCTGATTGATCAGAGGAAGACATCAGGAAAACAATTCGCTCATTTCTTTGCTGCGGGCTCTGCAAGCCTGCACCGCCGCCTTGACGGTACCGCGCAGATCGTGCGCTTCAAACGCTTCGATTGCCTTGGCCGTCGTGCCGCCCTTGCTCGTGACGTTGTGACGAAGCACGTCAAACGCCTCACCGCTCGTGCGAGCCAAGGCCGCCGCGCCTTCCACCGTGCTGAGCGCAAATTCCTTGGCCTTTTCAGGAGTAAGACCTTCCTGCACAAGCGCATCGGCAATTGCTTCCATGAAGAGAAACACGTAGGCGGGTCCCGAGCCTGGGCCGGCGGTCACCAGGTGCAGATCGTCCTCGCTTTCGACCCATTCCAAATCGCCAACCGTCTGCATAACATATTGAGAACGTGTGCGGTCGTCTTCGGTTGTCCGCGGACCGGCAAAGAGTCCGGAGAAGCCCTTGCCCACCATCGAAGGCGTGTTGGGGATGCAGCGCACCACACGGCAATCACGTCGGCGCGAACGGCCGCTGCGATTGAAAGCACCGTCGTCTCGGGCGACACCAACGAAGCCACTAGCTCACAACATTCCTTGAGTCCCTGCGGCTTGACGGCCAAAACCACAACGTCAAGCGCCGTGATCCAGTCGCCGGGTTTCTCTTGCGTCGTGATGCCGAACTGCTCGCGCAACGCGGCCAATTTTTCGGGATGACGATCCATCACCGTCACAAGCTTCGGATCCGCGCCGCTTGAAACCAAGCCCGCCACAATGGCACGCGCCATGTTGCCGCCGCCTAAAAAGCCGATTTTGAGCATCTGTCGAGTCTTCCAAAAGATGTTGAAAAAAGTCGTGACGATCATCATACCGCGGGCAGCCTGGGAGAAAATCGCAAACTCCAAAAGTCGTCGATGCGTGATTCGGTGCAACCGATTTTGACTATAGTGTCATCTCGTTCAACAAAACGCACAGCTATACGATGTCTTCCTTCTGGATGCTGGTAGCGTCCTTTCTTTTTGCAGTCATGGCGGCAAGCGTCAAGATGGCCGCACCGGAAATCGGATCCTTTTCGATGATTCTCTGGCGCGGCGTCTTTGGCTGCGTCGCGATTTTCGTCTGGGCCATGGCAACCGGCCGGTCTCTGAAGACACCGTGCTTCGGCTCTCACGTCAAACGCAGCGGCATAGGTACCGTGGCTCTGGGCATGTGGCTATATGCCGTCGCCAATCTTCCGCTTTCAACAGGCATGACGCTCAACTACACCTCGCCTCTTTTCATGGCGGCCTTCGTCGTGGGAGCCGCACTTTGGTACAAGAGGCCCGTGCAGTGGCAACTCGTTGTCGCTACGGTCGTGGGTTTTGCGGGCGTTGTGGAAGTACTGCAGCCGGAGTTTCATGCGGGTGATATGTTTCCGGCTCTCATCGGTCTGGCCTCAGGATTGCTGTCCGCCGTTGCTTACATGCAGATTCGGGAACTCACGCGTCTGAACGAACCCGATTGGCGCGTGGTGTTTTACTTCACGCTGTTCAATATCGTCTTCGGCGCCGTCACTCATCCGATCTTCGATCAGCCCGACGTGTACACCACCAAGAGCGTACTGTGCATCATTGCAGCGGGAAGTTCCGCTACGCTCGCTCAGATTGCGCTCACCAAGAGCTACGGATCGGGCAATCTGCTTCTCAGTTCCATTCTGTCGTTCTCTGCCATCGTCTTTGCAGTCATTATGGGCGTCGTGATTTTCGGCGATCCCATCGAACTGCAGAGCTTGCTTGGGATCGCTATCATTATTTTTGCCGGTGTTTGCGCGAGCGTCATCACCAAGCGCGCATCAGCCCGTGAAAAGAAAGACCCATCCTAATTCCATCGAACCGTCTTTAGGAAAACAGCATGTCCGGCTCTCAGCTCATCTCCGTTACCGAACTCAACACTCTTTTGTCCGATCCCAAGCTCGTGCTGCTTGATGTCCGCTACAGCCTGACCGATGCGGCTTACGGACGGGCCGCCTATGCCGAAGGTCACATTCCGGGAGCTCGTTTTGCCGATCTCAAGGCCGATGTCGCCGGAGTCTGTTCGGGCAGCAATGGCCGCACGCCTCTGCCCGATTCCGGACGCTTTTGCGTCAATATGCGTCGCCTCGGACTCAATCCGGATTCAACCGTCGTCGTCTACGACGACGGAGAAAGCAACTTTGCCGCCCGTCTCTGGTTTACGCTGCGCTGGGTCGGTTTTGCCAACGTACGCGTCCTAAACGGCGGACTTTGCGCCTGGAAGGCAGCAGGTCTTGCTCTTCAGGTCGAAGAACCCGAATGGGAAGCCGGCACCTATCGCGCCACCATGCCGCTGGAGCGCGTCTTTGACGACGACTTCGTGGAACGCAATCTGGAGCTTCGCGACTACACGCTCGTCGATGCGCGCGCTCACAACCGATACACGGGCGAAGTCGAAAACCACGATCCGAAAGCGGGACACATTCCGGGCAGCCTCAACCGTCCGAGCGGCGATAACCTCCTCCCCAACAAGTGCTTTAAAGACACGGAAACGCTTCGTCGAGAATTTGAGACGGTCTTTAACGGTGTTCCTCACGCCGACATCATCAACAGCTGCGGCTCGGGCGTGACGGCCTGCTGCAATCATCTGGCCATGATGGAAGCGGGCATTCCGGCCGCGGGCGTCTACATCGGCAGCTGGTCGGAATGGGTAAGCGACGACAACCGGCCGATCAAAACGGGAGACGAACCGTAACGGCACCGTTTTTGCCCAAATTGCTCCGATTCAAGACCCGAGCACCTGAAAATTTCGAGGCGCTCGGGCTTTTTTCGAGCAATTCCTAACCTTCGTCTAGGCCTCGCCGTTCTAAAATGGCTCGATTGACTGCGCCAAACCGTAGTCGCCGATGAGACAAGACCATTCACACAGAAAGCAGTACCGTGAACGACACCAAAACCATTTCCTTTTCCATGGATGCGGCCGGACAGTTGCGCGCAGCCGATTTCAAACCCCGCAGCCTCAAGAAGGTGCTTGAGTCCGAGCTGGGCGAAGACTGGAAGAAATCTCCCAAAAAGCTCCTCAAGGCCATGACCCGAGTGTCCGACCTCTACACGGTCATCTTTGCCGCGCGTCAGCGCATGATTCCCGAATACATCGCCAAGTACGAAGCGCTGCATGATAAGGTCCGCGAATTGAGCGCACAGGGCCTCAAGGCGCTCGAACTCACCAAGGACGGCCTTCCCTCTCAGGACGATCTCGACGCCGCACAATCCAATGATGTCTTTGAGCTCTACGCCGAAACGCGCCGCGACGCGCTTCGCTGCCACCGTGCACTTTCGCTGATGCAGAAGTCTTCGCTCACCGACTGGGTGGAGCGAATGGACAAGACCGAATTCAAGGCGCTCACCGCCACAGCCAAGACACTCTTGGAACGCAACATCCGAAAGAGCGACTCCCTTTTCTGCGCGCTCAAGGACAGCCCCGAGGGCGCCGCCCTGGCCGTGCTGATGGATATGCCGCCCGCCTCGCTCAAGCCCTTCGGCTTCTCGCAGACGATGCTCGGCGACGTGCCCTGCGCCGTGGTTTCCGATCGCAAGGCATTCAAGAGCTGGTGTGAAGAGCAAGGTTTCGAATTCTCGGAAACGACCGCGGCTGAAAAGTCCCGCACACCCGTTCCCCAAAAGCCCGCTAAAGTCGAGAAAAAGGCAGAAAAGCCGGCAAAACCGGCCAAAATCACCAAAACGGCCGTTAAGCCGCAAGAAAATCTAACAGTCAAGATCATCAAGACGGAAGCCAAGCTTGCAACCTCCAAGCCCAAGGCCGCTGCGCCGGCAAAGGCGTCGCCCGCAGTCAAATCCGCCGCGTCGCCTTCTTCCGTCGACGATCTCGCCAGCCGCCTTGTGAGCAGCCTTCAGATTGCGCCGAGCGCCGTCGAGCACCGTTCGCCGGGGCGCCCCCGCAAGAACGCCTCCAAACCCGCTGCCGTTCAGACGGGCGTCTCGACGACAATCTCCTCCCGTCCGGCTTCGCGCAACAAGTCCGGCGGCAACCATAAGGCATAACACGAGCCATGGATCACTACGGCTACGCCGACGCTCTGCGCGACGCCGTGCAGAGCCTTTCGACCAAAGAAGCTCAGGACATGCTCTTTGACTGTCTTTTGAGCGACACGCAAAAGGGAGAGCTTCTGATCCGGGCGCTCCCCACAACGCCGCCGCGCGCCGTGGCCGAAAGCTTTGCGCGAACGATGCTGTCAATTCTCAGAGAGCTGTCCGACCGTCTGCGGGAAGATGCTGCCAGGCCCACGCTTGCCTTCTTTCTTCCCACAAACATCGATCATTACTTGAAAAAACTCGCGGAATTTTCCGCACAGGCCGCTCAGCGCCTGCCCGTAGGCGTTCTTTTCCCGATGCTTTTTGCGATTGAAGAAGAAGCGCGCCGCATCACCACAACGGCCGTTTTGCCTCACGGAGCCGACTGCCACGATCCGCTTTTTACTTCCGCTCTCAAGGCAATGATCGGTCTTTCTCCGACCAAACGCTGGCAGACGGCTGAACTCATCCGCGCCTACGTGGGTACGCTTCACGAAGAGCGTCACCGCACGCTCGTTTTGGACAGCCTCAACAAGGCGCTCGCTGCTGCCGAAGCCTGAAAATATGCCGTCCGGTTACAAAAAGGCCCGCATAAGCGGGCTCTTTTTTGCGCAGTCGCCCGCAAAAGGCGACTGCAGTAGGAAGCATCCGATTACTTGTTGCTCGGGACTTTGCCGGTCACGCCCTTGACGAAGTAGTTCATCGTGGTCAGCATCTTGTCGTCGGCACGCTTGCCTTCAGGGATCTGAACCTTGCCTTCGTTGTCCACGATCGGACCGGTGAAGACATCGAATTCCTGCTTTTCCATCTTGGCGTAGGTGGCGTTGATGTCGTCAACCACCTTCTTGGAAGCATCCTTGGAGATATTGGACAGACGCACCATGTGCATTTCGGCGCCGCCCCAAATCGGCTCAACCTTCCACTTGCCGTCCATCACTGCCTGGATACGCTTGGCGTAGAACTCGTCCCAGTGGTGCGTCACGGCACCGATCAGCTGCGTGGGAGCGGCCTTGACCATCGGGGAGTTGTAGCTGATCACTTTCACGCCCTTGCTTTCGGCCGTAGAGGCCACAGCCTGGGAGTTGGTGTGGTGCGTGATGATGTCGCAGCCCTGGCCGATAAGCGTATTGGTCGCATCGGCTTCCTTGCCCGGGTCATACCAGGTGTTGGTCCAGACCACGTCAACCTTCACGTTGGGATTGATGGTCTGCGCGCCAAGCGTGTAGGCGTTGATGCCCTGGAGCACTTCGGGAATCGGCACAGCGGCAACGTAACCCAAGTGGCCATCCTTGCTCATCGAAGCGGCAAGCTTGCCTGCGAGATAACGAGCCTGATAAAAGCGAGCGTTGTAGTAGCTGAAATTATCGGCCGTCTTATAACCCGTGCAGTGTTCGAACTTCACATCGGGAAATTCCTTGGCCACCTTGAGAGCCGGGTTCATGAATTCGAAGCTCGTCGCAAAGATGATCTTATTGCCTTGCGAAGCAAGATCGCGAATCACGCGTTCGGCGTCGGCCATCGTCGTGACGTTTTCCACAAACTGCGTCTTGATCTTGTCGCCGAACTGCTTCTGGATCAGCTGACGCGATTCATCGTGCTGCTTGGACCAACCTTCGTCGGCGCTCGGGCTCGGATAGATCCAGGCTGCCTTCAAAGGACCGGAAGAAGCGGTGGCGGCAGGAGCCTCTGCCTTCTTCGGAGCAGGTTTGGACGAATCGTCGCCGCAGCCGGCCAGCACCAGACAGGAAGCAGCAGCAAGAGTCAGGGCAATTTTCTGGAATGCCATCAGGGATGCCTCTTTGAAAAGAAAGGAAAATATGGGGATGGGGAAAGTTGGCGTGATTTTATCAGTTATCGACCCGATGCTGAAAAAGACAACGGGCGCGCCGGCAAAACGCTTGAGTCTTGCCTTTGCACCCGTCTTCCGGCAACGTTGATTCTGTTACTTGCCGGTGGGCACCTTGCCGATCACGCCCTTGACGAAGTAGTTCATTGTGTTGAGCATCTTGTCGTCGGCAACCTTTCCTTCAGGAATCTGCACCTTTCCTTCGTTGTCGACAATCGGGCCGGAGAAGACGTTGAATTCTTTCTTTTCCATCTTGGAGTAAACGGCATTGATGTCTTCAACCACTGACTTGGGCGCATCAGGCGTAATGGCCGATAAGCGCACCATGTGCAGTTCGGCGCCGCCCCAAACAGGCTCAACCTTCCATTTGCCGTCGTAAAGCGCCTGGATTCGGTGAGCGTAATACTCATCCCAGTGGTGCGTCACGGCACCGATTAGCTGCTTGGGAGCCGTCTTCGTCATGGCCGAGTGATAGCTGATCACCTTCACGCCTCGGCTTTCTGCCGTTGCGGGGACAGCCGTCGAATCGGTGTGGTGCGTGAGAATGTCGCAGCCCTGACCGATCAACGTGTTCGTGGCGTCCACTTCCTTACCCGGGTCATACCAGGTGTTGGTCCACACGACGGACACCTTCACGTCAGGATTAACGCTCTGAGCCCCCAACGTGTAAGCGTTGATTCCCTGAAGCACCTCGGGAATCGGCATGGCGGCCACGTAACCCAAATGAGCGATCTTGCTCATGGAAGCGGCGAGTTTGCCTGCGAGATAACGGGCCTGATAAAAGCGTGCGTTGTAGTTGCTGTAGTTGGCAGCTGTCTTGTATCCGGTGCAGTTTTCAAACTTCACGTCCGGAAACTCCTTGGCCACCTTAAGTGTCGGATTCATGTACGTAAAGCTCGTGGCAAAGATGATCTTGTTGCCTTGAGCAGCCAGATCACGAATGACTCGCTCGGCGTCCACCGTATTGGTGACGTTGTCGACCACTTGAGTCCTGATCTTGTCACCGTACTTCTGCTCAATGAGCATACGGGCTTCTTCGTGCTGCTTGGACCAACCTTCATCAGCGCGCGGGCTCGGATAGACCCAGGCGGCCTTGAGCGGTTCGGTGGAGGCAACGGCCTTTTCGGCCTTCTTTTCGGTGGTGGTGTCTTCTCCGCATCCGGCCAGCAACAGGCAGGAGGCGGCGGCCATCGTCAGGGCAATTTTCTGGAAAGCCATAGTTGTTTATTTTTGTGGAAGCACGAGCAACTTTTCAGACGCAAAAAAGCCGCCGCCGGCCCCGGTTGCTCGCCTTTTCGGGACCATGATCGGCGGCTCAATCAAAAAATCAGTTTCTCGGATGAAACGTCTTGCCAAGGCTTGCCGGCACGTTGAGCGCAATCCACTTCGGGTTGCGGCTGATGAGGATCAGCACGAGAATGGTCGCCAGATACGGCGTCATCGACATGATCTGCGAGGGAATCTCAATGCCCATCGCCTGCATATTGAACTGCAGCATTGTCACGCCGCCGAAAAGATAGGCGCCGAGCACCACGCGAAGCGGACGCCAGGTGGCGAAGGTGACAAGCGCAAGCGCAATCCAACCGCGGCCCGCCGTCATGCCTTCAGCCCACAGAGGCGTGTAGACAAGCGACAGATAGGCACCGGCCAGACCCGACATGAAGCCACCGAAGAGCACTGCCCAGAAACGGATGACACGCACGTTGTAGCCCAGGGCGTAAGCCGAGCTCGGCGATTCTCCCACCGCACGCAGCATCAGGCCTGGGCGCGACTTGTAGAGGAACCAGCCCACGGCGGCCAGGCCGATCAGGGAGAGATACACAAGGCAGTGCGACGAAAAGAATGCATCGCCCAGGAACGGAATCGATTCAAGACCGGGAATACCCGTGGGTGCGCGGCTCGGCAACGCCATGCCCTGCAGAGGCTGGCCCACGAAAGCCGAAAGACCGGCGCCGAAAAGCGAGAGCGCCAAACCGGCTGCGTACTGATTGGCGTAGAGTCCAAGCGTAAAAAAGCCAAAGAGCGCGGCCATCACGAGGCCTGCCAGGGCACCGGCCAGGAAACCGAGCGCGAAGCTGCCCGTGGCATAGGTTACGCCGAAACCGGTCACCGCGCCCATGAGCATCATGCCTTCGACACCCAGGTTGAGAACGCCGCTTTTTTCGTGAATGAGAATGCCGATGGCGGCAATCAGCAGGGGCGTACCCGCATTCAACGTCGCAGCAATGACAGAAGCAATCACACCAGCATCCATGATTAAGCCTCCTTGCTCAGCTTGCGTTCGGTAAAGCCCTGCCAGACAGGCTTAAAGTAGATGAGCGAATCGCAGATCAAAAGGAAAAAGAGAAGCATGCCCTGATAGACACCCGTAATTGAGCTCGGCAATCCCAGACGGGACTGGCCGAGTTCGCCGCCCAGATAAAAGAGCGCCATCACGAAGGCCGCTGGGATGCAACCCGCGGGCGACAGACGACCCACGAAAGCCACGATAATGGCCGCAAAGCCGTAGCCCGGACTGATGTTAAGCGTGAGCTGTCCGACGGGACCCGCAACTTCGGCAACGCCTGCCAAACCGGCCAGACCGCCGGAAATGAGCATCGAGACCCAAAGCAGACGCTTCGGACGGAAACCTGCGTACTTGGCTGCCAAGGGCGCCATGCCGGAAACCTTGAGCTGAAAGCCGATGAACATACGCACCATCATCACCTGGATGACAAGCGCGGCCACTACGGCCAGAACAAAACCCAGATGCAGACGCGTGCCGCCGAGAATCACCGGCATGCTAGCCGCGGAAGCAAAAAGCGCGGACTGCGGAAAGCCCAGACCGTCGGGATCCTGCAACGGCCCCTGGACACAGTAGGCAAGCCCGAACTGCGCCACGTAGACCAACATCAGGGATACGAGAATTTCGTTGGCGTTGAATTTGTCTTTCAGTAACGCCGTGATGCCGCCCCAGAAGGCGCCACCCGCAATACCGGCCAGCAGAACGATCACCAGATACCAATGGCCGATGCCGTCGGGGCAAGCCAAAGCTGCCCAGCCGCCGGTGATGGCACCCGCAAGGAACTGGCCTTCGGCACCGATATTCCAGATGCTTGCTCGAAAGCAGACCACGAGACCGGCGGCGCAAAGCAGCAGCGGCGTCATCTTCACGCCGACTTCGGCCCAACCGCGCAGGGTTTCCAGAGGCGCAATCAAGAACACATAGAGCGCATTGAGCGGGTCCTTACCCAGCATCGCAAACAGAATCGCACCGAATAACACAGTCAGGCCAAGAGCCAGAACCGGAGAAAGCCACATCATGCAGCCCGGGGTTCTGCGGGCAACCAAACGCACAGGAAATTGCATTTTTATTCGGCCTCCTTGTCGGCGGACTGAGCGTGACGGAAGGGGCTTCCCACCCACAGACCGGCCATCCAGCGGCCGAGCTCTTCGGTCGTAATCGAACTGACGGGAATGGCTGGCGATATACAGCCGCGATACATCACGGCAATGCGGTCGCAGATGGCAAAGAGCTCATCGATTTCTTCGCTCACGACCAGAATGCCGGCACCCTCGCTGCGAAGGCGCATCAGAGAATTGTGAATCACCGTGGCGGCCCCCACGTCCACGCCCCATGTGGGCTGGTCGATGATGAGTACACCCGGAGAACTCAGGATCTCGCGGCCGACAATGAACTTCTGCAGATTGCCGCCCGAGAAGCTTCTTGCCGCCGCCTTCGGCGCTTCGGGTTTTACATGGAAGCGCTCAATGACGAGATCGGTAAACCTTTCGGCCTCTTCCTGCTTGATAAAGCCGTGGCTGTGAAAATCATCACCCGTCAAAAGCGTGTTGTTGATGAGCGAAAACTCCGGCACCGCCCCATGACCAAGACGCTGCTCGGGCACGTAGCGCAAGCCCTTGGCCCGACGCTCGGCCGGATCGAGATCGTCGACCGCTTCGCCGAAAAGCTTCACGGAACCCTTCGTCTGCTTGAGTTCACCCATGCAAACGCCGAGCAATCGCGACTGACCGTTGCCGGAAATGCCGGCGATGCCGACGATTTCACCCGCACGCACCGTGAGCTTGATGTCCGTAAGCCCCGTGACGTGATGGCCGCCGTCGAGACTCACGCCCTTGAATTCGAGTGCCACTTCGCCGGGCGTGCCTTCCGAAGTCAGAAGCTTGGGCGGTTCCTTGCCGATCATCAAGCGCGCGAGTTCCTCTTCGGTTTTTTCCTTCGGATTGACCGTTTCGATCACGCGGCCGGCGCGAAGAATCGTGCAGCGATCGGCTAGCTCGCGAATTTCGTCGAGCTTGTGAGAAATAAAAAGAATCGAAACGCCTTCGGAGGCGAGCTTCTTGAGCGTTTCAAAAAGCTTGCGGACAGCCTGGGGCGTCAGCACCGAGGTGGGCTCATCCAGGATCAGAAGCTTGGGATTGCTCATCAGGGCGCGGATGATTTCCACGCGTTGGCGCTCTCCCATGGAGAGGTCGGCAACGATGGCAAACGGATCGACCGCAATACCGTAGCGCTCACCTAACGCATTGATGCGCTTGGCGCACTCCTCCACGGAAATCTTTTCGGCGATGCCGAGAATGACGTTTTGCGCAACCGTAAGCGTTTCGAACACGGCAAAGTGCTGATGCACCATGGCAATGCCCAAACGATTGGCTTCCGAAGGGCTGCTGATCTGCGCAGGACTTCCGTCAAACTCGATGAAACCCTTGTCCGGCGTGACCGAACCGAAGATGATTTTCATGAGGGTGGACTTGCCGGCGCCGTTTTCGCCAAGAATAGCAAGCACTTCCCCGGGACACACTTCCAGACAGATGTCGTCGTTGGCGACGATGCCCGGATATGCTTTTGTGATGTGATTGAGCCGAAGTCGAGGGGTCATTGCAGGGCTTCTGAAAACGCAAAAACCTTCGGTATCTGCAGCATCGTGCAGCCGAAGTCGTAAGGTGCCGTAATTGTAAGGTTTGAGGCTATCTTTTCCAAGAGTGAAAGCCGAGTTTTTCGGTTCTCTCGACTCGATTCTTTTCTCGGGCTAGGACTCTCTTCGATCCGATTGCTGGAACTTGTCGTTCGTGAGCTTAAAATCCGCTGACTAGTTCGCGACTTTTGCCGCGCTCAGACTTATCTTGTAGAAATCCCAACCAAAGGAACTTTTCTCATGCAGATCGTCACTCCCGACTTCAAAGGCGAAAACAAAGGTCACTACAGCGCCGGCGTCATCTCCAACGGCACGCTCTACGTTTCCGGGCAGCTCTCGATTGATCCGGATACGCGTGAAGTCTGCAAGGGCGACATCCGCGAGCACACCCGTCTTGCTTTGAACAACGTCAAGCGCGTTCTTGATGCCGCAGGCGTTACCACCAACGATGTCGTCTTCTGCCGCATCTACACGCCGGACGTCAACTACTGGGGACCGATCAACGAGGAATACGCCGCATTCTTCGGCGAACACAAGCCCGGTCGCGTCATTGTCTCAACCACAACGCTGCACTTCGGCTGTCTCGTCGAAATCGAAGCCGTCGCCGAAATGCCCGCCAAATAAGCATCACACCGCTTTCGCAAAAAAGGCAGCCTCCGGATTCTCCAGAGCGCTGCCTTCTGTTTAACCGTTGCTAAAAATCGGTTAATCAGCTTTGACGCTGACGGACAGTCTCAAAGAGACAAACGCCGGTGGCTACCGAAACGTTGAGGCTGTCGACCGCCCCGAACATGGGGATCTTGGCCAGTTCGTCGCAGCGCTTGCGCGTGAGCTGACGAAGTCCCTCTCCTTCTGCGCCCAACACCCAGGCAAAAGCACGCTTCTGATCAAATTCATAGATCGTCTTTTGCGCTTCGCCGGCCGTGCCGACCACCATAACCCCGGCGTCACGAAGCTCGGTGATGCTCGCGGCAAGATTGGTGACCGTCACAACGGGGACGCTTTCCCATGCTCCCGCTGCGGCCTTTGCGGCTGCAGGCGAAAAGCTAGCGGAACGGTCGCGCGGCGCAATCACTGCCTGAACGCCTGCGGCATCGGCCACACGCAGGCAGGCGCCGAAGTTGCGCGGATCGGTCACGCCGTCGAGAACAAGCAGCAGCGTGTCCGGCGTGATGCTGTCAAGCAGCGTGTCGAAATCGAGCGTCTGTTTGAGCTCGTCGGCAAGCGCCACGATGCCCTGATGCGGAATGCCCGGTGCCATACCCTCCAGACGCTTGGCGTCGGCCTGCATGACCTTGACGCCGGCAGCCGCAAGACGATCCTTGCATTGCTGCATGCGCTTGTCGCGGCGCGAAGCTTCGACGTAGACGACGCGAATGGAGTCGGGATTAAGTTTTGCTCTGGCATTTACGGCGTGAAAGCCTGCCAATACGACTTGTTTGGGCATTTTTAGAATCTTCTCTTCGTTTTTTTGTTCTTATTGTTGCGGGTGCGTTGTTTATCCGTGTGATTTTGCACCATTTCAAAGTCAATGCGGCGCGTTTCCGTGCTCGCGGCAAACACGCGCACCGTCACTTTGTCGCCGATCATATAGCGCTCGGAGCCGAATTCAGCTTCAAAAAGCATCTTTTTGTCGTCGTAGTAAAAATACTCCCAGCTGTTGAGACGACTGACATGCACGAACCCTTCGACGAACACGCCGGTCAGCGTAACGTAAACGCCCGCAGGATTGGCGCCCGTAATGACACCCTCAAAGCACTTGCGGCGGTACCCGGAAATATAGTCGGCCTTCATCCAGGCGACGATGTCACGAGAAGCGTCGTCGGCGCGCCGTTCTGCCGCCGACGTCAACAAACCGAGCACTTCCCAGGTCATGTCAACCTTGCTCTTCTTGGCTGTTTTTTCGCCCTGAGCAGCCGCTAGCTCCGACATGCGTGCCTGCATCAGCTCCTGCGGCGCCTGCGCCAACACCGGTTCGTAGCGCTCGCCCTTCAAAATAGCGCGGATGGTGCGGTGCACCAGCAGGTCCGGATAACGGCGAATCGGCGAAGTGAAGTGCGTATAGGCATCGTAATTGAGGCCGTAGTGCGGCTTCTTGTCGGGGCTGTATACAGCGCGCTGCATGCTGCGAAGCAAAAGCGTATTGATGACTTCGGCTGCCGGCAGCGTTTCGGCTTCATGCGCCACCTTGGCGTAATCCGCAGGAGTGGGTTTTCCTCCGCCCGAGAGTTTGAGACCGAAGGCGCCGAGCGTCGTACGCAGATTGGCGAGCCGATCTGCCGGCGGCGCATCGTGCACGCGATACAGGCTCTTGGCCTTGTTCTGACCGATGAAGTCTGCGGCGCACACATTGGCCGCAAGCATGCACTCCTCAATCAGACGATGCGCATCGTTGTGGTCGCGTTTGCGGATGGCCACGATCTTCTGCGTCTGCGGATCCGTTACGATTTCGGTTTCGGCCGACGTAAAGTCCGCAGCTCCGCGGCGACCTCGGGCCTGAAGCAACGCCTTGAAGAGTGCGTAGAGATTGTTAATGTCGGTGAGGTTGCCTCCGCGCACCAAAAAGTCCTGCACGTCGCCGTTGAGCGCGTTCCAGACACTCGTATAGGTAAGACGCGCCTTGGACCGAATCAGTGCCGGATAGAACTGATAAGCCGTCACTTCGCCCTTCTCCGAAACGATCATGTCGCAGACAAGCGAACAGCGATCTACTCCCGGATTGAGCGAACACAGGCCGTTACTGAGCTTCTCGGGCAACATCGGCACCACGCGCGTCGGGAAGTACACGCTCGTGCAACGCTGCTGTGCATCGGCGTCAAGCGGACTTTCGGGCGTGACGTAATGACTTACGTCGGCAATGGCGACCAAAAGGCGCCAACCGCCTTCGCCGTCATTGAGCGGCGCACACCATACCGCATCGTCAAAGTCGCGGGCATCTTCGCCGTCGATCGTCACGAGACCAACATCTCGAAGATCAACTCTCTCCTCGATTTCCTTGTCGCTTTCGACCGCATCAGGCAGCGCCTGAGCCTGCGCCTGGGCCTCCTCGGAAAATTCGCTCGGGATACCGAGGCGAGCAAGCGTCATGTCGATTTCGCTTTGCGTGGAGTCGATGGGGCCGATCACGCGTCCGACCGTACCGGTCAACGGCACAATGGCGGAAAACGGCTTGCAGCAGGACTCGTCAATCTTCATCGTGAAGAACTGCTGCTGAAGTTTCTTGACAGCGTTCTTATCCAAACGATTGGCAAACGAAGAGCCGCAGCCTTCCACGCCGGCCGACTTTGCATAGTTAATGGTGCAAACGGGTTCACGCAATGCACGGCTAACCAGAATGCGCGCTGCAAACCCGTAGTCGTCGTTGACATAAGCACCGTAGACAACATCCCCCGGCAACAAACCGTGGTGCGGATTGGAACTTTTAACGCCTTCGACAATCTTGTCGGGATTCTTAAGACTGCGGATCTTGAATTCGCCGGTTCGATTGCCGACCAGACGCACAAGATCTTCTTGCTTTGAAATACCGGGACCACGCGTGTAATGACGGGCTTGCTGAGCCGGCGCAATGATTTCGCTTGCCAAAAGCCTTTCAAAAGCCTCCTTTGCCGCAGCAAGCGTCACACCGAACGTTTCGTGATAGCACTTTGTGAAGACGGTTTTGGAAAAAGAATCCTCTTGGGCAAGGACAAATGCCCTGTCGGCGTAATTGGAGGTGTTCTGCTTCTTCTTTTCGGGAGATGCCTTGGATCGACTGGGTTTCTCGTGAACTTTCTTTTGCATTTCGAATTCTCTATGTGCTCTCGGAGCATCAATTGGCTACAAAACGGCAGACGCATCGGCAACATCCTTCTCGTCGGCCTCGAATCAAGCGCATCATACCTGAGGAAAAATGACGGAACTCTGACAAGACGATGCCGACTATCTGAACGGACCGATCAGTTGCGGCGCAGAGCCTGTCGGCAAGTCTTTTGAGCAAGCAATTTCTCCTAAAAACTGCTCGCAGAAATTTTTTTCGAAAATCGTTTGACATTTTTATTCTGTTTGGTAATAATTCGCGTCTCAGAAAATTTGTGCCCAAGTGGCGAAATTGGTAGACGCACTGTGTTCAGGTCGCAGCGCCGAGAGGCATGCTGGTTCGAGTCCAGTCTTGGGCACCAATTCGCAAGACCTTCAGTTGAGAAACTGGAGGTTTTTTGCTATTTGTTACAAATTAATTTCCTTTAAAATCAACGAACTACAAAAGGATAGCGGAGGATTTTGGCGGAAATAAAAACCCGTCAAAAGGTACACAAAAAACACCTCGTTGGGCACTTCAGGTATCACACATGCGCTTCACGTCCTACCCGTCTGATCTACGTGGCGACTTTCCGGTCCAGTACTGGGTTAACTGAGTTTGGCCAGCTCTCCCAGTCGCCCCGCCTCACATCAGATTCCTGTGCGTCGGGCTGACGCTTTGCTATCGGCTTCCTTCATCAGTTTGTTACCTCCCTGACTCTGCCGAGTCGCTAGATCTTCCCCTGAACGGGCGATCAGTGGACTCTCACCTCATAGACACACGTGCGCTGCTGGGCGCACCAAACCAAACGCGAGTCGACGGTCGCCGACTTCTGCACGATGACTTCTGTCGCCAATATCTGAACGCTCGGTGGCAATGCATGCCATTTTAGGTAGCAAACAGTGGGTACGCAGATTTAAAAAATAATTTGACAAGTCAACCCGGGGGGGGGCAGAATGGAACTGCCCTGTTGTTTTCTGTTTCATTCTGAATATAGGTAGATGATCATGAAAAAACACCTGTCTTTGCTTTCTACCGCCGTAATGTTGGCTCTGTCAACTTCTGCTTCTGCCGGTGTAATTACCGTCACAGAAGGCAATCAAGAAGTCACCGGCAATCACGAGTACTCTCAAGTTTTAGCTACTAACGGAGGCACTCTGACCTTTACTGAGGCAGACTCGGTTACAGTCGACAACTCTGCAGATACAACAGTAGATTCTCCGGCATTTAACGCCAAGGATAAGGGAACAATTAATTTCGGAACCGCAGATTCTAAACTTGGAACAATATCTGTAAAGGCAAAAGAATATTCTGAAGAAGCGGGGGTTTATTGGACAGGGTATATCAAAGATGGAACAGTTAATGTCAATGCCGCTAGTTATGAACAAACCGGCAGTATACATGGCATCTATGTAGTCGGCACCAACGGTGTTTCCAGTGTACTGAATCTCAATGTAGATCAGTTTGAGTCTACGACTGCAGCCACGGCTCTTCATGTCCGAGAAGGAGTAGGTGCAGTCATTAATGTGGGGTCAAAAGACGATCCGCTGACCTCTTTCACGGCAACAAGAACTGTTGAAGGCACTGGCGTGTCCCTTCTCCAGGCAAATGAAGGCGGCACTATTAATGTGTACTCTGACAGGATTGAGCTTAATGCTTTCAATTCCAGAGTCGGCGGCGGAGCATTGGGCACTGGTTCCTGGGGAACGATCAACCTCGTCGGCAACGAAATCGTCATTAACGGAAGTATCGACGGAGATTATGGCGGAACGGGTGCTTCAGAGGATGGTGACGTTTTTGCAGTCAATATAACGGCAAATTTACTTAAATTGACGGGTGATATTCATTCTGGATCCGATGGAACGAATACGAGTGACGTTGGTCCGAGTGTTGCATATAACCGTAAGGAACAATTTAATATCGTAGCGACTGACCCGAACTCGACTATTGAAGGCGACCTGGTTGCCTACAACAAGTCTGCCACTGTGATTAATTTTGTCAACGGCGGCACATTCACCGGCGATATTACGACAAACAACTATACGACGGAAGGCTCTCAGACCTCGAGTTCTGTTGAACTGGCGGGAGCAATGAACTACATCGGAGACATTAACCTGGAAGGTCGTTCGGCGTTGAACTTGTCAGGAAATATTCAGGCTGACCAGTCTACGATAACCTCAGGTGAATCGAGTTCAGTGTTGGTGGGATCCCAATCCGACTTCAAGACAGTGACATCGACGAGTACGGCCGGGGTTGCCATCAGCAACGGGGCTACGCTCAAAGTCAATGAAGAAAAGTCCTCGATAGCCAATCTGACCAACAACGGTACTTTATACGTTGCAGATAAGGCAACAGCGGAAATTAGCTCGCTCAACGGAACGGCAACGATTAAGGTGGATTCTCTTACCAATACTGTCCAGATCGGAGCTTTGGGTGCTGACAGTTCTGTAAGTGCACTTGGTAGCGGAACCTTCAATGACAGCTTTGCCAACAGTTCAGAAGCCATCCCTCAGTTGCTGGAAGTTGTGACTGTTACTGAAGAAGGCGGAAGCCTTTCGTCGGTTGCACTCGAGCAGGGTCTGGTGAATGATGCTGTAATGGCTGATGTCGATGAAAACGGACAACTGGTCAATGTTCGCACCACAAAAAACACAAACCTTGCGTCTTATGGCTCAGTTGCTGTGTTGGGAGCCTTCTTGTGGCGCCATGACATGAACGATCTCACCAAACGCATGGGTGAACTTCGCGATTCACCTCAGGGCGTGGGTGTTTGGGCTCGTGCCTATGGATCCGAGCAGGAATATGGCGGTGTGGATTCGACGAACACATCCATTCAGGTAGGTGCTGATTACGATGTCGGATACGGCTGGAAAGTCGGCGGCGCCTTCACCTACACGGACGGGTCTTCTGATTTCTCAAATGGCAACGCAGAACATGACTCCTATGGTTTTGCTGTATACGGATCCTGGTTGTCCGAGAACGGTCAGTTTGTAGATTTGATTGCGAAATACAGCCGCCTGGATACCGACTTTGCGGTCAATGGCATGAATGGGTCCTACGACAATAACGCCTGGAGCGTAAGCGCAGAATACGGGTGGAGATTTAAGCTCGCCGAACTGGCTTTCGTCGAACCTCAGGTTGAATTGACATACGGCACTCTTCTTGGCGACGACATTACGGCTTCAAACGATGTTCGTATCGAGCAGGACGACTTCACGTCGTTTATCGGTCGAATCGGCGTCAGAAGCGGCTTCTATTTCCCTGAAAAGAAAGGCAACATCTACGCTAGATTTTCTGTCTTACATGACTTTGATGGCGAGATGGAATCCAAGGCAAGTCTAGGCAGAGCTCGCAATACTGTCACGGATGATTTAGGTGGCACCTGGGTCGAATACGGCGTTGGCGCCAACTTCAACTGGACGGATCGCACCTATACCTATGTCGATCTGGAACGCAATTCCGGCGGTGAAGTCAGGGAGAACTGGCGCTGGAACGTTGGTTTGCGTCATGTCTTCTAAAATTTTTTAAGAACCTGACTATGTCGAGGTAGCTTCGTTCAAAGAGTCTGCCTCGACAAATTGACTTTGAACCAAAATACCTAGGAATTTCCTAGGAAAATATGAGATAAGATCTGTTGTTTCCAGTAAGATCATCCCTTTGGTGTTCTGGAGATAAATCCCATAAACCCGACGCTGGTGCCTAGGAAATTCCTAGGCATTTTTTTGACCTATCTTCTGGTTATGCACATCACACTGCGTCAGCTTGAAATCTTTCTTGGTATCTACGATCAGAAAAGCTTGTCAAAAGCTGCTGCCAAACTCTGTGTGACGACAAGTGCGGCAAGTCAGTCGCTCAAAGAACTCGAGAGAATACTTGGAACAGAACTGTTCGAACGAAAATCCAATGGCTTGTTTCCGATAGACGCTGCCTCTGCTCTCCTCCCTCTGGCCACACTGGTCGTAACTAAAGCCAGCGAAATTGAGGATATTTTCACAGCCAGAGAAAAAGGGCTGGCAGGGAAGCTGATCATCGGTGCCAACCGCGCCTGCGGCATTTACATCCTCTCCCGAAGGCTCCCGGAATTCAAGCGACGTTATCCGACTGTGGATCCGACTTTGCTGATTGAAGACAATGAAATCGTAGAAGCCGGAGTTCTTGACAACCGTATGGATATTGGCTTTATCAGTCGTCCCCCCGTGGATCCATCGTTAACCTTTTTCCCGTGTTTCCGTGACGATTTCGTATTGATCGCCAGCCCGAAGAGTCCATACATATCGGTCGAAGCGACAACGGAAGATTTCTGTTTAGCCACCTGGATCATGGATCAGGAAGCAACGGTAAGCGATGCAGCCAAACGATGGCTTTTGGCCCAGGGAATTACCGTTTCCAACATCCTTACTATGAACACGATGGGCGCGATCAAACGAGCGGTTCAAACCGGTCTCGGATTGGCTGTGATGCCGTTGCTGTCCGTTTCGGAAGAAATTCGCCGTGGAGATTTGGTTGAGTTGAGAAAAGAGGTTAATCCGGATCATAAAAAAGAAAGCAGCCGCTGCATCTACGCGATCTACAAACAAGATCATTTGCCTGCATTGCGAGAGCTTTTCTTCAAGGAATGCAACATTTCTCCGCTATCAACGCTCTAGTACCAAAAAAAGAGGTCCTGTCGAACCAACAGAACCTCAAATGTCTGCCTTTTGGCAACAGCAGATCTCCACTGCCAAGAAACAGACGAGATTAGGAGAAGAATGTTTGCTTATTTTGCGCTGAGTGCATAGGCAGCTGCATGTTCGCCGCTACGGCGACCGAAGACGACGGTATCGGCAATGGCATTACCTCCGAGGCGGTTAAAGCCGTGTACGCCTCCCGTCACTTCTCCTGCCGCATACAGCCCCGGAATCGGGCGACTTTGGATGTCCAGCACCTCGCTTTCCGGCGTGATCGCCACCCCACCCATCGTATGATGAATGCCGGGAGCAACAGCTACTGCATAGAAAGGAGCCTTTTCAATACCAAGCGGCATATCGGGACGACCGAATGCTTCGTCTTTTCCTGCCTTGCGGAACTTGTTGTAGTCGCTGGCCGTCTTTTCGAGAGTTTTCGCATCCATGTCACAAATCTTGGCCAGCTCAGCCAGAGTATCAGCTTTCTTGAGCATACCCAGGTGATCATAGCCTTGCACCATCTTTGCAGACTTATAGAGGTTGCTGTCAAAAACCAACCAAGCTCGCTTTTGGGGCTGATGCAAAATTGCGTCGCTTGCGCGGTCACGTGTTGTAAGTTCGTTCACGAAACGCTCACCGTTGATGTTGACCATTACGGCGCCGACTCCGCGAACGGTTTCGCTGATCAAAATACGGCTGTCGAGGCCAACGGTCGGATGAGCCTGAACCCAATCGATATCGGTCATGGAAGCACCGATATTGAGTGCCATGGTGATGCCGTCGCCGGTACTCGTTACATTGTTTGAACTCGTCATGTCCTTGAAGGTCGGACGATAGAAGGCAATCATCTGCTTATTCTGACCGTAACCGCCGGTTGCCAAAACCACCGCTTTCGCTGCAATTTTGTAGTAGCCGGAGTGCTTGCCATGCACAATGGCTCCGGCAATTTTGTAGTCTTTGTCGAGCAAAAGCTTGACGGCACGGGAATTCACCCGGGCGCCAACGCCTTCTTTTGTAGCTTGGGCGCGTAACACATCCACAATGTGCGGCCCGACAGACATACCTCCGTGGGGACGGTGCGTTCGATCGACGGCGGCTCCTCCGGAACGTTTGACGTCCGAAAGATCAGCCCCCATGTCTTCCAACCATTTGACGCCGTCGGCGCTACCTTCAGCGAGAATTTGTACAAGCTTCGGATCGTTTTTGCCACGCCCGCCCTTCATGGTGTCTTTGACATACTGATCAACGGTATCCTTAATGCCTTTCTTAGCCTGTTGAGGCGTCCCGACAGCGTTGTAACCGCCGGCAGCGAGCATTGAATTGCCGCCTGCAAAAGAATGTTTCTCAAGCAAAACCACCTTGGCTCCGGCGCGCTTTGCCGCAATTGCCGCATTTAAGCCGGCCGAACCCGCACCGATCACCAGTACGTCAACCGTTTCGCGCGGAGCAGACTTTTCGGCAGCTGCTACAGCCTCGGCATCAATCGTTGCATCCCACTTCGCTGATTCAGGAGCATCTGAAAATGGCATCTTCAAATCAAATGTGTGACAGTCATTGCAGACGAGCTTGGGTTTTGCGTGTGCGGTATGACAAGCCGTGCAATTGATGGGACTTCTGTCGCTTAAGTGACTTGCATGCGGATCAAAGTGTTTTGTTTTGTCAGCTAATTTTTTATAGTCTCCGTGGCAGGCCATGCATTTGTTGTTGAGATCAATTTCGTCGTCCGGAACGTTAGCAGCCGTCACAGCGTTCGTGCCGTGGCAAGCAGTGCATCCACCCATACCGGCATGGAAAGAAGCCAGGTCTTGGGCAGTTGCCAGTCCTGAGACAGTGGAAAATAAGGCACTAAGCACAATTGCCGTAATTGGTTTGATCATCTCTTTCTCCTTAGATTCGCAATGCTTCCGGGTATTGACGTAGTGTCAGTAAGCAGCAAAGCGGTGGTTTATGTTGTCAGGCAAAGAGTGTAGGGGCAGCGATAGCGCGGCTTTTGACTTGAATCAAACGCAAAGACGTCCGTGTTTCGAAGTTTTGTATCACGGTTAAGTTTTTCTAAACCGGCAACACTCCAGCAGCTCGAAAAGCTCTCTAATCAATTGTCCCGACGTTAATCTGTCAAGAAACCTCAAAAAAATTCTGGATGAGACTTTTTGCGCATTCTTGCCATTTCTTCTCATAGTGCGCCATTCGATCGCGCCGATTCGGTTCTCGCACTACGCTTCTGACTGCCTTCCATCGATTTTGACGGTCATGTGGTTTTCATCTTCTTGGCTTTGCAAAGCAGCTACGGAACTTGTGTTGTTCTTCTCACTGATCGGAATCACTTTACCTGTCAAAGCCGAGGCGGCTATTGCGACGAACCAAGCAGCGGCGGCCCAAGGAATCACGACTGCAGACTCGCGCATCCACTACGTCATCGGCATCGGTTCAGCCTTGGTCATCGGCATCATCCTGGGCAACGTGGTCTATTTCTGGCGTCGTGCGGAACGTATCGAAAGAGAACTCGACGAACTCAGGGAGCAGCGCATTGCTCGCGCCCGCGGGAAGATCGAAGAAAACGATGACCTATTCGTCAGATCAACCCAAACGATGCCGGCACGTCAAAAAGCCCGTATGCCAAGATCGACACACGGGCTTTCGAAAGATCCTTTGGTGCGAATTAAGCAGCGCTGCGAGCGTTGAGATCCTCAATGAGAGCCGGCAAATCACCGATGCTCTCGATCACATAATCGGCACCGGCAGCATAGAAGCGCTGACGAGCCGATTTGATCTGTTCGGCACGTTCTGCTTCGGGCAACGCCGCCCAGCTCTGCGCGTCCAGACCGATCATGGAGCTGCCCACACAGACGCCGACGGCAATCACGCCCGCGTTCTTTGCTTCGGCCATGTCGGAGGTCGTATCGCCCACCTTCACAACCTGACGCACGTTTGATAGACCGAGGCCGCGCATATTGGAGAAAATCATGTAGGGCCAAGGACGGCCGAAACCGTTGTTGCTGTCGGCCGTTTGAACCATTTCGGGAGCGTAGCCTCCCCTGCGGGCGCCTTCGGTCACCACAGCCATCATTTCCCGGGTAAAGCCGGTGGTCGAACCCACGCGGATCTCGTTTTGACGGAGATACTCCATCGTTTCGAGAATGCCAGGAATCAGATCACAATGTCGATCAAGCACAGCCATCAGAGCCGGTTCAAAGTCGGCATAGATCTTTTCGGCATCGGCGTCGGTTGCCGCGGCACCGTACTTGTCCTGCCAGGCTTGCGCAATACGAGGCATCGCGAGCATCGTCTTGATGTGATCACGTTTCAAATGCCCCATCGGCGCACGAACTTCCTCGTCCGTCACGTCAATGCCGGCGCGGCGAAATGCTTCCTTAAACGCCGAAACAGGACTCGTGCAACCGAAGTCAACCGTCGTACCCGCCCAATCGACAATCACGCCCTTGATGCGGTTCATTACATAAACTCCTTGGTGTACTGTGCAAACAATTCAAGAATGCGTTCGGCGTCCGCGTCGTAGATTTCGCCGATGTTGCCGATGCGGAAGGTGTCTCGGTCGGTGAGCTTACCCGGATAGATCACATAACCCTGCTCCTTGAGCCAGTGGTGCATGTGCTTGAAGTCGAGGTTGCGACCTTCCGGATAAAGGAAGGTGGTGATGATCGGCCCCTGGAAGGCTTCGCTGACGAACGGTTCAAAGCCTAGAGCACGCATTCCTTCACGCAGCTTGCGGTTTGTAGCTGCATAGCGTTCGCCGCGAACCGTCACTCCGCCCTCTTGCTGCAGTTCCTTGAGCGCCTGAGCAAAAGCGGCCACGACGTGGGTAGGCGACGTAAAGCGCCACTTGCCGTTGTCCTTTTCCATCGTCTTCCACTGAGAGTGCAGATCGAGCGAAATCGTGCGGGCGTTGCCTTCGGTAGCCGTAAGCGCTTCGCGGCGGGCAATGATGAAGGAAAAGCCAGGGACACCCTGGATGCACTTGTTCGCAGAAGAGATCAGAAAATCAATGCCGAGCTCGGCCACGTTCACATCCACGGCACCGAAGGAACTCATGGCGTCCACGATAAAGCTCAGGTTGTGGTTCTTCACGACTTCCGAGACACTCACCAGATCGTTGATGAGGCCCGAAGTCGTTTCGTTGTGCACGATGCTGATCGTCGTGATTTCAGGATGTGCGGCAATCACCGCCTCCAGACGGGCAGCATCGACGCGTTCGTTCCAAGCGAAGTCTTCACGCACAAAGGCGATGCCGTAGCGCTCCAGAATCTGGCACATGCGTTCCGAATATGCGCCGTTGACAGGCACGAGCACGCAGTCATTCTTACCGACCACGGAACTGAGAACGCTTTCCACGCCAAACGTACCCGAACCCTGCATCAGCACGGTGGTGTAATCGGGTTCGGAAACATGGGCAAGCGTGAGGAGTTCACGGCGCACGAACTGGGTCATTTCTTTGTAGTCGTCGTCCCACGTGCAGCGATCGACAAGCATTTCCTTACGCACGGACAATGACGTCGTCAGGGGCCCCGGGGTCAAAAGTTTGTAGGTATTCGGATCGGTAATCATGACAAAACAAAAAAAACTGCCGACTCCCGTTTGAGAGCCGGCTTATTGAAAATCAACAAAATTATTTGCCGGCGTCCTTGACCATCTTCTGGTGCTTCTGCAGCAGTTCGACGGTCAGCGGCTCTTTATAGAAGCTCGGACGAGCAGGCTTGTTTTCAGCGGAAACCGTTTCACCTTCGTAAAGTGCCACGGGGTAGAACTTCAAGAGTTCGGGGCGGCCGTACTTGACGATGATTTCAACGACCTTTTGAGCGTTCGGATTGGTCTTGGCTCCCTTGTCAACGACTGCGGCAGCTTCCTGCAGCTGGAAGTTGCCCTCTGTCGGATCGATGTAGTCGATCGGCAGTCCGCGTGCCTTGTCGGCCACAGCCTGATGGCGCAAACCGAAGCCGACAGCCGCCTCACCGGCACGCAGCTTCTTCAAAGGACCGGAACCGGACTTTTCAAGATGGGCGCCGGCATTCTTTTCAATCGCCGCCACCGTCTTGGCGCCGGCTTCTTCACCCTGCGCAGACATCACAGCCTGCGTCATGAGCCAAGAGGTAGAACTGCCCATGATGTCGGGCACGGAAATGTGGCCGGCATATTCGGGCTTGGCAAGATCGGCGATGGACTTCGGAGCTTCGAGCTTGCTTTGCTTCAAAACTTCGGTATTGACGAAAAGTGCACCCGTGTTGCCCAGAATCGGAGTCCAATAGGACGGAGACGGCTGAATGGTTTTGGCCTTGTTCTGAAGATCTGCAAAAAGCTTTTCCTTTTTCTGGAAGCTGTCGAGGTAGTAGGTCGATAACGTCACCACGTCGGCTTCGATGTTTTTGCCTTCGGCCGCAAGCTTGCCGCCCAGCTCGGACGTGCCGAACGACTGGATCAGGTAGGCGCCCTTCATGCCATTCTTGTCAAGGGCGTTTTTCATCGCAGTCTGAGCTTCTTCGTCGGCGTTGGTGTAGATCACCACTTCGGCGGTCTTGGCGGGCGCCGCGGCACTCTTGCCCTTGTCGGCGTCGGTACCGCTGTCGTTGCCGCAGCCAACCATGGCAGCACACAAACAAGCAGCAAAAGTCAGTTTGAAACAGGTCATCGGTTGCATTTCTTTTAAGCTCCGGTGGAAACAGTTGAAAGCGTGGGAGTACGGCTCGAGCTCAGGCGGCGCATGATCGACTGAATCAGACCGCCCTGCGGGTTCTTTCTTGCACGTTCCGCAAGGGCGTCGCAAATGAGCTTGACCGCAACGTTGGTAAAGAAAATCAAAAGCGAGAGCACAAAGATTTCTTCGAACTTCTCGAAATACTGAAGTTCCTTGATCTTCGTGGTGATCAGCATGGTGCGGGCGCCCGACAGGAACACGACGGCACTGATGGTCACCATGGAACTCACGAACATGTACTGGAACATCTGCCAGAGCGTGGCGGCGGAATTGGGCACCACGACGCGCATGACGGTCTTGAGCCAACTGTCGCCCATCAAGGCGCCGGTGGTTTCCCACCCGGCGTTCATCTTGCTCAGAGCCGAAGTGGCCATCAGATAGGGAGACGTGAAGAAGTGCACCAGGTTGACGAGCACCAGAATGGCAAACGTGTTGGCCAACATCGTGCCGCTCATGGCAAAGAGAAAGCCGATACCGAGCACCATGCCGGGCACGGTGTTGGTGAGCATGGCAAAGCTGTCCATCGTCGTCCGGCACCAGCCCTTAAGCTGAGAGCGAGCATTGACCATTGCTGCGGCGTAACACAGCAGTGTGCCGGTGACAGCGCTAGCAAAGGCCACGCCCACGGAGTTGCCGTAGACCTCCCAGACGACGCCGTCGGAGAGAATGCGGGTTATCACATCAAGCGTGAAGACGGGCTTGTAGGGCCACTGCACAACAAAAGGCACGACGAACATCACGGCAAAGACCGACAGCAGTACGGCGGCAATGATCACGTAGTAGCCGGCAAAAAGCGCATCACGCACGCGGTTGCGGGCAGGCGGCTGGTAGTTGATGCGGTTGTAGCGGAAGTTGAAGCGCTCGACGTACTTCAAAAGCATCACCGAGGCAATCGAAGGCACGAGCATCGCCATGGCGATTACGGCACCGCGCCCAAAATCGGGCACCGCACCCATCATCGTGGTATAGAGCTCGGTGGCAATGACGTCGTACTGACCGGCAATCGAGACCGGAATGCCGAAGTCGGTGAAGGACAGGAAGAAGCTCAGAATAAAAGCCGAACAAAGTGCCCCCACAACCGGACGCAACGCCGAAATGTAGAAGGTGCGCCAGGGACTGTCGCCCATCAGGCGGCTCACCGTAATCGTGTTGCGGTCAATGTAGTGGAAGGCGTTGGAAAGGATCAGAAACGCGGGCGGAAGCGTGTAGATTACGTCAGCGATCAACAGCCCCCAGAAACCGTAGATCGAAAACGGCAGCACGCCGAAGATTTGGCTCACCAGCCCCAGACGTCCGAAGGAATAGATCACCGCAAAGCCGTAGGTGATCGAAGGCAGAAAAAGCGGTAAAAGAATGACGATCTGAAAGACCTTCTTGGCCCAAGGGTTGAGCCGCGTGAAATGCAGACCGTAGGCACAGCCGAAGGCAAGCACAGCAGCGATAACCGCCGACAAGCCCGACACGGCAAAGCTGTTGGAAAGCGCATTCCAGAAGCGCGGTTCCGAAAGAAGCGAGGTGTAGTTCGCAAGCGTCAGGCTGCCGTTGCCGTCCAAGATCGACTGAAACAGAACGCAGCCGAGCGGATAGAGCAACACAGCCGAGAGTGTGAGCACCACCAGGGCAAACACGATCTTGAGTTCGCGGCGCTCGCGCCCGAAGAGTTTATCCGTAAGAGTGGTCATGACAGTCATCCCACAACTTAAGCCAGAGCGCCGGATTCGGCTTTGAGCGTTGCGGCGTTCTTAGGGTTTGGGCCGCTGAACAGCTTCAGGATGTTGGTGCGCTTAACCATCAGCTGGGAAATGATGAAGTCATTGACGAAATCGTCTGCGGGCTTGTTGATGATCGTCATCGGATCGGCAAACTGCGCGATGCGTCCGTTGTTGATGATGAGCACGCGGTCCGAGAGCGTGAGCGCCTCTTCCGGGTCATGCGTCACAATGAGCGTCGTGAGCTCAAACTGACGGGCGATCATGCGGATTCGTTCTTTAATGGACTCCTTGATGAGGCCGTCCAAAGCCGAGAGCGGTTCGTCGAGCAGCAGAATGCGAGGCTTGAGAACGAGCGTTCGGGCGATGGCCACGCGCTGCTTCTGACCGCCGGAAAGTTCGTCGATGCGCTGGTGCAGATGCTTTCTCAATCCCAGAAGATCAATCAGTTCATTGACTTCCTCGGGAGTGGATGCGGAAGGGTTGTTGCGAAGACCGTAGACGATGTTGTCGTGGGCGTTCAAGTTCGGGAACAGCGCAAAGTCCTGGAACACGATGTTGAAGCCGCGCTTTTGCATCGGCACATTCGTGAGGTCCTCGCCGTCGAACATGATTTTGCCCGAGGTAGCTTGCGTCAGGCCGAGAATCAGATTCAGAAGCGTCGTTTTGCCGCAGCCCGACGGACCGAGGATGGAGACAATTTCCCCTTTGCGAATGGAGAGCGAAATGTCCGAAAGGATGGTTCGATTTCCGTAGCTCTTGTTGATGTGTTTGAGGGTGAGCATTTCTTAGCGTCTTGAAATTGAATTCTGGGCAGACGCCACATTTTGAGAGCTGCTTGTATCGAAGCCGTGACAGTTCTGTGACGAGTCTTTGTCTGTTTTATGACGCATCCATGACAAAGAGCATCCGTTGAACGAATCCGCTCCTGCCTATAATCCGACTGACTATTCGACTGATTTTTTAACTCCGTCAGGGCTATGAAAACCATTCGTCTGCTTTATCCGGATTGGATAAGCGGCGGGCTTGAGACGTACCACTTCGGCGCCAACCTGCTGCAGCACATTCTTCCGGTCAACCCGAATCAACCGCTTGTCAAAGTCGACATTCCGGCTCCGGACGGCCGTCAGCGCGAGGTTCAAGACGGCATCGCCGGAAAAGACGAAGTGCTCGCCGGCATTCGAACCGCACAAGCCGCCATTGAAAAAGAAGCCCCGCAGCGGATCATCACGATCGGCGGCAACTGCCTGGTTTCACAGGCTCCGTTCGATTACCTGCACGGTCTGTACCCGAATACCGGAATTTTGTGGCTTGACGCCCATCCGGACGTTTCCATGCCTAAAGACGGCTATCCGAACGCGCATGCTATGGTGTTGGGGGCTTTGCTCGGCGCAGGCGAACCGTCAATGGCGGGGCTCATGAAGAATCCGACGTTCAAGCCCGATGAACTGCTCTACGTCGGCCTTCAGGGGTTACATGACTATCAAGCCAAGTTCCTGAATGATTTGGGCGTTGACTACAAAGTGCAGACGGAAGACTTCGTTTCTGACGACGACATCAGAGCGTTTGTGCAAAAGTTCGATCATGTCCTCGTGCATCTGGATATCGACGTACTTGATCCTCAGTGCTTCCACTCCACCTATTTCGCTAATCCGAATCTTGTCGGAGACGGGTCAGGAGGCGGACGCATGACAATGGAACAACTTGCCTCAATCCTGCATCTTGTTGCCGCTAACTCAGAAATTGCAGGCTTAACGATTGCCGAATACCTTCCGTTTGACGAAGAGCGTCTGCACAAGCTTTTCGGCTCATTGAAGCTTTTCACTGATTAATTTTTTTAGAGGACTTCCATGTCGGTTTTGATGCCCGAACCCAAAAACACGCTGCTTGGTAAGGACACTGTTTACAGCGATCGCTACAACCCGGACTTGCTTCAGCCGATTCCGCGCGCACTCGGGCGCGATGCCATCGGCGACCATGATTTCCGCGGTACGGACATCTGGCGCCTCTATGAACTCTCTTGGCTCAATGAACAGGGCATCCCGCAGACGGCCGTGGGTGAACTTCTGGTACCGGCCTGCACGCATTCCATTGTGGAGTCGAAGTCTTTGAAGCTCTACGCGGGCTCCTTTGCCATGACCAAGATGAGCGGCAAAGATGAAGTGGCTCACCGCATGGCAGAAGACCTGTCGTCCCGTCTGGGGGAACAAGTCGAAGTGCGTCTTTACGATGTAACCGCCTATCCCGGCGCCGTGCGTGCGATGCCGGGCATCAATCTTGACACCCTGACGCTGTCTGAAGGCGATATCGTGAACGCGTATGAAACCGAGCCGGCCTATCTGAAGTTTGACGAAAATCGCTCGGAGACGGCTACCGAAACGTTTTCGACCTCCGTTTTCCGCTCTCTCTGCCCGGTCACGGGGCAACCCGATCTGGCAAGCATTCTGATTTCCTACACAGGTAAGGCGATTGATCAGGCCGGCCTCTTGAAATATCTCGTCTCCTATCGTTGCCACCGCGGGTTCCACGAGCAGTGCGTCGAACAGATCTTTCACGACTTGCGCGCAGCCTTTGCGCCGGAAATGCTTGAGGTGTACGCCTGCTTTACCCGACGCGGCGGCATTGACATCAATCCGTTCCGGTCATCAATGCGTGACACTCCTGACGAGATCATTCGAGAGATGCGTCAGTAGATTTTTGAACAGTTAACGACAGATCGCGACAATTAAAAGCAATTTCTCTTATTGAGGCTGCAAATCATGGCTACTCCCTATCAATTTCAATGCGACTACATCGCCGGCTGCACGCCGCAGATCATGGACGCTTTGCTTCGCCACAATCTCACCGAAGTGCCAGGCTACTGCGAAGACATGTTCTGCAAGGAAGCCGAAGCGAAAATCCGCGTAGCCTGCAAGTGTCCTGACGCCGGCGTATTCTTCTTTGCAGGCGGTACGATTTGCAACCTCTCCCTGATTTCTGCCGTTCTTCGTCCCTGGCAGGGTGTTCTGGCGGCACCGAGCGGCCACATTGCCGCACACGAAACGGGAGCCATCGAAGCCACCGGCCACAAGGTGCTTGAAATTGACGCTGTCGACGGCAAGCTGACGGCCGAAGCTGTCAAGAAGGCGCTTGTTTCCTACCGCACCAACGCCGAGCGCATCTTCTACGTGGAACCCGGGCTCGTCTACATTTCCAACCCGACAGAACTCGGTACGCTTTATAGCCTTGCCGAACTCAAGGAACTCTCCAAGGTCTGCCGCGAAGAAGGGCTCTTTCTTTATGTCGACGGCGCGCGTCTTGCCTATGCGCTTGCTGCAGGCGACATCAAACTTGAAGACTACGCTCGCCTGACGGACGCCTTCTGCATCGGCGGCACCAAGTGCGGTGCGCTGGGCTGCGAAGCCTTGGTCATCACGGATCAGAAGCTTGCGCGCGACTTCCTCTCGGCTCAGCGCCAGCGCGGAGCGCTTCTGTCCAAAGGTCGTCTTGCGGGATTGAGCTTCTCGACTTTCTTTACTGATGACCTTTACGGGAAAATCGGCAAGCGAGCCATTGAGCAAGCCATGCAGCTTAAAGCAGCCTTCGTGCATGCGGGCATCGAGCTTTATATCGACTCGCCCACCAATCAGCAGTTCGTGCTGCTGACCGATGCTGCAATTGAGCATCTCAAAGGGAAATTCATCTGGGAAGACTGCGGCAAACACAGCGACGGCCGTACAATCGCACGCTTCTGCACGGCGTGGTCGACAACGGATGAAGCACTGCAGGCGCTGCTTGATGCGCTCGGCGAGATGGCTTCGGAAGCAAAGGTCTAGGAAATCTCTAGGCATGTCCGGACGGAAGGTGATCGAGAACGGATGCCTTCCGCTTTTCTTCTATATTCTTCTAATCTTCTATTTTGCGTAGAAGATTAGAAGAAAAATCCGACAAGCAAAGAACTTTGGAGCAACTCAGACCGACTCCAAACCCAGCATCTTCATCACGGTCGGCAGTCCCGAAGGCAGTTCGCCCTGCGCTCCGGGAACCGGCCGAGTCCCCGCTTCACTGTGAAAGTCACTGCCTGTACTGATGGCCAATCCGTAAAAACGGGCAAACTGAAGCGCCTTCTCGGTAAACGACGGACTTTGCGAGCCGCTCACGACCTCAATGCCATCACCGCCGCATTCGGCAAATCCTTCGACCAAAGCATCAAGCTGCCAGTCGGCAGAGAAGCTGTAACGACCGGGGTGAGCCAACACGGCAATACCGCGCGCCTTGTGGATGAGCTCGACGGCGTCGGCCACCGATCCCCAAGGAGCGGCCACATACGCGAGCTTTCCTTCGCCGAGGTATTTGTCGAAGGCTTCCTGCTGATTCTTGACGATGCCGCGCTTCATGAGCGCCTTGGCAAAGTGCAGACGCGAGAGATTGCTTTCGCGGGCCGAAAAAGTCATGGCCTCTTCAAACATCCCCTCAATACCGAGTTCTGCAAAGCGTTCTGCCATCAAAACGGCACGGCGATCTCGCTCAGAACACATCGTCGTTGTGACAGCGAGCAACTCTTCGTCGCGCGGATTGATGCCAAGCCCCACAACATGAATGTTTTTGCCGGCGTAGATCGTCGAGATTTCAATGCCGGTGACAAAAGTAAGGCCCTCAAGCTGCGCGGTACGCTGCGCAAGATCAACACCGGCCACCGTGTCGTGATCGGTCAGAGCCATCGTGCGAACGCCGCACTCGCGCGCAAACCGTACCAGCGCGTCCGGCGCCAAACTGCCGTCGCTGGCTGTTGAGTGCATGTGCAAATCAAGCGTTCCCACCGAGCCTCCTTCTTTCGTCTATCGCGGTTACAAAGATCACTGCCGTGTCGATCACGCCTTGGTGTCGGTACAATCCGAAACCCAAGCAACATTATGACGTTTAGCAGTCGTACGATTATGGCTCGATTCTCCTTCGAAAACCACGTCCCTCAGGTATCTTTTTCAGCCTGGACCGCAGAATCCTCCCAAGTGATCGGTCGCGTCGAACTCAAAGACAACAGCAGCATCTGGCCGGGAGCTGTATTGCGCGGAGATTTGGAGTCCATCACGGTGGGAGTCGGCAGCAACGTGCAGGACAATGCCGTCATTCATACGGAAAAAGGCTTTCCCTGCATCGTTGAGGACAACGTCACCGTCGGACACGCCGCCGTTTTGCACGGCTGCACCGTCAAAAACGGCGCCCTGATCGGCATGGGCGCGATTGTGCTCAACGGTGCCGTCGTGGGTGAAAACGCCATTGTCGGCGCTGGCAGTCTCGTTGCCGAAGGCAAAACCGTGGCTCCGGGCACGCTCGTCGTGGGCACTCCCGCCCGTTTCGTACGCAACCTCACCGAAGAGGAAATCCGCACGATGCACCGCAACACGGCGCATTACGTCGAAGAAGCCCGCCGCTTTGAAGCAGGACTGCGTCGCATCGACTGAAAAAAAAATTCGCGTGGCAAAGGCTTGAAATCAAGCGTTTTTGCCCTCATTTATAGGCAAATGAGGTTGCTCTATCGAGCGGCCTATCCGACCTGTTTTTTGTGTCCGTCGCCATTGGCATTTAGTCGGGCGACCATGACGAATCTGAAAATTTATGGCTGATTCTCTCGTTAAGCTCCTTTTTCCCAATCAAAACTGCCACGTGCAGAGCGTTCGACTGACGGACAGCTGGCAACAGATGAAGGCTTCGCTCGAAGCCCCCGCCCCCGTGCTGCGCATGCTGGGCGAACTTGCCGCTGCCGCCGCCCTGATGGCTTCAGGGCTGAAGTTTGAAGGCGCACTGGTACTGCAAATCGTGGGCGACGGCCCCGTAAAGCTCGCTCTCGTTGAGGTGCGTTCCGGCTTGAAGATCCGCGCCACCGTGCAGATGCGCGCCGGCATGGAAGTTTCCCCCAACGCCACGTTCAAGGACATGGTCAACGCCAACGGCAAGGGCCGCTGCGCGGCAATTCTCGACCTTGCCGATCGCCGCCCCAACGAAGATCCCTATCAGGGTGTGGTGCCTCTGACCGGCAATACTGTGGCCGAAACACTCGAGGGTTTCATGACGATGTCCGAGCAGCTGCCTACGCGCATGTGGCTGTCGGCCGACGACAAGGCCGCCGGCGGCATCATCATGCAGCGCCTGCCCGCCCACGGCGGCAAGGCGGCCGAAGGCACGACCGAGGACACCGTGGAAGAAGGTTTCCGTGAAGTACAGACCTTCGCACAGACCGTCACACCCTCGGAACTTCTCGAAATCGAACCGATGGAACTGTGCCGGCGTCTATTTTGGGAACTCAGTCCCAGCGTGCTCGATGAGCTCACCCCCACCTTCTCCTGCCGCTGCTCGCGAGAAAACATCACGCGAATGATCCGCTCGTTCGGCGAAAAGGAAGCGCGCGAAATCATCGCCGAACAGGGTACGCTCAAGGTGCGCTGCGAATTCTGCGGGTCGCTCTATCTGTTCGACTCCAAAGACATTGACGCGATCTTCAGCGATCATCCCGTCAAACAGACCTCAGCTGACATTTCAACCACGAGCAAAGGTTCGGCCTGATTTTTGACTCGGAGCCATCGCACGCTCCGTATAATGAACTTCTGCCTGCAGGCGGGCGTCGTCCTGAAAGCCCGCCTTCGGTTTTTCCAACATTTTCGGTACTTCTATGTTTCGAACCACCAGCCGCCGTACGCTGATCGCAGCAGCGGCACTCGCCATGACGGGCTGCGGCTTTCGTCTGCGCGGCCGCTTCTCGCTTCCGTTTGAGACGCTCTACATCAGCTATAACCTCAACACCCCGCTGGGCTCTCAGCTTTCGCGCCAGCTCAAGGCGGGTTCCGATGTCCGACTGGTGAATTCGCCTTCGGAAGCGCAGGCCATTCTCTACGTTCTCGGCGAACGCCGCTCCCGCAACGTAGTTGCCTACAACGCATACGGCGATGCGCGCGAATATGAGTTGAAACTCGAAGTGAGTTTCCGACTGTCCGCTCCCGACGGCGCACAGTACCTGCCCGACACCGTGATTGCGGCCGTGCGTGAAATCTCCTACAACGAGGAGGACTACCTCACTCGCGATGCCGAAGAAGCGCTGGTGATCAACGAGATGCTCTCCGACATCGTCGTTCAGATGGTGCGCCGCATCGAAAAGCCTCAGCCGCCCAAGCAGCCTGAAGATCTCACCACCCGCTAACCGTTTTTTCTGACACTCGGGCAAATCCGATGCGCTTTTCCGACCTGGAGTCCTATCTTGCGCAAACCCCTCTGGCACCTCTGTGGGTGATCACGGGCGAAGAGCCGCTTCTGATGCTGGAAGCGGCTGATCTGTTGCGCGCCAAGGCCCGTGAAGAAGGGGCAACGGAACGCGAGGTGCTCAACGCCTCTGCCATCTGGGACTGGTCGAAGCTTCCCGAAAGCTGCACGGCCATGAGTCTGTTCGGTGACAAGAAAATTGTGGAGCTTCGTCTGGCAAGCCCCCGCCCCGGCGTTAAGGGAACGCAGGCGCTCACCGACATTGCCTCGATGCCTTTGGACGGCGTGACGCTTGTCGTCACCATTCCCTACGACTGGAGCCTGAAAAAAGCAGCCTGGTACAAGGCGCTCACCGCCAACGCCGAAGTTGTCGAATGCAACAGCGTTTCGGCTCGAGAACTCCCCTCCTGGTTTGCTGCGCGTCTGGCCAAGAAAAACCTCAAGGCCGAACCCGCTGCCCTCAAGATCCTGTCGGATCGCTGTGAAGGAAACCTTCTTGCCGCAGCGCAGGAAGTGTTAAAGCTCGCCTATCTTTTCCCCGAAGGCTCCGTCATCACGGAAGAGGCCGTCACGGACTCCGTACGCGATGTGGCCCGCTTTGACGTAGAAAACCTTCTCGAAGCAATGTTTGCGGGCGACGCTGCCAAGTCGCTTCGCATCGTTGAAAACCTCAACGCAGCAGGTGAATCCATCCCCTCCTTCATGTGGATGATCACCGAAGAGCTGCGCATGACGCTCAAATTCCGCGCAGCGATCGACAACGGGTCTGACCGCAATTCCGCGCTTCGTCAGGCGGGCATCTGGGGCGATCGCTCATCGCGCATCACGCGCGCAGCGGGACGCCTCAACACCCGCAAATTGTCGAGTGCGTTACTGCTTTGCGCAGACATCGACAAGATCAGCAAAGGTCTGACCGTCCCCAACCGCGACACCGATCCTTGGATTGAAATTGCCGCGCTGGCCGCGTTCGTGGCTTCCTAACCGTTCTCATTCCGACCGTCCTTTGCCGGTCTCTTCCCGCTCCGTCAAGTCTTGAGCCGCTACAATCCAAGAACACGCTTTCGCGTTCTAGTGTAGGTTTAAGCATGACAACTTCCGTTTCCGAATTGATGATTGAAGCCGGGCAAAAGGCTCGTGCCGCCTCGCGACGCATGGCCGCCGCCTCAACCGCCGACAAGAACAATGCTCTTCTTCGTCTGGCCGAACTGTTGGAAGCTAAGAAAGAGGCCATATTTGCAGCCAACGAACGGGATCTCGCCAAAGCAAAGAAAAACGGACTGAAAGAATCGTTCGTGGATCGCCTGCGCGTCACGGAAAAAGTGCTGAGGCTGATGGCTGAAGGCACCCGACAGACTGCGGCCCTTCCCGACCCCGTCGGTGAAATTTCCGAGATGCGCCGTCGCCCCTCGGGCATTCAGGTCGGACGCATGCGAGTGCCGCTTGGCGTTCTCGGAATCATCTATGAGTCGCGTCCAAACGTGACGGTGGACGCAGCCTGTCTTGCCGTCAAATCCGGCAACGCCTGCATTCTGCGCGGCGGCTCGGAAGCGTTTGAAACAAATCGTATTCTGGGTGAACTGGTGCAACAAGCTCTGACTGAAACCGGTTTGCCGACTGAAGCCGTGCAGATCGCTCCCACTACTGATCGCGATTTCGTGGGCGAAATGATTCGGGCCAACAAATACGTCGACGTGATTATTCCGCGCGGCGGCAAAGGACTGATTGCGCGTCTTGCGGCAGAAGCCACCGTGCCGATGATTCACCATCTTGACGGCATCTGCCACACCTACGTCGACAAGGACGCTGACATTGACATGGCTGTTTCCGTCACCGACAACGCCAAGACGCAGCGTTATTCGCCTTGCAACGCCACGGAGACGCTTCTGGTGCATGAAGCCGTTGCAGACGTATTCCTGCCTCGCATAGGCCGAATCTTTGCGGAGAAAAATGTGGAGATGCGATGCGACGCCAAATCAAAGGCCGTTTTGGAAGCCTCGGGGCTGTCCTGCGTCGACGCTGATCCGTCGGATTGGGATACCGAGTACAACGCACCGATCATTTCGATTGCGGTGGTAAAGAGCCTTGATGAGGCCATCGCCTTTATTGAAGAGCACTCTTCCAAACACACGGATGCCATCATCACTAATAATCTGCAAGCTTCTCAACGCTTCCTGCGTGAAGTGGATTCAGGCAGCGTCATGGTGAACTGCTCGACGCGTTTTGCCGATGGCTTTGAATATGGGCTCGGAGCGGAGATCGGCATCAGCACGGGAAAATTGCATGCCCGTGGCCCGGTGGGGCTTGAAGGTTTGACAAGCTTGAAGTATGTGGTAATCGGCAACGGCGAGGGGCGACACTAATCCGCGCCTAGTGCCGAAACACAAAAGGAAAAGGAAGTTCAGGGCTTCAAGCAAAGGAGAAACAAAGAAGTCGAAGCCCTGAACAGAAAATCACTGATTAGGGCGTCTTGTACCCCCACTGATGGCATTCATCGCAGATCAAGACGCTTTCCTGATGCTCCTTATGACAAGCCGTGCACTCAACCGTTTCATCATGGCCGTAGTGCGGATTGGGCTTTAACTTTGCCGTTTTTGCTTTAACGGCATCTCGACTCTGGTGACAAGTCATGCAGGCCGATTCTTCCGGAACTTCACGCGGCTTGATATTGCCGTGACAGGCTTCGCAGGGAAGATTCATGGCCTTATGCGCACCCTTGAGCGGCATAGTATCGGCAGCCGAGGCACTGCCGGCAGCCAGAAACACAGCACAGAACGCGGCTGTACAAACAAAGAGAAATGATTGCTGCTTCATGGTCGTCGTGGATTGGAAAGAGTCAAGAAGTTCCCCGTTGATGCCGTGATCAGCAAACAGCGGGGACATTCTCAAGTCAGCGGAACCGGAAAAGTTTCGGTTCCGCGACCGAACTCAATTAAGCCATTCTGGCCTTCATGAAGTCGGCGACAGCGATACCGAAGACGGCTGCGCTGGTGAGCTGAGCACCGCCCACGTAGTCGTCGTAGAACAGGCCGCCGGCGGCATTACCGATGGCAAACAGACCGCGGATGACGTTGTTTTCCGTATCGAGCACCTGACCGCGCGTGTTGATGAGCGGACCGCCGAAGGTTGCCGTCATGCCGCCCTGGAAGGGAACGGCGTAGAACGGAGCCTTGATAACCGGACGTGCTTCGGGCAGGCTGTTGGGCGGCGTGAGCTTGTCACGCGTGTTGCTCTTGCAAGCCTTGTTGTATTCGTCGATGACGGCAACGAGCTTCTTGGGATCAAGACCAGCCTTCTTGGCAAGTTCCTCGATCGTATCGGCCTGGAAAACCGGAGCCTTGTTGCGGGCGTAGCTTTCCCAGTCGTTGGCAAGCTTCTTCATGTCGTGCGTATCCTGGTCGACGATCATGAAGGCCCAGTTGCCCTTCGTCATGGCAGCCGTGTCGCGGCTCATCTGAACATAGGTCTTGCCTTCATCCGTGAAGCGTTCGGTCTTGTCGGCGCTCACGCAAACACCGTTGTTGACGATGTTGAGCGGGTTGGCGCCGGTCGGACCGTGAATCGGACCGCAGTGGTACTGATCAACGTTGACGAACTTCGCAAACACCTTCTGGGTGAGAACAATGTTTTCGCCGGCAATGATGCGCGAGCCGCGGATCGGCATACCGGCGGCGGCACTGCCGCAATACTGCGTCACCAAGCCCTGGTTGGCGGAGTAACCGCCGGTGGCGAGCACAACGCCGAGCTTGCCCTTGATAAGTTCCGTGCCCTTCTTGGAGCGAGCGCGAACGCCCGTGACAGCACCAGTGTTTTCATCGGTCAGCAGTTCGACAACCTTGGTGTTGAACTGAATCTTGACGCCAAGCTTGCGGGCCTTGGCCATCAGAACGTTGGCAAGCTGCTTGCCGCCCGGCTTGGCTTCGCCCAGAGGCAGGTGAGCGCGTTCGAGCATCGGGTACACAAGCTTCATACCGGCGGCGAACTTCACGCCGACGTAATCCATCATCCAGTTCATCATGTCATCGGCATGTTCGGCCACATAGCGGGTCAGCGCCTTATCGCCCTTACCCTGCGAGACCTTCATCATGTCTTCATAGAACTTTTCGCTCGAGTCACCGGCATTGGCGTTCTTTGCCTGCTGCGCCTTGGTATGAACACCGAGCATGAAGCCTGCGGCATAAACAGTGTTACCGGCAGGAGAACCCATCTTTTCAATCAGAATGGGCTTCAAGCCATTCTGTGCGGCGCGAATAGCGCAAACCAAACCGCCGCAGCCGGCACCGACGATCACGAAGTCGTAGGTCGATTCAGCGATCTTCTTGGGAGCAGCCTGAGCCGATGCAGCAGCGCCTGCACCGATCATTGCTGCGCCACCGAGTGCAGCCGTTTTCAAGAAAGTACGGCGGGAATTGAGAACTTCGGTCATGATTCCTTCTCTCCTCTTGTTGTTGCGACCGAGCAAGGGGTTTTCGGGGCCTCTTGCCGCTTATTGATGTCGGCATCTTAGGAAACAAGGGAAGCGAAGAACATAAACGTACGTCTATTGCTTTTTACGTCCGATCGGAGGAAAATGAAAAATTCTTCATTTCGCTTTGGCTATCTCGCTTCCAACCAAACGACCGAACGTAAGCGCATCGGCCAAGCCGTTGCCACCCAGACGGTTGGCCCCATGCACGCTGCCTGTCACCTCTCCGGCAGCCCAAAGACCTTCAATCGGCTTTCCGTCCGTTCTCAATACCTGCCCGTTCTCGTTGACCGACAAGCCGCCGGGCGTGTAGTGCACCGTTAAACCGACTTCGTAAGCCCAATAGGGAGGTTCCGTCAACGGCGTACAGCCAACACGGGAACATTTGTCAATGCATCGGGGAATTTTGTCTCCCGTCTTTTTCTCCGCAAGCGCTTCCTTGTTGTAGTTCTCCAACTCCGCCTTGAAACGATCCGCGGGCACTCGCATCAATTGAGCCAGCTCGTCGGGAGTATCGGCACAGAAGGCCTCATCAGCAACCAACGCTTGATAAAGCCCCTTCTGAGAGATAGGGTCGAGATGTTCGACACCCTGCTTGTCAAACACCGTAAAGCAACGGCGGTTGGGCTGTTGCAGAATTGCCTGGGTTAAAACAGCTCGCAGAGCATCCTCCTCGACAAACCGTTTACCGTTTTCGTTGATCAAAATGAAATCTGCTGGCAAAAACAGTCTTGCGTGGGTTTTGCGCCCCGGCGGATTGCCGGCAACGCATTCAACGAACGGAAGCCCTTCCAAAGCAATGCCGAGCTTGTCCGCCAGGTAAATGGCATCGCCTGTCGAGCCGGGCGAATTATCCGTCGGAAGTCCCGCTAATTGCGGCGCATATCGAGCCACCAATTCGGCATTGGCACCGAACCCGCCGCAGGCAAGAACGATGCCCTTGCTTGCACGAAGTGAAATGAAAGGACCTGCGTTTGACTGCACTGAGATGCCGACAGCTCGCCCGGTTTCGTTCAGGTGAACATCAACGAGCTTTGTCTCAAGCATGATCTTGACGCCGAGAGCCATTGCGCGCTGACTTAAAGCGCGCACGTAGGCCGAACCACGGGGCAACAGTGGCTTCAGACAACGTCTGTAGTCCGAACCGTAGATTTCGTAGACCATGTCGTGAAAGAGAACGCCGCATTCTTCAAGCCAGGCAACGGTACGCGGCGCTTCCTCAATCATTTTGCGCACCACTTTCGGATTACCCAGATTGCCTCCCGCTTCCATCGTTTGCCGATAGTGCAAATCCAGCGAATCCTCTATGCCGTTGAGCTTCTGGCGTCTGGGCTCCACACACGAAAAGTAACCGGTACTTCGCAGCGTGTCTCCTCCCAAAAGCGGTAACTTTTCAATCAGACAAACCGAAGCACCGTTCTGAGCGGCGGCAACGGATGCTGCAAGGCCGGCTCCGCCGCCTCCCACCACGATGACGTCAAAAGTTTGCGTCCAGTTTTCCGGTACGGCGGCCGCAACCATTCTCGGCGCCAAGGAAGTCAAAGCCAGCCCCTGCAAAAGCCTACGACGCGAAGTCATTTTCGGTTCCTCAACCAATCGTTGACCACGCCGGCAACTTCCACCGGATTGATGGCATCAAGTTTCTGGTAGATTGACGAGCGATGTGCTTTGACTGCCTGTTCGCTCACTTCCTGCACCTGCGCAATGGTCTTGACGTCAAGTCCTTTTGCCATCAGCTGCGCCACTTCCAGTTCCGTCGGCGTCAGACGCGCCATCAAGGCGTGGAGCTCCTCCTGTTCACGAGCCTGACTTCTGAGCTCTTTCCCATGCTCAACCGCTTTTTGCACCTTTTCAATCAGACGCTCGGGTTCGGCCGGTTTGACCAAAAAATCAAACGCTCCGTCATGCAGCGCCTGCACAGCCATCTCAATATCACCGTGTCCGCTCAGAAAAATAACGGGAAGAAGCATTCCCCGGCGGCGGATCTCACAAAACAACTCCAGGCCGCTTTTGTCCGGCATTTTGACGTCCAGCAGGACGCACCCGGGACGCAGATCCGTCGCCTGCTCCAGAAACTGATCGGCACTGTTGTAGGACACCACGTCAAATCCGGCAATTTGCAGAATGAACGTAAGCGATGCGCACACCGAAGGATCATCGTCCACGATGCGAATGAGATCAGGCAGAAGGTTTCTCGCCACGGGTGTTCTCCTCTTCGGTTATGGTTGTCATCACCAGCGTCACGGCCAAGCCTCCGTCCCTGGAACGCGAAAATTCCAGATGTCCGTTGTGGTTTTCTGCTATGCCTTTGGCAATTGCCAGACCCATTCCAAGCCCCTGCGAACTCTGCACTCCTCCGATTCGGCCAAGCTGCCCAAACAGGCTTTCCGGAACGCGAGGTCCGTTATCCGACACAGTCACTCGAACCGTGTGCTCCTCGGTTCTGGCCACAATGAATACCTGAGGAGACGGACCGGCAGCAGCAGCTCGCTCCGCATTGCGCACCAGATTCAGAAGCAACAATTCCAGCGCCACGGGTTCGGCCGAGACACGAATCGTGTTGGGCACGTCCACGACAATGGAGCTCACCGACTTCTGAGCCATGCGGAAGTTTTCCAGCATCGTGCTGACGATGTCCGAGAGTAAGCATTCGGACTTCGTCTGCGGCTCGTGTTTAGCATAGGCCCGCACACGATCCACAATTTGAGACATTCGATGCGCCTGATCATTGATTGCCGTCAAAGCCTGATCAACGGCCGCCGTGTTGTCGCGTCCTGACTTTCGAAGCATTTCCAAGCCGGTAGCGTAGTTGATGATGTTGGTGACCGGCTGCTTCATTTCGTGTGCAAAAAGACTGGAAAGCTGGCTTACGATGGTGTTTCGCTCCAAAAGCTGAAGATACTGCTGCGTGCGTTTCATGCGTTCAAGCAATGCTTCTTTCTCTTTCACCGTTTGAACGAGTTCGCGCGTTCTCTGCATCACAAGCCGATCGACGCGAAAGATATGAAACAGCGTAGCCGCAATCAGCGCTGCAATCAGAATAAGTTCTCGGGAATAACGATGCGCGAGCGCCTCGATCGTGAATTCCCGCTGATAGGCGAAGCTTCCCAACGACAAACGCTCCATAAGCCCGGAAATGTTGACCATGTCGTTAACGGTCACCCATTCCCAACTGACTTCCCCCGAATCGTTCTCGGGCATTTGCAAAAGAGCAATCGTCACGGCTTTTGCAAGTTCCGGATCCGTGTGCGGGAAGACAGCGATGACCTCTGCCGGATACAGATCGGAACAGTTCGTCCGCTTCGTCCTTGCCGTTGATAACTTTGACGGCTCCGGGAGCCACCAGTCCCTGTTGCTCGTAGCGCTCAAGCTGGCAGCGCGTCAGAACACCGACGTCAGCCTGACCGATGAGAACCCGGCTGATGACGTCGGGATAGTTGTATTCAGTAAATTGAACGGTAGAAAAGAAGTTTTCGGGAGAAAAGCCAGCTTGCGCCAATTCGTCCTGCGCAATCAGCCACCCGTCGAAGCTAGCAGGATTTGTCGCCGTCACACGCTTGTGCCGCATGTCTTGCAGCGAATTGATGCGGGCGTTGTCAGCCCTGGTCACAAAAACGGCCGCTACGCTTCTCGAAGCGTTGTTTACGTCCGACCGTTTGCGAATCACGATGTGCTCGGCGCCGAGCTCCGGCCCACGGATGCCGAAGGTGCCGGCACTGCTGACAAGAAAATCAAGCTTGCTAACTTCTTGAGGCGTCACCGCTGAGTCATTGGCAAATTCAACTGACTCAAACCGATACTGTGGCAATTGCCGCTTAAGGTATTGAACCGTTGCGGCATAGGTATTGATGTAAAACTCCGGCGAAAAAGTGTCTACCAAGCCGATACGCACCACCGGCCGATCGTCGTGAAGCGGGGCGGCAACAGCAACGGCGCAACCGCAGGCTACGACGCACGCAACCGCAAAGAGCTTCGACCAAAAGTAACGCATGGCACAATCCGGAAAAAAGACGGACACGGACAGAAATCATACGCAAGACACGAATAGAGCCGCCAACCGAAGAGCATAGAAGATCAGAATCGGTACACAAAAATTGCTTCTGTCCAGAAGAGATCGTTCTTCCTTACAATTCGCACCAACAACACTTCATTCCTTTGTTGTCGTCGGACATGATCCAACGGCAGTCGATTCCCGCGCAAGCGGCAAAACCACAAATCTCAATGAAAAATCCCACTCATTTCTATGTTGTCGTGCCCTTGGGGCTTGAAGAGCTGTGCGCTCAGGAACTCGAAGCCATCGGCATCACCAGCCTTCGCGTTCAACGAGGAGCCGTCACGTTCACCGGCTCGATGCTCATGGCACAGCGTGCTTGCCTTTATTGCCGCACGGCGAGCCGCATTTTGATGCGCGTGGGCGTATCGGACTATCAGGACGAAGAAGACATCTACAACTTTGCCTGCCGCACGAAGTGGGAAAACTGGTTTGGTCCCGACGCAACGATTCGCGTGGACATCAATGCCCGTCGCTCTCCCTTGCGCAGCCTCGACTTCACCCTGTTGCGCATCAAGGACGGCATTTGCGATCGTTTCATGCACTTCATGGATCGACGTCCGAGCGTGGACACGGCGCATCCTGAAATCCGCGTGTTTGCTTTTGCCGATGACACGCACTGCACGTTCTATCTCGACTTGTGCGGTGAAGCGCTCTTCAAGCGCGGCTGGCGTACGGACAAGGGCGAAGCGCCGCTCAAGGAAAACTTGGCTTCCGGTCTTCTGATGCTTGCAGACTGGAGTGCCGATACGCCGCTCGTGGATCCGTTCTGCGGTTCCGGCACGATTGCCATCGAGGCTGCACTTGCCGCCTGCGGAGTGGCCGCCGGTCTTAAGCGCAAGTTCCTGTTTGAAAACTTCACTGGCTTTGAACGCGACATTTGGCAGGAAGAACTTGAGGAAGCCAAAGCCCGAGTCAACATGCACACAAAAGTGAGAATTGCCGCAAGCGACATCAGCACTATTGTGGTCGGTAAGGCAGAACAGAATGCCCGCCGCGCAGGACTTGGCGCATTGATTGACGACGGACGCCTTACGTTTACCCAGTGCGACGCTCGTCAGGTAACGCCGCCCGCACCGGCCGGTCTCATTGTGGCCAATCCTCCCTACGGTGAACAGTCCAATCCGAAGAGTGCGACGGTAGCGTCCATGATGAAGGATGTGGCCGACAACCTGAAGCACAACTTCTCGGGATGGACGGCACGCTTCCTTACGAGCGACCGCAATCTGCCTCGTCAGATGCGTCTGAAAGAAAGCAAGAAGACGCCGCTATTCAACGGTCCGTTGGAATGCCGTTTCTTTGAATTCAATTTGGTGTCTGGAAGCTTCCGAGACAAACACTGACGAGGTTTCCCGGAACAATCAGGCCGATCAAGCACACGATGTTTGGTCGGCTTTTGATTGCAAAGCGACTTGAAATTTTCTTGTCAGGTCGTACAATGGTGCCTCTCAAATGAAAGCCTCTCGTCCCCATCGTCTAGAGGCCTAGGACATGACCCTCTCACGGTTAGAACTGGGGTTCGAATCCCCATGGGGACGCCATCTACACCAAACGGGCGACACCGTTGAATGTCGAGATTGCCGCGAAGGCCCGAAAATCAAGGGTTCGCGGTTTTTTGTTGCCTTTTTTCTGAATTGGTATGGATTTCGCTGAAAAGGGGCTTCATTCAACTACCGGATAAAGCTACCAAGCTCCTCGAATGGAAGTCTGTTCGACACACCAATACCACTTCAGGGCCAGAGCTTTCACCCCTTTCCAACAACACAAAGACCTCTAGGCAAAAGGCTGTAGAGCGCGCCAAATCTCTTTCCTTGGCACTATCAAATGCGGTAGTATCCGTTGAAACAAATTAAAACAATGAAGCTCTGGCAAGCTTTTCTTCGCCACGGTTCCCCTCTTTCAAAAATCCAAACGAGGCTCCCTGATGGACTTGCTCTTTAACCCCATCATCTTGTCGGTGTTGGTACTTTGCGTACTCTGCCTGGTCAAGGTCAACGTTCTTGTCGCGCTTATCCTTGCGGCCATCACCGCCGGCCTGTCGGGCGGCATTGACATCGGCAAAACGATGACGCTTCTGGCCGACGGCTTTTCCGCCAACGCCACCACCGCGCTTTCCTACATCCTGCTGGGCACCTTTGCCGTTGCCATTGCGCACACAGGCTTAATGCAGGTGCTTGTTTCCTGGATTTCCAAACATCTGGGGTCTCGTCCGGCGATCTTCTGTCTCGTTTTGGCCGCCATTGCCTGCTTGTCACAGAACGTGGTGCCGGTGCATATTGCCTTCATTCCGCTCTTGATTCCGCCGCTGCTTTATCTGATGAACAAGATGCAGCTTGACCGCCGTGCGGTGGCTTGTTCGCTTAGCTTCGGCCTGAAGGCTCCTTACATCACGCTGCCCGTTGGTTTCGGTCTGATCTTCCAGGGCATTGTCGCTGACAGCATGACCCAAAGCGGCATGAAGACCACGGTGTCGGACGTCGCTTCCGTCAACTGGATTCTCGGCGCCTCCATGTTGATCGGTCTGCTGATTGCAGTCTTTGTGCTTTATCGTAAACCGCGTCACTACGAAGACCGCCCGGTCATCGGCATGGAAACCAAGGCCGAGGAAATCAAGAAGTTTGAACTCAAGCACTGGGCAACACTTCTGGCCATTGTTCTGGCCGTTGTGGTTCAGCTCATTTGGCAGTCTCTGCCGCTGGCCGCTTTGATCGGTCTTCTGGTCATGATTCTCGGTCGCGCCTTTCTCTTCCGAGAATTGGATGATCACATTGCTGGCGGCATCTCCATGATGGGCTTTATCGCCTTTGTGATGCTCATTGCGGGTGGCTACGCCGCTATTCTCAAGGAAACGGGCGCTGTTAACGAACTCATCCAAAGCGTGGTTCCTTACCTGCACTCCAATAAGGTACTCGCCGCTACGATCATCACCGCCATCGGTCTTGTGGTCACGATGGGCATCGGCACATCCTTCGGTACCGTGCCGATCCTAGCTGTGATCTATGTGCCGCTGTGCTCTGCAGTAGGCTTCTCGTTACCTGCCACTATTCTTCTGATGTCGGCTGCCGGTGCTCTGGGCGATGCCGGCTCTCCCGCCTCCGACACCACACTCGGCCCCACGAGCGGTCTGAATGCTGACGGTCAGCATGACCACATTTGGGACACCTGCGTACCGACCTTCATTGCCTACAACATCCCGCTGATGATTGCCGGCATTGTCGGGGCTCAGTTCCTGTAAGCAGGAAACCTGCTAATTCTTTTCCAACGGGCGGTCTTTTCGGATCGCCCGTCTTGTTTTCAGTTGTTAGGCCTTCTTTTCCGAGCGCAGCTGTTTGACGGTTTTACCGTTGATGCCGTAGTTGGCCATCGGCACCTCATCGATGACGACCACCAGATGCGTCGTGTCCTTGCCAAGCACATCGGCGATGAGTTTGGTAACCCCCGCGATAAGCTGTTCCTTTTGTTCCGGCGTCGGAGCTTCGGAGTCGCCGGTGAGTTTGATATTGACGTAGGGCATGGTTTCTTCCCTTGTTTGAACAGAGCGATCTTCGCACTAAAGCTTTGGTTGGTAAGAGTGAGAATGCGAGGCCAACGCGAGATCAGGGCCGTTAGCCGCAATTTTGCCCTTTAGGTGTTGTAAAAAAGCATCACATCTATTTGAGGCTTGCTTTTGAATTTGAGAGTTACGCAATTCGGAGTGAGAATGCCCTCACCCTTTCGGAACAAAGGGTGATTGGGCCTTCGGGCATGTTGCGGTTCCTTGCAGGCTTGCAACGCTTAAATCCCGGGCCTTTTTGATCAAAAAGATCCCCTATCTTTATAGGAACAAATCAAAATGAAAAAGACTCTTGCTGCAGTTGCCGTTCTTGGCGCTTTTGCCGGTTCTGCTCTCGCTGCTGATGTTCAGCTCTACGGTATCGTTGATACGGGTTTGCAGTATGTGCATGGCGACACCGATTCCACGGAACCCAACAGTGACTTCGATTCCTTCTCGATGGAATCCGGCCTGGCTTCTGGCTCCCGCTTCGGCTTTAAGGGCACGGAAGACCTCGGTAACGGCCTGACGGTTGGCTTTATTCTGGAAGACGGCATCAAATCTGACACCGGTGTCGACGACGATGTGCTGTTCAACCGTGAATCGAGCCTCTTCCTGCAGGGCGGTTTCGGTAAGGTTGCATTCGGCCGCATCGGCTCCTTCAACGGTGGTGTGAGCTCCTGGGCCAAGTACGGTGTGATGTCCGTCTTTGGCACATCCTGGGGTAACTACTCCGCTCAGGCCGGTACTTGGGCCATGGGCGCCGGTATGTGGAACAACATGATCGCCTACGAAACCCCGAGCTTCGCAGGCTTCAAGGTGTTCGCTCAGTACGGTATGGGCAATCAGCTTAAGGACAAAACCGATAAGACTAAGTTAGTTGGTGAAGAAAACGAATCCTCGAGCGATCGTTACTACGCCATCGGTGCTTCGTACAACAACGGTCCGTTGAGCCTGTACTTCGCTGTTGACTCCATCAACTACGCTTCCTACGGTACCGGCAAGGATGTTGATCCTAATGGCGACGACAGCCTGACCGTGACCTTCGGCGGCAACTATGACTTTGAAGTGGTTAAGCTCTACGCTGGTGCTCAGTACTTTGATGAAATCAAAACCAGCAAGATGAAGGGCATCATTCAGGACGTTGATACCTTCAACAGTGGCAATGATAAGTTTGCTACTCGCATGAAGGGCTGGAGCCTTGGTGTTTCCGCTGGTATTCCGGCTGCAGGTGGCACCATCATGGTTGGCGCTGCTTATTTGGACGCCGAAGCTGCTGACAGTCAGGAAGCTGGCGTAAATAAGAACGACGAACTCTCCCGTTGGATCGTTTCCGCTGGTTACGACTATCCGTTCTCCAAGCGCACGGATGTCTACGGCGTTGTGACCTACAACCAGGACAACCTGAAGTTTACGGGCGATCATGCTGATCAGGATCCGTACATGTTCGGTGTAATGGTCGGTCTGCGCCACAAGTTCTAATCAGCTCCCCAGCTTGATTACAGCGCGTTCAGCGTATAGCTGAACACTAAGCCCTCTGAAAGATCGGAAACTTCCGAAGCCTCAGAGGGCTTTTTGTACCAGTTCAAAATTTCACTCGTTTGATGTCAAATTTGCAGTGCTCATTTTTTAGGCACATCACAAAACTTATTACAAATCAGTGACCGAGAAGTCGAACACCCTCACTTATTCACAAAACCTGTGAAGAACATCCTTCTTATCCACAACAATAGGAATTGTTAAGCAACAACGCTTTGCAAATCCTGGCATCAACTCCTCCTAGCGGCCTCTACAATTGAGGGTAACGTTCCTTCCCGCAAAGGCAAGCCATGCGCATACTGATTCTTTCTGCCGCGTTAGCAACTCTGTTCCTAACCGGTTGTTCAACAACCGTGATCTTTGAAAGCGACTTGGAAGGTGCCGAGGTCACAACGGTTGCCGGCCAGAAGTACGGCGTGACGCCTGTTTCCGTGTCCTTTTCCAACGACGACCTGGATGCCTCTCGCGGCCCAGACGGTTGTGCACGTATTCTTGGCGTGACCTATACGTGGCCTTCGGGCGCCAAGGTCGCCTCTCCCAATCCGATCGTGCTCTGCGGTAACGGTTATCAATTCCGTTATGTCATGAAGCGTCCTACTGATGCTCCTGGCATTGAAAAAGATTTGCAAAACGCTCTTCAGCTCTCGAAGAGACGAGAAGCACAGTTGCAAGCTGAGTTGGAAACCGAGCGTCTCTACAACGATCGCTTTATGTGGGGACCGTTTATGTGGGGACCGATGATGATGCCTCCTCCCCCGCCGCCACCTCGTCCTCATCGTTGATAATTTGTCCCTCACTTAACAGAGCGGAAATGAGTCACTGTGGCTAGAATGGCTCCACTTTGAATTTTTAGTTTTTAGATCTCATGAAAGTTCTCGGCATTGAAAGCTCGTGCGATGAAACCGGCGTTGCGCTGATTGACAGCGAAAAAGGACTGTTGGCCGACGCCGTTCACACGCAAATCGATATGCACCGAGCCTACGGCGGCGTTGTGCCGGAACTCGCCAGCCGCGACCATATCCGCCGTGCACTGGTGTTGATTGACGACGTCCTGTCGCGCGCAGGCGTCAAGAAAGAAGAAATTGATGCCGTTGCCGTCACCGAAGGCCCGGGCCTGGCCGGAGCGCTTCTGGTCGGCTCGTCCGTCGCTCACGCCATCGGCTATGCCTTAGGCATTCCCGTGGTCGGCGTTCACCATCTGGAAGGCCACCTGCTCTCAGCTTGCCTTGCTGACCCGGCTCCCGCGTTTCCCTTCATTGCGCTGCTGGTAAGCGGCGGACACACGCAATTTATGCGCGTCAATGCTTTCGGCAGCTATGAACTGTTGGGAGAAACGCTGGACGACGCCGCAGGCGAAGCATTTGACAAAACCGCGCAGTTGTTAGGTGAAGGCTATCCCGGCGGTCCTGCGGTTTCTCGTCTGGCCGAAACAGGTACGCCCGGCGCCATTGAATTGCCGCGTCCGATGCTGCACTCTCCGTCGCTTGACATGAGCTTCTCGGGGCTCAAAACGGCTGTTCTGACCGCCGTCAACGATGCCAAGGATCCCACGGATCCTCAGTTCCGTTCGGATTTGGCTTTGGCGTTTACTGAAGCGGTTGCCGAAGTGCTCACCACCAAGGCCATCAAAGCCATCAAAACGACCGGCATCAAACAATTGGTGGTGGCAGGCGGCGTATCCGCCAATAAGACGCTGCGAGCCAGTCTGATCGATGCCTGCCGCAAACGGGGTGCACGAGTCTTCTTCCCGCCTCAGCGTTTGTGCACCGACAACGGCGCCATGATTGCCGTAGCCGGCATGATGCGTCTGCAACGCATGACTGAAGAGGAACTTCAAAACGCCCGCAAGCGCTGGAGCTTCTCAGCCAAGCCGCGCTGGACGCTTTCTCAAGCCGCCAATCCGGACGCCGTCAATCCGAGACAACGATTCCGCAATCACTGATACATTTCGGGCCGGAAATTCCGGCCCGTGTCATTTCTATATCCGATTTCCGTGACAACTGCCTAAATCTGCATCACGGACATCAACTCAGAACTCGTCATTGAGCGTGCTGTCGATTCTTGACCCACCTCTCCCAACCTTCCTGACGCAACTTGCAAGCCGGACACTCGCCACAGCCGTAGCCCCAGTCGTGGAGCACATCGTGGTTACCCATATAGCAAGTGTGCGTCTGAGTGCGTACAAACTCCACGAAGACGTCACCACCGAGGTCGTGCGCCAGCTGCCAGGTTTCTGCCTTCGTGAGCCACATCAACGGTGTCTCAATCACCACCTGACGGTCAAGTCCCAAAGAGAGTGACACCTGCAGGCTCTTTAATGTGTTGTCTCGGCAGTCGGCGTAGCCCGAGTAGTCGGTTTCACACATGCCGCCCACGAGAACAGAGCCGCCGCGGCGATAGGCAATGGCAGAAGCAAACGTGAAAAAAAGAAGATTACGTGCCGGAACGAAAGAGTTGGGCACACCGTCCTTTTCAAACTCGATTTCGATCTCGCGCGTCAGAGAGCACTCCGAAATCTGGCCCAACACCTTCATGTCAATCATGTGATCCTGACCGAGGCGTCCCTTAGCGTAAGGCAGAACATCTTCGATGGTCTCGAGGATGTGCTTGCGGCATGTGATTTCGGCCGTGTGGCGCTGGCCGTAGTCAAAACCGACGGTCTCCACTTCCTTGAAATTTTTCAGCGCCCACGCCAAACACGTCGTCGAATCTTGTCCGCCTGAAAAAAGCACCAACGCTTTCTTGTCCGCAAAACCACCGGCCATTTTGAAGTCCTTTAGAAATCATTGAAACCGAAGGATTCTACGGCGAAACCGCTTTGAGCAGAGAGATCATTGCGCTTCTTTGCTACACTTGGATATATCCCATTGATATATCTTTTTTAGACAAAAAAATGAGCAAAACCGCAAAAGTTTTCATGTCCGGCCGTAGCCAGGCCGTGCGGCTGCCGAAGGAATTTCGATTCGACACCAAAGAAGTCTGGATTCGCCGCAATCCTGATACCGGAGAAATTATCCTCAAGCCAAAGCCCGACCTACCCGAAGGCTTCTGTAACAGTCTTCAGCTCTTTATGCACGAAATGGCTCAGCTCAATCGAGAAGAAGGCGAAGAGCTCGAGCCTCTCGAAATTGAACCCCGCGAACCGTGGACGCCGAAGGAACTTTTCAAATGACCTCGTATCTGTTGGACACCAACATTCTCATCGAAGCAGTCCGAGCTGTAGACAATGACCTTCTCTTGAGGTCAAAGACTGCCTTTGACGCTACTTTCTTCACATCTTCGATCAGTTGGATGGAAATTATGAACGGCGTATATCGATTGACACCCGACGGTGCCATGACAAAAAAAGCCGTTCGTTACCACAAACGTTTCGAGAAACTAAATGAGATCTTACAAATCGAACCTTTTACCAAAGAAGACGCCGAAGTTGCCGCCAAGCTTTACGATCACTCTCGCCGTCTTGGCCGTATGTTGTCATTTCAAGACGCATTGATTGCCGGTCAGGCACTTTCCCGAAACTTTGTGCTTGTCTCCGGCGATCGCCGAGCCGGCTTCGAGCTTTATGCCGACATGGGGTTGAAATACGAAAACTGGCTCGATCCGATTCATCAGACGCATCCTTCCACTCTACTCAACGATCTGCTTTAACAGATCGGCGCCGAATCTCCGTCAGGGAGAACTTTTTACCTAAGAAGCGGTCGAGAACAAATAATGAGTTTAATCGACCTCAAAAGTTGTAAGGTTTGGGCCTGCTTTACATGTCGTTCTTTTTCGAACTTTCACATTCGATTAGATAGCCTTGAACTCACACATACCCCTAGCGTGCGAAAGAGTCTACGGCTCTATGAAACGCAAGCACCCTAGCAATGATAGGGATTACAGTTGTGTATTGATTCCTCGTTCCCGAAGCGGTCATCTGGCTTTGTCAATCAAATATTTGAAAACATGATCTTCTCCACCGGTTGTGACCGTGATCTGCATGTAAGTGGAGTCATCGGAAACAGAAGGAGTATCCATTTCAATAAGCCCGCCACAAATATTTCCTGGCAGAACGGTGTTTTCCTTCAAAATTGTTCTGGACAGTTCATACATTGCCGATTGGCTGTTCTGCATAATGGATTGCATAAGCTGCTGATTTTTCATTTCGGCAATGTCTTGAGCCATCTGAGCCTTTGCAGGGTCATATGTGTAACCAGAATAAGAACCAACAAAATTTCCTGAATAGTTGGTCATCCCAGTCCCGTACACATTCCCATAGTAATTTCCAGAATAGGTGCCGCTTTGGTAGCTATACCCGGAGTTCGCAGCTGCCATAGAGTTTCCTGCTGCTGAAAAGGCGGCTGCAATAGCCATCCACATTTGCTTACTACGCTCTTCAGCAATAAGCTCTTCGTATGTATAGACATGTGAGGCTTTCTCGAAAGAAGTTCCGCAATTAGATATAACCTGAATCTGTTCTGGTGAAAACAAAAACTCCGTTTGTGTGCCATTACCCACCTGCACATAAGCTTTCATTCTTGCATTGGATTCAAAAGTTCCAGGAACTGCTACGGCGACAAGGTTTTCTTTTTTTGAATACAAAACATCGTGTCCATCTTCAACAACGACCCTCTGATTGGCTCCAGAGATTGGAGTCAAGGTTCCGTAGGTCGAGCAACCCGCCAATAAGACACAGCTAAAAAAAAGAATTCTCTTCATGATTCTGAAAAAATTTGAATAAAAAGAAGAAATCGTTCTCAGATTTTATGCATAACTCCCTCTCCCCGCAACGCCGTACCGCTTTATACGAATGTTTAAATTACCTAAATTCGATGCCGTCCAGCGAATATGATTCAAAAGTTAGTTTTCCTAGAAGGATGAAAATTCCTAATATTTCGTCTCAACTTGGCTTAGATCCACTCATAAACACGTACCGGCACTCGCTTTCCTTCGTCAAGCTTGGGCGCCTGTGTGCACGATCCCAAGCAAGCACTGCTTGCGCAAGCCGGCAGTACCTTCGTAAACCGCACCTTTCCTTTGGCTCGCAAAGTCTCCGCCACCATTTCCACCATCTCGAAGGTGGTACGGAACTGTTGCGCGAGTTCCGGTTGTGTAGCCGTTCCGTAACGGCGCAGATAGTCCTGGATATCCATCAAAAGGCTCATACTTTGTCCTTGTGTTGCATGCAAGAAAAGGCCGCATCCGACGGTGAGTCTCGTTTCTGAGTATCGGATGCGGCCAGTCAGGTGCTTCAGAGTTTTGTCCTCCGAAGCTTTACGGTTATTTGATTACGAAGGCTGAGCCACAGCGATCGGGATCACCTTCGGTCCCTTACCGCGATTGTTCTTTACGTAGTTACGCATGAAGAACAACAGAGCGGCAAGCAGGCCGAGCGAAATCACAATGGCCACGGTCGCGTAGAGCGGATCCTGAGCAAACGTGCCAACACGGTAGACGATGGTGGCCGTCGAGTAGCCGAGAACCGTCGTCCAGGCCGCCAGGAACAGCGTCCAGGCTGCGCCTGCCTCACGATAAACCGCTGCGATTGCCGCTACGCAAGGCATGTAGAGAAGCACCAGCATCAGGTAGGCAAAAGCAGCCAGTTGAGAACCGAAGAGCTTTTGCATCATGTCGATGGTCGTCACCGTCACTTCCTGCGATTCGGCAGCGGCTGGCGTATCCGACAAATCGTCAACGGCGATTCCGAGAGGATCAGTAAAGGCTCCGCCCAGGTCAGCCAGATTGTCAACGATCGTGCCGCCGGCTTCCGAGAGAATGGCACCGAGCGACCAACCTTCGTCAGCTTCTTCTTCAGCGGGTGCGGCAGCGCCTTCGCCGGCAGCTTCCGCATTCTTGTCGCGAGCCATCTGGTCGTAGAGCGAGTTAAGCGTACCGACGACAGCTTCCTTGGCGAAGATGCCGGTAAAGACACCCACAGCCGCCGGCCAGTTTTCCTGTGTCACACCCATCGGCGAGAGCACCGGAGCGATCGTGTAGCCGATTTCAGAGAGGACCGACTTTTCGGAGTCCTCATTGCCGAACGAACCGTCGGTGCCCCAGCTGTTCAAGAAACCCAGTACGGCGCAGATCACAACGATCACTTTGCCGGCACGGTTCAGGAAGGCCTTCAGGCGATCCCACGTACGCATCATGACGCCCTTGACCGTCGGGATGTGGTACGGCGGGATTTCCATCACGAAGGCGGAAACTTCACCGGGCAGCACCACGCGCTTGATCAAAAAGCCCGTGATGATGGCGGCAATGATGCCGATCACATAGATGCCGAACACCAGATTCTGACCATTGGTCGGGAAGAACGCCGTCGCAAACAGCACGTAAACAGGCATGCGGGCGCCGCAGCTCATGAAGGGAGCCATCATGATGGTGATGATGCGGTCGGTTGCCTTATCCATCGTGCGGGTAGCCATAATGGCGGGCACGTTGCAGCCAAAGCCCACGATCAGCGGTACGAAGGCTTTGCCGGGCAGGCCCAGAGCGCGCATCACGCGGTCCATCACGAACGCGGCACGAGCCATGTAACCCGAGTCCTCAAGCATGGCGAGGAACAGGAACAGGAAGAAGATCGGCGGAATAAAGGTTGAAACCGTCGTAATACCGCCGCCGATACCGTCGGCGAGCAAGACCTTAAGCCATTCGGGCGTGCCGACTGCCTCAAGCAGGCGACCGAAACCGTCGACAAAGATGCCGGCAAACGTGATGTCGAAGAAGTCGATGAAAGCGCCGCCGAGATTCTGCGTAAAGAGGAACATCACGTACATGATCGCCAGGAAGATCGGCAGTCCCAACCAGCGGTTCAAGACCACGCGATCGATCTTGTCGGTCATGGTGTTGCTCATTTCGCCGTGACGAATCAGTGCCTTCTGCGTGATGCGGTTGACAAAGTTGTAGCGAGCGTCGGCAACCACGATATCGGCATCGCCGTCATAGGCGGCGTTCACATCGTCAACGATCTTCTTGACCTTGGCGTAGGCTTCGGTGGGAAGCTTGTCTTCAATGCCCGGAGCGCCTTCAACGAGCTGCAGTGCGAACCATTCAGGACGCTCCACGCCCTCTTTGCGCAATCCTTGAGTAATCGCCTCACGAGCCTTCTCGATACGATCTTCGAACGAAACATTCATCGGAGGCAGCTGCGGATTCTTCAGAAATTCCGCAACCGTCTTTTGAAGTTCACGCACCCCCTGCTCGCGCGCTGCCACCAGTCCCACAACAGGGCAACCGAGCGCCTGCTGCAGTGCCTTGAGATCCACCTCAATCTTGTGGTTCTTGGCAATGTCGAGCATATTGACGGCCACGACCATCGGAACGCGCATTTCAATGAGTTGCGCCGTCAGGTAAAGGTTTCGTTCCAGGTTGGAGGCATCAACGATGTTGATCACAGCCTGCGCTTCATCCGTGAGGATGTAGTCGCGGGCGATACGTTCGTCTTCGCCGGAAGTCGAAGCCGGCGTAATGGAATAAATGCCGGGAAGGTCAACGATCTCAACGTCGTTGCCTTCAAAGCTGTAACGGCCCGTTTTCTTATCGACGGTGACGCCCGGCCAGTTGCCGACTTCCTGTTTGGAGCCCGTCAGAGCATTAAAAAGCGTCGTTTTGCCGCAATTCGGATTGCCGACAATACAGATGATATTTTTCATTTTGCAATCCCCAACTCAATCCAAGCGCACTTCCATAATGGCGGCTTCGTCCTTTCGAACGCTGATAAAGCTGCCGCGCACGCGAATCTCAACCGGATCGCCCAGCGGAGCCACGCGCACCACCTCAAATGCTGTTCCCGGTGTTGCACCGAGCATCAGCAAACGCCGGCGGTATTCCGGCGCCTTTTTGTCATAGCCGACAATCGTTCCCTTGGTTCCGGGAGAAAGTTCCTTTAACAACATGGTTTGCCTGTCCCTTGTTCCGAGCCGCTTGCTTTTCAGTCGCAATTGAGCGGCTCTCAGTACACGTAAATTTTCTGAGCAACGTCGAAGTTCACGCCGATGCGACTGTCTCCGACGGCAATCAAAATGCTCTCCTTGACCGCGCCGCTTAACACCCGAACCGAACTGCCCACATGCAATCCGAGTTCATCGAGACGAGCTGCTTCTGGAGCCGGCAGCTTGACCTTGGCGACGATGCCGGGTTCTTCGATTTTCAGTTGCGTGAGCTTGCGAATTGTTCGTTCTTTGTTCATTGCTTTTGCGTCTGTGGTGGCACCGAAACCGCTCACCGAGCGACCCGAAGTCATCAACGATGGATAAATTCAATGCGAATGATACCTTTTCTCAATCTCGATGAGAACGGTTATCAATCAGTATTTTCAACAATGAATCAGCCATTCAAGCGTTGACACTTGTTTCCTGATGTCGCTTAGCAGCGAAGAAGACGACGAGAGAACTTGAAAATTAGCAATTCTCGTTCGCATCAAAAAATTGATCGTCGCCGCTCAGATTTGAAAAAGAGCCGTGACATCGAGGGCCCCGGCTCTTTTTGATTTGCGAATCGGTTTACACCTTCATTGCGTTGTTGTGTGCTTAGAACGTGTGCACAAGACCCACGCCGAAACCGACGCTGTTGTAGTCAGCACGGCCCATCAGCCCAAATTCTTTCTCGTTGGCACCGAGGTCCTTGTCAAGACCGTCGCCGCCGACAGAGTAGAACGCAGCACCGTAGAGCGTCGTACGCTTGCTCATGTCATAGGTATAAGCCAGACCGAGAATCGTGGCACTGCCCTCTTCGTCGGACACCGCATCGTTTTCACCCTTGACGAACTGAACGGAAGCGCGCAGCGTGCCCTGTCCAAGCGGAGCCGTGGCGCCGAGCATGAAGCTGTCGAAGTTATAAGCGTTCTCTGAGATATCTCCTGCCGCAAATTCGTGCGTCTTACTGGCGTGTTGATACACAAAGCTCGGACGAACAACTTCAAAGTCGTAAGCGGCGGCCACCGTAAAGGTCCAGGAGGCATCATTGTCGGCGTTAGCATCCCACTTAGCCGAGCGATCGTACTTGCGCATTTCAGCAATCGCAGCCAAGGCCAGCGGACCGTTTTCGTAGGACACGCCCAAACCGTAGTAGTGATCGCGATCCGACCACTTGGCTTTGGAGTCGTCATCACCGGTGTTGCCCATCAGAGAGACCTTGAAGCCCTCCATCGGCATCACTTCGACAACAGCCATGTTGCCGCTTGCAAAATCCTTAGACGCAAAAGCACCGAGACCTGCCACACCGACAAAGGCTTCCATCGGGTCAAAAGCGCAAAGCAAATCAAAGTCGCCGCCGGCACTTGCCAGACCGCCGATGTTACCGAAGGCAAAATTCACCTTGTCATTGCCGATGCGCAGGTAGGCCTGGCTGTCAAACAAAACACCGTCCTCGGCACCTGCCATTTCACCCGTGTCCGAACCGAACTCGTTTTCGAGCGTAAAGCCGACAGTCCAACCGTTGCCGAGATCTTCTTCACCGGTAATGCCCCAGATGGAATCACCCCAGAAACCGCTTTCCATCGTGAATGAATCTTTGCTTTCCTGGGGTTCCTCACCCCCTGACAGAGAAGCTTGATTCTGGTAGAGCACACCCGTCGAAACCGAACCGTAAAGCGAAACCTGAGCTGCCTGAACCGAGAAGGCGGCGGCGCTCACCGCCATCGCCAGAAGCGTTGTCTTGAACTTGGTCATTTGTTGTCTCTTTAAAAGTAGGAAGAAGCGACGGCAAGAAACGTTTTTTTCAGATCTATCGAACCGTCTTGAATCGTTGCGAATTGTAATAGGAATTATTCTCATTTCGCAACAGCGTGGAGAAATCAGTCGAAAATCGTTGCCTTTTTGACAAAAAGGCAAATCGGTTAGACAGTTTTACCTAGCGCGAAGCAGCAAAAAGCCCGCAACGAAACCAAGCTTCGAAGCGGGCCGAAAAAAGGATGAAAATGCGGACAGCTACGCTTTTTTACGCGGCAGGCGCTTAATCAGCGAAGAGGTATCCATTCGCGATGCACCCATCGCCTGCAGTTCACCGTAGAACTGATCAACCAATGCAGTCACCGGAAGCGATGAACCGTTACGTCTGGCTTCGGCCATGGCGATCCCCAAGTCCTTGCGCATCCAGTCGATCGCAAAACCGAAATCGAATTTGTCGTCGACCATCGTTTCGCCGCGATTGGCCATCTGCCAGGAACCTGCCGCCCCTTTTTCGAGCACTTTCAGAACCTTTTTCATATCAAGGCCCGCGTTCATACCGAAAGCGATCGCCTCAGAAAGGCCCTGAACAGCGCCTGCCAACGCAATCTGGTTAACCATCTTCGCAAGCTGACCGTTGCCTGCGGGCCCCAGATGCGTCACGTTGCAGGCATAAGCATCGATGACGGGCTTTGCCTTTTCGAACACGTCGGATTCGCCGCCCACCATCACGGTAAGAACGCCGTTGACGGCACCGGCCTGGCCACCTGAAACGGGCGCATCCAGGAAACCCAGCCCACGCTTCTTGCAGACCGCAAAGAGTTCGCGCGCAAGATCGGCAGAATCGGTCGTGTGGTCCACGAAGACCGCACCCGGCTGCATGCCTGCAAAGGCGCCCGACTCTCCCAACACAACGCTGCGCACGTCATCGTCGTTTCCGAGGCACGCGAACACGAAGTCGGCGTCTTTGACAGCCTCAAAAGCCGTTTCCTTAAAAGCGGCGCCGTACTCCTGCGACCACTTCTGAGCCTTGGCGATCGTACGGTTATAAACCGTCACCTCAAAGCCCTTTTTGACCAGATGTCCGGCCATGGGATAGCCCATCACGCCGAGCCCCAAAAACGCGCATTTGATCGTCATTTGCTTCTCTCCTTTTCAGCCTTCAACCTGAGCGTATTCGGCCGCCTGATCGCCCCAGTCCCACAAGTCGGACAGCGTCTTTTCGATGACCTCGTAACGCTCTTCGGTGATGCTGCCTTCGTTTAACAGAGTCTCGTAGCGGTCGCGTACGGAATCGATCTCTTCGAAATACTTCTCAAGCGTCGTCGTTGCAGCCCCTTGCTGCGTGAGCCGCTTGCGGCATTCGGCAAGCCACTTTTCCCGCTCGGCATCATTGAGCGTCTGCGGCGCACAGCGGGCGCGCAGGCGAAACAGCAATTCATTGAGGCGTTCATCGTCAAAGTAGAGCCTTCCGTCGTGCACCTGTTCGGCGATCGTCTCAAAGTCGAGATTCAAAAGTCCCTGTGCACGAGCTCGATCGGCTTCGCTCACAAAACCGTCGTAGAGCGCCGTTTCGGGATCCTTGGGGCCTTCGCTTTCAAAGCGCCCTTTGTTCTGTTCTTCAAAGATCTGCCATGCCTGCAGCACGGGACCTTCAATCATGCCGTGAAGACGCGTGAGCTTTTCGCCGAAATCAACCACTTGCCGCAGATCAATACCAAAGCGCTCGCAGACCGAACTTGACGCCACACGCAGATCCGCGCAGACAAACGGGCACTCGTTGATGCGCAGTCGACGCAACGCCAGAGGCTCTTCACCTTCTTCTCGCATGAAGGCCGGCGCAAAAGCACGTCGAGCAATCACTTCGGGCGACAGGCTCGTGAGCTGATCGGGATCCTCTCGACAGTCCCAGACGAAGTATTCGTTTTGATTGTCGGGATTTCGAGCAACCGGCATCACAAAGCGCAGGAAACCGCGCTCCTGTCCCGCTCTCGGATCGACCCACAGACAGGGACGACGCGTATCGAGCGCTTCAGCCACCTTGGTTTTGGTGCGATTGTTCAAAGCCCATTGCCACAGCCGCTGCTTTTTCTCAGCAAGGAATCGCGCAAGCGCCACCGTAGCCGACACGTCGCTCGAAGCATCGTGTGCGTGGCTGTGTTCAATGCCGTTGGCTGCCGTCAGTTTTTCAAGTTTGAAGGTTTGACGTTCGGGCTTGTCTGGATCGATGCCGCGCACCTTGGGCCATTCCACGCCCTCGGGGCGAAGCGCCCAGACGGCAAGTACGAACGGGTACAAGTCCCAGCGCGAGCAGCCGTTTCGCCAAACGTGACTGTAGACGTCCAGAAGACTGCGCCAGAAAAGCGCGCGGTTGACCTTGTCGTCAAAGCCGATGCTGTTGTAGCCCACCGAAATGGTTGCGGGCGTGTTGAGTTCCTTAAAGACACGCTTGGCAAAATCAACCTCAGGCATGCCCTTTTCAGCGGCCGTCTGCGGCGTGATGCCCGTGAGCACGCAGGCCATCACTCCGGGCAGGTACTCCATCGAAGGACGGCAATAGAAAACATCGGCCTCGGCCACCGGTTCAAATTGAAGCGTCGTGCGCATGCCGGCAAACTGTGCCGGCCGATCGCGCAGCGTATCCAGCCCGAAAGTCTCGTAGTCGTACCAATAAAAAGTTGTGCTCTGCGTCATTTCTTTTGTCGGTGAGAAGCTTGATCTTCGTTTTCGCTTCCCGAAATAAAAAAATCGCCGCGGCCTTTTTCCTGCGGCGACTTCAATTTAAGCAAATCCAGGCAAAACGCAAGCGTCCTTATCCTGCGTTTGCTAAGGAGCAGTCTCCTGCTGGACTTCTTTCTGCTTGGCGGCATTGACAAGGCTTTGCAAATAATTAGCCGCGTACAAGGCAATCGTCTCGAGCTTGATGTTGCCGTCGGCCGGCACAGGACCGGACCCCCGCTGCAGCGCCTTGCCGTCAATCACGGCTTGGAAATCAAATGATTTGGCGACATTGTTTTCCGCGGTCACGCCGTAAAAGAGACATAAGCGGCATTCGGACGGAACCTGATCGTGGTTCACAACACGCGTCTTCACTCCACGTTGTTTGAGTCCTGCTTCAATGGCCTGTACGAGACGATCGGAGCTCAATTGAGGATTTTGATGACGCACCACGCAGATCGTATCGATAGCGCCTCTTTGCGACTGTTCTTGCCGCTGTTCAGAGCCTTGTTGATCCTGCTGCAAAGCCGCGCAACCGGAAAGCAACAGGGACGCGACCGACAGCAACACCAATGTTTTCGACGACTTTTGCATGAGGCCTCCTCCTCGCGACTGTTCTTTTCTTTCACTGCAAACTTGTCAGAGTTTAGCGAATCAAAACGCTGACAAAAGTGCAGACTCAGCGGCTTTGCTTTGCCTGCCGACAGCCGTCGGCAACGGAACTCCTACGGCTGTCGGTTGCAATGTTTCTGCCATCAAGCGATTTTGGAGTAGCCGCCGGCTCGATCGGATTCGCGCAAGTAGCGGTCAAACTGCATGGCCACGGCACGAACAAAGATCTTGCCCTTGGGCGAAACGATGATCTTGTCGGCCGTGAGTTCGGCAAGCTCATGCTTGACATAGGCCTGAAGCTTCTTCATTTCGTAGGCGAAGTATTCGTCGAACTTGATGCCGAATTCCTCTTCGATTTCCCGCTTATCGAGCTCAAAGCGACACATGATCGTCATGATGACGGCACGGCGCAGCTTGTCGTCGTCGTTGAGATCAAAGCCGCGGCAGGTCGCAAGCTTGCCCGACTCGATCGCTTCGCTCCAGGGCTCGATTTCGCGGGGGTTGCAGGCGTAGAGACCGTCGACGAATGAAATCGAGCTCGGCCCCAAGGCCACCATGTCGCACTCGGCTCGCGTGGAGTAGCCCTGGAAGTTGCGCTGGATGGTGCCGTTGACCTGAGCAATCGAGAGCTCATCGGTTTCCTTAGCGAAGTGATCCATGCCGATGTAGCGGTAGCCGTGGCTCGTGAGCGTCTTGATCGCGTCGAACATGATGTTGACGCGTTCGGCTGCTCCGGGCAGCTCCGCAGGAATGATGCGGCGCTGAGGCTTGAAGATGTTGGGCAGGTGCGCGTAGTGATAAAGCGCGATGCGATCGGGTGAAAGCTCAATCACCTGCTCGATCGTGCGGGCAAATGTTTCGCGCGTCTGACGCGGCAGACCGTAGATAAGGTCCATGTTAATCGAGCCGAACCCTTCGGCGCGGGCGCTTTCGAGCACTTCCTTGGTCATTTCGAAAGGCTGAATGCGGTTGACGGCCTTTTGCACGTCCGGATTGAAGTCCTGCACGCCCAAGCTCATGCGGTTGAAGCCCGCCTTGCGAAGCGTCTTGATCTTGGACGGAGGGCAGCTTCTCGGATCGACCTCAATGGAAAATTCGCCGCCTTCCTCAAACGGGAAGCGCTCGTTGAGGCCCGCCATCAGTTCCAGAATTTCGTCGTCGTTTAGGAAAGTGGGCGTACCGCCGCCCCAGTGCAGCTGCTCGAGCGTCTTGATGCCCGTGAGGTGTTCCTTGGCAAGATCTGCCTCCTTCAACAGGGTCTTAATGTAGGCCGCAGAGCGCGAGTGATCGCGCGTGACGATCTTGTTGCAGCCGCAATAGAAACACACGTCGTTACAGAACGGGATGTGGCAGTAGAGCGAAAGCTTGGCGGGCTTGGCAGCCTTTTCTCGGCGGGCAAGCGCGGCCTGGTAGTCCTCAGGCGTGATGCGGCCATGGAATCGGTCGGCCGTCGGATAAGACGTATAGCGCGGTGCGGGAACGTCGAATTTCTTCAAAAGAGCTTCATCGGGCAGCTCTACGCCGGCACGTGTGGGGTCGAAATCCATATTGAGAAACCTCGAAAATTTCTATGACAAAACGCAAACTTACCTGTTATGATTCAGCAATTAGCGAAACCTTTGACAACAATCAAATGTTTCGACGACAGTTTACTGCCGGCCTGAATCGGCTCTGCTCTTAGCGGCAAAGTCCCCTGGCTGCCGGCGGTTTTCGGTTGCCGGCCTTCCCGAAGGACGGGCTTTGGATGCTTGCGGCAGTGTAAACGCTGGAGATTATTCTTTCATTAGCACGCACGCCGTTTCAAATCCTAAGTCGCCACCCGGTTTGGCACCGCCGACCGAAAGCCGTTGCAGCTCAGTGTGCTTGCCCGGAGCTCTTCCGCCGGGCCGTTTTGTTTGCGTTCGACCCATATGCTCAACAACCCCACGATCAACATGGCAACCCTTCGGGTAGCGTGCTCCAACTGCAATCTGCGCGAATTGTGCCTTCCGCTCGGCCTCACCCTCAAAGAAATCGAACGGCTCGAGGAGTTAGTGAGCACCCGAAAGCGCGTGCGCCGCGGCGAAGCTCTTTATCGTGCGGGCGACCGCTTTGATGCGCTCTACGCCATCCGCCTGGGTTTCTTAAAGAGCGCCGTCACGAGTTCCGACGGCCGCGAACAGGTGACGAGCTTTCACATGTCGGGCGACATCGTCGGTCTCGACGGCCTGGCCGGCATGGTCTACTCAAGCGATCTGATCGCACTTGAAGACACGGAAGTATGCATCCTTCCCTACGACAAGCTTCTTGAAGTCACGCAGAACATGTTCTCCATGAGCCAGCACTTCCAAAAACTGCTTGCCATGGAAATCGTGCGCCAAAACGGTGTGATGCTGCTGTTGGGTTCGATGCACGCCGAAGAGCG
>ENA-ORNF01000085-ORNF01000085.1-human-gut-metagenome-genome-assembly--contig:-NODE-85-length-85039-cov-6.821649_pt1 | contig 85039 bp, 65 predicted proteins | sample MGYA00242110_ERZ509012 | MGnify/ENA primary metagenome ERZ509012 (study PRJEB26280, sample SAMEA2338714) | human gut metagenome | biome: human gut; feature: human-associated habitat; material: faeces... | reverse complement strand
GAATGCGGAACAGTCCCGGAGAGTCTGCGGAAACAGATTTATGAGCAGAAGGATGCCAAAGTGCTGACACGCTGGCTGAGACTGTCAGCGAAGGTTTCATCTGTGGAAGAATTCATGGAACAGATGTAAAGATAGAGCGTTAGCCACGATTCATTGTTAAAAAGATTCGGAATATCAGAGTAATATCAGAAGTTTCTTGGTGCCGCATAGGCGGCGCCGTCAAGTTAAAGTCAACAATTATCACAAAAATTTAAGTCACACAGAAGAACCTGCCTGGAATGTTAGATTTTAAAAGATAAAAAGTAATAGATGAGAATTCTCTTTATAATAAAATAGATAGACAGAGCAAACAGTAAGATGGGCTAGTTGCAGATTGACAAATGGTATGGTAAATGGTACGATAGATTTACCTCAAAGGTAAATTAATACTAAAGGGGTGAGTGGTTGGATATAACATACAAGAATAATAAAATTATGAAAATTTGTATGGATGCTAAAATTGCCGATCGGACTTATGGAAATGAAATGTCACAGAAGATTCAAATGCGTATAGATGAAATTAGAGCGGTCGATACTGTGGAGGAAATGATTCAATATCGCATCGGTAGATGTCATCCATTATCAAATAATAGGAAAGGACAGTATGCAGTTGATTTAGTTCATCCATATAGATTGGTTTTTGAAAAGCATGGTAGTGAAGTTCAAATTGCACATATTATGGAAATCGTGGATTATCATTAGGCGAAAAGTGAATGGGAGGTAGCAAAATGGTGAGAAGTCGCAGTTTTATTGCAACGCCACCAGGAGCGACAATAAAAGAACAGCTTAACGACAGAGGAATGAGTCAGAAAGAGTTTGCAGCAAGGATGGATATGTCTGAGAAGCATATTAGTAAACTCATTAATGGTGAAGTTCAGTTAACTGCAGAAATGGCTGTTAGACTAGAAATAGTACTTGGTGTGCCGGCAAAGTTTTGGAACAATTTAGAGGCTGTTTATAGAGAAAAGTTAATTAAAGTTGAAGCAGAAAATGCAATGGAGGCAGATGAAGTTTTAGCAAAACAATTGCCATATAATGAGATGGCTAAATTTGGATGGGTTCCAGCAACCAGAAATTCAAAAGAAAAAGTAATTAATCTTAGAAAATATTTTGAAGTGGTTGAATTATCTTTACTGGAGAATACTCAAATTACCAAAATTGCGTGTAGAAGACTTGCAGTAACGGAAAAAAGCGATTTTGCGTTATTGGCGTGGGTTCAGGAAGCAAAAATTATGGCTCGAAGTATTGAGACTGAGCCAATAAATATCAGGGGACTTATCGATGTTATCCCAGAGATAAGAAACATGACACTTCAGAAACCAAAGGATTTTTGCCCTAAACTTAAAGGTTTATTGGCAGAGAATGGAATTGTACTTGTATTTTTACCACATTTGAAAGGTTCATTCTTACAAGGCGCTTCGTTTATGGATGGAAATAAAATTGTTGTAGGAATAACTGCAAGAGGTAAAGATGCAGATAAATTTTGGTTTAGCTTATTCCATGAGTTAGGGCACATCATCTTAGGACATATAGGAAAAACAGATGGTACTACTTCGCAGGATGAAGCTGATGCAGACGAATGGTCAAGGGATGAATTAATTCCGTTAGAGAGATTTGAATTATTTAAGAAGAATCAGAATTTTTCAGCAAATAGTATTCAAAAGTTTGCAGAAGAGAATAGAATTGCACCTGGAATTGTTGTAGGAAGGCTTCAAAATGAAGGATGTATAAAGCACAATATGTTGAATGAATTAAAAGAGCATTATACAATTGTTGTTTAACAATATACAAGGTGGCTTGCTATTGCAGAAAAACCACATTCGTGGTAATATTTATGCATAGGAAGATAGCATATTTGTGCGACATTACTAACGGAGCAGTCAATCATTCAGTTGCACGAGCAGGTAACAGAGCTCAAGAAATGGCGGGAACTGGAGGCACGTTTTATGACAGGCGAAGAACTAATGCAGCAGAGAGAAAGAAAAGGCAGACTGGCGGGCTTGGCAGAGGGTAAAGCAGAAGGTAAAGCTGATTCTATTTTCGAGCTGTTGGAGGAATGCGGAACAGTCCCGGAGAGTCTGCGGAAACAGATTTATGAGCAGAAGGATGCCAAAGTGCTGACACGCTGGCTGAGACTGTCAGCGAAGGTTTCATCTGTGGAAGAATTCATGGAACAGATGTAAAGATAGAGCGTTAGCCACGATTCATTGTTAAAAAGATTCGGAATATCAGAGTAATATCAGAAGTTTCTTGGTGCCGCATAGGCGGCGCCGTCAAGTTAAAGTCAACAATTATCACAAAAATTTAAGTCACACAGAAGAACCTGCCTGGAATGTTAGAATATGACAAAATCACTAAATGAATGTGGATGCAATGACAGAAAGTAGCTAATAAAGTTTGTTATATATGTCAATAAATGAAGAAAAAGGCGAAAATAAATTTATAGGAGGTGTAAACAATGACTGATTCAGAAAAACATGAGAAAAATATAGATGCCGTGGGTAATAGGCAGTTAAGAGAACAGGATATGATAATGCCGTTTGAAGGATTGCCAATAGAGAAATTAATCCCAGAACCGGCTTCAAAAGGCTCAAAGGGACAACAGAAGTTACCAGCTATGTGTAACGATGATAATACAGCACTTGATTCGGTGAAGTTTACCTATGAACGAAAAACAATAGATAACGATAAGAATGTGAGAACGGAGGAGTGTCAGCTCAATGTACCGTTACTTTCAATTGTTCCCATTCCGGCATTGGCAATAGATGAACTGTCGGTTGATTTTAACATGGATGTGAAGAAGACGGAGAGTTTCACTGCGAATAAGAGTTCACATGAAAACGGTTAGGTACTCCTCGATTTTGTTATTGCGATACAACCACGTTTGGAGTAAAATGCTTTCATAGGTAGGTGACATATCTGTGTGACATCATTGGGGGAACAGTATATGTCAATACAGAAAGATACATTTCAGAAGTTAGATTTGTGCAATGCATTTTTATTTGCAGCAGCGTTAGAGCAGCCGAAGATATGCCAGCTTGTACTGGAAATCATTCTGGGGCAGAAGGTGCCCGGGGTGAAGGTGCACGCGGAACATAGTGTACTTGTAAGTTCAGACTTTAGAAGCGTACGGTTTGATGTGTATGCAGGCGACGAACTGCAGGTTGGGTATAATGTAGAGGCACAGAATGAAAACGAGGGCAATCTGCCCAAGCGGAGCCGGTATCATCAGGCGGAGATGGATGTCTCGTCGTTAAAACCGGGAGCGGATTTTAATGATTTAAAGCCGAGCTATGTGATATTTATCTGCACGTTTGACCCGTTTAAGAAAGGGCTGTACCGTTATACGTTTGAGGAGCGCTGTCTGGAGTGCGACCTTGCGCTCGGGGACGGAACGCGTAAGATTTTCTTAAACACGAAGGGGAAGAACGATGAGGAAGTCCCGGCAGAGCTGGTACATTTCTTAAAGTACATGGAGCAGAGCACAGACGAATATGTATCGGGTGTAACGGAACAGTCAATCATTCAGTTACATGAGCAGGTAACAGAGCTCAAGAAATGGCGGGAACTGGAGGCGCGTTTTATGACAGGCGAAGAATTAATGCAGCAGAGAGAAAGAAAAGGCAGACTGGCGGGTTTGGCAGAGGGTAAAGCGGCTGGTCTGGCAGAGGGTAAAGCCGATTCTATTTTCGAGCTGTTGGAAGAATGCGGAACAGTCCCGGAGAGTCTGCGGAAACAGATTTATGAGCAGAAGGATGCCAAAGTGCTGACACGCTGGCTGAGACTGTCAGCGAAGGTTTCATCTGTGGAAGAATTCATGGAACAGATGTAAAGATAGAGCGTTAGCCACGATTCATTGTTAAAAAGATTCGGAATATCAGAGTAATATCAGAAGTTTCTTGGTGCCGCATAGGCGGCGCCGTCAAGTTAAAGTCAACAATTATCACAAAAATTTAAGTCACACAGAAGAACCTACTTAGATGTTAAAAATGAAAAAGGAATATGAGATGCGTTTATTTTTGATTGTCTATTGTACTTAAATGACAAATTTTTTCGTATTGAAGGATAAAACTATTTCATGTAAAGTAATTGATTTTTTCATAAATGTAAGTTAAAATGTGAAGGAGGATTACTTCGTGAAAAACGAAAAAATATACAGGAGGATAAGGAAGATGATTGTTATGGATGTACGATTAGATAATTTTTTTGCATTTAAAGATTTTCATATGAATATGTCGTACCCGAAGAAAATTGTAGATTCCTGTATCGAAAATGAGTTTTTGAAGGATTTTCCTAATTTTCGATATAAAAAAGTAAATGTTATTATGGGGGCGAATGCGACAGGTAAGACATCGCTTGGCAGGATGTTTATGCAGATTTTTAACTTTATGGATAAAAAAGAATATGAGAAGATTACGAAGAGTATTTGTGATAAAACAAGAGAGGCGTTTTTTTCAATTGATTTTGTTAGTGAAGGAGAAACTTTATATCGAGTGAAAACTTTGATTGCTCCATTGCACGGAGAAAGGTACCAGGGTTCAGATATAGAGGTGAGTGTACGGTCTGTGAAGATAAACAAAAGGGATAATTACGAAACTTGTATTAGCCGGTTGGAAGAATTAAAGGAGGAAAAAGGGGAGACTTATATAGAAGAATTGGAGAAAGTAAAAGGGTTATCCTGGATGTTTAAATATCCGAATGACGATGATGAAGCACATTATTATAAGGCACCCATGAATGAGGGGAGGTATCTTAGAGTATTAGAACATATATTAAAAGCATTAGATCCATCTATAAAAAGAGTGGAAAAAATTGGAGAAGTAGAAAATTCATATGTAATACGAATTGGTAACAACTCAGTTATTATCCAGGATGGGAAAATGATACAGGGGAATTTGTTGTCAAGTGGAACAAAAGCAGGAATTGACGTGGCAGATATGGTGACAGCAATATTGGAGGAAGAATGTACATTTTATTATTGTGATGAAAAGTTTTCATATATACATAGCGATATTGAAAAGGCGATTCTTTCCATTATGATAACATCGCTTCGTGATAATGATCAGATATTTTTTACAACACATAATACAGATATTTTAGATATGTCATTACCAAAACATTCATTTGTTTTTCTGCGTAAAGATGTGAATAATGAGGAGATGCCGGTCGAGTGTGTTAGTGCGTCAAGCCTTTTGAAACGGAATACAGATTCTTTGAAACATGCAGTAGAAAATGATTTGTTTTCAGTGGCACCGGCAACAGACCAGATTTATGAGATAACTGATTTGTAAAGTTCGGGGGAGATACATATGAGTCAGGAGAAGAATTATCAATACTTCGTTGAGGGAGAAGATGAAGAAAAAATTATAAAAGTGCTCAAAACGGATATGCAGTTGATAGTTCCTGGAAAGGTATTACGGTTTAATGTGGTTGAAAGGAAGATTACGAAGGCAAGGCTGATGAGCTTAAGACCGGATACCAATGTTATTCTGATATTTGATACGGATACAGGGAACGATGCTATCCTTAAAGAAAATATTCAGATATTAAAGAAACATTTAGCTGTAAAATCTGTTATATGTGTGCCGCAAGTTAAAAATTTAGAGGATGAGTTAGTGAGAGCCTGCAATATAAAACAGATAAAAGAATTGACTGGAAGTAAAAGTAATGGGGAATTTAAGAGAGATTTGATAAAAGAAAGTAATTTGAAACGTAAGTTAGAAAATAAGCAATTTGATTTTTCTAAGTTTTGGAGTACTAGTTTAAAAGAAGGGTATGATGGAATTGTAAATGAGTCTGAAAAAATTAAGTGTTCTATGATTGAAATGTAGGGTTTACCATGTGAAAGTCTTATATTAATAAAAATGCTATATAAGGGAAGTCCCCGCCGACCGGCACCTATGAAAAAGGTTTACATATCCGGACGGCTGTTATATAATCGAAGCTATGGTTGATTTTATAAACAATGCTTTTCGATAAAGGAGAGGACGAATGACAAAGGGACAGCGGCTGCTATTTGCCATATCAATGACAGTGGTATGGGGGCTTTTGATGCCGCCATATCTGTATGGAATCTTAGGAATTCCGGTGACGTTTGTGTTTACATTCCTTCTTGGAGGACAGCTCCCGGATTTATGGCATCTGATACGGGAGAAATTCCGGTGGTATGCAGTGCTTCCGGTGATTCTGCTGCTCTATATGCTGGATATGGAATTCTATGACGAGTGGCATTTATCCGGCAAAGTAATTGCAGTGGCAGGGCTTGTGGGAATGGATGTGAAAACATTTCTGGTTGTGGCAAGCATTGCTGCGTCTGTCGTTGCTTCGTTAGGGCTTTTATATATCAGTTGTGGAATATGTGGGGCAAAGCCAAGACGTGAACTGCCGCAGATATCAAGAGAAGAGGAGCAGAGAAAACTAAAGCCTGCGGATATTTTATTTGCCTTGGCGGTTGCGTTGTGCCTTGGAATGCGCCTTGCCTTTAATCCATGGTCAGGGGTGTGGCCGGAGAATGACTCCTCGGTGTACCTTTATATGGGAATGATGATGCAGAAGGGCGCCATTCCGTATGCCGATATTTTTGACCATAAAGGATTACTGTTATATCTGATAGACACGGTTGGTCTGTGGCTGGCGGGCGGAAGTTCGACTGGCGTATGGGTTCTTGAAGTGATAAATGCTTTTGCAACGGCACTTTTAATGTTCAAGGTGACAAAGCTTCTCACGGAAAAGAGAACTGTGCAGTATATTACAGTGGCAGCACTTGTGGCAGCTCTGACAGTATCGATGCTTTTGACGGACGGCAATCTTACGGAAGAGTGGGTGCTTCCATGGATTACACTTGCAGTTTATATTTTCCTGAAGTATTTTATGGATGGAAGCTATCGGTTTTATCATATTATTTTGCTTGGAATCGGATTTGCAGTGATTCTGTTTGTCAGGGCAAATATGATTGCGGCATGGGCGGCTTTTATGCCATTAGTACTTGTGGTGCTGATTCGGGACAAAAAGTGGAAAGACATCGGAATCTGTGTCGGCAATTTTTTGCTGGGTTGTGCAATTGTAGTAATTCCGGTGCTTGTGTATGAAGAAATGACAGGAAGCTTAAAAGAAATGGTGGAATGTTATTTTGCATTCAATCTTTCTTACAGCGAGAAGTCGGCAATGCCTGTCTGGAAGGTGATGTTTCTTCTGTTTCAGCGCCTTACCGTGTATTCCATGGCGCTTGTGGCAGCAGGAAGAATTTATTACAAAAATTCCATTTATCAGATGAACCTCTGGTTTTATGTGGTATCGTTGGCATTGGCATCCATGTCCGGACGCGCGCACGCGCATTATGCCATCATCCTGCTTCCGGCATTGATTGTACCGGTTGCACTGCTTTTGGACAGCTTTGAAGGAGTGCGGTTCAAAAAGCCGGTTCCGGTGCTGATGGCGCTTGCGTATGGATTTTTCGCGGCACAGTTTGTGGTTTCTTTTGCCGGAAATAACAAACCGCAGTTGTCGGATGTGGCGGTTTATCTGCAGGAGAATACAACTGAGGATGAGAACGTATTCATGATGGGAAACAACTGTGTATACTATCTTCAGAGCGGGCGTTACACGACAAACCGCTTTTTCTACCAGACACCGATTATCAATGTCAGCGATAAAATGTATGAGGAATACAAGCAGGACATGGAGAACAATAAGCCGGATGTGGTGGTTTTAGTTGGTGATAAAGAGAAGCTTCTTGAGAAAGAGAACAATTATGCTGAATCGATAAAAACCATGGAGCGCTGGTGTGAAGAGGGAATCTATACCGGCGAGGAGCAGGACGGATTTTATGTATACCGTCTGACAAATGAGTTGGGAGAAAAATAAGGAGCTAGACAGGAAGGAAAGTTTATGAGAACTGGAAGAATAACACGGGCAATGATATTCATACTATCCTGCACGGTATTATGGTTTATCCTGATGCCGGCAAACCTTTACGGAGTGTTAGGGTGCGTGGTGGTGCTGACTTTGACATCCGTGGCAGCATATAAGGGCAAAATTCTGATGGAACAGGAGAAAACAGGGTTTCATATCATCTGTGTGCTGCCGGTGGCAATTTTTTGCTGGGTTGCAGCACAGAAGTTTTATGAGCGCTGGCTCCCGTCAAATGTCGTTGCCAAGATTGCACAGGGAATGGGGATGGACAGCCGCACACTGTTAATGATATCAGATATGTTGGCGGTGGTGCTTTCCCTTCCGGTTCTGTTTGCGGCAGCCGGCTGGCTGTACCGTGCGGCAGAAAAACAGAAATTTAAAACTGTAGAAACAAAATTGAACAAGAGCGAAGAAAAAGTGGCAGAGAAACAGAAAATTTCCGGTATGGATCTGGTTTTTTTTCTGCTGCTTTCTCTTTGTATCGGAATGCTATTCGCATTAAATCCCTGGTCGAATGATTATCCGGGAGTGGATTCCTCTGTATTTTTGTATATTGGAAGCCAGATGCGAAACGGAGCGGTTCCTTACAGTGAATTATTTGATCATAAGGGGCTGTTGCTTTACTTTATCGAGTACCTCGGACTCTGTATCGGAAACGGCAGTTTTGTGGGCGTGTGGTTACTTGAGATTGTAAATCTGTTTGTGACGGCACTGTTTCTTTTTAAAATCACACAGCTTTTCAGTAGAAAAAAGATTGTCTGCTACGGTGCAGTTTCAATTGTTTTATGTACGCTGAACTGTTATATGGCATACGAGGGCGGTAACCTGACAGAAGAGTATGCACTGCCGTGGATAGCACTTGCACTTTATATTTTTGTGAAATATTTTATGGAAGGAAGTTATCGCTTCTACGAAATCGTATTGCTTGGCATAAGCTTTGTGGCAGTTTTAATGCTGCGTGTCAATATGGTGGCTGTGTGGGCTGCATTTCTCCCGGTCGTGCTCATAGAAATGCTTCTGGGAAAGAAATGGAAAGACATTGGAAAATGTATTGCGGGATTTGTGCTTGGAATTGCGGCAGGGGTGCTTCCATTTGTGCTGTACGGCATGATAACAGGATGTATGGAAGATATGCTCCGCTATTACATTGGATTTAACTTTGGCTACAGTGATAGCGAAAGCAGTGCACTTCGACTTTTGACTACGGCGTGGTTTTTGTTCCGTCAGACCGCAGTGTGGATGGGAGCACTGCTTGCATCGTTCTGGATTTCCAGAAAAAATCGTATCTGGAAACTCAATCTCTGGTATCTTGTGGTGACACTTGTGTTAGCGTCGATGTCAGGAAGAATTTACTATCATTACGGTGTTATTTTACTGCCTGCAATGCTTGTGCCGGTGATTCTCGTGCTTGAGAAGGCGGCGAAAAATATTGACAATGGCGCAGAGCGGTATCTGTTTGGAATTGTTTTGGGATTTTTGGCAATTCAGGCGGTGGTATCCATTGCATCGTATACGGGACGGGAAAAATCAGAAATTGCTGCCTATATTGAGGAAAATACGGCAGACACGGATGAGATTCTTGTACTGGGAAATTCCTGCCGGTATTATTTAGAGAGCGGAAGGAAGGCTTCCGACCGGTTCTTTTATCAGACACCGCCGATTAATGTCAGCGAGGAACTTTTTGATGAATTTATGGAAGGCTTTCGAGAGGAGCGTCCGGCACTCATCATAATCATTGGGGATAAGGAGAATATGAAAAACGCAGAGCCTGCTGTTGCAAAGATATGCGAGCAGCTTGAAGCATGGGAGAGCGACGGCACCTATGTGTATACACAGAAGGATGACTATGGGATTTTTACATTGATGTCAGAGTAAACGGGGATGTTTGGAACAGAAGAGATGTGAGGATACAGTTATGAAGAAATTGTATGTTGCTGTGGTGGCGTATCTGTATATTCCACTGATGTTGTTTATCTGTATGTGGTTAAAAATCTGGATTGCAATTCCGGTGGCTGCTGCTACGGTTGCAGCGCTGTTTTTTGGTGTCAGAAGAATGGTGCGGGAGAATGAACAGGAATGGCTGTTTTCATGGTGGCAGATGTGTCTGATTTATATTGGATTTGTACTTGTCTGCATTCTTTGCGGGCAGGGAGATTTGTTCTACCAGGATGACGACTGGCGCCTTCATCATGCAATCTTATACGACCTGGTGGAGTATTCCTGGCCGGTGGTATATAAAGATGATGTACTGCTGACATATTATCTTGGTCAGTTTATCACACCTGCATTTGTAGGGAAAGTGTTGGGGCATTCCAGAGTTGTTGCGTTATGGGCACAGGTATTCTGGAATGCGCTTGGGCTGATGCTTGCGTACCTCTTTTTATGCCAGCATTTAAAAACAAAGTCTGCGGTCCGCAAAATCATTGTCTTTTTTGTATTCCTGCTCTGGAGCGGGGCACCGAATCTTGGAACACTGCTTTACCAGGCGACAGGACATGATGTAACTCTGTGTTCCTTTAAATGGATTGACCTTAACCGGATAAAGGTTCATTTTGCACCAAGTTTCGATGCATTGCGTGGTTCGTTTCAGCATGTGATTGGTCCGTGGATTTGTTGCAGTATGTTTTTGCATCATAAGAAATCCTATGGACTTTACATTTTGATGGGGCTGCCGCTATTCTTTTCCTCAACTTTCGGTTTTGTGTATCTTGCAGCAACCATGATGGCATACTGTGCATTTCAGATGGTTTTTGGGAAAGAATGGAAAAACGGTATCAGGGAAATCTTTTCAAAGGAAAATCTGCTGCTTTTACCGTTGGCGGCTGTGATTCTGGTGTATCTCAGTGGAAATGTATTTGCCGAGAAGCCGTATGGAATGGGCTTTGACCTTTTAAATATGTTCACAAGACTGGACTTTTATCTCATATTTATTCTGGTGGAATTTGTGGGCTATTTTGTATTTTTATTCCGCGAGAACCGGAAAAACCCGCTGTATTATATTCTTTTGGTGGAACTTTTATTCATTCCGTTTGTAAGCCTTGGAATGTTTAACGACCTTTGCTCAAGGGGAAGCATCCCGGCACGGTTTTTACTGATGGTACTTTGCTTGGAGCAGTTGTTCCGGTATGGCATTAAGAACTGGCGCAATATTGCAATTGCACTGATTTTTTGTATCGGCGCCTACAATGAGATACAGGAGGTGCAGATGATTGTCCGTGAAACAGCCGAATACGGAGTGGGTTCGGAGGAAATCTTAGACAATAGTTTTAAAACCCTGAATGGAAAGGGCGGTAATAAGGAACTGCGCATGGACGAGGCATATAATTACTACACGTTAAATTACAGCGGCTCCTGGTTTTATCACATTGCGAGGAAAAACGGGGACTGACAGGCAGAGAGGGGAGAGTTTCCGGTTGACAGTAAATTGAAAATTTGAGATACTTGAGACTGGTAAGCTGTTTGCATATGAGAGTGTGAACAGACGAAAAGGAGAGTTACAATGAAGATGAAGAACTGGCGTTTGAATTTGGACAAAGCTGCCATATGCCTGGCGGTGCTTTATGTGGTGCTGCCAATTGTCATATTTGGATTTGGCTGGCTGAAACTGCCGTATGCAATTATTTTGGGTGTGATTCTTGCCGGACTTGCATACAAGCTGTTTGAGACATTGTGTGAGAATGAGACACAGTTATTTACCAAAGACTCCGTGAAATATTGGCTGATTGTAATCGGCGTGTGTATGCTGTGGGTTTATTTCTCAGGAATCGGTGGATTTTGTTTCCAGAATAAGGACTTCTGGGCGAGAAACCCGATATACCGTGACCTGTCAACCTATCAATGGCCTGTTATCTACGATTTGTCACAGGAACCGGAAGCAATCCAGAAGGTTGTCAGCTCTGACCATGTGTCTCTTTCCTATTATTTCGCATGGTGGCTTGTGCCGGCGCTTTTGTCAAAGATTTTTCACATGGGAGATGCCATGCGCAATATCGTGCTGTATGGCTGGGCGCTGCTTGGAGTTTTTCTGGTGCTCTACTGCATTAACAGATTGTTAAAGCGTTACTCTTATTTAGCCGTTTTTGTATTTATCTTTTTCAGCGGTCTTGATGTGGTGATGTTTACCCTCAGACAGCAGCGGATTAATTTTACCGATGAGATGGAGTGGTGGGCAGATTATTTCCAGTATTCCGCAAACAATACGCAGTTGTTTTTTGTATTTAACCAGTCAATCCCAATCTGGCTTATAACGGCACTTGTACTGCTTCTGATGAAAAACAATAAATATATTGCAGGAATTGCTTCCTTATCGATTGCCTATTCTCCGTGGGCAACCTTTGGAATGGTACCGATTGCTCTGGCGGGAACGTTTGGAAAGGATAAGAAGCTCAAAGATATGTTAAATCCTTTCAACATATTAGCGCCGTTAGCCATGTTAATTGTATATGGAAGCTTTTATATGGCGAGCAACGGAAGCGATGGTGGATTCGGACTTATTTTCTCGAAATATCCGAACCAGACGCATCAGATTCTGTGTACCTATATTGTGTTTGTCTTCATAGAGGTGGGCGCTTACTTCTGCGTGATGGGCAGCCAGATTAAAAAATACCCATATTACTGGGTTGTGTTAATTGAACTGATTATATTTCCACTGTTTTATTTCCGTGACAAGAACTTTGTCATGAGAGGCACAATTCCGGCATTGGTTATTCTGACAGTATTTGTAATAAAATATATGCTTGAGCCGGCAACGGAGAACGAACACAAAATCCGTAAGAGAATCATGGTGGTACTTCTTATCTTAGGAATGATGACGCCGCTGACAGATTTAAACCGTACCATGTTTAAGACAATCGACAACTCGAATATCATAGAAGACGATGTGTATAGTTTTGGAAATATGCAGACGGACAACGAGGAACACATAGAGAAATCAAAGACACAGTTCTTCGTATATGAATACGAGGATACATTCTTCTTTAAGTACTTGGCGAAATAGACAGTCTGAAGCCGGAAGGAACATACAAATGAAGATTAGCGTAGAGAAACAAAATACTTTAGGAAAAATAGCAGTTGGTGTGGGGTTATTTTTGATTGCATTTGTGATTGTGATGCAGAGCCCGGATTGCATTTTTTCAAAAAACGGAATACCAGAGACTGATTCAGGCGTTTTCCAGTATATTGGAAAGATGATGAAAGCCGGAAAGGTTCCGTATCGTGATATGTTTGACCATAAAGGAATTTTGCTTTATGCAATTAATTTTGTGGCTGCACTTATTCCGGGGAAAGCAGGGCTTTGGCTGATAGAAACACTCTTTATGTTTTTAGCAGTGTTTGGCTGCTATAAGATTGCAAGGCTGTTTTGCAACAGAGGATATGCACTGTTTGCGGTGCTGATTGTATTTGCAATGATGTATTCCTATTATGATGGAGGAAATTTCACGGAGGAGTTTGCACTGCCGTTTCAGATGCTTGCGGTGTATATTTTCCTGGATTACTTTTTAAATCAGAAGGTTACCAATATAAGAGTGCTTGTCTGCGGAGCGGCATTTGCCTGTGTGCTTTTGCTGCGTGCCAATCTGATTGCGGTCTGGCTGGTATTTTGCATTATGGTCCTGATACACTGTATTGCACAGAAAGAATATCAGACACTTGGAAAATTTCTTGTGTGGTTTCTGCTTGGAGCGGGAATCGTGCTGCTTCCGGTATTGATTTATCTGTTGTGCCAGCATGCACTTGGAGATTTTGTTTATGACTACATTCTGTTTAATAAGATGTATGCGACAAATGCAGATTACGCGACGATGTCAGATAAACTGCATATTATCGTAAATTTTTCCTGTAAGCTTCCGGTAATTTTGGCAGCGTTAGTGATTTTTTCCTTAATTGTGTGCAGGGAAAACAGCTGGTTTCAAATCGGCTATCTTGTTTATATGGCAGTGTCATTGGTGCTTGCCGGAATGTCCGGAAAGCAGTATAACCATTATGGTATGCTTGTGCTGCCGATGCTTGCATATCCATATGCAATCCTTTTCCGGAAGTTTCAGGGAGTCAATGTGAAAAAAAGCTGTCCGCACCTTGTGTTATGTGGATATCTTCTGATAGGTATTGTATTTGCACAGTGGCGCATTACGGCGGTAAATGTGAATCAAAACCTGACGGCAGAAAAATGGGATAAGGAACTTGACCAGGTTGTGGAATATATAAAGACCAATACAGAGGCAGAGGATGAGATTTCCGTTTACGGAAATCGCAGTGTGATTTATCTGCTGAGTGACAGGCGGAGTGCATCCAAGTATTTTTATCAGACGCCGATTGCCCAGATTGATAATAAAATAAAAGAACAATATTATGAAGATCTCAAGGAGAAAAAGCCGAAACTGATTGTGCTGGCAACCCAGACGGGAGTAGAGGATATAATGGATTTCTTATCGGTCAATGGATATAAGCAGGTGAAAGAATATGGAAGCTATCATATCTATGGATATTAAGCACAGGAAGAAGGTTTTCTGGAAGGGAGAAAGAAATGGACAAGTTATATATTGTAATTCCGGCATACAATGAAGAGGAAAATATCCGGCAGGTAATTGATGACTGGTATCCGATTGTAGAGGAACATAACGGAAATGGAGAATCACGTCTGGTGATTATTGACGATGGCAGTAAGGACAGTACTTATGCGATTATGCAGGAGTATGCAAAAGACCGCCCGTTGTTTGAGCCGGTTACAAAGGCAAACAGCGGTCATGGAGCAACAGTGCTGTATGGATATCGTTATGCACTTGAGAAGGGTGCGGATTATATTTTTCAGACGGATTCTGACGGACAGACGCTTCCTTCGGAATTTGCAGCCTTCTGGGAAGAGCGGGAACAGCATGATATGGTAATCGGATGGCGCAAGGGACGCGAGGATGGAGCATCCCGTGTTTTTGTGACTAAGACACTTAAGGCGGTAATCCGTGTCTGCTTTGGTGTGTGGGTTCAGGATGCCAATACGCCATTCCGCCTGATGAAAGCAGAAACATTGCAGAAGTATATCGGTCTTGTGCCGAAGGACTTTAATCTGTCAAATGTCATTATCTCCGTTATTTATGCGCGGAAAAATTGTGATGTAAAATATATTCCGGTCACCTTCCGTCCACGTCAGGGAGGTGTAAATTCCATTAATTTAAAGAAGATTTTTAAGATTGGTGTGAATGCGCTTCACGATTTCAGACAGATTAATAAGGCAATATGCTAGGAGGACAGTGTGAAAAATATGATAGAAAAAGGAATGGAATTGCTGAAAAAATACAAATCTTTTGTGATGTATGCAATTTTTGGGGTACTTACGACGTTAATTAATCTTGCCAGTTATTATGTATTGTATAATGTATTAAACTGGGGAAATATGCCGTCTACAGCGTTAGCATGGCTTTTAGCGGTTATTTTTGCGTTTGCGACGAACAAGAAGTGGGTGTTTGACAGCCAGTCCATGGAGTGGAAAGTACTGCTGTATGAGCTTGCCAGCTTTTTTGCATGCAGAATTGCCACTGGAGTATTTGATATGGCAGTGATGTATGTTGCGGTAGATGTCATGGCATGGAATGAAATGTTGTGGAAATTACTGTCAAATGTAATTGTAATTATCCTGAACTATGTTGCCAGCAAGCTGGTTATTTTCAAGAAAAAATAACCGGACTGCGGATTAAAAGGAGCGGACATGAGAAATTACTTTGTGAGCTGGTTTTATGTGGAACCGGAGGGAGACGATAATTTTTCACCTTCTGCGGGTGGAAGAAGCAGCAGTACAAGGGTACAGGCAATTTACTGGAGATGCGTTTATGATTTGTATAAGACGGCGCTGGCTACGAACGCAGAAGTTGTGACAGATTGGATTTTTGTTAGTAATCAGAAGGAACTGCCTGTGGTAGACGGCGTGGACTTGAACCGTTTTTTTGCAGACCATCAGGTGAAGCTGGTGAATGTGGAACTGACGAGAAAAACACCGAAGGACTGGTCCGGCGCATGGCGCAACCAGTTCTATATCTTTGACATACTGGAATATTTACAGCAGTTTGAGGGGAATTTCATCGTTCTGGATACGGATTGTGTCGTACCGTATTCCCTGAAAAACCTGTACCGGGATGTGGAACAAAACGGTGTGGTGGCACTTACGATTGATTATCCAAAAGATAAGAATGTCAATGGATGCTCCCTGCTTGGGATGCGGGAAATTTATCAGGAATGTTTTGGGGGAGAAGCACCGGAAGACCTTGTTTATTCAGGTGGAGAAATCTGTGCGGTGAATTCTGCCGTGATTCCGGAGATACTAAAGACATTTGATGAGATACGCAAAGTAAATTATGTACGTTATGAGAAAAAACTCATGAAGCTTACAGATGAAGCACATCACCTTTCTTTAATCTATTATCATATGAAAAGACAGAATAATATCGGGGCTTGTTACACAAAACGGATGTGGACGGATCTGATGTGTGATACCGTAGAAAAAGAAGATGTAAAGCTTGCAATCTGGCATTTGCCGGCGGAGAAGAAGTTTGGATTACAGAAACTGTTTTACAGGCTGCTTAAGAATTCACAGATAAGACCGGAACAGGTATTGCCGCTTTGCGAGAAAGCAATCTGGGTAACAAAGCCGCGTTTTATGCGAAAAGTGCGCTGGTATTACCGTTATGGAATGCTTAAGCTCAAAAGACTGGTTCATAAGCAGTAAGATATTTAGGAGACAGTGAATGCAGAAACAGATTTTATTTGAGAAACTGAATAAAAATGTGAAGGAGTGTACCGGGTGCGGTGCGTGCTATAACAGCTGCGGCCGTGGAGCGATTACGATGCAGCAGGATGCGGAAGGATTTTTATATCCGCTTGTTGACATGGAAAAGTGCGTCAACTGCGGGCTGTGCGAGCGTGCGTGTCCGGTCATTAAACCGTCTCATACAAATTCAGATACGACAGAGGTATATATTGCAGCCAATAAAGAGCACAGGGAGAAAAGTTCTTCCGGTGCAATTTTTCCTGCGCTTGCGGAAGTGATTACAGAGCAGGGGGGAAGTGTCTATGCGGCAAGATATGATGAACAGTTCTCCGTCGTTTTCTCAAAATTTACACAGATGCAGGAAATTGGCAGCTATCAGGGCTCTAAGTATGTGCAGGCAGATACCGGACTGATTTACAGGGATGTGCGCACGGATTTGGAGGCAGGAAAGACGGTATTATTTGTCGGAGCTGCGTGCCAGGTAGCGGGTCTGTACGGTTTTTTGCAGAAGGACTATGAGAACCTGTATACCATGGATTTCATCTGTCACGGCGTTCCGTCTCCGGCAGTTTTTAAAGACTATATCAAAGAGCTTGCAGACGGGAAAGAGGTTTTGGATGTCAACTTCCGAAATAAAAAGTATGGCTGGCGGTGCGATACGCTGGAGGTGACATATCGGAACGAAGAACCGTATGTAAAGTTTGAGAAGCAGGATTTATATTTCCGTGGCTTTTTAGATGCGGTGATTACGAGACCTTCCTGCGGCACCTGTCCTTACACAAAACTGCCGCGTCAGAGTGATATGACGATTGGAGACTGCTGGGGAATTGAGAAATTCAACAATAAGCTCAATGATACGGGTGGATTATCCTGGGTGTTACTCAATTCGCCAAAAGGAAAGCAGCTGTTTGAAAAAGTAAAACCACAGATGTCGATATGTGAAAAAGATGACATTGAGACAGTGAAAAAACATAATCACAGTGTCTATACACCGAAAAAGCCGAATCGAAACCGGGACTGGTTTTTTGAACTGCGCAAGCGTCAGCCGGTAGGAAAGGCATTGCAGATGGCGTTGGAGAACAAGCATGATGTGGGAATCGCAGGATTGTTTTCCAGTCCGAATTATGGCTGTGCAGTCAGCCATCTCTCACTTTATCATATCTTAAAATCGTTAGGATATGAGCCGCTTATGATTGAGCGGGCAGGGAGAAATTATTACGGAATTAATGACAACATCACGGAATATATTAAAAAACATTACAGCAAATATGACCTTGCACCGTATATCAGAACAAGGAGCGAGCTGCGTAAGCTCAATGCGTGCTGTGATACATTTATGGTAGCGTCCGATCAGATATGGAAAAGTCTGCTGTATGAAGAGCAGGGCAATTATTATGCGCTCGATTTTGTGCAGGATAACAAACGAAAGCTCGCATACGGAACTTCTTTCGGGCATGACTATTATCTAGGCTCAGAGAAGGTCAGGGAGGAAATGAAGTACTATCTGAAACGCTTCGATGCAATTGGAATCCGTGAGGACTCCGGTGTTGAAATCTGCCGCGATATTTTTGAAGTGCCGGCAAGGAAGGTCCTTGACCCGGTGCTTACAGTAAATAAACAGATATTTGAGGATTTGATAGAAGAATCTGCGCGGGATGACAGCGGGTATGTATTTTCTTATATGCTTGAGCCAAACCGGAACAAAGAGCAGGTGGTTAGAAAGCTGTCCGAAACGTATGGGTTAAAGGATATCAATGTGACCGGAATGGATGTGACCCCTTCCCGTATCAATGGATGGAATCTTGTGCTTGAGCGGAACGTGAAGGTTTCAGACTGGCTGTATCTTATTAAAAACAGCAGTTGTGTGGTGACAGACTCCTTCCATGGTATGTGTTTTTCGATTCTGTTTGAGAAACCGTTTATTGTGATTGAACATGAAAACCGTGGAAACGGAAGATTTTATTCGCTGCTTCGGACAATCGGTCTTGCGGACCGGATTGTAAAAAGTCCGACAGACAGCGCAGAGATTGAAAGGCTGTCAAAGCAGGAGATTGATTACGGCAGAGTCAATGAAATACTGGTAAGAGAACGCGAGGATTCTTTGCAGTGGTTAGCAGAGCAGCTTAAAAAGCCGCACAGTACGGACCTTTCCGCAAATGATATCATGATGCGCAGGGTATGCGAACTCGAAGAGCAGCTTGCAGAATGTCAGAATACCACATCCTTTAAACTGCGCAAAAAGATAGCAAACGGCAGGCACGCGGTAAAAGAAATCGGTGCAGGTGCAGTATGTAAGATTCTGTTGAAAAAAATAAGATTTAAGTTATTCAGGCGGTAAAAAGAAAAAGAGGTTGTGTTTTGAAAGTCAATCAGTTAAAAGCAGGAACATTGCTTTCCTATGTTTCTATCATTATCAGTAATGTAATATCCATTATTTATACACCCATCATGCTGCGCGTGATGGGGCAGAATGAGTATGGACTGTATGGTTATGTTTCCTCTATTGTAACGAACCTTAGCATTTTAAGCTTTGGATTCGGAGGCGCTTATATCCGGTATTATTCGAGGTACAAAAAAGAAGAGGATAAAAAAGGACTTGCCGGATTAAACGGACTGTTTATTATTGTTTTTAGTGTAATCGGGTTGGTTGCCTTGATTTTAGGCGGACTCATCTGTCTTTTCCCGGAGCAGATTTTAGGAAGTAAACTGACAGCTGCGGAGATGGGGGAAGCAAAGATTCTGTTAGTGATTATGGTGGTAAATATTGCGGTTAATTTTCCACTCAGCGTGTTTAACTCCTATGTCACAGCATCGGAAAAGTTTTTGTATCAGAGACTGCTTCGCATCGTGTTTAAAATTATGAATCCTCTGATTACGCTGCCGCTTTTGTATATGGGTGGCGGTGCAATCAGCGTTGCGGGCGTAATGCTTGGAATTTCTTTGTTCCTTGGAATTACGGACTTTTTCGTTGCAACGAAAAAGTTTGGAATGGAGATATCCTTTAAGTATGCAGATTTTTCATTGATGAAGGAAGTAATGCCGTTTACCTTCTTTATCTTCATCAATATGATTGTCGAGCAGATTAACTGGGCAATTGATAAATTTATTATCGGACGGTTTTACGGAACAGCGATGGTTGCAATCTATACCATCGGTGCAAATTTAAATGCCTATTACCGTGAATTTTCCACCTCGATTTCATCGGTATTTACACCGAGAATTAACAAACTGGTCGCGACAGAATCCGGAGACGAGGAGCTGACGGCACTGTTGACGAAGGTGGGAAGAATACAGTTTATTTTCTTAAGTCTGGTATTGACAGGATTTATCCTGTTTGGCGAATACTTTGTGATTGCCTGGGCAGGCGGAGAGGAATACAGAGAGGCATATTATGTTGCCATGATTCTGATGATTCCAATGACAGTACCGTTATGTCAGAATATTGCAATTGAAATTCAGCGTGCCAAAAACCGCCATCAGTTCCGTGCACTCGTTTATCTGGTCATTGCATTATTTAACCTTGCAATTACACTGTACCTGTGTCCGAAGTATGGAGTTATCGGAAGTGCGCTTGGAACATCAATTGCAGTTGTGGTAGGGCATATTTTTATCATGAACTGGTTTTATCATTGCAGACTCGGACTGAATATGAAGTATTACTGGAGCAACATTTTCCATATTGTTCCGGCAATCCTGATACCGGTTGCTTTTGGAATCGGCATGAATCTTGCAATAGAAACCACAAATGTACCAATTTTCCTTGTAAAAATTATAGTGTACACCGCAGTTTACGTAGGCTCTATGTGGTTTTTGGGCTTTAATGCGTATGAAAAGCAGCTTGTTTCAGGGATGTTTACAGGTTTTATCAGAAAAAAACAAAGATAAGGGAGCGTGAATCACATGAAAAAAATAATTGCAGTAATTCCGGCGAGATATCAGTCCTCAAGATTTCCGGGAAAGCCATTGGCACCCATCTGTGGAAAACCGATGATTCAGTGGGTGTATGAGAGCGTCAGCAAAGTGGAGGAACTTGACGCAGTTTACATCGCGACCGATGATGACAGAATTTATCAGGCGGTGCAGGCATTTGGAGGAAAGGCAGTTATGACAGGCGATTGCAGTTGCGGAACGGATCGTGTGTATCAGGCGTCAAAGGACATTGACTGTGATGTTATTTTAAACATTCAGGGAGATGAGCCTTTGATTAAGGAAGAGATGATAAAGGACCTTATCAGTGCATTTTCGGATGAGAGTGTGGTAATGGCAACCTTAAAAAAGGAGATTGAAAATCCGGCTGAGATAGACGATCCGAATGTGGTCAAGGTCATCACAGACTGCAACGGAGATGCGATTTATTTTTCCAGATATGCGATTCCTTACAACCGGGATGGAAAAGACGGCGTTTCTTATTACAGACACATTGGTGCCTATGGTTATACGAAGGAGTTTCTGGAAAAATATGTGAAACTGCCGGCATCATCCTTAGAAAACATTGAAAAACTCGAACAGCTCCGGGTGCTTGAAAACGGCTACCATATCCGTGTGAAGGATACCGTTTACCAGAGTATTGGTGTGGATTTACCGGAGCATATTGCACTCGTGGAAGAGGAAATCAGAAGAAATCAGTAACAGTTTCATTACAGGAAAGGAACGGTGGAAAAATGAGTGATAAATTTAAACTGCTTGCAGGTCCGTGTGTCATCGAATCCGAAGAGATGGTGCTTCAGATGGCAGAGAGCCTGAAAAAAATTGCGGAGAAAAAGGATGTGGATTTTTACTTTAAGGCATCTTTTGACAAGGCAAACCGTACTTCTATCAGTTCGTACAGAGGTCCCGGCTTAGAGGAAGGGCTCCGTATTTTAAAAAAGGCGAAAGAAACCTGCGGGGTTAAGATTGTGACAGATATTCACGAACCATACCAGGCAGAGCCAGTGGCAGAAGTGGCAGATATTCTTCAGATTCCGGCGTTTCTTTGCAGACAGACGGATTTACTGATGGCGGCAGCAAAGACCGGAAAGACGATTAACGTAAAGAAAGCCCAGTTCCTTGCACCGTGGGATATGAGAAATGTCGTGGCGAAATTAGAGGAATCCGGAAACCGGGATATCATGCTCTGCGAGAGAGGCACTTCCTTTGGATACAATACACTTGTAGTTGACATGACGGGTCTGGTAGAGATGAAGAAATTTGGCTATCCGGTTATTTTTGATGCGACCCACAGTGTACAAAAACCGGGTGGAAAGGGAGACAGCACCGGAGGAAACAGAGAGTACGTGAAATACCTTGCGCGTGCGGCAGCGGCAACCGGAATCGATGGAATGTTTGCAGAAGTGCACCCGGATCCGGACCATGCGCTCTCCGACGGACCCAATATGATAAAACTGGAAAATTTTGAAGAGATTTTAGACCAGATACTTTCAGTACATCATCTGGTGGAACAGTTCAGATAAGAGGGAGATAGACAGATGGAAAGGGACATAATCGCTGATATCCGCAAAGTTTTTGATACCGAGATTGCGGAACTGGAAAATGTAAAAAACTCACTGGATGAAGAGATGGTAAAGAAAATTGTGACACTTTTAAGCCAGTGCGACGGAAAAGTGGTCTTAAGTGGAATGGGAAAGCCGGGACATATTGGAAGAAAAATTTCTGCTACCATGTCAAGCCTTGGAATCAGCTCTTATTTCCTTCATCCTGCAGAGGCTCTGCATGGAGATTTGGGAACGCTTTCCCAGGATGATGTTATTATCATTATCAGTAACAGTGGTGAGACGGCGGAAGTATGCAATATGCTCCCGAATATCAAGATGATTGGAACCCCGATTATTGCGATGACATCATATCCGGAATCGACACTGGCACAGTATGCGGATTATCTGTTGGAACTGCCGGTGATGCAGGAAGCCTGTGCACTGCACCTTGCACCTACCTCAAGTACCACCGCAGAGCTGGTGATGGGCGATGCATTAGCAGTGGTGCTTTCGGAGATGAAGCAGTTTAAAAAAGAAAATTTTGCGCTGTATCATCCGGCAGGTTCACTTGGAAGAAAACTGATTACGAAGGTATCGGATTTGATGCATACAGGAGAAGAAAATCCGATTGTTCCGGAAGGAAGTACGTTAAAAACAGCTATTTATGTCATGAGCAAGACGGGTCTCGGTGCAGTCTCAATTGTGGATACAGAGGGAAAACTGGCAGGACTTATTACGGATGGCGATTTGAAGCGCTATATGGAAAAAGAAGTGGATGTATACAATGTCCTTGTAAATGAGGTTATGACTAAAAATCCAATCGTTGTTTCCGAGAAAATTCTTGCAATTGAAGCTTTGCGTATCATGGAAAAGAGAGAAAAACAGCTTTCGGTTCTTCCGGTTGTCGCAGAGGATGGAAAAGTAGTAGGACTAATCAGAAATCATGATATCATTCAGCTCGGGATATTTTAACAGCCGGTTTGGGAGTGTCATTTTTTCTGGGTAGAAAAGAAAGTTAAGGCAGGGCATACATGAATATTATTTTATTATCAGGCGGAAGCGGAAAGCGCTTGTGGCCGTTGTCAAATGATGTGCGTTCTAAACAGTTTTTAAAAATGTTTCATGGAAAAGATGATGAGATGGAATCGATGCTTATGAGAGTCTACAGACAGATTACGACTGTAGATCCGGAGGCACAGGTGACGATTGCAACCAGCAAAAAGCAGGTGAGTGCCATCAAAAATCAGCTTGGAGACAAAGTGAATATCTGCATGGAACCGGACAGAAGAGACACATTCCCTGCAATCTGCCTTGCAGCATCCTATCTCCATGATGTGGAGGGCGTTTCGGAAGAAGAGGCAGTTGTGGTGTGCCCGGTTGACCCGTATGTGGAGGATTCTTATTTTGAAGCGCTAAAGGAACTGGCAGAGCTGGCAAAGCAGGGCAATGCAAACCTTTCTTTGATGGGAATTGAACCGACTTATCCGAGTGAAAAGTACGGCTATATTATTCCGGAAAATGCAGAAAAAATCAGCCGTGTTTCCACATTTAAGGAGAAACCGGATGCGAAAACTGCGGAGGAATACATAAAAAAAGGTGCTTTGTGGAATGGTGGTGTGTTTGCATTTCGCCTGGGCTATCTGTTGCAGAGAGCACATGAACTGATTTCATTTCAGAATTATGAGGATTTGTTTGAAAATTATTCCAGCCATAAAAAAATCAGTTTTGACTATGCGGTGGTTGAGCATGAGCCGGATATTCAGGTATTGCGCTATCAGGGGGAATGGAAAGACCTTGGAAGCTGGAACACGTTTACGGAAGCCATGACAACAAATGTAGTCGGACGCGCGGAAATGGATAACACCTGTGAAAATACGCATGTGGTAAATGAATTAAATCTTCCAATGCTTTGCATGGGATGCAGGAATCTCGTCATTGCTGCGAGCCCCGATGGAATTTTAATTGCTGATAAGGAACAGAGCAGTTACATGAAGCCTTATGTCGAAAAGATTGTCCAGCAGGTCATGTATGCGGAAAAATCCTGGGGAAGCTTCAATGTATTGGATGTGCAGGATAACAGCATGACCATCAAAATCACGCTTCTTCCCGGACATATGCTTCACTATCACAGTCACGAGCACCGCGATGAGGTGTGGACGGTCACAAACGGCCATGGCCGCGTGGTGGTAGACGGGGTAGAACGGAATGTGACAGCAGGAGATGTCATTTCGCTGCCGGTGGGCTGCAAACATACGGTGATGGCAGATGGCAGACTGGAAATCATCGAAGTTCAGCTTGGAAATGAAATCTCTGTAGAAGATAAGCAAAAATTTGAATTGGAAAAATAAAACGCTTTTGGAGGAGAGAGGAAAACGGGATTGGAAAGCCAGGACTTCCGGTTAGGGAGGGTCTGGCTTTTTTAACTTTATGAAATGCCCTTCGTAAGAAGAATTCCCAAAACAGGAAATTTCTATTTTACAGAAAGTATAGAATTGCCAAAAAAAACATGATACAATGAGCGAAAGCGAGTCAATGCATGAAATACGGAACGAAAAGGAAGGCAAAATGAAAAAATTTACAAAACAAATGGTCGCATTACTTTGTGCAGGGGTTCTGGTTGTGGAAACTTTTGGTGGAACAGCCTATGCGGATGAACTTTGGCAGACAGAAACCGAAAGCACGGAAGTGACGGAAACAGTCGAGGAAACAGAGGATACAGAAGAAACTGAGGCAGCGGAAACAACCGAGGAAACGGAAACAACCGAAGTAACGGAGACAACAGAGGAAATCGAAGCGACGGAGGACACCGAGGTAACCGAAGAAATGGAAGTGACCGAGGAAACGGAAGTAACCGAAGAAACGGAAGCAACAGAAGAGACAGAAGTGACAGAAACAACCGAAGCAACGGAGACAACAGAGGAAACCGAAGCGACGGAGGACATCGAGGAATTATTAAATGAAGATTTAAACGACCCGGATTATCTGAAGATTCTGGAGAGAGAAGAAACGGGAGAGGTTATTTCCGATATCAAGTATGCAACCGGAATCGTACATAATTCCAGATTTAAGAATTACCTGAAGCTGGATGGAATTGACGTCTCAAAGTGGCAGGGGAGCATCGACTGGTCTGCGGTCAAAGACGATGGAATGAAATTTGCGATTGTCAGACTTGGATATCGTGGCTCTGCAAATGGAACGTTGGTGACCGATGAATATTTTGAGGATAATATCCAAGGCGCGAAAAAAGCAGGACTTGGAGTGGGAATTTATTTCTTTACCCAGGCAATCAGCACGAGTGAGGCAGAGGCAGAAGCGGAATATGTTCTGGAAAAATTAAAAAGCTATTCGGGATATGTTTCCTGGCCGATATATATTGATATGGAGACGTTAAGTAATTCACGTCTTGACAATGCGGGGCTTAGTTCGTCAGAGAAAACGAAAATATGCGCGGCATTCTGTAAGAAGATTGAGGATGCAGGTTATACGGCGGGTGTGTATTCAAACGGCTGGTATTTAAGCAATCAGATGGATGCGGAAAGCCTGGCGGAGAATTATGATATCTGGCTTGCAAACTATACGACGCAGACTTCTTATACCGGAACCTATAATATGTGGCAGTATTCAAGTACCGGAAGCGTCAGCGGAATCAGTGGAAATGTTGACATGGATGTGGCGTATGTGCCGACGAAACCGGAAAAACCAAGCGGACTTTCGCAGACGGGAAGTACGACAGACAGCATTACATTGTCGTGGAAAAGTGTTACAAATGCAGAAGGATATCAGGCATACTGCTATGATTCCGACGGCAATCAGGTAAAGACGAAAAAGCTGACAACAAACACATGGACAGTTGAAAATCTTGATATCGGAAGCACCTATACCTGCAAAGTGCGGGCGTACTGGACAGAAGAGGATGGAACCGTCACCTATGGAAGCAAATCAGATGCTTACGAAGTGTATACAACACCGGGACAGGTACAAAGGCTGACGGCAACGTCCCAGAAGAAGACATCCATTACGTTAAGCTGGAAGAAACTTGCGGGAGTTAAGGGTTATCAGTTATATCAATATGATGAGACAGCCGGAAAATATGTCCGTGTAAAAGAGGGACTGACCCAGGCCAGTTATACCGTCAGTGGTCTGACAGCAGGAAAAAGTTATAAATTCAAAGTACGCGGATATAACAGACTGAATTCAAGTACCAATAATTATGGAAAATATTCATCTGTGCTGACTGTTTACACGGTGCCGGAGCAGGTAAAAAATGTGACATTTCAGGATGCCGGAACAGATTATATTTCAATTTCCTGGAAAAAGCAGAGCGGTGTATCCGGATATTGGGTGTATCAGTATGACAAAAAAGGAAATTTCCTAAAGAAATTTAAGGCTTCCAAAAATAAATATACCTGTAAAAATGTTTCAACCGGAACAACCTATCAGTTTAAGGTGCGGGCATACATTACACAGGCGGATGACAGTAATCTGACAGGGGCTTATTCAGATGTCATAAAGCTGAAAACAAGTCCTGCAAAGACCAAAAAACTAAGCCAGAGTGCTGTTTCGACTACAAGCACAACAATTACCTGGGCAAAAGCTGCCGGAGCAGAAAAGTATTGTGTTTTCCTCTATGACGAGACAACCGGAAAATACAAAAAGACAGCGGAAACAACAGAATTAAGTTATAAATTTACAAAACTTACGTCTGGAAAGAAATATAAGGCAAAAGTCCGTGCATACAATAAAAACGGATCTGTAAAACAGTGGGGCGAGTATTCTTCTGTGCTGACGATTGCAGTAAAACCGAATCAGGTAACCAAATTGACACAGAAGTCTGTAACAGAAGACAGCATTACCGTTTCCTTTGGAAAGGTGAAAAATGCAGATTCCTATCGCATTTACCTGTATGATGCGGATGGAAAACAGCTTAAGAAAGTGGACACGAAAAAGACAACCTATACGTTTAAGAAATTAGATGGAGGAAATTATCTTTTTGCGGTTAAGGCATGTGCAAAATCCGACAGTTATACAGCATGGAGTTCATTAAGCAAAAAGACTGCGATTGCCACAAAGCCGGGAACGGTAACGGATTTAAAACAGACCAAAGCATCTACAGACACGGTAACGGTTGGATGGACGGCGGCATCCGGTGCAAAGGGATATGCAGTCTACCTTTATAATGAGTCGACAGAGAAATATGAAAAGCTTGGCACGACAACCGCAACATCCTATAAAATCAAAAAATTAAAAACAGGACAAAACTACAAGATTCGAGTGAGAGCATACCTGGAGAATAACGGTAAGACTGTCTGGGGAAGCAATACAACACTTGAAGTCGTGACAAGACCGGGAGAGGTGAAGGAGCTTAAGAAAAAGTCTGTTACGGAAAAAAGCATTACAGTTTCCTGGAAAAAGCTAAAAAATGTAGACGGATACCAGATACGCTGTTATGATGGAGATGGAAAGCTTGTAAAATCTGTAAAGACAACAGAGACAAAAGAGCGGTTTGAGGAACTCGAGAAGGGAACCTACACATTTAAGGTGCGGGCGTACAAGAGCACAGACAGCTATACTACATATGGAACAATGTCGGATGCAATTGAAGTTTCTATCGAATAGGATACGATAGGACAGGAGAAAGAAGGCGCTTTATGAAAAAGAAAATGTTAATCACACTGCTGGCAGTAAGCGTGTTTTTTAGTTCTGCGGTGAGTGACACGGCAGTACTGGCAACGGAGGTAACCGAAGTCACCGAAACTACCGAAGCCACGGAAATTACGGAAGCCACAGAAGCTACCGAGGTCACGGAAACTACGGAAGCCACAGAGGAGACCGAAAGCACGGAAGAAACGGAAGTGACGGAAGCTACAGAAGTCACAGAGGAGACCGAAAGCACGGAGACCACAGAAGAGACGGAAACCACAGAAGCTAACGAGGTCACAGAGGAGACCGAAAGCACGGAAGAAACGGAAGTGACAGAAGAAACGGAAGTGACAGAGGACACGGAAGTGACGGAAGCCACGGAGGAGACAGAAGTCACAGAGGAGACCGAGAGCATCGAAATCGTTATAGAGGATGAAATCAAATCGGAGGAAAAGCAGGAAACAGAGGCAGACCGTCCGACCGGATTCATGCAGATGCAGGAAATGACACTGGCAACGATTGGTGAAAGTCAGATATATGAACCGGAAGAGGGCATTGACGTAGAGTCCGCTGTCTATGGTTCAAGCAAATATAACTCTGACTGGGACAAATATTCCACCAATTATTTTTACAATCAGTTGAACAGTGCACAGAGAAAGGCATGGGATGCACTTGATGAGATGTGTCTTTCCTACCTGACCGGAACCGAGGACGCACTTGAAACGGAATATACCAATAAAGAATATAAGTATGCAACGGAATTTGTGGATATGGGAGACCTTACGGATAGTGAGGCTTCCAAGCTGGTACAGATATTCCGGTTTTCCAATCCGCAGTATTATTTTTTGAATACCATCATCTGGTCTTCCAACTCTTACTATGGAGATGTTTATAAGGCAATTGGTGTTTATTCTTCTTTTGCAGATGGAGACAAGCGTAAAAGTGCAACTGCAAAGGTGAAGAAACAGGCTGAAAGCTGGGTAAATCAGGCAGCAAAGTATTCCACAGAAGAACAAAAGGCAAAAGTATTACATGACCTTGTAGTAAATAATGTAGATTACAATTATGATTTGATTTCCGGCGGAACGATTTCGATGGCAGATGAAGACAGTGCATACAGTCAGAGTGCTTACAGTGTATTTTGTACGGACCTTACGGTGTGTGCGGGGTATTCACAGGCATACGAAATGGTATGTAATGCCGCAGGACTTGATTGTATTTCCGTTACAAGCACTGGCCATGAGTGGAACAAAATCCGTCTGAATGATTCCTGGTATAATGTGGATTGTACCTGGGCGGACGAGGGAGATGGATACGACATCTGCTATTTGTTCTATGAAAGAAATGATTCATTTTATGATAACTATGACAGTAATCATGCAGAGGAAAGCTTATGGGAGGGATATCTTCCGGTGTGCAAACAGGATTCCAACCCGTCTGGTTATTACACGGCTGGAAAACTTCCGAGTGTGAAAAGCACAACGGCGACACCTGCAATTTCGATTTCCGATGGAAAGGCAACCATTACCAGCAGTACATCCGGCGCAACGATTTATTACACGACAGACGGAAGCACACCGTCTCCGGCAGCAACCAAATCGCTTAAGTATAAGGGAAAATTTAAAGTTGCTACGGGAAAGACCGTCAAGGCAATTGCAGTTTCGGATGGAAAATGGGACAGTGATGTTAGAACAGTAAAGAACGCTAAGGTTACCTATACGATTGTATTTAAGGGAAATGGAAGCACCAGCGGAAAGATGGCGCAGCAGAAAATTACCTACGGCAGCGGCAAGAAAATCACGGCTAACGCGTTTAAGAAAAAAGGTTATACGTTTACCGGTTGGAATACGAAGGCAGATGGAAGCGGAAAGAGCTATAAGAACAAGGCAGACGGTTCCAAACTCACCAAGACATCCGGAAAAACCGTGAAGCTGTATGCACAGTGGAAGGCGAACAAATATACCATTAAGTACAATGGAAACGGAAGTACTAGTGGTAAGATGTCGGCAAAAAAGAACTGCCAATATGGTAAAAAATATAAACTCGCTGCAAATTCCTACAAGAAAAAGGGCTATACATTTGCAGGATGGAACACGAAGAAGGATGGAAGCGGCAAGAGTTATAAAAACAAGGCACAGGTAAAGAATCTTACAACGAAATCGGGTGGAACCGTAACGTTGTACGCGCAGTGGAAGAAAAAATAAAGAAGAATAAAGAAAAGGAGACAGAATGAAAAAAAGAATACTGGCAATCTTGCTTAGCGTTTGTATGGGAGCGGGGTTATGGACACCGGGGGAGTTTGTATTTGCGGAGGAAACGGAAGCCGTGGAAACGAATGAGGTGGAAAATGAGTCAGTAGAGGATGCAACAGAGGAACTTACGACAGAAGAGACAGAAGAGACAGAAGAGACAGAAGAGACAGAAGAAACAGAGATAACCGAGGACTATGTTTTCCCGACAGGATTAGAGGAATCCGTCTGTCTGGATATTTCCGATGTAAGCGAAGAGGAAATCTATTCCGAAACGTCTTTGGTGGACGGAATGGAAATCACAGAGGATAATTGCAACTCTGCAATTTATGATTCCTATTGGGATAAATTCTCTACAAATTATATTTATAATCAGTTGAGTGAGACGGAGCGCGCCGGATGGGATGCGCTTGATGCGATGTGTCTGACATATATGACGGACAGCACAGCAGATGCATGGGAGACGGGAAACAGTGACCATCCTTATCGTACCTATTTTGCAGTACTTCCGAATATGGACAAATCCAGTGCATACACATTGGCGCGTCTTTTCAGACTCTGCAATCCGCAGTATTATTTCATCAAGACGGCAATCTGGTCCGGGCAGAGCGGAAGCAGTGCATTAATCGGTTTCGATATTTATACGGCATTTGCAGACGGAGAAGCGCGTGTGGCTGCCACCAATGAAGTGAAGGAAGTGGCAGAATCCTGGGTAAATACAGCATCCGAGCAGACAACCGAAGCGGCAAAAGTCAGAGTCATTCATGACCTTGTGGTGGATAACGTTGACTATAACGATGATTTCGTAAACGGACTGGTTGCAGAAGAAGATGTTTACTCGCAGTCGGCATACAGTGTATTTTGTACGGACCTGACGGTGTGTGCAGGGTATGCGCAGGCATTTTCCATGATTTGTAATGCGGCGGGAATTGACTGTATTTCTGTGACAAGCAGTGGACATCAGTGGAATAAAGTAAGAATTAATGATTCCTGGTATAATGTAGATTGTACCTGGGCAGATGCGGGAAACGGAAAAGAGACTTATTACCAGTACTTTGAGCGGAGTGATGCGGTTTATTTAAACGATAATGCAGCAAATGCGTCAAGCCATACAACAGAGAGTATGTGGTCAGCATATCTTCCGACCTGCACACTTGATTCCGGCTCCTATTATCACACCGCTGGGACGCTTCCGGAGATTACGGAGACAACGGCAGAACCGGTAATTACATATGTAAACAATGGAGACGATTATACTATTACCATTACGGACGATACATCGGATGCGATTATTTATTACACATCGGATGGAACGGTTCCATCACCGTCTGCGACAAAAACTTATCTGTATACAGATTCCTTTACAGCAGAATCAATAGATACGATACAGGCAGTAGCGGTGAGCAATGCACGCTGGGACAGCGCAGTTGTTTCCGTGAGCGGAGAGGCTGCGGATACAACTTGCCTGCATACCTCTACAGAAGTAAAAAAAGCTGTGGCTGCGACCTGCATCAAGGATGGATATACCGGAGATACCTATTGCGTGGATTGCGGAGAACTTCTGCTGGAGGGAACGACAATCGCTGCAACCGGCCATACGGTAGTGACAGATGCGGCTGTGGCTGCGACCTGTACCACAACCGGACTGACAGAGGGAAGCCACTGCTCTGTATGTGGCACGGTAATTAGTGAGCAGACGGTAATCGCTGCAAAGGGTCATACATGGAACAGCGGTATGGTTACGACGGATGCAACCGTTACAAGCAACGGGGTAAAAACATATACCTGTTCGGTTTGCGGTGCCACAAAGACGGAATCCATTGCAAAGCTGACCGTACAGTACACGGTAAAATTTAACGGAAACGGAAATACGAGCGGAAGCATGAGCTCCCAGACCATTACATATGGAAGCGGAACAAAACTGACTGCCAATTCCTATAAACGGACCGGCTATACATTTAAAGGCTGGAACACGAAAGCAGACGGAAGCGGAACATCCTACAGCAATAAGGCGGATGGCTCGAAACTTCGTACGTCGGTGGGAACCGTGACATTATATGCACAGTGGAAAAAGGCTCCGTATACGATTACCTATAACTTAAACGGCGGGAAGAATAACAGCAGCAATCCGGCTTCCTACACGATTACAACCGCAACAATCAGTTTGAAAAATCCATCGAAAACAGGATATGATTTTGCCGGCTGGTATTCGGATAAGAAGTGCACAAAGAAAGTCACCCAGATTAAAAAGGGCAGCACCGGAAACAAGACTTTTTATGCAAAATGGACGGCACATAAATATACCATAAAATTTAATGGAAACGGAAGCGCAAGCGGCAGTATGAAGAAGCTCACAAACTGTCAGTATGGAAAGAGCTATACACTGACCGCAAATGCTTACAAAAAGAAGGGTTATAGCTTTGCCGGCTGGAATACCAAAAAAGACGGCTCCGGAAAAAAATACAAAAATAAGGCGGAAGTAAAAAATCTCACGTCGAAATCCGGCGGCACCGTAACGCTTTATGCGCAGTGGAAAAAGACAAAGTATACCATCACCTATAATTTAAACAGCGGGAAAAATAACAGCAGCAACCCGTCTTCCTATACAGTGACAACAAAAACCATCAAACTTAAGAAACCGACAAGAAAAGGTTATCAGTTTGTCGGCTGGTATTCGGATAAGAAATGCACCAAGAAGGTAACGCAGATTAAAAAAGGCAGCACCGGGAATAAAACGTTGTATGCAAAATGGAAGAAAAAATAAAGACAATGAAAACTCACATCGCATTTTGCTTTGTGAGTTTTTATTTTATGGGAAATTCCTGCGTCTGGAATCATGAAAAATGGTTTACATGTTTAAAATCCTGGTATATTATAGATAACATGGGTTCATTACGAAAATAATTGAACAACAGGGAAAGGAAAAGATATGAGCAAAAAAGCATTGATTACAGGCGTAACAGGACAGGACGGAAGCTATCTGGCTGAATTTTTGCTGGAAAAAGGCTACGAGGTTCACGGAATGGTGCGCCGTGCTTCTACCGAAAAAAGAGAGCGGATTGATCATCTGAACGGAAATCCGGCTTTCCATCTTCACTATGGTGATTTGTCAGATTCTTTAAGTCTTGTAAAAATCATTGGAAGCGTGCGTCCGGATGAAATCTATAATCTGGCTGCGCAGTCCCATGTGCAGGTCAGCTTTGACGTGCCGGAATATACGGCGGACGTAGTTGCAACAGGTGTGCTTCGTGTACTTGAGGCAGTGCGTGTCTGCGGACTGGAAAAGACCTGCCGGATTTACCAGGCATCCACCTCAGAATTATATGGAAAGGTGGAGGAGGTTCCACAGCGCGAGACCACACCGTTCCATCCGTACAGCCCGTATGCAGTGGCAAAACAGTATGGCTTCTGGATTGTAAAAGAATATCGTGAGGCATATGGAATGTTCTGTTGCAGCGGAATCTTATTCAACCATGAGTCAGAGCGCAGAGGAGAGACCTTTGTCACCAGAAAAATCTCTCTTGCGGCAGCAAGAATCGCACAGGGCAAACAGGAAAAGCTGTTCCTTGGAAATCTTTCATCCCTCCGAGACTGGGGCTACGCAAAAGATTATGTGGAATGTATGTGGCTGATTTTACAGAATGAAAAGCCGGAAGATTTTGTCATTGCCACAGGAGAGCAGCACTCTGTCCGTGAATTCTGCGAATATGCGTTCAGAGAAGCCGGAATCGAGCTGGAATTTAGAGGCGAAGGCATGGAAGAAGTGGGAATTGACAAAGCGACCGGAAAAGTGGTCATCGAGGTGTCACCGGAATTCTACAGACCTACTGATGTAGTGAATCTTTGGGGAGACCCGACCAAGGCAAAAACAGAACTTGGATGGAATCCGACCAAGACCACGTTTGAAGAACTGGTGAAAATCATGGTGAAACATGATATGGAGTTAGTTGCAAAGGAGAATTAAGACATTATGATGGAAAAAGATGCGAAGATTTATGTGGCAGGCCATCGTGGAATGGTGGGCTCTGCCATTGTAAGACAGCTTGAAAAGGAAGGCTATCACAATATTGTGACCAGAACGCACAAAGAACTGAATCTGTGCAGACAGGAGGACGTGGAAGCGTTTTTTGCAGAGGAAAAACCGGATTATGTATTTCTCGCAGCAGCAAAGGTAGGCGGAATTGTTGCAAACAGTGAAGCGCTGGCTGATTTTATGTATGAGAACATGATTCTGGAAATGAATGTGATTCATTCCGCATGGCAGAATGGATGCAAAAAGCTGATGTTCTTAGGGTCTTCCTGCATCTATCCACGCATGGCACCGCAGCCGATGAAAGAAAGCTGCCTGCTGACGAGTGAACTTGAGAAGACAAACGAGGCATATGCACTTGCCAAAATCAGCGGATTAAAATACTGTGAATTTTTAAACCGCCAGTACGGAACAGATTATATTTCTGTAATGCCGACGAATCTGTACGGGCCGAATGATAACTATCATCCGACACACAGCCATGTGCTTCCGGCATTAATCCGTCGTTTCCATGAAGCAAAGATTTCCGGTGCATCGGAAGTAACCTGCTGGGGAACCGGAACACCGCTTCGGGAGTTCTTATATGTGGATGATCTGGCAGATGCCTGCGTTTATCTGATGAATACCTACAGCGGAAATGAAACCGTAAACTTAGGAACCGGAAAAGAACTTACCATCAAAGAACTTACTGAGCTGGTGGCAAAAGTGGTAGGGTACACCGGCGAGATTAAGTGGGATGCAACAAAACCGGACGGAACACCGCGCAAACTTTTGGATGTGAGCAAGCTTGAAAGCCTTGGCTGGAAGTACAAAACAGAGCTTGAGGATGGAATCAGACTTGCCTATGAGGATTTCTTAAACAATCCAATGCGTGCAGAACGTTAAAAAATATAGTATTTTCTAAAAATTATACTTTAAAAATTGACAACTTATAGATATAATAGACACAAGGTATATTGGATTTGATTCTTCAAATGTAAGAAACTACACATGACAATATATCATAAATTAAGAAAAATTTGTAAAATGTAGGGGAAAGTGTTAAACTGGTCCTGCGTGTGTAGTAATAAAAACGACACCGCTGTGCACACAGATACTTCCCAAACAAGGAGGTAAAATTATGGATCCAAGCAACATTTCAACGTGTGAGAGAATGGTAATGAAGGTAATCTGGGACTCTGAAGAGGACCTGGCATTACAGGGTGTCATGAACCGTGTAAATGCAATCTACCACAAAGAATGGAAACCACAGACTGTTTCCACATTCCTTGCAAGATTGGTAAGAAAAGGCTTTTTGGATGTATATCGCAAGGGCAGATATTCTTACTATGTTCCGGCAGTAAAGAAGGATGAATTCCGTAACTGTACGCTGGATGAGAACATTTTATACTTTGACCAGGGAGACGCAGGAGCTTTTGCTGTACATCTCTTTGAGCACGTGTCATTAGACGAGGATGCAAAACAGAGAGTAAGGAAACTGATTGATGAACTTAAGTAGCCAGCTATTTTTCATGGAATTAATTACAACTGCAACCGGAAGTCTGATTCTTCTGCTATGGTGGATACTTCAGAAACCGTGTCTGCAGGTCAATCCCAAAGTGGTATTTATCACCATTCATGTGGTATTGTTTATGTGTCTGATTCCTGTTGGCTATTTTGTGGTACGGCTGAACTTTGTGAACAGCTATATCACGGAAAACGGTTCTGTTAATCTGAATTTTAAAAGAACGCGGATTTTGAATTATGGTTTTTGTGCGATTCTTGCCGGTTGGATTCTGCTTGGAATTAACCGGCTGGTGCGCTATTGCGTGCAAATCGCCGGAGACATCAGGCTTCGACGCGGCAATGTGCCGGAGGATAAAGAAGAAGTCCTGGAAATATTTGAGGAATTGAAGGACAAGCTGGGGATTTCGGAAAAGGTCGTTTTGGAACAAAACGATATGATCCGGACTCCCTGTGCTATGGGGATATTGCATCCGTGCGTGGTTCTTCCCTATACGGAGGAATGCTGCGACAGGAAGGATTTGGAAATCATACTTTCCCACGAACTGACGTATATCAGGTTTCATGATATCTGGTACAAACTGCTTACGGCAGTGATAGTTGGAATCGAGTGCTTCAATCCTCTTATTTTTTTCCTGTTCAGATTCGTGGGACAGTTTTGCGAAAATCGTTGTGATGTGCGCGTAAATGAGACCATGCAGGACTCTTTTTCTTCGCAGGAATATTTTGGACTGATATTCAGACTTCAGCTCCGGCTACAGGAGCTGGAAGAGTCAGCAGAGAAAAATACAAGCTACCTGACCTCAATGCTGGTATCAAAGAGCAGTTTGGAAAGGAGAGTTGAATTTATGAAAATCTATCGTAAAGGAAAAGTTTCAAAGGCTATCACGGCAGCGCTTACCATGGTGTTTATCGCATCAAGTGCACTTACCGCAGTTGCAGCGGGAACAGAGATTTCAGAGCTGCATGATGAATTATATAAGGCAACCGAACCGTTGGTGCAGGCATTTGACGAAGACGGAAATGAAGTAGAGGTACATAGACTTACAGCAGAAGACACTGCAAATACCAATATTGAATATATGGGAGATTATAGCAATTCACTGATGAGAGGCTCACAGGCTTTTAACTGGAATGTGCGTGCCAATACCAGAAGCTGTACATCAAAATTTAATCTGGCTTCCGGAGTGGAAATTTCAGTTACAGCATCTGTAAGACCGACTGACAGTACCTTCTGGATGGGCGTTATGTACGATAAGGACGGAACCGGCTGGTATATTGTAGCAAAGAAAGATGCCTCCTATACGTTTAAGGTAGACAAAGATGGTGCTTACCGTGCATTTGTGGAGAACCGCAGTGATGTCAAGATTACGGCATCCGGTTCTTACAATTACGACTAAACTTTAAATGATTCAAATCAGATTTCTGAAATAAATTCAAAAAATACCGGAGCAGTCGGGCAGAGATGTCTGACTGTTCCGGTATTTTGCGTCAGGTGTTTGTGTCTGAAGAATAAAGAGAAAATGTTTGGCAGATACTAGAAATACGGGAAAAAGAAAAATTTAAGAAAAAAATCGGTTGTCGTTTTGGACGGGCTATTGTATCATATGAGGTATTAAAAGGAAAATTTTACATAGGTGTCAGGTGCCCCTTTGGAATAAGTTAGGGGAGAGCCTCAAGGAGACAGAATGTATAGAAAAGAGAAAAGAAGCTGGGCAAAGCATCTGGACTTTACGATTTTAGATATTATTTGTTTGCAGGCTGCATTAGTGATTTCTTACTGGATTCGTCTGGGTTTTTCATCACCGTATAGCAACTATCTGTATTTGCGACTGGCTGTGGTACAGGTTCTGATGCAGATTTGTATTATGTTCTTTATGGAACCATACAAGAACATCCTGCGCAGGAACAAATTGCAGGAGTTGAAGGAAGTTATCACAAACTGTACGGTGGTATTTTTGGGTGAAATCCTTTGGCTGTATGTGACAAAGCAGTCGGAAGGCTATTCCAGACAGGTCTTACTGGTGTTCTGGCCGTTGGCAATTGTACTTTCTTACGGTGCACATGTGGTGCACAAGCGGATTTTACGCCGCAAATTTGTGGGAGAGAGAGATAACCAGGCAGTCATGCTTGTTGCAACGACCAGTGACCTTGCAGAGCAGTGCATGATGGATTTTGAAGCAAACAGATACAGAGAATACAAGGTGAATGGTCTTATTATTACAGATGTGGACTGCAAAGGAGAAAAAATCCGCGGAGTGCCGGTTGTGGCGAGTGCACAGGACTATCTGGAGTATGTCAGAGTCAATGTTGTGGATGAAGTATTTATCAACATGGATTCTATTTCTGCAAGTGAGGCAATCAGCGAGCAGTTAGTCGAGATGGGAATTACCGTACATTACCGTCTGGTGCACGAGTCAAAACTGATGCCAAACAAGGCAGTAGAGAAGTTTGGACGTTATATGGTGCTTACCTGCAGTATGCACATTGCAACACCGCGGCAGATGTTTATCAAGCGCTGCATGGATATCGCAGGAAGCATTGTAGGGCTTTTGATTACCGGAATTGCGTTTTTGATTTTTGCACCGCAGATTAAAAAACAGTCCCCGGGGCCGGTATTTTTCTCACAGGTACGTGTTGGAAAGAACGGAAGACCGTTTAAGATTTATAAATTCCGCTCTATGTATATGAATGCCGAACAACAGAAGAAGGAACTGATGGCGCAAAATGAGATGGAAGGATTCATGTTCAAGATGGAGGATGACCCGCGGGTATTCCCGGTTGGGAAATTTATGCGCAAATATTCCATTGATGAACTTCCACAGTTCTGGAATATCTTAAAGGGTGATATGAGTCTGGTCGGAACGAGACCGCCGACACTCGATGAGTTTAAACAGTATGAGATGCATCACAGGGCAAGACTTGGAATCAAGCCGGGACTTACCGGAATGTGGCAGGTGAGCGGACGCAGCGATATCAAAGACTTCGAGGAAGTGGTCAGACTGGACACGGAATATATTTCCGAGTGGAACCTGAGCATGGATGTAAGAATCTTATTTAAGACGATTGATGTAGTGTTAAAAGGACGAGGAGCACAGTAGGAATGACAGATATAAGCATTGCAATTGTGGCATACAATGATGAGGAAGATGTATGCCGTGCGGTGGAATCCATAGAAGCATACACATCAAAGCAGATTACAAAAAAGATTTATATTATTGATAACAGCACCGCAGCAAATGAACTGTCTGCATTAGAACAGAAGTATGGGGATGTCTCCTACCTGAAAACAGGACAAAATCTCGGATTTGGCGGCGGACATAACCGTGTGCTGCCACTTCTCGATTCAAAATTCCATGCGATTGTAAATCCGGATATCCTGCTTTGCATGGATGCGTTTGAGAGATTGTTACACTTTATGGAAGACGGGAAAATCGGGATGAGTGTTCCAAGAATTGTAGACGAACAGGGCAGTCTTCTTGCCGTATACCGGAGAGAACTGACCGTCTGGGATATGTTTTTACGGATGTTTTTAAAGGGGGCTTTTCCCAAAAGACAGGCTTATCATACCATGCAGGACATGGATTATGACAAACCGTTTGAGGTGCCGTTTGCACAGGGAAGCTTTTTAGTTGTACGGACAGAACTCTTTAAACAACTCGGGGGATTTGATGAGAGATTCTTCTTGTATATGGAAGATGCAGATTTATGCAAGCGCATAAATCAGGTATCAAAGCTCTGGTACTGTCCGGATGCGACAGTGATTCACAAGTGGGAAAGAGGTTCCCACAAGAATAAAAAACTGTTTTTAATTCATGTGAAGTCGATGATAGCGTATTTTTGCAAATGGGGGTGGAAATAGCAGTATGACGAGAGTATCCGTAGCAATGGTTACTTACAACGGGGAGAACTATGTCAGAGAACAGATAGAGACGATTTTAAAGGCAATGGGAGAACAGGATGAGCTGATTATTTCAGATGATGGTTCTACAGACAGCACAGGAAAAATCCTTGCGGAATTTGAGGCGCAGGATGAAAGAATCCGTTTACTGAAAGGTCCCGGATGCGGAGTAAAGCGCAACGTTGACCATGTGCTCCGGGAATGCGGCGGAAAATACATTTTTCTGGCGGACCAGGATGATATCTGGAAACCGGAGAAGATTGAACGGGTATGGCAGACATTCGCGCAGGAGGGCTGTGACCTTGTCGTGCATGATGCGGTTGTGTGCGGGGAAGATACAGACACGGTGTTATTAGAGTCTTTTTATTCGGTGAAAGATTCGGGATGCGGTGCGGTAAAAAATATCTGGCGCAATACGTATATGGGATGCTGTATGGCGTTTCGAAGAGAGCTGCTTGAAAAAGTACTTCCGATTCCGGACAGCATAGAGATGCACGACCAGTGGATTGGTGTGCTTGCAGATGTTTCGGGTGCAAAGGTCTGTTTTATACCGGACAAACTGATTTACTACAGACGCCATGGAAATAATGAATCCAGCTTAAAACATTACGGCATCGGAAGAATGATATCCAACCGGGTTCATTTTCTGCGGGCATTGCATGAAAGAAGAAAAGAATTGCAGAGGTAGCATGATTTTGAATAAGTTTTTATACCATATTCATACAAACTGTGGTATGATAAAAAAGCAATGACTACTTGAGAAAGAGGTAAATTCAAGGTGAAAAAAAGAACAATATTGATGACATTTGCGATGGCGGGGGCGCTGATGCTCGGAGCGTGTGGAGGAAAGGATGCCGATGCATCCGGCAGTAACACACAGCAGACAGAGCAGACGGAGCAGACTGCTTCTGAGGAGGGGACCTCAGAAACCGGGGAGACAGAAGAAGCAGAGGTGCTTCCGGAAGGAATGTACCGCAGCGAACTGACCAATGAACTGATTGATGAAAGTCTTAAGAATCAGCGGCCGATTGCAGTTATGGTGGATAATGAGAAAAAGGCATTGCCACATTACGGACTGACACAGGCAGATGTAGTTTATGAGATGATGAACAGCCTGTTAAACGGACGAATTACAAGATTTATGGCGATTGTGAAGGACTGGGAGAGTTTGGAGCAGTTCGGAAGTATCCGAAGCGCCAGAACAACGAACTTTATGATTGCACCGGAGTGGAATGCGATTGTCTGTCATGATGGCGGACCATTTTATATTAATCCATATCTGGCAAACCCGTATGTGGATAATTTCAGCGGAACGTTCTCCCGTGTAGATAACGGCAAAGCGAGAGAGTACACTGAGTACATTGTTTCCGGTGATTTGGAGAAAAATTTCGAAAGCACCGGTTACAGCAAGGAATATAACGAATACTACGAGGGACCACATTATCAGTTTGCAAGCGAGAAAAATCCGGTTGATTTTTCTGATAATGAAGACGCAATTGATGCGGCACTGGTAGACCTTCCGTTCCAGCATAATGAGTCTGAATTGCGTTATGATGAGGAAGATCAGCTGTATTACTATTACGAGTACGGTGAGGCGCACTTAGATCCGGCAAATGACAATGCACAGCTTTGCTTTAAGAACCTACTGATTCAGAAATGCGATTATTCGCAGTATGATGAAAATGGTTATATGGTATTTAACGTTATGGTATCCGGTCAGGATGGCTACTATATCACAAATGGAAAGGCAATTCATGTGACCTGGAGTAAATCAAGGGATACAGAGCCGACCAGATATTATAATGATGATGGTGTGGAGATTACAATCAATACCGGAAAAACCTATGTCGGATTTGTACCGTCAGATAACTGGGATGATTTGGTAATTGAAGGAAAATAAGAACTTTACTGCCGCAGACATGACTCACGGAAATACTGTGACCGGTGTCTGAGGTACTTTTTCAGGAGGAAGAAATAATGCGGATTGCAATTGCAGGAACTGGTTATGTGGGACTTTCCAATGCCATTCTTTTAGCACAGCACCATGAGGTATATGCGGTAGACATCCTAGAAGAAAAGGTGGCGTTAGTCAATGCGCGCAAGTCGCCGCTGGTAGACCCTGAGATTGAGGAATATTTAAGTACAAGGGAATTGCATCTTACAGCAACGACGGATGCGCTGGAAGCATATCGGAAGGCGGAGCTTGTGATTATCTCTACACAGACAAACTACGATGAATCGCAGAATTATTTTGATACATCTTCGGTAGAGCAGGTAATTGAACTTGTACTGGCAAATAACGACACGGCACCGATGATTATCAAATCGACAGTACCGGTGGGATACACGGAAAGCGTGAACCGGAAATATCACACGGACCGTATTTTATTTTCGCCGGAATTCTTAAGAGAGGGCAGGGCACTTTATGATAATCTGTATCCATCGAGAATTATTGTCGGGGCACCGTCAGGAAATGAAGCACGCAGACAGACCGCAGAGCTTTTTGCAGGGCTTTTGAAAGAAGGCGCAATCAAAGAAGAGATTCCGACACTTATCACGAATCTCACGGAAGCAGAGGCGGTAAAGCTGTTTGCCAATACGTATCTGGCGTTACGTGTGTCCTTTTTCAATGAGCTGGATACATTTGCGGCATTAAAAGGGCTTGACGCAAAACAGATTATTGAGGGAATTGGATTGGATCCGCGAATTGGGAAAGACTATAACAATCCTTCCTTTGGATATGGCGGTTACTGTCTTCCGAAGGACACAAAACAGCTTCTCGCAAACTACAGTGATGTGCCGAATGATATTATGGGAGCAATTGTGGCGGCAAACTGTACACGCAAAGACTTTATCGCAGAGCAGATTATGGAGAAGGCGCCGAGAGTAGTGGGAATATACCGGCTTGCGATGAAAGCAAATTCAGATAACTACAGACAGAGCTCCATTCTTGGCGTAATGGAACGATTAGAGCAGCACGGTGTGACGATTCTGGTGTACGATCCGAGCTTAAAAGAAAGTGAATTCAGGGGACATCGTGTTGTGAAAGAGTTTGCTGCATTTGAAAAAGAAAGCGATGTGATTGTGGCAAACCGTATGGACGAGCTGCTGCGTCTGCATCCGGAAAAGGTATATACCAGAGATATCTATTTCAGGGACTAGAAAGGTGCGGATGTATTATGATGAAAGTTTTTATTTGCCCGCAATGTGGATGGATGCGTGTGGTTTCCAGACGGAAAGATGTGGAGTGTTTTAAATGCGGGGAGCCGTCTATGGCGATGGCAAAACTGGATTTTGAGGCATACACTTCCATGTCGGAAGAAGAGCGGGAAAATTATGCAGATGGATGGCTTTATATCCATCAGAAGCCCAAACGGTAGGAACTGCGCATGAATGTTTTGAGAATCGCAAAAAAGGGAATTTCCTATTTGAAACATTATGGATTGAAAGATTTTGTGGTACGGCTGGAAGAAAAGCGGGATGAGGCAGCAATGCCATATGAAAGCTGGTATGAAAGCCATAAGGTATCGGAAACCGTATTAAAGCAACAGCAGGTAGAAGTACAGTTCTGGGAGAACAGACCCAAAATCAGCATTGTGACGCCGCTTTATCATACGCCGGAAGGATTTTTGCGGGAAATGATTGCATCTGTACGGGCACAATCCTATGGAAACTGGGAACTATGTCTTACGGACGGAAGCGGGGATAAAAGCCTCGAGCGGATAGTGTGGGAGACTTCAGACGGGGATGTGCGCATCCGTTATCAGAACCTTGGAGAAAATCGCGGGATTGCCGGAAATACCAATGCGGCAATAGAAATGGCGACAGGCGACTGGATTTCATTTTTGGACCATGACGATTTGCTTTCTCCGGATGCACTGTTTGAAGCTGCAAAGAAAATTACAAAAGAAAAAGCCGATGAACCGTTAGACTTGATTTATACGGATGAAGATAAGATTGATGCAGAGGGAAAACGTCATTTTTCACCGCATTTTAAACCGGACTGGAACCCGGATCTGCTCTGCTCGAATAATTATATTACACATTTTCTGTTCGTGCGAAAAAGTCTTGCAGAAAAGGTGGGGACAGTTAAAACGACGTTTGACGGTGCACAGGATCACGATTATATTCTGCGCTGCACTGAAATGGCAGAACATATTGCTCATATTCCCAAAATTCTTTACCACTGGCGCTGTCATGCAGTGTCCACCGCAGAGAATCCGCTTAGCAAGCAGTATGCAGTGGATGCCGGAGTGCGTGCAGTTTCGGAACATTTTAAGCGCATCGGAGTGAATGCTTTGGTGCAGCCGACAAAAGATATGGGATTTTACAGAACCACTTATCCGTTGGAAGAACATCCGCTTGTGTCTGTAATTGTAACGGGAGATGAGACTGACGGCAGACGTCTTTTGAAAAAGACTGATTACCGGGAATTAGAGTTTCTTTCCGAACAGGAGAAAGAAAATGCAAAAGGAACGTACCTTCTTTTCGTTGATAACAGCCTTGAACCGGAAGAGACCGACTGGCTGGAAAAGATGCTTGGAATATGCATGCGGCCGGATGTCGGTGTTGTGGGAGCAAAGATTCTTACAGCAACCGGAAGGATTTTTCATGCCGGCATGGTGACAGGCACAGGAAAACAGAGCATAGCAGACAATGTGTTTCACGGAATGAAAGGAAGCCACAGCGGTTATATGCACAGAGCGTCTTTGCAGATGAATTACAGTGCGGTAAACGGCTGTTGTCTGTTAATCAAAAAGAGTGTCTATGACGACTGTTCCTATGGGATAAAAGACGGTCTGTCACCGGCAGCAGGGGCACTTGATTTGTGTCTGAAAGTACGGGAGCAGAAAAAGCTGGTGGTTTATGAACCGGGGGCAGTGCTTCGGATGAAAGACCGTAAAGCAGAAAAAAGATGGAATCCGGAAACTGCGTGGTCGAGAAAGGACAGAGACTACTTGAAACTGCGCTGGAAGAGTGTAATTGAGAAGCCGGATGCCTGCTATAATCCGAATTTTAGGACGGACAGAGCAGGTTATTCGCTGGCGGAGTAAGAGAATCTGAAAAAATAAAGAAATTTTTAAGAATATTCCACTTCCGTTTTAAGAAAAATGAGTTGTGCTTTCTAAAAAAATATTGTATGATAAATATTACGTTAAATTGTTTTTGGTAGGGACACTTACAAAAATATGCTTATTAGGAGATAAGAGGAATGAGTAACGCAGAACAAAGAAAAACATCAGGAAAACAGCATAGTGCTGCAAAACAGCATAGCGGTTCCAAAAAGAAAAAGAAAAACAATAAGGTTATACTTCTGATTATTGAGATTATTGTGCTGATTGTACTGGCAATTGGATTGTTTGTATGGTTGAAGCTCTCCAGAATCGGAAAGGATAGCTCGTTCTCACATAATAATATCGTGGTTAATGAGGATATTCCGGAACAGTCCGTTGAAATCATGCAGGGATATAAGAATGTTGCAATTTTCGGATTGGACAACCGTTCCTCAGGAAATTTATCCAGTGGAAACAGTGATGTTATCATGATTGTAAGTATTAACAATGATACACAGGAAGTACGTTTGGTATCTGTATATCGTGATACCTATCTCGATATCGGATATGGCAAATTCCGTAAATGTAATGCCGCATATGCAGCAGGTGGTCCGGAGCAGGCAATCAATATGTTAAATACCAATCTTGACTTGGATATCACGGATTATGTGACGGTAGACTTTAATGCCGTAGCAGAAGTGGTTGATTTGGTAGGTGGTATTGAGATGGATATCACGGATGATGAAGCTGCTTATATGTATGGTTATATTAATGAGGTAGCGGAAGTCAGTGGAAAGACAGATGAGGCAATTCAGCTTCCGGGTGCCGGTCATTATACCTTAAATGGTGTACAGGCAACTGCATACGCACGAGTGCGTTACACAGCAGGTGGTGACTTCAAGCGTACGGAGCGTCAGCGTGAGGTATTGGCAAAGGTTGTAGAGAAAGCACAGGGTTCTGACCTTGCAACCATCAACAAGATTATTGATACCGTATTCTCTGATATCAAAACAAGCTATACCAGTACCGATATGATTGCACTTGCAGCAAAGGTATTTAACTATAAGCTTGGTGACATGGAAGGTTTCCCGTTTGAGAAGAACACAATAACACTTGGTTCTAAGGGAGATGTTGTTGCACCATGTACTTTGGAATCCAATGTAGACGAGCTGCATAAGTTCCTGTTTGATGATGATGATTACGAGCCGTCTGCGACTGTCAAGGCATGCAGCCAGACCATTGAATCTGATACCGGATACCATGTAGGTGACGGATATTAAAAAGAAGTAATTTCATATGGAATGATAAAAGAAATCCCTTTTTCGCCTATAGCGGCAGAAGGGATTTCTTTACTTTATAGGAAATGTACGAAGCACACTTTTGCTCTATAAAAATCTGGAAAAACATAGAATTTTGATAATTTCATCACAATTCCTACACAATTCTAAGATAGACTTTAAAGCATAAAAGGAATGGAACAAAGATCCATGAGATGAAAGGGGAAATTCATATGGATAACTATAATGAATATAACAACACAAATCAGGGTGGTATGCCAAACAGCAGTATACCGAATGCAGGCGTACAGAGTGAGAATGTAAATACAAACGCAAACGCAAATGCAAATGCAAACGCAAATCCGTATCAGCAGCGGAATCCGTATTACCAGAGCAACACCGGATATCAGAACAATACCGGAGCATATCAAAATCAGGCAGGTAACACTTATCAGAGCAATGCTTACCAGAACAATGCAGGCAATGCTTACCAGAACAATGCGGGCAATACCTATCAGAGTACCACACAAAAAGAGCCGAAGAAGAGACATGAGAGAAGAAAAACATCCGGCGGATTTGGAACAAAGGTTGCAAAATGTGCAGCACTGGCATTGGTATTTGGACTTGTTGCCGGAACAGCATTTGAGGGTGTACGGTTTGCATCCGGTCAGCTTTTCCCACAGACAAGTGAGGGAAGTTCCTCAAGCGGAAGCGTTCTGGCAAAGAACAGCGATGACAGCTTAGAGACCACCTCTGTTTCGAGTACCTATGCAGCAGCCGGAGTTTCCGATGTGGTAGAGCAGGTAATGCCTTCAATTGTTTCTATTACAAATATAAGCGAGACAGAATACCGCAACTACTGGGGCGGCGGCACACAGACTTATGAGAGCACAAGTGCCGGTTCCGGAATCATTGTAAGCGAGGATAATGATTATCTTTATATTGCAACAAACAATCACGTAGTAGAGAACGCAACAAGCCTTACTGTTGCATTCAGTGATGGTTCAACTGTCAGTGCCGACATCAAGGGAACTGATCCATCAACCGACCTTGCGGTTATCCGCGTTGCAAAGAGCAGTGTTGAGTCCGACACGCTTGGAAACATCAAGGTAGCAACACTTGGAGATTCCGATGCATTGAGCGTTGGTGATGCCTGCATCGCAATCGGTAACGCACTTGGATATGGTCAGTCTGTAACAGGTGGATATATCAGTGCATTAAACCGTCAGGTATCTGTTTCTGATTCCAGTACAGGAACGAACTACACTGCAGAACTGATTCAGACAGATGCAGCAATCAACCCTGGTAACAGTGGTGGTGCCCTGTTAAATGCAAAAGGTGAGGTAATTGGTATCAACTCTGTAAAATACTCCGATACTTCTGTAGAGGGAATCGGTTATGCAATCCCGATTAACACTGCAGCACCGATTATCCAGGATTTGATTACCAAAGAAAAAGTAGATGCTTCAGAGAGTGCTTATCTTGGAATTGTAGGTGTCGATGTGACAAGTGATGTGGCAAAGACTTACAATATGCCAACCGGTGTCTATGTAGCACAGGTAGTCGAAGGTTCAGCAGCAGAACAGGCTGGAATCGTAAGTGGTGATATCATCACAGAATTTGACGGAAAGACCATTACTTCCATGGAAGGACTGTCCGGTACACTCGAGTACTATAAGGCAGGAACAACCGTTGATGTAACCGTTATGAGAAATGCAAACGGTGAATACACCGAGCAGACAATTTCCGTTACACTTGGAAAGAAAAACTAAAGAATGAGAATTTTTGAAACGCGCAATCCAAAAGCTTCCTGGTTATGGATTGCGCGTTTTTTGCCGTAAAATAGTAATAGCATATCAAAGGTCAGAATATATCTTACGGTTTTGGACGAACAGGTAAAACTGCCAGATGAAAATCCGCCTATAGGCATTATCATATGTAAGAGTAAGGGTAAAACAGACAAATGCACCGATAGGTGTGGCTATATATCAGCTTCGAAACACTTTACCGGATGAGATAGTACAAAGATTAAAAATTTTTGAAACATAAAAAATCCACTTCACGAATACTCGCAAAGTGGATTTTTCTTATGTATGTACGAACAATTAGAAATCGGTAAGGTTTGCTGCACGTCTCTCTAAGAATGCGGTCATACCTTCTTTTTTGTCGTTGGTGGAGCAGGTAACACCGAAAAGATTTGCTTCCATCTCAACGGCGTTCTTGATGTCCATATCATAGCCGTTGTTGATTGCTGCCTTGGCAACAGATACAGCGTAGCTTCCTTTGGAGATAATCTTAGCTGCCATTGCTTTTGCAGTCGCCATTAACTCTTCCGGAGCAACAACTTTATTGACAAGACCAATACGGTATGCTTCTGCGGCATCAATAGAATCGCAGGTGAAAATCATTTCTTTTGCACGTCCCATACCAACTAAGCGGGCAAGTCTCTGAGTTCCGCCGAATCCAGGAATGATACCAAGACCGGTTTCAGGCTGTCCGAAGGAAGCGTTCTCAGAAGCAATGCGGATATCACATGCCATGGAAATCTCGCAGCCACCGCCAAGTGCAAAGCCGTTTACTGCGGCGATGGTAACCTGACGCATATTCTGTAATTTGAAGAATGGAACAGAAGCTCTCATACCGAAAGCTCTTGCTTCTGCTGCGGTGAAGTTTACCATCTCAGAGATATCTGCGCCTGCAACAAAGGATTTGAACTCGTTGCCTTTCTTGTCCGGACCGCCGGTTAAGATGACTACTTTTACATCATCCATAGCCTCGATTTCGGTTAAAGCAACGTTTAACTCGTTTAAGGTCTCGCTGTTTAAAGCGTTTAATGCTGCCGGTCTGGAGATTGTAAGAACGGCAATCTGGTCAGCGATGTCAAGTTTTAAGTTGTTGAATTCACTCATGATTCGTAACCCTCCTGAAACATAGTTTGATAAAAAATTAACAATATCATTAGTATTAGAGTACTGCTTTTGGTGGAATTTGTCAATACAAAATTGCGGATTTTAGAGGGAAAAACCATCGCGGAAGGCAGTGCGATATGGTATAATGTCGACAGACATTATACGCGCCGGAGTGCGCATAGGTTACCAGATACCGTGTGCGAAGCACATGGTATAATGTCGACAGACATTATACGCGCCGGAGTGCGCATAAGTTACCAGATACCGTGTGCGAAGCACATGGTATTTACTACGATAGAAATGGAGCATCCATGTTAAGAGAATTTGAGTTAAAACAGTGTGTGGAGCCGTTATTAAACTGGTTTTTGGAGAATGCGAGGGAACTTCCGTGGAGAAGCGAACCGGCGCCTTACCGGGTATGGGTGTCAGAAATCATGTTACAGCAGACGCGTGTGGAGGCGGTAAAACCGTATTTTGCGCGCTTTATGGCAGAACTGCCGACAGTGGAAGCATTAGCAAAGTGCCCGGAGGATAAACTTTTAAAATTATGGGAAGGACTTGGCTATTATAATCGTGTGCGTAATATGCAAAAGGCTGCCATACAGGTTATGGAAGAGTATGGCGGTGTGATACCCGCAGAGTACGAGAATCTGTTAAAATTAAAGGGAATTGGCAATTACACTGCCGGTGCCGTGGCATCGATTGCCTATGGGAAGTTTGTTCCTGCGGTGGATGGAAATGTATTCCGCGTGTTGACAAGACTTACCGCCGATACGACGGATATTGCAAAGCCGTCCTTTCGGGCAGAGGTGGAAAGCGTATTAAGGGAGCTGCTCTCTGAAGTCACGATACCTTCTGATTTAAAGAAAAAGCTTAAAAATGAAAATCTTCCGGGAAGCTTTAATCAGGCATTGATGGAACTTGGAGCGACCGTGTGCGTTCCAAATGGTGCACCGCTTTGTGAGAGCTGTCCGTGGCAGCAAATCTGTCTTGCAAACCGGGGGAATCTGACAGCGTCTCTTCCGGTAAAAAGTAAGGCAAAAGCGCGCCGGATTGAACAACATACCGTGCTCATTCTGCGGGACGGAGAAAAAGTGGCAATCCGGAAAAGAGAGAACAAGGGGCTTTTAGCAGGGCTTTATGAGCTGCCGAATGTTTCTGGTGCCCTCGGGCAGGAGGAAGCGTTAGAGGAAGTGAAAAAACTCGGATATACGCCGATTCGTATCCAGAAATTAGAAAATGCAAAGCATATTTTTTCCCATGTGGAATGGCATATGAACGGATATGCAATCCTTATAGAGGAGCCGATTGAGGAAACCGGGAATTTATTGTTTGTGGAGGCTTCGGATGCGATGGCGCGCTACGCCATTCCGTCCGCATTTGCCGCCTATGCAAAAAACTTGAATATCATGCTTGGGAATGAACGCTTTGAGCAGGAAGAAAAACAGGGATAAAAAAGAGGGAGCCGGTGCAGATGCACCGGCTGTTTGTATGAAAAAGATTGTTTTATGGAAAGTGAAAAAATCACTATCTGTTGGGAGGAACCCTGCTTCCGGGAAGCAAGGCAGTCTGACAAGCTGCCAGACATTCTATGAAAAAGAAAACTTGTTATCAACTTTATGTACTTAGTATATCCGGAAAATATGAAGAACGTATGCTAAGTTTATGAGATTTTTGTAAATAAAATATGAACAAAGAGCAGAAACTTAAGAAAGTCTAAAGAAAAAAGGAATTGGATTACAGGCGGAAAGTGTGTATAATAAATATAATTGATGATTGAAAATCAGAAACAATAAGAGAAAGGTTTGGAAATAGACACATGAAATTACTCACATTTGCAATTCCATGCTACAATTCACAGGACTATATGGAGAACTGCATCAAGTCCCTGCTTCCGGGTGGCGATGATGTTGAGATTCTGGTTATAGATGACGGTTCTAAGGACAGCACACCGGAAATCGCAGATGCGTATGCAAAGAAATACCCGGGAATTGTGCGTGCCATCCATCAGGAGAACGGCGGACACGGAGAGGCAGTCAACGCAGGAATCAGGAATGCGACAGGACTGTTCTTTAAAGTGGTAGACAGTGATGACTGGGTAGATGCCGAAGCATATGCAAAGATACTTGACAAGTTAAGAGATTTGGCGGGCGGTGCGAAAACGCTTGATATGTTTGTTGCAAACTACGTTTATGAGAAGGAAGGTGCCAAGCATAAGAAGGTGATGCATTATTCCTTTTTGCCGAAAGAGCGGATGTTTACCTGGAGTGAGGTGGGACATATCCACAAAGGACAGTATATTCTGATGCACTCGGTTATTTACCGCACACAGCTTTTGAGAGATTGTGGATTAGAGCTGCCGAAGCACACGTTTTATGTGGATAATATCTATGTATACACGCCGCTTCCTTCTGTCAAGAATATGTACTATATGGATGTGGATTTTTACCGTTACTTTATCGGAAGAGAAGACCAGTCGGTCAATGAAAAAGTGATGATTGGACGAATTGACCAGCAGATTCGCGTCAATAAGATTATGGTGGATGAGTTTGACTTGTGGAAGATTCAAAACCGCAGGCTGCGCCGCTATATGTTCAATTACCTCGAGATTATCACGGTTATCTCCACGATTATGCTGATTCGCTCCGGTACAGAGGAGAACCTTGAGAAAAAGAGAGAACTCTGGAGTTATATCAAGGATAAGGACTTACGGTTATTCCATCATTTGAGAAACGGAATTATGGGAAGCGCCATGAATCTGCCGGGACGTGGCGGAAGAAAGATTTCTGTCGCTGCCTATAAGCTGTCACAGAAAATTGTAGGATTTAATTAAAAAACAGAAGAATTTGCAAAGAAAAACAGCCGGGTTTTGGAAGAATCCGGCTGTTTTGCTCTATAGGGAATACTGTGCTACATTAAAGTGCGAAAGCTGTGCTCCTATAGAGCAAAAAGTCCTACCGGACAGGATGCGCAGCTCGCGGAGAAGAAGTTTATGCTTCGCATACCGCATCACACAACCTGCTAAAGCAGGCGAAAGTGTGCGTCAGGCGCACACTTTATTCTGCAATATACACCACATAAATATCGGATCAGACGCTCATCTGATTTAAGATGGCAGCCTTCATATCGTAAAGTTTCTGGGAGAGGTCAACGTAAATTTCCTGCGGATTTACGAAACGCTTTGTTTCATCCCAGATGGTCTCTTTTTCATGGTCACAGATATCGCGGATTTCCAAGACGCTTGGAGAGTGATAAATCGTCTTGCCCTCTTTGATAACCGGAACGAGCATTTCGCGCATCGTGTAGCTGCCGCCCGGAAGGCGGGTCTTTTTCCACGGGGCATTCGGGTCAAAGAGACGCATCTCTTCTGAAGTATCAAAGGTTTCATCTGCGAGACAGATAAGGTCTGCCTTGATTTTGCCGGATTCGCGGTCATAAATCCGGTAGAAGGTTTTGTTGCCCGGATTGGTGACCTTTTCGGCGTTCTCGGAAAGCTTGATTTTAGGAGCAAAGGTTCCGTCTGGATTTTTGATGGCGGCAAGCTTGTAAACACCGCCGAAAGCCGGGTTGTCCTTGGAGGTAATAAGGTTTGTTCCGACACCCCAGGAGGTAATCGTTGCACCCTGTAATTTCAGGCTTTCAATCAGGTATTCATCAAGGTCGTTGGATGCAGAAATGACAGCGTCCGGGAAACCGGCATCGTCTAACATCTTTCTTGCCTGTTTGGAGAGGTAAGCAAGGTCACCACTGTCCATACGAATGCCGTAGTAGGTGAGCGGAATGCCTGCTTCACGCATTTCAGTGAAGACACGGATGGCATTCGGTACACCGGATTTTAATGTATCATAAGTATCTGCAAGCAGAATGCACGCATTTGGATAGAGGTCTGCATATGCTTTAAAGGCGGTATACTCATCCGGGAAACTCATAATCCAGCTGTGTGCGTGGGTGCCTAAGACCGGAACGTCAAACATCTGTCCGGCAAGCACGTTGGAAGTGCCCTTGCAGCCGCCGATGATGGCAGCTCTTGCACCGTAGGTGCCGGAATCAGGACCCTGTGCGCGCCGTAAGCCAAATTCCATAACGCCGTCTCCTTTGGCTGCATAGCAGACTCTTGCTGCCTTGGTAGCGATTAAGGACTGATGGTTTACAATATTTAAAATTGCGGTTTCGATTAACTGCGCTTCCATAATCGGAGCAACGACTTTTACAAGCGGCTCTCTTGGGAAGATAAGACTTCCTTCCGGGACTGCGTAAATGTCACCTGAGAATTTGAAGTTACTTAAGTATTCTAAGAAATCTTCGTCAAAAATATGAAGGCTTCTCAGGTAGCTGATATCGTCAGCATCGAAATGAAGATTCTCGATATAATCAATCACCTGCTCTAAACCAGCGCAGATGGAATATCCGCCACCACAGGGATTATTGCGGTAAAAAGCGTCAAAGACGACAACGTCGCGGTTGCCTTTTTTGAAGTAGCCCTGCATCATGGTCAGTTCGTACAGATCTGTTAATAAGGTCAGATTTAATGTGCTCATGTGCCATTCCTTCCTTTGTTTAAGATTATGACGATTATACCACTTTCAGAGTTTTTTGCAAAGGCATTGTGTGACAACTGAAAAAGAGATATAGTAATAGTATGATAGAAAATGAGGTGGATTATGAGACGGGAAAGGGCAATGGAATTATTTCTGGAAGGATACAACTGTTCACAGTCAGTATTCCTTACGTTTGTAGACTATTATGATATGGACTGGGAGACAGCGGCAAGGCTTTCGTCTTCCTTTGGAGGCGGAATGGGACGGCTGCGCGAGGTGTGCGGCACGGTCAGCGGAATGTTTTTGGCAGTGGGGCTGATTTATGGATATGACAATCCCAAAGATCCGAAGGCAAAGGCGGAGCACTACGCGAGAATTCAGGAACTTGCCAAAACATTTGAGGAGCGGCACGGAAGTATCATCTGCCGTGAACTTTTGGGACTTTCGGTAAAGAGAGAGGATCCGACACCGCAGGAGCGGACGCCGGAATACTATAAAAAACGCCCCTGTAAGGAACTTGCGGGAGATGCCGCAGAAATTTTGGAGGAGTATCTAAAAACACACCCTATAGAGCGTACAAAGGCGCCACAGAAGGAGGAAGAAGTACATGGATAACCAGATATTACAGGAAAATGAGACAGTACAGCAGAATGAGACAGTGCAGCAGAATGAAGCATGGCAGGAGAATGAGATGCCACCGCAGAATGAGATGCCACCGGAGAATGAGATGCCGCCGCAGAATGAGATGCCGCCGGAGAAGCCGGATAAGACAACAGACGGTATCGTGTCAATGGTGCTTGGAATTCTGGCACTCTGCCTGTTTTGTACTTGGATTAATTACATTCTTGGAATCGTTTCCATCGTGTTTGGAATTATTCAGCTTGTAAAATACCGGAAAAAAGGGATGGCAATTGCGGGAATTATTCTGTCAGCGGTATCGTTTGTGCTTACCATCATTTTGTATGTGGCACTGATTATTTCAACGGTAAATACGCCGTCCTACATACCGTCTTATGATGATTATGAGTATCACAATTATTTTGATGACTCTGACCTGAACGATTTTTACAAAGATTATTTTTACGATGATAACCAGGGACAGACGACATACACAGAACCATCCGGCAATCAGTTTTTATAGAAATAGTTGTTGACAAGAAAAGTTGTCAGTGCTATGATATTTTGTGACAAGAAAAGTTGTCATAAAATACATAGAAAAAAGAGGAGAAGTTATGAGGGAAAAAGTATTGAAGCTGCCAAAGGCTGTCATTGTGTTACTTGGTATTATTCTGATGGCAGGATTTCTTGGCGTGATGAATTTAAGCAGTCTCCTGTTTGTGTGGGTACTGCCAAATGAAGGATATCTGCTTCAGATGGCATCCGAGCTTGCCGGTACGGTTTACATTGTCATTGTTCTGGCAGTGCTTGGTTATCTGGGAGTGTTTAAGGAGAAGGGAGACGGCTTCCTGCGCGGATTTTATACAGCAGGATTTATGATTGGCTACTGTGGTTATGTGTTTGTTGCCCAGCTTTATGTAAAATCAATGGGCGGCGAGGGAGAGTTACAGTCTTTCGGCTGGATTTTGGTATTTGCATTGACCATGTTTCTGGTAGGTCTCAACGAGGAACTTGTGATGCGTGGTGCGGTGTTACATCTGTTTTTGGATAAATTCCAGAAAACAAAAGCAGGCGTACTGTTATCCATCATCCTAAGCAGTGCGATTTTCGGAGCAGCGCACTTATTTAATATCGTATCCGGAGTATCCGTGATGAGTGCTGTTTCACAGGCAGCCCAGGCAACGCTTCTTGGTATCTTATTTGCAGCGATTTATCTTCGATGCGGAAACCTCTGGATTACGGTGATTGCCCACGCAGTGATGGACTTTGCAGCACTTGTACCGAGCGGACTTTTTGGAATCGGAGATTTGATTGATGGAATCAATCAGATTTCCTGGCTTAATTTTGTAGTGACCTTGCCGTTGTTTTTGATTCCGTCCGTGATTCTGCTTCGCCCGTCAAAACTCGAAGAGATTGTAAGACGCCAGGCGGGAGAAGAAATTAAGATGTCAGAAAAAGACGTACATCAGGCGTCCGTAATGTCACTTGTACTTGGAATCATAGGCCTTTTTGTTGGATTCAGCGGATACGGTATCGGAATTGCGCTTGCAGGATTGTTTGCCGGAATCGTTTCCTTAAAAGAGCAGAGAGAGAAGAGTGGAATGGCGGTTGCCGGACTGATTCTTTCGATTATGGGTATTATCATTTCGATTCCGATGATAGGAATCATGTACTATCTGATGCCGTCAGTCGGAGCCGGAACATTTTAGGAAATGTAAGTAAAGCGTGCATATCATAGACAGGAGTTTAAAAGATGGAAGAACTGTTAAAGGTTGAGGGATTATGTAAGACATTTAAGCTATCGAAGAAGCAGCAGAAGATAGAGAAAACCCATGCCAAAGAGAAAAAGGCGGTGGACCATTTATCCTTTGAGGCATACAGAGGGGAAGTGTTCGGGCTGTTAGGACCAAACGGTGCCGGTAAGACGACAACACTTCGGATGCTTGCAACACTGATTAAGCCGGATGAGGGCGATGCCCTGATTGATGGCAGCAGTGTGGTAAATGAGCCAAATGAAGTGCGCGGCAAGATTGGATTTTTGACAAGTGAACTGAAATTAGAGGATTTCTTTACGCCGAATTATCTGTTTGACTTCTTTTCCAATCTGCACGGTGTGGAGCCGGAGGTGCGGGAGAGACGAAAGAAGGAACTATTTGAACGGTTTGGTGTTGACCGGTTTGCCGAGGTGAAGGTTGCAAATCTTTCCACCGGTATGAAACAGAAGGTATCACTGATTATTTCTCTGGTACATGATCCGGAGATTATTATTTTCGATGAACCGACCAACGGTCTGGATGTTATAACTGCGAAAGTAGTAACAGATTTTTTATTGGAACTGAAAGCGGAGGGAAAGACTGTCATTGTTTCGACACATATTTTCAGCCTGATTGAGAAAATCTGTGACAGGGTCGGCATTATCATCAACGGACAGATGGTCTGCTGTGATACATTAGAGAATGTGACAGCAGAGAAATCCTTAGAGGATAAGTTCTTTGATATCTATACAGAAATGGTGGGGGACGAAGCATGAGCAAGAATATGATTACGATTATCAAAAAAGAATTTGCCCGCTTTTTCGGTGACAGGCGGATGGTACTTACCACGATTTTCCTGCCGGGAATCATGATTTATGTTCTCTACAGCTTCATGGGAAACATGATGATGAAGCAGTTTACAACGTCAGATGATTATGTCTACCAGATAGAGGCAGTGTCATTGCCGGCGTCGATGGAGTTTTTGAAAACGCAGGAGATGTTTGAGGTAAAAGAAATTGATGCGGCAGAGGAAGACGATGCAAAGGCACTTGTAGAAGCACAGGAAGCAGATCTTCTGCTGGTATTTCCGGAGGAATTTGACCAGAAGGTTGCGGCGTATGACGGCACGGCGACAACAGATGCGGCGCCGGATATTCAGATTTATTATAACTCTGTCTCAACGGAGTCCTCTGCGGCATACCAGATGGTCTGCGCCATGTTAGATGAGTACGAGACAGCACTTTCCAATAAGTTTGACATCAATGCGGAAGAAGAAATCTGTTATGATATGGCGACCGAGAAGGATACCTCGGCACAGTTCTTTTCTATGATGCTTCCGATGCTCATGATGATGTTCTTATTCAGCGGCTGTATGGCGATTGCGCCGGAATCCATCGCAGGAGAGAAGGAGCGTGGAACAATTGCCACACTTTTAGTGACACCGATGAAGCGCAGCGAGCTTGCAATTGGAAAGATTATCAGCTTAAGTGTAATTGGACTGTTAAGCGGATTTTCAAGTTTTGTGGGAACAATGTTGTCTCTCCCGAATCTGATGGGAGCGGCTGCTGATGAAATGAGTGCAAGTGTTTATGGAATCAGTGATTATGTCTTTTTACTGGTTATGATTTTAAGTACTGTGCTCGTGATTATTGGTGCCATTTCCGTGATTTCGGGATTTGCCAAGAGCGTCAAGGAAGCCGGAACGGCTGTTTCACCGCTTATGATTTTAGTCATGGTGCTTTCTGTTACGACCATGATGGGAGGCGGTGCACCGGAAGAACCATACCTGTATCTGATTCCGTTATATAACAGTGTGCAGTGCATGAATGGAATCTTCTCCTTTACGATGCTGCCGGTGAATTTTGTAATTACAGTTGTAAGTAATCTGGTTTATACCGGAATTTTAGTATTCATTTTAACAAAGATGTTTGACAGTGAAAAAATTATGTACAACGCATAAAAAAAGTTGGATAAAATGCCGCGCGTGGGAAAAGTTCTCGTTTTCCATTGCGCGGCATATATTTTTAGTGACGGATATAAAAGGGTGAAGTCACAGGATATGATACCGGTTGTGGGATTTGCGCATAGAAAAAATCAGAACAAAAACAAGCCGTGGGTGCTTGGGGCAATGATGGTGCTGCTTTTTATTTGCGGTTATTTACAGGGAACGTTGAAGGGAGAAAAAGCGGCAGGGGAGGCGGTCATTGAAACCGCGGGAACGGATACGCTGGAAATGAAAAAGAAGGTCGCAATTACGTTTGACGATGGACCAAACCCGGATTATACGGAAGAACTGCTTGAGGGCTTAAAGGAGCGGAACGTGACGGCATCTTTTTTCCTGTTGGGGAAGGAAGCGGAAAAATTTCCGGACATTGTAAAAAAGATTCATGAGGGCGGACATTTGATTGGAACCCATTCCTATGAGCACGTAAACCTCTGCAATCTGACCGATGAGGCGGCAGTGGAGCAGGTCGATAAGACGAACCAGGTGATTTTGGAACTGACGGGGGAGTATCCACAGTATATCAGACCACCGTTTGGCTGCTGGAAGGAAAATCTTGACTACAAGACAACGATGATGGAGGTGCTCTGGGATGTAGACCCGCGGGACTGGGCAACGGATAATTCTTCTGTCATTGCAGCACGCGTCCTTGATAAAGTGCAGGAAAATGACATTATTCTCCTTCACGACGCATCGGAATCCTCCGTGAAAGCGGCGTTTCAAATCATTGATACTTTACAGGAGCAGGGTTATGTGTTTGTGACAGTGGAAGAACTTATGATGGAGTAGAATCCGCTTGAGATATGCTCTGTTTTTGTGTAAAATAGCAGATAGGATAAAATGTGCAAAAGGCACAGGAGGAATAGAAAATGAGTGATGCAATGAAGGTAATTTATATCTGTTTTCCGGGAGGAAAACACAAGGTTTTAACGATGAGCTATGATGACGGAAAACTGGCAGACAGACGGCTCGTCTCCATATTTAACCGCTATGGAATCAAGGGAACTTTTCACTTAAATTCCGGGATGCACGGACCGGAGCGGATTCCATCTGAGGAGTGGAAGGCTCTTTACGAGGGGCACGAGATGTCCTGTCATACCGTAACCCACCCGACGATTGCAAGAAGCCCGGTTGAACAGGTGGCAGTACAGGTGCTTGAGGACCGCAGATATATCGAGCGTATCGCAGGATATCCGGTGCGGGGACTTTCTTATCCAAACGGTTCTTATAATAAGGAAATCATCGAGCTTCTGCCAAAGCTTGGTATCGAGTACAGCCGCATTGTTGGAAATACGGATGATTTTTCCATGCCGGAAAATTACCTTGCATGGGAAGCAACCTGCCATCACAACCATAACCTGATTGAGAACGGAAAGCGTTTCTTAGAACTCAAAAAGACCCAGTATATGTATATGATGTATGTGTGGGGACACAGCTACGAATTTGACCGCGACAATAACTGGGAGCTGATGGAAGAATTCTGTGAGATGATGAGCGGACAGGAGGATATCTGGTACGCAACGAATATCCAGATTGTGGACTATATGAAGGCGGCAAAAAATCTGAGATTTACACTGGACGGAGACCTTGTATACAATCCGAATGCGATGGATATCTGGATTCGTGTTGACGGAGAAATCAAAGTGATTCCGGGGGGACAGACCGTGCGCCTGTAGTTTGTGACAAAGAGAGCTTTCATAAAATGATTTATCAAAAAGTCATTTTGTGGGAGCTTTTTTTGCTGTAACGTTCGCAATAACTGGGGAGTGTGTGACAAAAACTAGGTAGATACTGCGGGGGAGATAGATTAAGATAAAGCCATAGGAGATAGCAGAGTATTGATGAGCGGGGATGTTCTTGATACGGAAAGGTATGGTTGAAAAATGGCAGAAATTATGGGGTATACACGTACTGTGTGTGAAAATGAGTGCTATGAAGCAAAACTGGCATACAGTATGCATCTGGCAATCAAAACGGAGAAGGAAAGTTTTACACCGTTCAATCATAATTCAGGGGTATTGTTTGCAAAAGCAACGGAAAATCTGGACGGTTCCCTGAATGCAAAGAGTATAAAGAGTCCGTGGCTGTTTAAGCAAAAGGATGGCGGATTTGGAGTGATGGCTGTCCGGGTGGAAGCAGAAGGGCAGGATGATGAGGAGAGCAGAGGAAGGGTTCTGGTATGGGAATCAGAAAACCTGATTTCCTATCGGGAGCTTGGACTTTTAAAACTGGGAGAAGCATTTATTGACGCAGTTTCCTGTTATTATGAAGAGAAAATTGGAGCGTACGTTATCTGCTGGAGAGAGGAAGATGGAATCCTTCATTATGGAAAAGTCCCAAATCTTACTGCGGAATGTGTGGAACCATTGGCAGAAAAAGAACTGGCGGTGGCACAGCAGAAGGAAGAAAAATTGCAGGGAGAGGCGCAGAGGATGCCGGGAGAAGAATGGCATCTGCCGGAAGGATGTGTCAGTGGAAATATTCTTGAAATCACAGAAGAGCAGGCGGATTATCTGAGAAAAAAATTGTGGACGCCGGTGAACACGGGGGTTTCCTTTCCGAAACAGGTGACAGCTTCTTCCTGGGAGGAACTAGAGAAGCAGGATGCTGTTTTGTATTACAGTGATGGAACAACGGTCAGACGGAAGGTGGACTGGGAAAAGGCGGACATTGATTTTAAAAAGCGGGGAAGGCAGACTGTTAAAGGAGCGATAAGACAGGAACATTTTGCATTTCCGGTTGCAATTAACCGCGCAGACCCCTGTGTGGCAAGATGGAATGGAAAGTATTATTTTATTGCAACAAACGATGCAGATGGAAACCACACACTGTATATCAGGGAGGCGGATACGCTGGAAGGACTTGTCTGTGCACCGGAGCATTTGATTCTGGACTCGGATACCTATCCGGAAATCGGCGGACTTTTGTGGGCACCTGAATTTCATGAGATAAATGGAAAACTCTATATTTTTCATGCGGCGACGACAGGCGAATTTTACTGGGAAGAAAGCCACCTGATGGAGTTGAGGGAAGGTGGCAATCCGGTTTGCAGGGAAGACTGGTCAAGACCAAAACGAATCAAGTGCGCAGATGGCAGTGACATTTGTGAAGCGGGAAAAGAAATTACACTGGATATGACCTGCTTTTTCTGGGAGGGAGATTACTACGTCATCTGGTCACAGAGGCAGTTCCTGCCCAAAGACCTCGGAGCATGGCTTTATATTGCAAAACTGAATCCGGATAAGCCGGAGCAGTTATTGACGAAACCGGTGATTTTGTCAAAACCGGAGTATGGATGGGCAAATAACCATACATTTGTAGATGAAGGGCCGTTCGCATTACAGACGAAAGAAAAACTTTACGTTACCTTTTCGAGTGCGGCAGTTGATGTTACCTATGTGGTTGGATGCCTTGAAATAGAAAAAGGAAAGAATTTGCTGGATGCATCAAACTGGCGGAAATATAACTATCCGATTCTGACTGCACGCAGTGTACCGGGAGAGTATGGAACCGGACACAACGCATATGTGATGGATGAAAATGGACTTACCTGGAACACGTATCATGCGAGACCGGGAAAAGAGGGACCGCGCAGCAGCGGAATCAGACGGGTACATTTTGATGTGGATGGGGCACCGATGTTAGATGTGACGGAAGAAAGGGATGTGCTGGAAGAATTTAAAAGAGTGGAGACGGTGCTTGAAACAGCAGTGCAGGAAGAATGAAGTGAGAGCAGGCACAAGGTTTGCCTGTTGTGGGAAAGGCAAGATTATTTATATGAGAAATCGTTTATGGAAAATAAAATTTGCAGCATTGTGCATGGTATGGGGTATGATGACACTGGCAGGATGTAACGGAGAGGAGCGTGAGGAAGTGGATTTGATGTCTGAAATGACAGAAACAAGCGAGATTGCAGAAGCGGATGCAGGAGCAGATACGGAAGGAACAGAACGAATGGAAGTCCCGCTGAAAGATGCAATTGGAGCGGTAATGGGGGAAGATTTTATTACGGGAACCAGCATCACGGGATTTGACATTAAAGACGAACGTGAGATGGAACTTGTGACAAGACATTTTAACGCCGTCACGCTTGGAAATGAACTGAAACCGGATGCAATTTTTGGTTACAGCAGGGTGTGTCCGGGACAGGAGACCGTGACATTAAACGGAGAAGAACTGGCTGTTCCCAAAACGGATTTCAGTCTTGCAGAACAGATTCTTGATGTGATTTTAGAGTGGAACGAGGAACATCCGGATAATTTTATCCGGGTCAGAGGGCATGTGCTGGTGTGGCATTCCCAGACACCGGAGTGGTTTTTCCATGAGAATTATGATGAAACCCGGGACTATGTAGATAAAGATACGATGACAAGGCGTGAGGAATGGTACATAAAGACCGTTTTGGAACATTTTACCGGAGAAGACAGCAAATACAGAGAACTTTTTTATGGCTGGGATGTAGTGAATGAAGCGGTCAGTGACAATACGGGTACTTACCGCAGTGATGTAGAAAATTCAAGCTGGTGGGCAGTTTACGGGAGTCCGGAATATATCTGTAACGCATTTGTGTTTGCAAACCGGTATGCACCTTCAAATGTAGAACTGTATTACAATGATTATAACGAGTGGTACAATGTGAAAATAAACGGAATCATACAGCTTCTTGAGGATGTAAAGAATACACAAGGGGCAAGGATTGACGGAATGGGAATGCAGGGGCATTACCAGACGGAGAAAAGTCCGAGTGCAGATGAATTTGAGCGGGCAGCGAGAACGTTTGCAAGAATTGTCGGAAAAGTACAGGTGACAGAACTGGATATGGCAGCGAGTGCTTCCTATGACGGAACAGATGCCACAAGAGACGAGGAGTTTGACAGGCAGGCAAAACGGTATCAGAAGCTTTATCAGACAATGCAGAAATTAAAAGCGGATGGCGTTAATATTTCCGGTATGACCGTCTGGGGAGTGGTAGATAAATATTCGTGGCTTCAGACGGCAAACAATGTGGGCGGAGCATCGGATGGAACTAGAAAACAGTGTCCGCTGCTGTTTGATGACAATTATGAGGCAAAACCTTCGTACTGGGTTTTTGTGGAGGAGTAGCATATGAAAATGACAGCAAAATTTCATCTTCCGGGGCTTCGTTATAATTATCCGTTAAATATGATGCTTCTCAGCCTCAAAGAAAAATATCCTCATTATTTCCGGGATAATATTGAGATTGCATCTTTCTTTGGGGAATTTCCAACTTCGTTGTGGAATGGTGGAAGATTCAGTAACGGGGATCAGTGCGACAGACGCTTTGTGGAAGAAGTGGTAAAGAGCATAAATACCAGAGGAATTCCGGTGCGTTACACTTATACAAATCCGCTGCTCACAGAGGAAGACCTTGCGGATGCCTATTGCAATTTCTGTATGAAGACGGCGGACAACGGAAAGAATGAGGTGCTGGTTGTATCCCCGATATTAGAGGCGTATATCAGGAAGAATTACCCGGGATTTACGATAAACAGTTCTACCTGTAAGGAAATCCGTGGTATTGAAGGTGTCAACGAGGAATTAAAAAAGGATTATGGACTGGTGGTACTTGATTATAATCTGAATAACCAGTTCGGGGAATTGCAAAAGATTACGGATAAATCCCGCTGTGAACTTTTGGTTAATGCATGCTGTATTCCGGAATGCCCAAGAAGAGGAGAGCATTACCGCACAATTGCGAAGCAGCAGCGCATAACATTAAAGAACCGCAGGCATCCGGCAGATAAACAGATACCAGTGCCCGGCTGGCACTGTGAATACGGAAACTGTAACAGTATCTATGATATTCAGGAATACAAGACTTTTATTTCGGCAGAGGACATATGGGAGAAATATCTGCCAATGGGATTTTGTAATTTTAAAATTGAAGGACGCACAGCAGATTATTTTAATCTGATTGATACCTATTGTTACTATCTGATGGAGCCAAAATATAGAGATGAAGCAAGACTGCTCCTTCTGATGAATCTGGAACGGAGCCGGGTTATCCGGGTGAGTAAACCGAAACCTGGAAACTGGCAGTAAATAGAAATAACATAAGAGAGAATAAGGCAGGGAAAGAGATGGAATTAAATCAGAATCAGGAAAAATTAAAAGAGTATCGTAAACGTGCCAAAGAGCTGGTTGCGCAGATGACGCTGGAGGAAAAGGTCGGGCAGACGCTTTATCAGGCACCTGCAATCCCAAGACTTGGGATAAAGGCGTACAACTGGTGGAACGAGGCACTGCACGGTGTGGCAAGAGCGGGAACGGCAACTGTATTTCCACAGGCAATCGGAATGGCTGCTACATTTGACGAGGATTTACTGGAGCAGGTGGGAGATGCTGTTTCCACAGAGGCGAGAGCAAAGTTTAATATGCAGCAGAAAGCCGATGACACAGATATCTATAAGGGACTGACTTTCTGGGCACCGAACGTGAATATTTTCAGAGACCCGAGGTGGGGGAGAGGACATGAGACTTTCGGAGAGGATCCGTATCTTACAAGCCGGCTTGGAGTCCGTTATGTTATGGGGTTACAGGGGCATGATGAGGACTATTTAAAGGCAGCAGCCTGCGCAAAGCATTTTGCAGTGCACAGCGGACCGGAAAGTGTGCGACATGAATTTAATGCAGAGGTCAGCGAACAGGATTTAAGGGAAACCTATCTGCCGGCATTTAAAGCCTGCGTGCAGGAGGGAAAAGTAGAAGCAGTGATGGGTGCTTACAACCGGACGAATGGGGCACCATGCTGTGGAAACAGCTATCTGTTACAGGATATTCTGCGAAAAGAATGGGGCTTTGAAGGACACGTTACCTCAGACTGCTGGGCAATTAAAGACTTTCATGAGGGACATCTGGTGACAAGTACGCCGGTGGAATCGGTTTCTATGGCAATGAACAATGGATGTGACCTTAATTGTGGAAATCTGTTCCATTTTCTGACACAGGCGGTGGAAAACGGAATGGTAGATGAGAAACGGCTCGATGAAGCAGTGGAAAATCTGTTTATGGCGCGCATGAAATTAGGCGTTTTAGATAAAAAAGAAGAGAATCCATTCGATAAGATTCCGTATACCGTTGTGGATTCCGAGGAAATGCGGAAATTAAACCGTGAGGTGGCAAGACGTTCTGTGGTACTGTTAAAGAATGAGAATCATATCCTGCCACTCGATAAGAAGAAATTACATACCATCGGAGTCATCGGACCAAATGCCGATAGCCGCAAGGCACTTGTTGGAAATTATGAGGGAACTTCTTCACGCTATATTACAGTGTTAGAGGGAATCGAAGATTATGTCGGGGAGAACGTGCGTGTTCTTTATTCGGAAGGCTGCCACCTCTACCGTGACCGCACCAGTAATCTTGCGATGGAGCACGACCGGGATTCCGAGGTGCGGGCAGTCTGCGAGGCGAGTGATGTCGTCATTGCAGTGGTAGGACTTGATGCAACGCTTGAGGGTGAAGAGGGAGATACCGGAAATGAGTACGGAAGCGGTGATAAGCCGAACCTGAATCTTCCGGGCTTACAGCCGGACATCATCCGTATCGCAAAGGAAAGCGGAAAACCGGTAATTGTAGTTTTACTTGCCGGAAGTGCGATGGCTCTTTCCTGGGAGGATGAACACGTTGACGCAATTCTTGACGGTTTTTACCCGGGTGCGCAGGGCGGGGCTGCCATTGCAGAGATTTTATTTGGAGGGGCAAACCCAGAAGGAAAACTTCCGATTACGTTTTATCAGACAACCGAGGAACTGCCGGAGTTTACAGACTATGCGATGAAGGGAAGAACCTACCGCTATATGGAGAATGAGGCGCTCTATCCGTTTGGCTATGGCTTGTCTTATACGACCTATGCGTATGGAAACTTAGAGTGTGTCAAGCCGTTTGATGCACAGGATGGAATTACATTACAGGTTACGGTTACTAATACCGGAGACAGGGAGGGCACCGAAACCTTACAGGTGTATGTAAAGGCAAAGCGGGAGGGGACGCCAAATCCACAGCTTAAGTATGTGAAAAAAATAACATTAAAGCCGGGCGAATCTGTGACAGAGGAAATTCACCTTTCGCCGGAAGCGTTTATGCTCTATGACGAGAAGGGAAACTTCACACTTGAAAAAGGTGCGTATGATATTTTTGTGGGCGGCTGCCAGCCGGATGCAAGGAGTGCGGCACTGACCGGAAATGCACCGCAGAAATTGACAGTGACATATTAGAAGAGACGAGTAAAAATGCTCCGCCGGAAGGCGGGGCATTTTTCGCAATATATGGGAAAAAGAAGGCTAGGGTTAGGAAGTATTTGGATAAAAAAACAGATATGATAGTAGTAAAAGAACAGAATCTTGTGAAGGGGGAAAAATAGATGACAGGTGCATTTGAGACAGGAATTTACCGGAATGTCTTTAAGGAGTGTGGTTACACAGAGGCAGAAATAGAGCAGAGGGTAGAGGATACATTCCGTCGTATTTTTCATGGGACAAAGGAGGAATGCTTTTATCATGAAGTCGGGGAAGATATGGCGTATGTGGAAGATACCGGAAATCATGACGTGCGCACGGAAGGAATGTCCTATGGCATGATGGTGTGCGTACAGCTTGACAGAAAAGAGGAATTTGACCGTCTGTGGAAATGGGCGCGGACATATATGTATTTAGAAGGCGGCAGCGGGCATAATTATTTTGCGTGGTCCTGTGCGGTTGATGGAAGCAAAAATGCCGAGGGACCGGCGCCCGATGGAGAAGAATTTTTTGCAATGGCACTCTTTTTTGCATCAAACCGCTGGGGAGATGGGGATGGAATTTTCGCATATAGCAAAGAGGCGCGAGCAATTCTGTCTGAGTGTATTCACAAGGGGGAAGAGGGGCATCCGGGAGAACCGATGTGGAATCCGGACCTTCATCTGATTAAATTTATCACAAATGTAGAATTTACAGATCCGTCCTATCATCTGCCACATTTTTATGAATTGTTTGCGTTGTGGGCAGATGAGAAAGACCGTACATTCTGGAAAAAGGCAGCGGAGGCGAGCCGGGACTATCTGCATCTTGCCTGTCATGAAAAAACCGGGTTATGTGCAGAATATGCGGATTATGATGGAAAACCTCATGAGGGGGATGTACAGTGGTTTGGACGTCATGACTGGTATTACAGCGATGCCTATCGCACGATTGCAAATATCGGGCTGGATTATCTGTGGTTTAAAAAAGACCCATGGCAGGTGGAAAATGCCAACCGCCTCCAGCGATTCTACTGTGAGGAACAGAGAGAACATTGGGATGGAGTTTTTCTGATCGACGGAACAAGGCTTGAAGAGAAGGCACTGCATCCGACTGCCATTATCGCCGTGAATGCCCAGGCATCTTTAGCGGCAGATGGAAAATATGCCGTGGAGTGCGTAAAAAGGTTTTGGGAAACACCGCTTCGCACAGGAGACAGGCGCTATTATGATAATTTTCTGTATCTGTTTGCAATGCTTGCGCTGAGTGGAAATTACCGTATCTGGAAATAAACAGGGAATGAGGGGGAAAATGATGAAAAAAGAAAATCCGGTCATATGGTCTGATTATCCGGACCCTGATATTATTCGTGTAGAAGATACATATTACATGATTAGTACGACCATGCATATGATGCCGGGAGGAGTGGTGCTTCGCTCCTACGATTTACTTCACTGGGAAATTGCTTCTTATGTATTTGCGGCACTTGACCATACACCGGGGCAGCGCCTGTGTGATGGCATTGGCATTTACGGGAAAGGAATGTGGGCAGCGTCGCTTAAGTATCATGATGGAATCTTCTATGTGTGCTTTGTCGCAAACGATATCGGAAAAACCTATCTATATACAGCTAAAGAGGTGAGTGGTCCATGGGAGAAACATCAGATAGAGGGATTTTATCACGACTGTTCCCTGTTCTTTGAGGACGATGGAAGCGTGTATCTGATGTATGGGAATCGTGATATTTATCTTACGGAGCTTGCAGAGGATTTAAGCGGACCGAAGGAGGGCGGACTGCACCGGAGGGTCCTTTCTGATACGGATGACTATGGACTTGGATTTGAAGGAAGTCATTTGTATAAGATTCAGGGGAAATATTATGCCTTTTTTATTCACTGGCCGAAGGGCGGGAATGGACGCAGGCAGCAGGCGTGCTATGTGGCGGATTCCCTGACTGGAGAATTTAAGGGGGGAAATGTACTTGACGACGCAATGGAATATCAAAATGCCGGAGTTGCGCAGGGGGGAATTGTAGACAGTCCTGATGGAACCTGGTATGCAATGCTTTTTCAGGACCGCGGAGCAGTCGGGAGAGTGCCGGTATTAGTGCCGGTCTGTTTTGAACAGGGATTTCCAGTATTTGGGGTGCAGGGAAAGGTGCCACTTATGATGGAGACGAAAAGTGAAAGACCAGAGTATGTTTATACGCCTTTGTATGCGGATGATGATTTTACAGGGGAAACGCTAAATGCCGTATGGCAGTGGAATCATGAGCCGGATGATTCCCTGTGGTCACTTGCAGAGCGGAGTGGATATTTCAGACGAAGAACAAACGATATCTGTAATAATATAATACAGGCAAAAAATACACTGACGCAGCGGACATTTGGACCGTGCTGTACAGCGGAGATAACGGTGGATGCAGGAAATATCAGAGAGGGAGATTATGCAGGAATCGGTGTCCTGCAAAGCAAATATGGATTTCTCGCTGTCACCAAAAGAGCGGGGGAGTACGCTCTCGTTTTGCAGAAATGTGGTAAAAACCAGGAGGAGAAGGGAGAATGGAGTCATTATAGTGATTGCATGGAGCCGGTGGAATGTGAGATAATGAAAATACAATCAGAATCTGTCGAATTAAAAATTATATGTGACTTCCGGGATGGAAAAGATGTGGCATATTTTTACAGGAAAAGTGATGGACAGTGGAAGGAGTTTGGGGAACCACTTTCTATGGTATATTCACTTGAACATTTCATGGGATATCGTTTTGCCATTACATACTTTTCAACGAAGGAGACAGGAGGGACAGCAGATTTTACCAATTTTAAACTGCAGATTGTAGAAAGACCGGAAGATGCCATGGACAAGGGGGAATAAAATGACTGGCAGAAAAGGAACCTTTTTTTACATACTTTGTGCCGTGTTATCCGGTGCATCTCTTGTGGGATGCGGTGGGGGAGAAAACACGGAGAAAGTGTTTGTGGTGGAAAAGGAAGAGAATGAAGTGGAATATAGTATGGCTGCGGTAACAAGAGGGGATGTGGTCTTAAGCCAGAAGATACCATGTGTGTATGAGCAGGTGAATGAAGAAGAACTGTATTTTCCTGTGACAGGCCGGCAGGTGGATACGGTATTTGTCAAAAAGGGGGACGAGGTAAAGAAAGGAGACCTTCTTGCACAGCTTGTGATGGATGGAGAGGAAAAACAGCAGGAATATGAGTATGTAGTGGAACGAAATGAACTTCTCATAAGTCAGGCAAAAAAGAAGTGTCAATATGATGTAGATACGCTTAAACTGAATTACCGTACCGGAATAGAGACACCAGAGGCAAAAGACCAGATGGATTATCAGATTAAAGAGGTACAAAGAAACTGCCGTTATGTGGAAGAAGACTGCGAGGATGCCATACAGATTGCAAAACTCCGTCTTGCTGAATTAGAGGAGGAGAAAAAACGTTCATACCTGTATGCTGGCATGGATGGAACGATTTCCTACATTAAAGAAAACCTGAATACGTCTGTATCGGACGAGAATGAAGTTGTTTTTAAAATCAGTGATAACGGGCATTGCGTTTTTTCTTCGGATTTGATGGAGTGGAAGGATTATTTCAAAGAAGGAACAGAAGTCGAATTTGTGTTAAGCAGTGTGGAAAAAGACAATGTTTTTCATGTAATCCCTTATGAAATGGAGAACTGGACGGAGCGGATGATGTTTCAGGCAGGAGATGATATGCAGGATTTAACGCTGGCAGTTGGAAATACCGGTATGATTACACTGATGCTTGACAGCAGGGAAAATGTGCTCCGTGTTCCTGTTTATGCAGTCCATACCGCTGCGGAAAAGAACTATGTGTACGTAGAGGGTGACAATGGGATAAGAGAGGCAAAATGGGTGACAGTCGGGCTGGAAGGAAATGACTACGCAGAAATTGTGGAAGGATTAGAAGAAGGGGATCTGATTATTGTAAAATGAGGGGACAGACAAAACAAATGGCGGTGATACTGCTTGCCGCAGCACTTGGGATTGGTGGATGCGGTGCCGTCGAAACAGAAAATCCATCAGATGAAATTACATTGTTAGAACCTGTAAATGCAAATGCAAATACGGAAAAGGTGATGCTTCATAATCTGTATGATTATGAGGTGGAGCCGGGATATATTTATCCCAAAATAAAAGAATATTCTTTTTTGGAAGATACAACTTTTTTCGGCTATGTTGCTGCACCCGGAACGGAAGTGTCATCGGGCAGTGTTCTTGCAAAGGCGGATGCACAGGGCATTGAAGAACAGATAAAGAGCGTGGAGGAACAGAAAAAGAATCTGACGGAAACTTACGAAGAAGAATATAAGGATTTGACGGATCTCATTAAGGAGCAGAAGGAACTTATCGAGGAGATAAAGGAAAATCAAAAAGATGAGACAGAGGAGGAAAAATCTTATTCTAACCGTCAGGTGATTCTTATTGAGAATGATATCCGTGGTTATGAATTGTCATTAAATCAGAACGAAGAACTCTATGCACTTGATGCGGATTATTATGAAAAACAGCTAGAATATCTGCACAGAGAGCAGAAAAGCAGACTCCTTTATTCAGATATGAATGGCATGGTTGTAAATGTTGGTTCATTTGCGCCAGGGGATTATGTGCCGGCAAAAAAGTCAGTAGTAGCAGTTGGAGATTTTTCAGAGTTAATGTTTACCTGTAATAATATCGGGCAGTCCAAACGGAAGCAGGCACAGGAGTTCTATCTCTTTGTAAACGGAACATCCTACGAGCTTGGTGAGGAGACAGAACGGGAAGCATCCGAACAAGAATACTCCACATTTTCGATAAATGGGGATACAAGTGCATTGAGTGCCGGAGATTTCGGAGTCCTTGTCGCAGTCTATGAAAAGCGGGAAAACGTTGTGGCGGTTCCAAAGAGTGCATTGCAAAAGGGTGTATCGGGAATGTATGTCTACCGGATTGAAAATGGGGAAAAAGTCATGACGGATGTTGTCACGGGAATGTCGGATGGTGTATATACAGAAATTTTGTCCGGTGTTTCAGTGGGGGATGAAATTTCGCTGTCGGAAAGTGCAATTTCGCATGGAAAGGACACGGCGCAGGTTTCGTATGGAAGTATTTCCGTTTCTTTTGAGGAAAGTGGGTCTTTCCAATGCCCGATTACTTATGTTGTAAAAAATCCGGCAGAAGTCGGGACTGTCTGTCTGGTAGGATATAAAAAGGAACTGTTTTCCTATGTAAATGCAGGAGAAGAGATTGCAGAAATACGGGTGGAGACGGATGCAGCTGCGAAAGAGGAATTAAAGAAAAAAATGGAACGTGAAGAAGCGCGTATCCGTGATGCGGGAACATTTGAAAATGAAAAAGAGGCAGCCCACAGACAAAAAGCGTTAAAAAATTATCAGGAAGAACTTGAAAAACTTGAAACGGCAGAGCAGATTTCCCAGATTTGCGCAGACAAAAGCGGGATTCTTGTATGGACGATGGACAAAAAGGAGAATGAGACCATAGCGTCTGGTGAAACAGTTGCAGTCATCGCAGATGAAAAAAACTGTTATGTTGCTGTTTCCAATGAGAATGGTCTGCTGAACCTTGGAAATAAAGTGCAGGTATCTTATCAGGACACGCTTGGGAATACCACGGTATTTGAAGGAAATGTAATCAATGCATCCAAAGCGGGATTGTCGGAAGAACTAGAAAGTGCGGATGCCTATATCGGACTGCCACACGAGATGACGGAACAGATTTCCGCTGCCATGGCAAACGGTGGATTTTACCGGACGAAGCTGTCAGTGAGCGCCGACGTAAGAGAGATGAAAGGGGTTCTTACCGTTCCGAAGGAGGCAGTAAAGCAGATTGCGGGAGCCTGTTATGTGACAATCTGCAAAGATGATGGAACTTATGTCAACCAGAATATTCTTGTTGGGGGAAATGATGCGAAAAATTACTGGGTTCTGGATGGATTGGAAGAGGGGATGGTAGTATGCTTGGAGTAATGCTGCAAAAATTATGGCATAAAAAGTGGATGGTTGTCTGTCTGCTTTTGGGAATTGTGCTGCTTGTGGCAACGGTTGTGAGTTTTCCGATGTACCGCAAGGCAGCGTATGACCGTATGTTAGCCGACGAATTTACGGAATATCTTGAGACAGAGGGAGACTGGCCGGCACGAAATCAGTTTCGGGTGATTTCCAAGCGGGATGCCGGTGGAAGGACAATTGCGCGGATGGAAGAATTCATGTCCAATCTGGCAGAAGAACTTGGGGTAAAGGAAAAAGAAAATATCCGCTGTTATCTTCTGGCGCGTGCAGCAGCAGAATTTCCGTATGAGCGGACCGGAATAGAGGAAACGGAAGTACGACTGGCATTTCTTTCCGGAATGGAGGAACATATTAAAATTGCCGCTGGAGAAAATCTCTCAGAGAGTGGGATGACAGAGGACGGATATGTCGAAGCGCTTGTAAGCGAAACCGCACTGGTATCTTTAAATGTGATGGTCGGTGACACATTTTGTCTGGATGCGGTGAAAGATGCCGCTGGAAACCCCATAAAAGTCCGGATTACCGGAGTGTTTCAGAAGACAGATGCATCCGATTTTTACTGGCAGGTTACAAAGCAGGAACTTCAGAATGCGTGTCTGATAAAGGAAGAAATTTTCAATGAAAATTTCTGCGGAGAACAGGCGGCTCAATATACGATTACCTGTAATTACTATCATTTATTTGAATATGAAAATCTTAGTGATGCACAGGTGGTTCCACTGCTTCAAAAGACCCGTTATCTTGAGGAAGAGAGTGACTACCGCAGCACGATGTCTGTCCCGCCCTATGAGCAGATTTTAAAAGATTATCAGGGAAAAAAAGTCAGAATCGATGGGTCGCTTGTGATACTCGAAATACCGGTTCTGATTCTTTTAGCAGCATTTTTGTTCATGATTTCCGGACAGCTTTATGAGATGGAGCGGAATGAGATTTCGGTGTTAAAGAGCCGTGGTGCTTCCGGAAAGCAGATTTTTCTGCTGTATCTGTATCAGAGCATTTTTCTGACGGGAGTGGGAGCTATACTTGGAATTCCACTCGGAGGTGCTTTTACAAAACTGTTAGGGGCAGCAGACCATTTTTTACAGTTCAAGTTCGAGCACAGCCTGACGGTTGCTTATACGGAGGAGGTCTTTTGGTATGCGGCGGCTGCCGGGGCGGTATGTATTCTGATTATGACAATTCCGGCGATCTGGCACAGCAGGGTAACCATCGTAAAATTAAAACAGCAGAGAAGCGTGCACAGAAAAAAATTATGGGAGCGCTGTTTTTTGGATGTCATTTTTCTGGCAGTGGGCTGTTACGGTTATTACAATTATTCAAGACAGATGACGATGATAGAAGAAAGTGCATTAAAGGGGGAGACGATGGATCCGCTTCTTTATGTCAGCTCTTCTCTTTTTATTTTGGGAGCCGGTATGCTTTTTATCCGGCTGCTTCCGTGGCTGGTGCAGGGCATTTACCAGATTGGGAAGAGATGGTGGAAGCCGGCGGAATATGCAGCGTTCCTTGAGATTATCAAAAACGGGAGCAGGCAGCATTTTATTATGTTGTTTTTAATTTTAACGGTCTCACTTGGAATGTTTCATGCAACCGTGGCACGCACGATTTTGCAGAATGCAGAGGAAAACCAGGAGTATCTCGATGGGGCGGATGTGATGCTGCAGGAGGTCTGGAAGGATAACAGGGCGTTTCTGGGAATCAATCCGGATGTTACGTTTACGTACTATGAACCGGATTATGGCAAATATGCGGGATTTCCGGGTGCTGCATCCTATACGAGAGTTCTGATGGAACGGAAGGCGAGTGTGAAAAAAGAAAGCAAGGTTTTGATGACAGCGACGGTCATGGGAATTCATACAAAGGAATTTGGAGAGAACACGCATCTTTCCGATGCACTGCTTGCACAGCCTTATTATGAATATTTAAACGAACTTGCGGTGGAGCCGGAGGGTGTGCTGTTATCTTCCAATTGTAAAAATGTACTGGAGTGCAATGTCGGAGATACTATTTTTTACAGTAACAAAGATGGCAGTGAGGCGAGAGGAAAAGTACTTGGATTTGTAGATTACTGGCCCGGTTACGAGCCGGCAGACATTTCTGTCAATGAGGAGGGGGAGGTTGTAAAACAGGAGAACCTTCTGATTATTGCAAACCTGTATACGCTCTGGGAGTTCTGGGGTGTGACACCGTATGAAGTGTGGATGACATTAAAACCGGGAACTGATACAGAGGCAGTTTATGACTGGATAAAAGAAAATGATGTACCTGTGAAAAAAATCACAATTAAGGCAAAAGATATGGAAGCAGTTTCAAAAGATCCTCTTTTGCAGGGAACAAACGGCGTGCTTACCATGAGTTTTATTGTGATGCTGGTATTATGTACGGCTGGTTACCTGATTTACTGGATTATGTCCATACGTGCAAGAGAAATGGTATTTGGAGTTTTAAGAGCATGTGGTATGCACAAGGGGGAAATTTTTAAGATGCTGTTTATGGAGCAGTTTTTTTCCGGCGTGTGTGCAGTATTTGCGGGAATCGGAATTGGAAAAATGACATCTGCCATGTTTGTGCCGATGCTGCAGCGCACGTATGCAGCGGCAAATCAGATTCTGCCGATGCGGATTATCTCTGATGCCGGCGACCAGATGCGGCTGTATGGGGGAATTTTATCTGCGATGTTAATATGCCTTGTGGTGTTGACTGTGCTTGTATTTCGTCTGAATATCACAAAAGCACTGAAACTTGGGGAGGAATAAGGATGGAAGAAGCAATGAAGGTGACAAATCTGACCCGTGTGTTTAAAGGGGCAGGCGGGGAATTTACGGCATTAAAAAATATCAATCTCTCCATTCCGGCAGGAAAACTTACCATCTTAAAAGGACGTTCCGGTTCTGGCAAGACGACTCTTATGAATATTCTGGGAACACTTGATGAACCGACATCGGGAAGCGTCATGTTAAATGGAATGGAACTTACCACACTCAGTGAAAGGAAGCGTGAAATTCTGCGCAGGACAGAAATGGGATTCGTCTTTCAGGCGGTTTCTTTAATGCCCACTATGAATGCATACCAGAACGTGGAATTTGCGCTCCGCATGGCAGGATGGCGGATGAAAAATAAAGCGCGTGTGGAAGAGTGTTTAAGGATGGTGGGGCTTGGAAAGCGCATGAAGCATATGCCGGCGGAGATGTCAGGAGGAGAACAGCAGCGTGTGGCGATTGCCCGTGCAATTGCAGGACATCCGAAGATATTATTTGCAGATGAACCAACGGCGGAGTTAGACAGTGCCATGGCAGCAGAGGTGGTGGAACTGTTTCGTGAAATCACACGGACAGAGGGGGTTACCATTTTAATGACGACACACGATATGGGACTGATGGATGCGGGAGATATGCAGATTGAATTATTGAATGGAGAAGTGGTATGTCAGAAGTAATGATTCAGGCGGATGGTCTGGTTAAAATTTACAAATCAAAACAGACAGAAGTACTGGCGCTCCAGGGACTTGATCTGACGGTGGAAAAAGGAGAGCTTACGGCATTAATCGGAAACAGTGGAAGTGGGAAATCTACATTTTTGAATATGATTGGCGGATTAGATCGTCCGAGTGCCGGTTCACTTCTGGTGGATGGAAAGAATCTGTTTACCATGGGGGAACGGGAACTGGTGTGTTATAAGCGTGATACCGTCGGATTTGTCTGGCAGAACAATGCGAGAAATCTGCTCCCATATCTGTCAGCACTGGAAAATATTATGCTTCCGATGCACATTTCAGGTCAGAAGAAGAAAAAAGAAAAGGCACTTGAACTGTTAGAACAGGTGGGTATGACAGCAAAACGGAATAATCGCTTAAATACTATGTCCGGCGGAGAACAGCAGCGGATTGCGATTGCTATAGCGCTTGCCAATAATCCAAAACTTCTTCTGGCGGATGAGCCGACCGGAAGCGTTGACACCAAAACAGCAGATATCATTTTTGACATTTTCCGGGAATTAAACCGGAACGGTCAGACGATATTAATTGTCACACATGATATTGCACTTTCTAAGAAAGTGCGGCGTGTAGTGGCAATCCGCGATGGAAAAATCAGCAGTGAGCGAATCCTTAAGGAGAAGTATGCGGACCGTCTCAAAGAACTTACGGTGGACTGGCGCAATGAAGATACACAGGAGGAGTATGCGGTGATTGACAAGGCGGGGCGTGTGCAGATTCCAAGAGAGTTATGGGATAAATTAGCGCTTCGGGACAATAAGGTGAAACTGGAATTGCGTGGGGATGAGATTCTTTTGAGCAGACCGGCAGAAGATGAAAATCGCAATATGTGAGGAATGAATCACAAGGGTTAGGAAGATTTTGGGGAATAAAAAAGCTATCATGAAAAAAACAAATCAGATATCATAACCCGAAAAGGAGAAGGAAATGAAAAAAAGTCTTAAAAAAATTAGAAATGCAAATCCGGTCATGACGCAGCGGTTTGGGGCAGATCCGTATGCAATGGTTTATGAAGACCGGGTGTATTTGTACATGACAGGCGATGATTTCATTTATGATGAAACCGGAGAAATCAAAGAAAATAATTACTCGAATATCTATACGATAAATGTAATTTCCTCTTCTGATCTGGTAAACTGGACAGATCATGGAAGCGTTTATGCGGCTTCGGAGAAGGGCGCGGCATCCTGGGGAACCAACTCATGGGCGCCGGCGGCAGCCTGCAGGGAAATCGATGGAAAAATGAAATTTTTCCTGTATTTTGCAAATGGTGGAAACGGAATTGCAGTGCTCAGTTCAGACAGTCCGACAGGTCCGTTCACAGATCCAATCCAGAAGCCGTTAGTTTCCAGGGAAACGCCCGGCTGTGCGTCGGTAACCTGGCTGTTTGATCCGGCAGTGCTTGTCGATGGTGAGGAGGCCTATCTTTATTTTGGCGGCGGGGTTCCGTCACCGGAGCAGGCGGCAAATCCGGGAACTGCAAGAGTGGCAAAACTCGGAAAAGATATGATAAGCCTTGACGGGGAGCCAAAGACCATTGAGAATGTGTCATATCTGTTTGAGGATTCCGGAATTAATAAAATAAACGGAAAATATATCTACTCCTATTGCTCAAATTTCTCTGTTCCGTGGGAGAAGAAAGAAGAACTTGGATTTGAATGTGGCGAGATTGTCACAATGGAAGCGGATGAACCAATGGGTCCGTTTAAACATGGAAAAGGGATTTTGAAAAATCCGGAAGCATTTTTTGGAGTTGGCGGGAACAATCATCATTGTATGTTCGAGTTTCACAAGCAGTGGTATATGGCATATCACTCGAGAATTCTTGAAAGAGAGATGGGCGTATTAAAGGGATACCGCAGCACCAATATTGACCGCGTAACGATATCAGAGGACGGGACGATTACACCAATTCAGGGAACTGAAAAAGGAGTTGCGCAGGTAGGAACGTTGAATCCGTATGAGAGACAGATGGCATCTACAATGGCAGTAATGGCAGGAATCCGTACGGCTCCGTATGGAGAAAACAGTGTACGTTATGGTTCCGGTGATATGATTGTGACCGGAATTTCAACCGGAAGCTGGATTGGGATTTATGGAGCTTCATTCGGCAGCGAGGGTGCACAGGAAATTCAGTTTGAGATAAGGGGAAAACAACAGGGAAAAATTCTGGTGTACATGGATATACCAGAAGGAAAGGCAGTAGCAGAGATTGAAGCTGCAGCGGACAGCGAAGAAGAATTCGGTACGGTCGCTGCCAGACTGGCAGCAACGGTTACAGGTACTCACGATATTTTCTTTGTTTTTGAAGGGGAAGGATATGAACTTAAAAGCTGGAAATTCTGCTAAAAATATGAATCCGATCATTTGTGCAGATTTTCCGGAACCGGATGTTATCCGAGTGGGAGATACCTATTATATGATTTGTGCCACGATGCATTTTTTCCCGGGTGGAACACTTTTAAAATCCTATGATCTGGTGCATTGGGAGATTGCTGCACATGTATTTGAAAGACTTGATGATACGCCGGCGGAGCAGCTCGAAGGAGAACAGAGCATTTACGGAAAAGGAATGTGGGCGGCAAGTCTGCGTTACCACAAAGATACTTTTTATGTCTGCTTTGCATCTTATGATACCGGGAAAACCTACATTTATCGTACGAAAAATATTAATGAACCATGGGAAAAACGCAGCCTCGATGGGGTCTATCATCACCCATCTCTGTTATTTGATGAAGATGGGCGCATCTATATGGGATACGGTTTTAATGAAGTGCGGATATTAGAACTCAATGATACCCTTACAGCACCGAAGGAGGGCGGTTTTGAACGCCTTCTGGTGGAGGAAAAGCAGGATGCGTATATCAGTTATGAGGGTGCACATTTTTATAAAAAAGACGGAACCTATTATATTTTTGTTATCCAGTGGCTGAAGGGAAACCTGACCCACAGAGAGCAGCTCTGTCTCTATGGAGACAGTCTGGATGGCGAATTTAAAAAAGAGATGGTTTTTTCAGAAAATCTGGGTTTTCCGATGAAGGGTGTTGCACAGGGCGGAATTGTGGATACACCGGAGGGAGACTGGTATTCGGTAATGTATCAGGAACATGGGGCGATTGGAAAAATGCCGGTGTTAGTGCCGGTGAGCTGGGACAAAAAACGTCCGGTATTCGGAGACAATGGGAAAATGCCAGCGGAGATTCGGGTAAAAAGTACGAGACCTTACTATGTATATACGCCGGTTTTTTCGTCGGAAATTTTTGAAGAAACACTGGATGGAAAAGGAAGAATCAAACCGGTATGGCAGTGGAACCATGAGCCGGATGCGGCACTCTGGGAACAGACGAAACGTGGGGGATACCGGATTACAACCGGAAAAATCAGTGTGAATCTGATTCAGGCGGTTAATACATTGACGCAGCGCGCCATGTACCCGGAGAGTACGGTCGAAGTGACATTAGACCCTTCTGATTTGAAGGACGGGGATTTCGCAGGGCTTTGTGTGCTGCAGGGATGCTATGGATGGATTGGTGTGACCAGAGAATATGGGCGTTATTATATCGTAATGTGGAACAGAAAACTGCAGGATTGTATGTTTCATGAACTGGCGCCGGATTATATGCCGGGAACGGAAGGATTCCGGGTTCCCTATGGAGGAGATGATATCCGTCTGAAAATCCATGTGGATTTTACAAATATGCGGGATATGGCAGAAATTTTTTACCGGAGTGGAAACAGATGGCAACGAGTGGGCAGCCATAGGCTCTATTTTAAACTTGACCATTTTATGGGATGCCGGTACGGATTGTTTGCCTATTCTACAGCCAAAACAGGCGGAAGCGCAGAATTCTATGACTTTGCATATCGTGTGGAAAATATATGACAGATGTTAAGGCTGCATCTTACAATAGTAGGAACGATACTCACTTGGGGTGCAGCTTTTTTGCTGCCGGAAAATGCGGTTAAACGTGGAAATGCTTGAAAATCCGGAACGGAAAGCAATTTCTGTGATGGAAAGCTCTGGCTCTGTCAGAAGTTGTTCTGCAACTTTGATTCGTTTGTAGCTTAAATAATCATAAAAGGTCGTGTTTGCATACTGTTTGAACAGCCTTGTAAAGTGATATTTAGAAAAACCGCTGTAAGAGGCAACGGCATCTAAGGTTAAATCCTCAGCATAGTGAGCATCAATATAATCCAGCACATCATTAAACTTCTGAAGGTATTCCTGCTGTTTGTAGATACGCACATTTGGAAACAGCTGTACATTGTTCAGGTGGTTCCTGCCGTACAGGATAAAGAAGTTCAAAAGATGAGAGTAGATGGCAAGTTCCCGCAGCTCGTTCAAACTGAAATATTCGTTGCGGATCTGCACAAAAAGCTGATAAAAATCATCGTATATCTGAGGAAAAGAAGTTTTGTTGATGTAGATACAGGTTGTCATCTGTGTCTGGATTGCAGTAAAACCCCTTAATTTAGTGATAACAGACAAATCAAATAAAAAGATAAAGCGGATGCCGCTTTCCGGTGCAATAAGCTGATGCATTTCGCCGGAGGGAATCACAAGAATTTCTCCCGGTTCTATATGATAAGAATTTGAAGCAGTGATTACGTCATAGTAATTTTCTACCGGCATAATCACCTCCATGGCAGTATGCCAGTGAGGGGCATAAGATTCACTTTGTTCGTTGTACCAGATTCGTACAGAGGAATCATTCTGATATTTTACAATTTCACAGTCGTCTTTTAAGACACGTTCTTTCCAGTCTGCATTCTGTGCGTAGAGTGATAAATAATTATTTTTCAGTTCTGCTTCCGCCATTCTTCCCACCATCCATTAAAAATTGCTCTTGTAATCAGGTACGTTGATATTAAAAATTGCTGCTTTTATATTAGGACATACGTCAATATGACGAAAAATCACGCTTTTGATAATACAAAATATAAAAAGCGTGAATAAATTTTAGCATAATGACTGTTAAATGTAAATATTTGACTAATAAAAATATTCTGAAACAGAAAAAACAGGGCAATATTTGAAAAATGACAAGCAATATGTGATAGGCGGTTATGTGCAAAAATGACTATCATTGTTCTTGTAAGAGAAATAGACAGACAAGTGCACCGGGGCGAAAAAGGTGCGTTGTGTTGAGGAAGAGTGGTGGAGGGTTTATGAAAGGTGAGGTAAAAAAGGGAATAATCCTCGTCGGGGTGGTTCTGGTAATCGTGATATTCTGCATCGTAAGAAAACAGATGTCGGCAGTGGAAAATTATCAGGACAAATACCAGGGAGCCGATTTAACCGTTGAAGTGGACGGACTGGGCAGGGAAGGAACCTACACAGAATATCAGAACAGTCATGAGACGGTATATCCTTCAGAAGACATCCCGATTGATGTATGTGATTATGAAGAGGGAACAGACGTTACAGTGTATCAGGATTTTGACGGAGCCAAAGAAGCGCTTTATACCGGAGACAACTCAAAGGTTACCTGGAAGGTGGATGTAAAAGAAGCCGGATTGTATCAGGTGTATCTGGAATATCAGACGGTGGAGTCAAGAGGCGTTGCGGTTGAACGTGCCCTGTATATTAACGGAGAACTTCCATTTGCAGATGCTTCCAATCTTACATTCAGCCGCCTGTGGACAGATGGCGGAGAAGTGAGAACGGATAATCAGGGAAACCAGATACGGCCGACACAGGTTGAGGTATATGACTGGCAGGGAAGTTACTGCCGGGATGATATGGGATATACAGTGAAACCATATGAGTTCTATTTTGAAAAAGGAGAAAATGAACTCACACTTGAGGCAGTCAATGAGCCAGTCATCCTTCGCGCAGTTACTCTTTGCGCAGTAAAAGAAAAATGGGATTATGAAACATATCTTGCAAACCAGAAGACGGTTGGAGAAACACAGGAATACGTCACCAAAATTCAGGGAGAGGATTCCACACTGCGTTCAGAACCATCTCTTTATGCAAAGTATGACAGGGCTTCCGCAAACACAGAGCCGTACAGTGTGACAAACACCATTTTAAACTATACTGGAGGGGATGCGTGGAATGCAGCCGGACAGTGGATTGAATGGGAATTTGAAGTGCCGGAGGATGGATTCTACAACATTACGGTAAAAGGAAGACAGAATTACGCAAGAGGAAGTGTTTCATCGCGGTGTCTTTATCTGGACGGAGAAGTGCCATTTCAGGAAGTGGAAACCATTTCTTTTGAATATAACAATGACTGGAATGTGATGACATTGTCGGATGAAAACGGAACACCATATGAATTTTATCTGGCAGCAGGAAAGCACACATTAAGACTTGAGGCAACACTTGGTGGAATGGGAGAAATCCTTGAAGAACTCGAAGACTCTACGTACCGTCTGAATCAGATTTACCGTAGGATTCTGGTGTATACCGGAGCAAATCCGGATAAGTACCGCGATTACAATATCAATCAGGTATATCCGGAAGTAATGGAAGCAATGGATCTTGAGGCAAAGCGGTTATATAAGATTATTGATGATGTGGTGGCTTACACCGGACAGAAAGCAGAAAAGATTGCAACGGCACAGACACTTGCACAGCAGATGGAACTGTTCTTGAAACGTCCGGACAAAATTACGGTAAACTTTACAACATTTAAAGATAATATCACATCCCTTGGAACTGCTATCTTAAATATGAGTGAAACAAAACTGGATGTGGATTATATCGAGGTCAACAGCGTGGGAAGCAAAGTGCCGGAGGATAAGGCAGGTGCTTTTGCAAAAATCTGGCATGAAATCAAATCATTCGCGGCATCCTTTGTGGTGGATTATGATGCGGTCGGAGATGTTTACAGCGATAAAGATGAAGGAATTGTAAAGGTATGGATTGTCACAGGACGTGATCAGGGAACGATTTTAAAGACGATGGTAGACGATACGTTTACACCGGAGAGCGGAGTAAAGGTGAACGTTGAGATTGTAGACCCGACTGCACTCTTAAACGCAGTAGTGGCGGGCAGAGGACCGGATGTGGTGCTTTCTGTAGGTGCAGACCAGCCGGTAAATTACGCACTGCGAAATGCGGTGGAGGATTTAAGACAGTTTGAGGACTGTGATGAAGTATTGTCGGTATTTTATGACAGCGCATACCGTGCGTATGAATATAATGACGGATTGTATGCAATTCCGGAGACGCAGACTTATAATGTGATGTTTTACCGGAAAGATATTTTAGAGGAACTTGGTCTTACAGTTCCGGATACCTGGGATGAACTTGTGGATATGCTTCCGACGATTCAGGGAAACAATATGGAAGTTGGAATACCGTCCACTGCCAGCACAACGTTGCCGGATTTATCATTGTTTTACACATTACTCTATCAGGGAGGCAGCGATGTATATGATGATGAGGCAAAGAAAACCATTATTGATAACGAAGCGGGTGTAAATGCATTTGCTACTTATACAAGTTTCTTTAATGATTACGGAATGCCGACGGAATATGACTTTGTCAGCCGTTTCCGTTCCGGACAGATGCCGATAGGAATTGCAAACTACAGTATATATAATACATTAGTAGTTTCTGCACCGGAAATTCGCGGATTATGGGATTTTACACTGATTCCGGCGACAGAGGTGACAGACGAAACCGGAGCTGTCACGAAGAACCGCTCCGTATATTCCACCGGAACCTGCAGCATGATGATTAAGACTGAGGATGAGACGGTAAGACAGAATGCGTGGACATTTATGAAGTGGTGGGCACAGACCGATACACAGGTACGCTTTGGACGTGAATTAGAGGCACTGCTTGGTTCCTCAGCAAGATATGCAACTGCCAACAGGGAAGCATTTGATCAGCTTGCATGGAGTGCAGATGATGTGGAAGTATTAGAAGAACAGTGGAAGTCTGCGGTTGGATTCAGGGAAGTAGCCGGTGGTTACTATACAGGACGGCATATTGTTAATGCAGTTCGAAAAGTTATCAATGAGAAGGAAGATCCGAGAGAAACCATTCTTGATTATGCGATTACCATTAACGATGAGCTTATCAAGAAACGGACAGAATTTGGACTGCCGACAGACTGATAGGGGGTAGCAATGAAAACGTACTTGAAAAAATATCTGATCCTGCGCCGACATGAGTTTTCCATCATGGTAAAGAAGGCGAAGAAGAGCAAATCGTGCTATGCGTTTTTAGCACCCTATGCAATCCTGTTTTTTGTATTTTACCTTTTGCCGGTATGCTCTTCCATATTTTTTAGTTTTACCTATTACAACATTTTAGAGAAGCCAAGATTTATCGGATTGCAGAATTACATCAATCTGATCCTGCAGGATGACATCTTCTTAACCTCTATAAAAAATACCTTTTTGATTGCAGTTATTACGGGACCGCTCGGATACATACTGTCTTTCCTGTTTGCCTGGCTTATTAACGAGCTCCCGAGATGGCTGCGCACCATAGCGGTAATTGTATTTTATGCACCGTCCATTGCAGGAAACGTTTACGTGATATTTTCCATCTTCTTCCGTGGAGATGCATACGGATATGTGAATGCGTTCCTGATGAATTTAGGAATTATCGATTCACCGATTTTGTGGCTGACAAATCCGGATTATATGCTTCCGGTATGTATGATTGTCATTCTGTGGATGAGCCTTGGAACCGGATTCCTTTCCTTCGTGGCAGGATTACAGGGCGTGGATCGTTCACAGTTTGAGGCAGGGTACATGGATGGTGTCAAAAACCGCTGGCAGGAATTGTGGTACATTACCCTACCAAATATGAAACCGATGCTGTTATTCGGTGCGATTATGTCAATTACCCAGGCATTTAACGTCTGTGATGTTACGATGGCATTGTGTGGATATCCGAGTACGGACTACGCAGCACGCACGGTTGTAACACACCTGTTTGACTATGGATTTTCAAGATTTGAGATGGGATATGCTTCCGCGATTGCGACATTGTTATTCCTCATCATGATCTTGTGTAAAAAAGCGATACAGAATCTGTTGGGAAGAGTAGGGACCTGATATGAAAAAAATAGTAAAGAGAAGAAAACCGAACCGGTCGGTGGTGGGAGATGTCGTTATTTATTTCCTGTTATTTTTAATCGCACTTGCCATGGTATTTCCACTGGTCTTTGCGGTCAGCAGTGCCTTAAAGCCGTTGGATGAGCTGTTTTTATTCCCACCGAAGGTATTTGCACAGAATCCGACAATGGACAATTTCCAGGATTTGTTTGTTACGATGGGAAAGTCGTGGGTTACTTTTTCAAGATACATATTCAATACTGTATTTATTACGGTTGTAGGAACTGCCGGACATCTGATTATTGCATCCATGGGAGCGTTTGTTCTTGCAAAATACGAGTTTCCGGGAAGCAAGCTGTTCTTCTCTATCGTCGTAACGGCATTGATGTTTAACGGATATGTAACCGCTATCCCAAACTATCTGATTATCAGTAAACTTGGATGGATTGATACATACTGGGCAATTATTGTGCCGGCATTTGCAGCACCCATGGGATTGTTTTTGATGAAACAGTTTATGGAACAAATTCCTACTGCATTGATTGAAGCGGCAGAAATAGAGGGAGCAGGACATTACAAAATATTT
>ENA-ORNF01000078-ORNF01000078.1-human-gut-metagenome-genome-assembly--contig:-NODE-78-length-87508-cov-53.729958_pt1 | contig 87508 bp, 76 predicted proteins | sample MGYA00242110_ERZ509012 | MGnify/ENA primary metagenome ERZ509012 (study PRJEB26280, sample SAMEA2338714) | human gut metagenome | biome: human gut; feature: human-associated habitat; material: faeces... | reverse complement strand
GCAAAGCTACAACCAAACCTCAAAGTGTAAAAGGTGCATTTCTTCGAATGCTTACGATTTAGCTGAAGTGCTTTGGGTATCATAACTACAATTTCCTTCAATGCAATATATCAGTAAAGGAGGTCTATTTGTTTTTCTTGAGTGATAGAGTCGTAAATAATATACCAACTCATTCTCTTTAGAGCATTTAGAGAAATCATAATATTCTGCTAGATTTATGTCACTGTTTTCGGTACGTATCCAAAGTTTCTGATGTTTGAAATACTTAGATAAGGTTTCTATGCTTGTTGTTAGCATACGGTTTATATGTTGTAAATATAAAGATTCGAGACTTAAATTATTAAAAGCATTTGGATTATTCGTTATGACTTTGATTTGAGATTCCGTTACACAACTCTTGTATTCTTGATAAAGACTACGGTTGATTGTGTAATATGGACATCTATAGGCGTATAAAAAATGGGGGCTTTGGGGTGTATGGTGTTTCTTGTATTGCATACATAAAGGATAGCTTGAATACCAATTTTGAATATATTTATAATGCTGGCAAATAGAGCAGTCCTTAATATTATATCCTAAAGATTGTGCATAAAGGAGGAAGTAATTTTTGTCAAAGTGTTGGTTGTAAACAGAGATTTCTAAAAGTGCCTGTTTATATTGAGGCATAGTGATTTCTTTACATGTTGTTTTATAGCAATCCTCATTGAGGTATTTACCTGAACTGAAAAGGGCATATTTTTGTACAGGATACTTTATTTCTAATGGCTTGTATGCATCCTTTAATGTAATATTATATTTGTCTCCCTTCAATTCAGTACTCATTTCGATTTCTTTTATATCGTCCTCAGAACTTACAGGGATTTCAATAATGGGAAGTTTTGAATTGATTTTTTCTTCAGAACATGGATGGGTAACACAGATTTCGATCAGGAGAGGTTTAATGGGCCTGGTACTGTTCTCTAAAAGTATATCGGCTTTGAAACTTCCTATTTGTTTCTCGATAGTACATGTGTCGTAATATGATTTTAGATTTACAACTTTTTCTTGTTGCTCACAACAAGTCTTTGCTCCTTGGGAAAATTCACATGTCTTTACAGAGGAACATATAATGTTTTTATGGAGTTTGATGATAAAAGTATCGACGCGATCAAATTTTTCTTTAATCTTGATTTTAGCCAGTTCGTGCAGATAGGTTTCATTGTTACACGAAATAGTATCAGCACTACTTTTATGAGCAAAGTGGTGTTGATTTTTATCTCCCAGTCTGGGAATAAGTTCTTTGCCACATGAGATACAATAATATTGGGTATTGTTTCTGAGCTGTTTGTTTACAGTGGAAATCTCAACTATATGGCGGTCGTTATCCCAAGCATATTTGTATTTGATGGGGTTATTCATCGATTTGATTTTTCTGCAATTTCTTATAATTTTTCTTCGTCATTATTCCTTTGCCAGCCTCTTCCTGTGATTCAGCCTCTTTATAGAAAATCCAGTGCTGTATCACATTGTCAGCATACACGGAAGTATATGCCTGTTGGAAGTTCCAGCCTTTTTCGGACATGTAGTTTGCCGCGTCGACCATACTGTTAAACTTGATTTCCTCGCCATTTTCATCTACCAGTTTTTGTTTGCTTTTTAATCCGGTCCAAGCAGAATAGACCGAACTTTCTCCGAAGTCAAAGACAATTTTTAATCCATTGGAAAGAACTTTTTCAGTTCCTTTAATCTCGCAGAAATATTTTCGTGCCTGAATTTGCATGGGAAGGAAACAGAGAATCCCGACACAGAAAAGAATCAATCGTTTCATAGTTTTTGAGAATTAGCTTTCATTTTGTGAAGATACTCAGATTTCCCGAGAAAACAAAACTCCCCCAAAAGAGCCTTGTCCGATTTACACTTTTGTTATAACTTTACCTCTCGAAAACAGAATTACTATGACTGGAAAATGGATTTATGCAGGAGCCATCGCACTCATGGCCCTCTGTACGGAGCAGGCAGCCGCTCAGCAGGAAATAGTGCTGCACGATGTCAATGGAAAGGAAATGAAGGCCGCGCTTCGGAAAGCGTTGCCGGTGGAAGCGCCGCGGGTGCGTTATCCGGGATTCAAGCAGGAGACGCTGGTGCTGAAGAAAGGAAGCATACGGCGTGAGGGTACCCGCCCGCTGCCCTGCGACATTCTGATGGAGAGAGACGTACCCGTGAAGTTGCGCGACGGGGTGACCATTTATACCGATGGGTTCCGTCCCGTGTCGGGCGAGGCGTATCCGGCTATCCTGGCCTGGAGCCCTTACGGCAAAGAGGTGGGTGGACAGATGCTGGACGACGTGCCGATGCGTTCGGGTGTGGCCAAGTCGGCGACTTCGGGACTGGAGAAGTTCGAGGGACCGGACCCGGCTTACTGGGTGTCGCACGGATATGCGGTGGTGAATCCGGACAAGCGCGGGGCGTATATGTCGGAGGGCAACCTGCTGTACTGGGGACACGAGGATGCCCTGGACGGATGTGACCTCATCGAGTGGATTGCCTCGCAGAAATCCTGCAACTGACGGTGGGAGCGTACGAACCGGAGAATGCGACGCTGCCTTTCGGATCGGCCAAGATTACGGTGCCGGTGGAGGGATTCACCTACATGCCGGGCGAACAGCCTGCGATAAAGACGCTGGGTGGCAACGCAACTGAATGTGCGGACCCGAAGGAGGTGGTGGTTTCACCGGCTACGCACAACGTGGGTCGTCACTGCATCTACACAGGCGGTCAGTATGACAGCTTCCTCTATGTGCCGGAGATTCCGGCAAAGAAGTGACCGGCGGGTTGCAAATTAATGGAAGTGCCAGGAAGGTGAAAAAAGCACTTTCCTGCCATTTGAAACAAATCTTCCAGCGAATGAAAAAAAACAGCCCAATCTGGCAGATACTAGGGAGACAGGACAAGCTCAGGACAAGTTCAGGACAAGCTCAGGACAAGGTGCATACGGATAATCCGGAGATAGAGCGTCTGGTAGCGGTGATTGGGAAAAACCAGATGTCCGTAAAGATGATGATGGGGAAATTGCAGTTAAAGGGGAGGGATAATTTTCTCCGTCTGTACCTTTTCCCAGCTTTGGAAGAGGGTTTTGTCACTTTGCTGTATCCCGACAAGCCACGTCATCCCCGTCAGAAGTATCTTTTGACGGTAAAGGGACTGGCTTTGCTCTCGGAGTTGTAATTTTATTCTGTGTAAATTTTGTCGTTTATTTTCCTATTGATCATCGCTCTGTTGGGATATTTGCTTGGTCGAGTGGGAAGTTCTTTTCCACCCACCGCCGGATATTTTCCCGGGCAACCTCCGGACGGATGGCTTCTTCAAGAGGCATGCCGTCGGGCGTGAGGCTGTCCACGCGACTGAATCCGGCCTGGAGCAGCGGTTCGGCATCGAGGGCTTGTCCGGCCACCAGCCAGGTGGGGACGTGGTGAGCTTGTGCGCGGCGCATCACCCGTTCTGGCAACTTGCCCATGAGGGTCTGACGGTCGGCACGGCCTTCGCCGGTGAGGACCAGGTCGGTGTGGGGAAGGAGGGTATCGAAATTGCAGAGGTCGAGCAGGAGGTCGGCACCCGATTGCGTGGTGGCCTGAAGGTATTGCAGGAAAGCGTACCCCAGTCCCCCGGCGGCTCCGGCACCCGGCTGGGAGGAAGCGTCTCTGCCCATGCGACGGGCCGATTCTTCAGCAAACTGACGGGCGCGGCGGTCCAGCTCTTCCACCATCTCCGGTGTGGCTCCCTTCTGCGGGGCAAACACGTGAGCCGCTCCCTCCGGTCCGTAGAGCGGGTTGCGTACGTCACTGGCCAGGATGAAGCGGCATCCGGAGAGTGTCCCGTGCAGCACCTCTTCTATCGTACCGCCCGGCGCCAGAGAGTCGGTCAGCCCTTGAAGCATCCCTCTTCCCGCATCGCTCGTACCGCTTCCGCCCAGTCCGATGATAAAGCGGCGGCATCCGTGGCGTGCGGCGTGAGCTACGAGTTCACCCACTCCGTAGGTAGTGGCCACCAGTGGGTTACGCTCTTCGGCGGTCATCCGGGTCAGTCCGCAGGCTTGTGCGGTTTCGATGACAGCGGTTCCGTCGGGCGCAAGGCCGTAGCAGGCGGTGACGGGGCGCATCAGCGGGTCGTGTACTTCCACTTCCCGCATTTCTCCATGCAGGGCGGCGATAAAGGCTTGCAGCATGCCTTCGCCTCCGTCGGACATCGGGAGGGCACGTACTTCTGCACCGCGGGCGGTCAGGGCCTGCGAGAAAGCGGCTTCCACCTCTTCCGAAGAGAGGCAGCCTTTGAAAGAATCGAGGGCAAGTAAGATTCGCATAGGTTTGTAATTCAGTAGGACGATACTGATTGCAAAATTACGTTTCTTCTGCTTACTGCCCAAATAAATTGTCACCTAAGCCTGCATGGTAGGGCCTTGTCATGGATTTTCAGGACGGGAGAAGCGGAATATAAACGACGCTGAAATGATAATATATGTAAAAATTGAAAAGTAAAGTGGGCTGCAACGTTGTTTTTTGTCTTTTTATGTATATATTTGGGTGAAAGACATATTAATTTTTTTTAATCTATTTATTACTATGAATGCACAAAGAATTACACTCCAGGGAGTGTTGTCCGAAGGAATTGCTATCGGAATCAAAAATTTAGCTTCTTTATTGGTGGCCAGTGTCTTGTGGCTTGTGACCATTTGGATTCCGTATCTGAATGTGGGTACGACCATTGCCATGAGTACGATTCCCATTGAACTCAGCAAGGGAAAAGTCATTTCTCCTTTATTTATTTTCGATGCGAAGTACAGACGCTACATGGGGGAATATTTCACCCTGAAGGGAATGATGTGGATGGCCATTTTCCCGGCTTCGCTTTTCGTCATTATTCCGGGCATGATTATTTCATTGGGATGGTCGCTGGCTTTGTTTATCCTGCTTGACAAAGGGGTGGCTCCGGGAGAAGCGATGATTCGCAGCAACCGGGCGACATACGGTTATAAGTGGACTATCTTTGGGGTAGGATTTGTATTGAATGTCTTGTTCCTCATTCTGGCGTTGATTCTGTTCAAGATTCCGCATATCGGCATTCTGCTGGTTTTCATTCTGGTTGTCGTGCTGATGGTGGCCCGGTTGGGATGCAATGCTGTCATCTATCGCAACCTGGTGGAGGAAGAGGAGGAAGAATCCGTTGCATAAGTAGCTGAACTTCTTATCTTGATTTATATATCCGGAAGGAGGCGGGCGGAACATATTCGCACGTGCTTCTTCCGGTTTTTTTGTTTTCAGAGGTTGGACGGCGACTGGGCTTTCCACAGTTCCTCGATGAGCGGCACATAATACATCCGTACTTCTTCTGCCGTGGGCGTGTGCTGTCCGGGGAAGTGGAAGGCATGGGTGTAGTGCGTGAGGAAGAGCGGTTCGTAGTGCGCCAGGTGGTCGTTCTCCCCGAAAAGGCCCCAGATGCGTTCGCGGCCCTCCGGTGTGCAATGGTCCCACTGGTGGCGCTGCACCTCGGCAAACTCGTCTATCAGCGCCTGGTCGATGACAAAATGTGCACGGCCGTCTGCCCGCGGGGATTTGTACGCGTGGGGACCGAGGCGTTCGGCCAGAAAACGGGTCATCTCGAAATACGGGTTGCCGAGCAGGGCCGGGAGACCGTTTTCGGAAGCCACGATTTGCGCCAGAAACGCCCCGTTGCTGTTGCCTACCAGCAGGTCGGGCTGCTCCTGTTCGCACAGCCGGCGGATAAAGGCGAGGGCCTCCTGCGGATGCAGCGGCAGGTCGGGTGTCAGGACGAGGGCCTTTCCGGCCATACATTCCTTCAGTGCCTGGGCGGGGATGCAAGCCCCCGAGGCAAAGAACCCGTGCAGAAAAATGAGTTTCCGTGCTTCCATCTCAACAACCGCTCCCATCCAGGTTACAAGTGGCGCCTTCTTCAATAGGGCGTGAATGCAGACCCGCATCTTCCGGGCAGAGGGTCACGGTGCCGTCTTCCAGCACAAAGCAGGGGATGCCCGCCGCACCGATGCGCTTGGCTTCGTCGAATGCGGGCGAGTGGTCGCGGAGCTTGAGGAAAGCCTTGAGGTTCTTCACGTGCTGCCCGATGTCGATGATTTCGTATCGGTCGTTGCCTTTCACTTGTGCTTCCACGTAGGTGCAGTCGGGACAGGTGTCCATTCCATAAATCTTGATCATGATGGTATCGTTTTTAGGTAAATTGTTCTATCCATTTCATCAGTACGGCCACGGCATAGCGCTGTTCTTCGGGTGTGAGAGGGCGGCCTGCCGGAATATGATGCCACTTGGCGAAGCATCCCCGGCAACAGCAGCCCGTGGCATGCTGGGCGATGAAGACCGGATGCCCCCGCATGGGTGTCTGTTTTCCGTCGTTCGGGATGACAGCCGGAGCCAGCCGCTTGCGTACGAAATCGGCGGCATGTTGCCGGATGGTATCCATTCCTTTCTCGCGGATGTAGGCGATGTCGGCCGGTTTCAAGTGGAACCGGCTTCGGAACGGGGAGTGGGAAAGCCGTTCAAAAAGGTCGGTGAGGTCGTATTCCGGAGTCTGCTGCGCGGCAGCAGGTGCTTCCGGAGTTTTTCCCTCGTCAAACAAATCTGGAAAAAGACTGTTCATTTGTATGCTTGCTTTGAATTTGTGGGGGTAAAGATACGCATTTTCCTGTTTCGTGTGATGAAAAACTGCGGTGCAAGTGAATACCCGAAAGGGATAATCCGTATCTTTGCGCGACTTTTTAAGGTAAGAAGAAGACAATGGATGCAATCGTGACGCAGATGATTATCCTGTTCATCCTGGTAATCGTCGGTTATTATTTGAGCAAGAAGAAAATGATGGATGCGGATTTCGACCGCAAACTTTCGGGACTGGTCATCAACGTGACATGCCCCAGTCTGATACTTTCGTCGGTGATGGGCGACACGCTCCCGGACAAGGGACTGATTCTGCCGCTGCTCGTGGTGGGATTCGCCACCTATGTGGTACTGATTGGACTGGCTTTCCTGCTTCCGCGCTACCTGCCCGTCAAGGTGGCCGACCGTGGCATCTACAGTTTCATGCTGGCTTTCGGCAACGTGGGCTTCATCGGCTATCCCATCGTGGCCTCCATCTTCGGTGCCAGTGCGGTGTTCTACGCCAGCATCCTCAACTTCCCCAGTACGCTGCTGATTTTCGTGTTCGGCACCCTCTTCATCTCGGGCGGCGAGGGCAAGATGCGCTTCGACTGGCGCACGCTTTATTGTCCGGCGATGATTGCCTCGTACCTCTCCATCCTGATTGTGGTGACGGGATGGGTGCCTCCCCGCGTCATCAGTACCCCGTTCGTGCTGCTGGGTAATGTCACCGTACCTGCCGCCCTGCTCATCATCGGCTCCTCCATCGCTCAGGTGCCTATCCGCCGGATGTTCGGCAACACGGCCATCTACCTGATGGCGGCCCTGCGTCTGCTGCTCGTTCCCTTGCTGATTCTCTACCTTTCCCGCCTCTGTCAGGTGGATGACACCATCGCCAATATCAACGTGGTACTGGCCGCCATGCCCGTGGCTTCGTACGGCACCCTGTTCTGCATCCAATACCAGAAGGGGGAGATCATCATGGCCGAGGGCACCTTCCTCACCACCTTGCTCTCCGTGCTGAGTATCCCGCTGCTGACGATGTTCCTGTAAAGAGAAATTCTTTATATATACCGGATTTTATTAGCTAGTTGAATTTATTTCCTTACTTTTGTGTAATAATAAATTTTTAAACAGAATTCAACGATGCTAGATCACATTCACAGACATATTGAGGATGGAACTCTCTCCTTTATTATAGGGGCTGGTTTCAGTACAAATATTTCTACCAAATTCCCTTTGTGGGGAGATTTGCTCAAGCCCTTAGTCGGAGAGTTGTATCCTGCGTGTGCAGGCGGGAAGAAAGAATTGCAGGAACGGGAGGTTCAAAGAATTATTGCCGAGAAAGGGTATCTTGAAATCGCTTCGGAATACGTACGCCGCAAAGGCTACCATGAGGCGATGGATTTGTATATCGAGAAGCGGGTGCCCTATCTTAAGTCATCCGGCAACGGAGAATATGGCCTGTTTCTGGGTGACAACCTGATTGACGACAAGCTTTATTTGGGATGCCATAAGAAGTTGCTGGGATTAGGGGTGAAACATATCTTTACGTTCAACTATGACAATGCATTGGATATCCTGGCAGGTGTGGATGTGGCGGAAGAATGGTCGCAGAAGCAAGAAAAGGCGGTGCAGGAAGTGAATCGATATAAATTCCTCCTGGAGCAATACAAAGGCTTGTATTGTGAATTTGAACGGAAACTGGAGGCGGGATGTACTACAGAATTGGCTTCCGTCTGTCGCTCGATAGAGTCGCTGATAGCGGATTGCGGGCTGGCATTGGTTCCGTTTAAAAAAGATGAGTGGGATGATGCCGGCAGGCTGTATCAGCAGAATCTAAAGGTGATTGAGCAGGAAATTGTCCGGCAAGAAAGTCTGGTTGGCTTTTATAAGGAGCGTCGTGCGGATACTTATCAGCTGATTACAGATTCTTACCAGATTTCATTGACGGAAGGCGGGAAGAATATTTATAAGCTGCATGGAAATCTGCGTACAGGCTCCCATGTGCCGTATGGGTTTGACGGGGATAGACACATGCAGTATGTCATTACGGCAGAAGATTATCGCGATTATCCGCGGAAACATGAGGCATTCGTCAACTTGATGAGAATTTCGTTGCTCAAAGGAGCCTTTTGCCTGATAGGTTTCTCGGGCGATGACCCTAACTTTATGGCATGGATAGACTGGGTGAAAGACATCCTGGACAAGGGGGCATTGCCTTCAGCCGGTCGTGCACGTTCCATTTATTTCATCCATTCCGGAGCTGCGCCGCTTGGCGAGGATAAGCAGTTGCTCCTTCAGAATCACTACATAGAGATTGTGAACTTGTTTGAGTTCTTCCCGGACGCCACGTCTGACCAGGAACGGGTGGATGCCTTCTTGGAATATATGAGTCGGGATAAAGAACGGTATGAACGATATGAGGAGAACTGGAAGTCAATGCCCGTAAAATTGGATGACATTCTTCGGGCAGACGATGATTTTGTGAAAAAAGTCGAGGAGACTTACAGGCTGTCGGCATACAATCGGATTCCTGAGCAACAGGGAATCAGTCATTATCACCGCCTTCATGTACTTTCGCATGTGGATGAATTATTGGAGGGTCAGATGGATTTGCCCTTGTGTGCAAAACTGATATATGCTGCGATAAGAGGGGAATCGATTCCCGTGGATTCCGTCTTGTCGATTAAGCAGACAGGCCTGATGGCAAGACAGGGAGCGGAACTGAAAGAACAGTATCATCTGCTGGCTTTACGGGCACGGTGTATGGGGGGCCGGTTATTGTATGACCTTCAGAATGAGGATACAACTTATGAAACCGTATTGAGCAACTTGTTTCATCTTTACTTCAGTAAAGTGAAAATTTTGATGGACGGATGGAACCCGGAGTCTGGACTGAATAAAATGCGTTATCATTTATTGCGTTCTGTATTAGGCTCGGAGACCGATGCCGATGCGATTACCCGACTGATAAGCCGGGAGAATTTCAAGTGCTTGCAGGATTATCGATTTGCGATTGATATTCTTCCCCTGATAAGAGGACGGGTTCAAGTGAAAAACGGGAATGTGAGCTTCTACGGAGATTTGCAAGGGAAGATAGAAGCTTTGGAGCGACACAATCCGCGACTGATCAAGGTGGGCACGCTGATAGAAAACCTTTTGAATGAGAGCCGGACTTATACGTCGGGTCAGCCGTATGGCAATTTGAGGCATACGGTATGTTTCGATTCCTACGATGTGGCGAAGATGAACTCGCTAAAAGTGCTCCATATCTTCTTGGAACTGGGCGTGCCAAGCGTATCAGGAAATGTACATTTGATGGAAAAGGAAAAATGGCAGATGATATGCGAAAACTTGTATGAAGAATATCCCTATCCTTGTTTGTTCTTTTCTTTGTTGTATGGAAACTCAAGAGATTTCTTGCTGAAGGTTGCCCAGGATTATATCTATTCTTTTAAGTTGTATGTCCAGCTGCCGGAGTTGCTGCGCCTGATGCTGAGAGCGTTGCAAGATAAAGAATGCCCTGCTAATGTATGCAATGCCATCTATATTGTGGCTCCTGTATTTATGAAGGCGGTAGCAGCAAAAGAATGGGAAGATTTATTCGAACAAGTTTTTGTTCAGTTGAATCTAAAGGATATGGAGGCCGGAAACATGCAATTCAATGAGATGCAGAACCTCATTGTGACAGGAGCCGCACGGGTAAATAAAGAGGGTCTCAAGCATAAAATCCTGCTCTCTGTCTTGAAGCTTCGGAAGAAAATAAATGATTTTCATAATCGTATCCTGGTGGCGGTTAGCCAAAATCTTGAACTCAATAAAGAAGAGTGCAAGGAACTCGATCACTTGGTGCAAGTGGCAGATACTCCTGCCCATTTTTATGTGCTGATGAATATGGATAAATGGGTCGACCGGAGCAAGTTGATAAAAAAACTGTCGGCATTGCCCTATGAGATATACGAAGACGGTACCTTGTTGGAGGCGGCATGTCGTTATGTAGAGGATGACCCCGGACTGCAAGTCAAATTGAAGCATATCCTATTGCATTCACCACTTTTGTGGCGGACTGGCATTCATAGTGATTGTTCTATTTCTACTTATAAAGGTCACGCACTGGATGTTTATGCCGTTCAGAAGTACATATCTTTCAGTGATGAAGAGATTGTGCAGATCTATGAGAAGCTGCAAAAGGCCTGCAAGGATATTGAGGCAGCTATGGGCAAATGGAGAGACACGGAAATGTGGGAGTTTATGGGCAACTGGACTTTCATCCTTACTCGCATGCAGTCTTTCATCTTGCAGAACCAGGAGGTGCTTCAAAGGGAGAGGAAAGATTATAACCTTACAAAACGTAATGTGCTCGGTTTGGTGAATAAGGAAAGAGGAGGAAACGACTTGCTGTCTCTCTTCGTGGACGACAAGAAGACTGGAAAGGCATTGGCCTGGTTGGAAAATGAAGTCATACAGGATGGAGTCTCATCCTATAAGCATGAATATTTGCTGCTTTTCAGTAAAGTATTGATGCGTGATTCCTTGTACCTGAACAGCTGTCTTATACACCTTAGATGGGCCTTGGAAGGATATAGAGAGGAATTTGAGAAAAGACTCTTCAAGCCTCTACTAGGCAATATCCTTAACATCTACGAGCCTTATTTCGATGGAAAACAAGAAAAGAAATGGGACCTTCCCTATGCAGAAAAGAATATCGTGGAGCAGGAGCTGATAAAATTATATGGTCTGTATCGTCTGTGGAATGGGAAATCTCCATTTTGGGAAAAGTATAACCCCAGATATTAGTAGGATGAATCCCTTTCAGGGAGGAGGCCTGCTTTTTAAGTCCGCATTTTAGCCTTATTTCAGCAGTGCCTCCAACGTCTTTTCCGATTCCTGGGGCAGGACTTTCCGCAACTGTCCGAGCAGTCTTTCACGCGACTCCTGTGGGGTGCTGTCCGGGTGGCAGGCTTCCCGTCCGAAGAGAACTTCGGGCGTGGTGAGCAGCGACCATCCCCAGCCATATTCCCGTCCATGGCGGTCGCGTGGATAGACAAAATCCTCCGTCACGATGTAGCCGGCCATCTGCAGCCGCGTGATATAGGCATCGAAACGGCTCCGCATCTTCGGTCCCGTGAAACCGCAGGAAGTCCGCAGTTTCCGGGTAATCTGGTGTCCCTCAATTTTCAGTACGTCGAGAATCGTTTCTTCGATGCTCCCTTCTTCCGGATAGGGGAAGAGACTCCGCCGGTAGTTGCAGAAATCGGGCCACCATTCGCGGCTGATGAACGCGGCTTTTCCCTTGAAAAACTTGCCGTAGGCGCAACCGCTTTCTTGCAGGATGGCGCCTTTCCATTCCCAGAGCGGCCATTCCCAACCGCCGTCGGGCAACTGGGTGTACTGGCAGTCTTCGTCGGTCACTTCCTCGGCCGACCAGCCCGCAATGCCCATGGAGAGCAGGGGCAGCATCCCCACCTGACGGATGTACTCAATCAGTTCGGGGCAGGAGTGTATGAGTTCTTGTGGCATGGCTTCAATCTGTAGTTTATTTTTAAGGAAAGATACGCATTTTCCTGATTTCTTTTCAGGAGATGCGTATAATTTTTTGTGGAGATTCTTCTTGGAGGAGAAAGCGCTCTCGATATATTGGAAAACGATGGGAGATTGACAGGCAAACCTTTCCTCGTTTTCTACGTTTCCCGAACCGGAAACGTAAGTTCTGCGAGCGAGAAACGTACGTCTTCCGAGGCGGAAATTTACGTTTTCCACAAGGGAAACGTAGAAAATGCAAGGACGGAAGGAGGTCTGCGTAAGGACGTTTTAGGATTTTTACGAAGACGCCTTCGGCCTGAATGAAGCAGAACCCGTATCTTTGTCTGTCAATGTAGCAAACAGACAGTCCTTATGACTCCACCTCTTATAGAACAATCTACCCTGGAAGAGCGACGGGCATACGTGCTCGACGCCTGGAAGTGCTTGCATAACTGCGAGTTGTGCGGAAAATGCCACGTGTTGAAAGGTCAGGACGTGGAAATCCTCTATGCCGATTACATAGAGGGACGGCGGAACTACATGGAGGTGACCCTCGACATCCGGAACCGGAGTTACTGACCCCGGAAAGGATGCCTTACCGTTTGGTCAAAGTAATCATGAACGTGACGGCCACGATGGCAACGGTGATACCCACTACGATGTTCGTGGTGAGCGGTTCGCCGAACACGAGTGTGCCGACCACGATGGCGGTGATGGGCTCGAACACCCCGAGGACGGAAGCCTTGGTGGCCCCGATGTTACGCGAGGCGATGGCCAGGGTGGCCGTGGAAACCACCGTCGGCAGGAAGGCAAGTCCTACCAGGTTGAGCCAGTCGTGTGCGTGGTTGAGGCCTGCGGTGAGAGCGGTATCGGAAATCAGAATCTTCCCCAGAAACACAACCGCTCCCACGGAGAGGGCATAGAAGGTGAGCAGAGAGTTGGAGATGCTGGCGATGGCCTTGCTCCGGTTGATGATGACGATAAAGAGGGCGTAGACCAGGGCCGAACCGATGGAAAGGAGTACACCGATGGGGTTGAGCGCCTGTGTGCCGTCGCCCTGCGTCATGATGAGGACGCCCCCGAAGGTTGCCGCGATGGCCAGCCATACCGGCCAGGAAGGCACCACTTTCAGGAACACCATGATGATGGCCACCAGCACCGGGTAGAGGAACACCAGCGTCGTGGCCAGTCCGGAAGCGATGTATTCGTAGGCATCGAACAGGAAGAGGCTGCTCGATGTGTAGAGCAGTCCGAGGATGAGCAGGATACCCGCCTGTTGTCCGGAAACCCGGAAACTCTGCCGGCGGACCAGCAGAAACAGGGCCAGAATCAATACGGCAAAGAGATAGCGGAAGAAGAGGATGGATTCGGTGGCGGCGCCGTGCTTCATCAGGGGAACCGCAAACAAGGGGTTCAGTCCATACGTGATGCCGGTGATGATTCCCGCCGGATAGCCGATGAGGGCGTTCTTGCTAAGTTTTTTCATGTGTTTGCAGAAGTAAATGTTTGTCGGGGTGCAAAATTAGTCATAAAATGGAAACGTGGGCTTCCCCGCGGGCACGATTTCGTGCGCCGGGGAAGGAACTATTTCCGGTAAATGTAGCGTGCCAGTCCGTAAATGTATCTCCGGAATCCCGGACGGTACCTGAGCAGGCGGTCGAACCAGTGCAGATGGTGGCTGGCGATGCGTACCACCCATCCCACGTAATACATGGCAAAGAGCGTGCCCACTCCGATGATGTGCCATTGCCACTTCCCGAAGAAGAGGTAGCTGAACACAACGCCGAGCAACACGAGAGAGATGTCGACCGCAATCTTGACTTTCGGGAATTCGATGCCCGTTACCTTGCTGAGGGCCACGGGGAAACCTTCTCCGGGCATGGTCACACTTCCGCATCTCACTTCCAGCGAGATACCTGCCGCAAGGATGGTGCATCCGGCCAGCTGCGACACGGCTTTCTCCCATATCGCCACGGGTTGCAGCCAGGAGAGGAAGTAGAGGTTCAGGTCAATCAGCATGCCGAATACCAGTCCCACGAGCAGCTGGAAGAGCTGTACGGGGTCGAACTGCCGGCGAAGTACGCCCACCTGACCCACCACCAGCAGGGCATTCATGAGAAAGGTATACAGTCCGATGGTCAGCGGCGGGGTGAGTCCCTCCGTTCCCGCATCGTGAAATACATAGGGCAATACGCTGATGACGCTGGCGCCCAGCATACTTTTCACGCAGAGAGCGATACCCAGTGTCATGATGCACAGCGCCATGAAGAGCAGTATGTGTTGCCAGACGAATGAGATGAGTCTTTCTTTTCTCGTCATTTTTCCGTTCATCGTCAGGACAGGTTATCGCAGGAAAGGGTCGAGATGGCTCAGCAGTTCGGCTTTCGGCAGTGCCCCGCTCATCCGCCAGAGCACTTCTCCCTTGCGGAACAGCATGAGGGTGGGGACGGACTGAATCTGGTATTGCTGTGACAGGGCGGCGTGCGTGTCCACGTCGATTTTGATGATACGGATACGGTCGCCCAGCACCTCTTTCACTTGTTGCAAGACGGGGTGCATCATCTTGCAGGGCTGGCACCAGGTGGCGAAGAAATCCACCAGTACGAGCTGGTCGCCAGCGATTACGTCGTAGAATGTTTCCATAAGTTTTGTTTTTATCGGTCTTATTTTTTCAACAATGAAGTCCCATTTGGGGCTTTTTGTAAATCAGATTCAAAGGTATAGCTTTCTGCGCAGCTTTCCTCGTGTATGGCATGAAAAAATGCCTGAGATATTGGGAACTTTTCGTATCTTCGCAAAGAAACAAAATAATCAATTGAGTATGAGGAAAAAGACAAATCTTTCGGCCACATTGTTGGGAGTGACCATGGTGGCTTCTACTCTGTTTTCGTGCGGCAGCCGTCAGCAGGAATCACCGATGAAAGCCAAGGTGGAGGAATATGCTTCCGTAGAATTGAAATCAGACCTTGTGAACAACCTGAGCGACAAGGAAAAAGAGCTGGTAAGGATATTTTTCCAGGTAGGGAAAATCACCGACGACCTTTTCTGGAAGCAGACATTCGGCGACAAAAGTAAGCTCGATACCATTACCGATAGCTATGCGAAAGAGTTTGCCCTGATTCAATATGGGGCTTGGGACCGTCTGGACAACAACAAGCCTTTCCTGGCAGGCTATGGCGAGAAACCGGCTGTATGCAACTATTATCCGCTGGATATCACCGAAGCGGAGTTCAACGCGTGGGAAGATGAGAACAAAGATTCATGGTACACTGTCATCCGCCGTGGGGAAGACGGTGCTTTGAAGAGTGTGTGGTATCACGAGGCGTATGCTCCGGAAATAGAACGCATCTGTGCCTTGCTGGAGAAAGCGGTGGCACTGGCAGAAGACCCGGGCCTGAAAAACTACCTTGAAAAACGCATCGAAGCATTCAAGACGGATGATTATCTGGCAAGCGACCTGGCATGGATGGACATGAAGGACAGCAAGGTTGACTTCGTGACAGGACCGATTGAGACTTACGACGATAAGTTCCGTGAAACCAAGGCATCGTACGAGTCGTTCATTCTGCTGAAGGACGAGGCCCGGAGCAAGGACCTGGCCAAGTTCGTGGCCATGCTTCCGGACCTTCAGAAAGAATTGCCCTGTCCGCCGGAATATAAGACGTTTGTGCCGGGCACGTCGTCCGACCTGAATGTGTATGATGCAGTGTATTATGCCGGCGACTGCAATGCGGGAAGCAAGACGATTGCCATCAACCTGCCGAATGACGAGCGGGTGCATGCCCTGAAAGGCACACGCCGCCTGCAATTGCGGAACTCCATGAAGGCTAAGTTTGACAAGATTCTGCTGCCCATCGGACAGCTTGTCGTAACTCCGGAACAGCAGAAATACCTCAACTTCGATGCGTTTTTCTGGAACGTGACTTTCCATGAGGTGGCACACGGACTGGGAGTGAAGCAGACTATCCGCACCCATGAAAGCGTGGATGCGGTGATGGGTACGGAAAAGACTTCCTGGGAAGAAGCCAAGGCGGATATATTGGGCCTGTTCATGGTGACCAAGCTGATTGAAATGGGCGAAATCACGAACATTACCGCCGAAGATGCGATGGCCACTTATATTGCAGGTATCCTGCGTTCCGTCCGCTTTGGAGCGGCCTCTTCGCACGGGAAAGCCAATATGATGTGCTTCAACTACATGGAAAAGGCAGGGGCATTCTCACGCAACGACAAGGGTCAGTATGTCATTGATTTTGCAAAGGCCAAAGAAGCCATGAACGGCTGGGCTGCACTGATTCTTCAGACGCAGGGCGACGGCAATGTGGAATTTGCCAAGAAATACAGAGAAGAGAACGGTGGAATCACTCCGGCGCTTCAGGCCGACCTCGACCGGATTAACGGGGCGGGCATTCCTCGCGATATAACCTTTGTTCAAGGAGAAGAAGTGCTCCTGGGAAAAGCTCAGTAACCTCGGTTTTTGAGATACAGATAACTACGCACATGCGGTTCAAGGGCATCGCCTTTGAACCGCATGTTTTTTGTTGCAGCCATTTCAATGGGCACGTATCGCGTCCCAAGGGTATGCCGCTTGTTGCCGACTTGCTTATTTTACTTCTTTCTTATCCGCCTGCTTCCGGAAAATCTGTGCCGCGATGCTGCCCGAAAAGTTGTGCCACACCGAGAACATGGCTCCGGGAACGGCTGCAAGGGGGAACAGGGCGAAATGCGTCGTAGCCAGTGAAGTGGCCAGTCCGGAGTTCTGCATGCCCACCTCGATGGCGATGGCCGACCGTTTGGACGGTTCGCTTCCGGTCAGGGCCGCCAGTCCGTAGCCCAAGGCCAAGCCGAGGACGTTGTGCAGTATCACCGCCACGGCTACAATCAGGCTGCACGCCAGGATACTGGCCGCGTTGTGTGCCACGATGATGCCGATGATGAAGGCGATGGCCAGCGTGGAAATCATGGGCAGCAACGGAACGATTCGCCGGGTAGTCCGGTTGAAGTAATGGTTGGCCGCAAATCCCAGCACGATGGGCACAATCACCACCTGCACGATACTCAAAAACATGCCGGCGATGTCTACGTCGACCGATTCTCCGGCCAGCAGCCACACGAGGGCCGGCGTGAGCAGGGGAGCCAGCAGGGTGGAGACTCCGGTCATGGCCACACTCAGGGCCACGTCGCCTTTGGCCAGGTAGCAGATGACGTTGCTGGCCGTACCTCCCGGGCAGCATCCCACGAGGACCACGCCCAAGGCCAGTTCTTCCGGCAGGGCCAGCAGTCGGCAGAGCAGCCACGCCAGGGAAGGCATGATAAGGAACTGGGCCAGTTCGCCCACGAGAATATCTTTAGGGTGTTGCAACACAGGCTTGAAGTCGGACGGGCGGAGAGTCAGTCCCATGCCGAACATCACCACGCCCAGCATCGGCGTGATGGCCGAAGTGCTTATCCAGTTGAACGAGGCGGGGAGGAAGAGTGCCACGGCGGTGACCAGCACCACGATGAGGGTGATGTGTGCCGCAATCCAGGCGGAGAGTTGGATGAGGTTATTTTTCATTGCTTCTGAAGTGTATGTCGTCTTTTAAAATTGCGTGCAAAGGTACGAAAACCCCAGCGAATCGCAAGCAAAAACAACGGCTTCGATAATTGAGGTAGAATTATCCGTAATTGAGACGCTTCAAAATTCTTCAAAACCGCTTATCTTTGTAGAAAAACAAATAGAGAGATATGAAAGTTTTATTGATTAACGGAAGTCCCCACAGAGAGGGAAATACATTTATCGCCTTGTCGGAAGTGGCGAAGGCGTTGGAAGCGAATGGAGTAGAGGCAGAAATCGTATCCATCGGAACCAAAGCGGTGCAGGGTTGCATTGCCTGTGGCCGCTGTAGGGAACTGGGTAGGTGCGTGTTCAAGGATGAGTTGTATCAGAGAATCCGGGAGAAACTGGAGACGGCGGACGGTCTTGTTGTCGGGTCACCGGTGTATTACGCAGGGCCCAACGGTTCGCTCTGTGCCTTGCTCGACCGTCTGTTCTATTCTGCCGGCGACTTGCTGGCCTACAAGCCTGCTGCCTCGGTGGCTGTATGCCGTCGCGGAGGAGCCAGTGCGACGTTCGACCGCCTGAACAAGTATTTCACCATCAACAACATGCCGGTGGTGTCGTCACAATACTGGAACAGCGTGCACGGCAGATTGCCGGGCGAAGCGAGTCAGGACATCGAGGGATTGCAGACCATGCGTACGCTGGGGCGCAACATGGCGTGGTTGCTGAAGAACTTGAAGCAGGGAGGAGAGCCTATCCCGCCCAGTGAGCCGTGGACACCGACTCATTTCATCCGTTAGAAGCGGGACTTATCACCATCAGCGAAAAGTAGGGAAACTTCTTTTCCTTGATAATCGCCGGGTCGGAGGTATAGAATTCGTTCGCCCGGCTGATATTTTCGAAATAATGGAACGCTGCTTCGGGGTGGGAGTCGATGCACTGACGTACGGCTTCCGCGCAAAGAGGCAGTTTCATGATGACGAGGACATAGCCGGATTGGAGTTTCTCGGTCAGTTCCTCGGCGGAGATGAGGCCCGGAATGACCAGCAGCCTTTCTTCCTGTTTGGCCAGGTGGAGACCTGCCACGGGACCTGCGGCAATGAACGCCGGAATGCCTGCGATGCGTCTCACCGGCAAGCCTTTATTTCCCAATAGTTCATACAAGTACTGCACGGAAGCATAGAATCCGGCATCGCCTTCGGCGGCCACGGCTATTTTCTGCCCTTCACGGTAATCTTCCTCTATCTGTGCAGCCACTTCGTGATACACTTGCAGGGCCGCTTCTCTGTGCTTGTTCATCGGAAGGGTGAATGTCTTGATTTTCTCTTCCCCGATTCCCAGTGCCCGCAAGGTGTTTGCGGCGTAGGAGGAGGGGATGCCGGCGGCACTGCGGGTGCCCGGACAATAGATGGAGGAGGCTTCCTGTAGGGCCTTCAGTCCTTTCAGGGTGATGAGCTCCGGGTCGCCGGGGCCTAAGGATACAAACTGAATAGCGAGATATGAGGATTCCATATAGTCAAAGGAGGGTTAATTTTTTGTGCCCGCTAAGATACTATCTTTTTTGTGAAAATGAAAAATCTGCCGTAGTGTAGCATATCAGAAAATATTTTCTACTTTTGTGGCGATATTGGTTCACTGCTGGATAAAGCGTGATGAAAAGGGAATCAGGTGAAAGTCCTGAACAGACCCGCTGCTGTAAGTTTCGCATGATTTTCAGGAAATCTGCATGCCACTGTCGGAAAGATGGGAAGGCTCCTGAAAAGAAACAAGTCAGAAGACCTGCCAGTGTCGTACATAGTTTTTTATGCTTTCGGGAAATAAGGTATGAAAACAACGAGCTGGACTTCTCTCTACCCGTTCTGGATATACGGAATCCTCTTCTCTTTGTATTTGTATGCGTCTCGCGGGCATAAGTGTGTGGTATGAAGATTTGAGGAACTTATGAAACACCTGACACTCATTTTTATTTTCGTTTTTGGCATTGTCGGCTTCTCGGAAGGGCTGGCACAGAAACTGGTCACTCTTTCGGGCCGCATCACGTCTGCCCACGGACAGCCTGTGGCGCAGGCTTCACTGGCGGTGGAGGGTACGGCCTACGGGACGTATTCGGACGAGAAGGGGGGCTACCGACTGGAGCTTCCGGAGGGGACGTATACCGTGGTGGCTTCTTTCATCGGTTATGAGAGCCAGAAGCAGACGGTCCGGTTGGCCGGGCACAAGCGAATCGACTTTGTCCTGAAGGAAGAGGCCGTGGCTTTGAATGAGGTGGAAATCTATGCCAAGAGCCAATCGCAGAAATTACGGGAAGGTACGTTCGCCGTCAGTGCACTGGATGTGAAGCCGATTGTGAGTTCGTTGAACAACCTGAACGAGCTGGTGGACCGGGCTTCGGGCATCAAGGTGCGGCAGGAGGGAGGCGTCGGGTCGGACTATGACCTGTCCATCAACGGGATGTCGGGCAATTCGGTCCGTTATTTCATCGACGGGGTGCCGCTGGAGACAAAGGGCTCCGGGGTGTCGCTGGCCAATTTGCCGGTCAATCTCATCGACCACATCGAGATGTATAAGGGGGTGGTTCCGGCTTATTTGGGGGCTGACGCGCTGGGCGGTGCCATCAACATCGTGACGAAGAAGGAGAAAAAGAATTACCTGGATCTATCGTACGGGATAGGTTCGTTCCATACGCACAAGGCGGACTTGAACGCGCAGGTGGTGTTTCCCAAGAGCGGGATTATCGTGCGCCCGACCGTCGGAGTCAACTATTCAAAGAACGACTATATGATGAAAGGGGTAGAGGTGTGGGAGGAAAGTGTGCGAAAGTATGTGCCTTCCAACCGCCGGCGTTTCCACGACGATTATTTCTCGCTGCTGGCCCAGGTGGAGGTCGGAGTGAGCGGGAAACGGTGGGCAGACGACTTCTTTGTGACGGCTTCGTATTCGAAGGTGGACAAGGAGCTGCAGACGGGTTCTATCCAGACCAAGGTTTACGGGATGGCCGAGCGGAACGGGTCGGCTTATAACGTGTCGGCACAGTACCGCAAGAAGGACTTTCTGTTGAAGGGGTTGCAGATGCACAGCATGCTTTCGCATACCTGGGACTATTCGCTGACGGTGGATACGGCCTACCGGGTGTACGACTGGAACGGGAATTATGTGGAGAGTTCCCGCAATGAGATTACGGGCCGGGAACGGTCGTTGCGGCATTACAAGCGCCCCACGACGATGTTCCGCTCCAACTGGGACTATCGCTTTCATCCGCAGCATGCCCTGAACCTGAACTACTTGTTCAACCGAACGGGAAACGACCGCTACGACGACGTGGATGACAGTTTTGTGCCGTCCAATGACGTGGTATGCAAACACATCCTCGGGCTTTCCTATCAGCAGCAACTGTGGCAGGACAAGATGGAGAACACGTTCTTTATCAAGGATTATATCAATCACCTGAATATCCGGCAGACGGACTTGTACTGGCAGACGGGCTCGGACAAGGTGAAGGGAGAAAGTACGGGAAATTACCTGGGATACGGGGCCGGCACGCGGGTGAAGTTCCGGGAGCCGGTCGCGCTGAAGGCTTCGTTTGAGCATAGCGTGCGTCTGCCTCTGGCCCGTGAACTGCTGGGCAACGGGTCTACGGTCTATGCCAATACGGCGTTGCATCCGGAAAGGAGCAACAACGTGAACCTGGGGCTCTTTGGTACGTGGCATCCCGGAGTGGGGCATGTGTTGTACTACGAAGTGAACGGCTTTATGCGGTTTGTGGACGATTATATTCAGGCCGTGGTGGCGGAGAAAGAGGGCATGATGCAGTATCAGAATGTGCCTGCGGTGCATATCAAGGGACTGGATGCGGAAGTGCGCTACAGCTGGAGGAACCACTTGCAGTGCATGGCCAATGTGAGCTGGCAGGACGCGCGCGACCAGCGTAAATACAAGGATGACGGCAAGCCTTCGGCCACGTACCTGAACCGGGTGCCCAACCGCCCGTGGTTGTTCGGGGCGGCAGAGGTCGACTATACGTTTCACGAGGTCGGCCTGAAGCACAGCAGCCTGCGACTGGAGGGTTCGTATCAGTGGGTACACTGGTATTTCCTGACCTGGGAGGCGTACGGCTCGAAGGAGAGCAAGGCGCAGATTCCGGCGCAGCATGTGGTCAATGCGGGGGTGACTTACTCGCTGGAAAACGGGAAGTACAACTTGTCGGTCAGCTGCGACAACCTCTTTGATAAGTTGGTGTACGACCATTACAAACTGCAGAAGCCGGGAAGGTCGTTCTTCCTGAAGTTCAGGGTGTTCCTGAACTGACATGTGAATCTGAGCTAGATATTAACAAACTATAGTAATATTAATCTTAAACATTATGTGTATGAAAACAACGAAATTTTCCTTCCTGAGATTTCTGAAAGCGGGTGTGTTTGCTGCGGCACTTTTTTCTTTTGCGGCATGTAGTAAGGATACTCCGTCCGAGAATACGGTGGACCCGGAACCTGCCGGGAAGTATCATTTTGATATCTTCATGACGGTAGGCAAACACGGCGGCATGGGAGGAGGCGATAATACGATTGTCAAAAGTGTGGAATCGCTGACAGCCGACCAGCCGATGATTGATATCAAGGGGTCGGGTGTGGAACTGAATCCGTATACCATCGAGCTGATTGCAAAAGGAAAATATTATTATCAGGTGCCGAGCAAACAGACACGCTTCACGAAATTCCGGATTCTGGACAACAAGATTGAAGTGGTGCAGGAACAGCCGTTTGTGGTGAATTCCTATACCGAACGGAAGTATACGCATGTGTGGCTGGACGACAATACCTTGCTGATTATGGCGGCCAATGGGGATGCGGACAAGGTTGTCTGGACCAAACTGAATGCAGAGGATATGCGCATCTTGTCGGAGGGCACGCTGGATCTTCCTTTGCCTGCCGGAGCAGCGGTGTTCACCACGACGGGTATTCTTACCTACAATGAGAAGGTGGGAAAGCTGTATTATTTCTATTATGGAAAGGACAAGGCCGGTCGGAAAGGGGTGGCTACTTCCAACTTCCTGACAGCCGTCATCAATCCTTCGGACATGAAGGTGGAAAGCAATAAGGTCAATACGCTGGCCGGGGAAATGGCCGGCAGCTCCTACGGACAGCTGTTGCAGGACTGTGTGACTTACGACGAAGCCGGAAACCTCTACCTTGCCGCATTTACCAAGAAGGGCGATTTGGAAGAAGGTTGTCTGTTGCGTATCAACAAGGGAGAAACGGATTTCGACCCTTCTTACAACGGCTATCCGAATGCGGACGGAAAACTGTGTACGGTTCAGTACCTGGGCAACGGCAAGGCGCTGACTTATGCCAGAAGCCAGTCGGCCAATGCGGGACGAGACACGTACAGTCTGTACTATTCCATCGTGGACTTGAAAACGGGACAGAGAACCCGGCTGGCTTGCGACGGAAAGGAAATCGGTTTCAATAGTGGCCGTTTCTCCCAGCGCTCGGTCGTGGTAGACGGCAAGGCTTATATCGGGGTCAATACGGAGAAAAGTACCTGCATTTACATTTATGACGTCGCTACCGGAAAGGTAGAAAAAGGAGCGGATATCGCGCAGGGTTACTATTTCGACGTGTTGAGAGTAGTAGAGAATTGAGAAATCTTATAACTTTGCAACAATAAGCAAGCGATAGAAACAAGACGAATGGCGAATGACAAGATAATTGTAGCAGGCATTGGCCCGGGCTCCGTGGAGGACATCACTCCGGCGGTGGTCCGGGCCTTGGCTAGTGCGGATGTGGTAGTGGGATATCACTATTACTTCCAGTTTGTGCGTCCCTACTTGAAGGAGGGGGCGGAGTGTGTGGACACGGGGATGAAGCGGGAACGCGACCGGGCCCGTCAGGCTTTCGAACTGGCGGAACAGGGCAAGTGTGTCTGTGTCATCAGCTCGGGCGACTCCGGCATCTACGGGATGGCCCCGTTGATGTATGAGATGAAGCGGGAACGCGCCAGTGAGGTGACGCTGGAGGTGTTGCCGGGCATCAGTGCGTTTCAGAAGGCGGCTGCCAGACTGGGGGCGCCGGTGGGACATGATTTCTGCGTGATTTCCTTGTCCGACCTGCTGACGCCGTGGGAGAAGATTGAAAAACGCATCCGTGCGGCGGCATCGGCTGATTTCGTGACGGCAGTTTACAATCCGAAGAGTGAGGGCCGTTACTGGCAGTTGTACCGCCTGAAGGAGATTTTCATGCAGGAGCGGGAAGCGACGACGCCGGTGGGCTATGTGCGTCAGGCCGGACGTGAGGAAGAGACCGTGAAGATAACGACTTTGGCCGACTTTGACCCGGAGGACGTGGACATGTTTACGGTGGTGCTCATCGGGAACTCGCAGTCGTACGCTTGGGAGGACCACTTGGTCACCCCACGGGGTTATTATCAGCCAGAGAAAACGGAGGCGGCAGGCATCGGGCAGGAGATTATGATTCACAGCTTCCAGACCATCTCCAGGGAACTGAAGAAACAGGACCTGCCGCTCGGACACAAGTGGGCGTTGCTGCATGCCATTCATACGACGGCTGATTTCGAGATGGAGCACTTGCTGTACAGCGACGAGCATGCGGTGGAAAAGCTGCATGAACTGCTGGTGACGGGCAAGGTTCGTACCATTATCACCGACGTGACCATGGCGGCTTCGGGCATCCGGAAACGGGCCCTGGAACGGCTGGGACTGGAGGTGAAGTGTTACCTGAACGATGAAAGGGTGGCTCGGATGGCCGCTGAAAAGCAAATCACCCGTACCCAGGCGGGCATACGTCTGGCGGTAGAGGAGCATCCGGATGCCTTGTTTGTCTTTGGAAACGCGCCCACGGCCTTGATGGAACTGTGTGCCCTGATGAGAAAGCAGAAGGCGCATCCCGGAGGCATCATCGCGGCTCCGGTGGGCTTTGTGCATGTGTGTGAAAGCAAGTACATGGTGAAGACCTTCCAGAACGTGCCCAAACTGATTGTGGAAGGACGGAAGGGAGGAAGTAATCTGGCAGCCACCTTGGTGAATGCCATCCTGACGCTGGACGATGCGGCCTTGTTAAAACCCGGACGCGATGTGTAGGCAGTCATTCCATATTATCGGCATCAGCGACAGCACCGAGATTTATTTTCCGCCTCGGGTGCAGGAAGTCATCTCCCGGGGGAAGGTGTTTTCAGGGGGCGTGCGCCATCACCAGCTGGTGGAGCGGTTCTTGCCCGAAGGAGCGGAGTGGATAGACATCACTGTGCCGTTGGACAAGGTGTTCGCGCAGTATGCCGCGCACCGGGAGATTGTGGTCTTTGCCTCCGGCGACCCGTTGTTCTTCGGCTTTGCCAATACCGTACAGCGCCTGTTGCCCGAGAGCAGTATCCACGTCTATCCCACGTTCAATTCCTTGCAGATGCTGGCCCATCGCCTGCTGTTGCCTTATCAGGAGATGCGGATGGTATCGCTGACCGGGCGTCCGTGGAAGGCTTTCGATGCCGCGCTGATTCGCGGGGAGCGTATGCTCGGGGTACTGACCGACAGGGTGAAAACGCCGGCAGCCATTGCCGCCCGGATGCAGGAATACGGCTACGACAATTACCGGATGTATGTGGGAGAGGCTTTGGGTAATGCGGCGGAAGAACGGGTGCGGGAGCTGACGGTAGAAGAAGCTCGGCACACCACTTTCCAATCACCCAACTGTCTGATTCTGGTACGCACGGCATTGCGCCCTCGTCCGCTGGGACTGAAGGAATCGGAGTTTGCGCTGTTGAACGGTCGGGTGAACATGATTACGAAACGGTCGGTACGCCTGCAGACCTTGAGCATGCTGGATTTGCAGATGCGCACGGTCTTCTGGGACATCGGCAGTTGCACGGGTTCCGTGTCGATTGAAGCGAAGAGTCTCTATCCCGAACTTGAGGTGATTGCCTTTGAACGGCGTCCGGAAGGAGCGGAACTGCTGTGGGCGAACAGTGTCAAGTGGGGAACCCCCGGCATACGGTTTGTAGGCGGGGATTTCATGGAACAGCCTTTGGCCGACCTTCCTCGTCCGGATGCGGTGTTTATAGGCGGGCATGGAGGCCGGTTGCAGGAGTTGCTGAAGCGTGCAGATGAGGTCTTGCTTCCGGGGGGAGTAATCGTCTTCAACTCGGTGAGCGAGAACAGCTTGCAGCAGTTTTACGAGGGAGTGGCGCAGACCGGACGTCGGGTGACCGAACGCATCCGGCTTGTGGTGGATGCCCATAATACAATTGAAATATTGAAAGCAGAATGAAAGAGAAAACAGCCATTATATTGATATCTTCCCAGGCATTGCCGATGGCGCAGCTGCTGGAGAAGGAATTGGGAGATTGTACCATTTTTTTCACAAAAGGCACTCGACGGATGCACGCAGGTGACCTCGTACAGTGAGTTTGTGGCGGCTTCGTTTGCCGCATACGACCGTTTCCTGTTTATCGGGGCTATGGGCATCTGTGTGCGCTGCATCGCTCCCTGTGTGTCCGACAAATATGCCGATCCGGCTGTGGTGTGTATGGACAGTACCGGGCAGTTTGTCGTTCCGGTATTGTCCGGCCATGTGGGAGGGGCCAACGAGTGGGCCCGGCAGATAGCCTCCATCTTGGGGGCACAGGCGGTCGTCACTACCCAAAGCGACTGTAACGGGGTGTGGCCCCTGGACTTGCTGGCTGCCCGGTTCGGATGGCAGACCGCGTGCTCGCACGAGGAGATGAACCGCGCGATTGCCCGTTTCGTGAATCAGGAAAGAGTGTCCTTGCTGTTGGACATCAAGGACGAGGGTACCGCCTGGCTGGAGCGTACCCTTCCGCCGTATGTCAAGGTGTATTATCATTATGCCGACATTCCTTTCGAGGAGACGGACCTGCTGATTGCCGTCACGCCCTACGAGTACGAGGCGCCGGTGCAGGCGTTGTATTATCGTCCGCAGGTGTTGCATCTGGGAGTGGGCTGCAAGAAACAATGCGTACCCGACGGCATTGCCGAATACATTGAAGAGGTGATGCACGCGCACGGCCTATCGCCGTGGTCGCTCGCTACGGTGAGTACGATTGAGCTGAAGAAAGACGAACCGCTGCTGAAGGCGTTGCAGGAGCGATGGAAACAGGCCAAGGTCTGCATCTATTCTGCGGAAGAGCTGAGCGGTCTGGAGATACCCCATCCGTCGCAGAAGGTGTATGAAGTGACCGGGGTCTATGGGGTGGCCGAGAGTGCGGCACTCAAAAGCAGCGGAGGCGGAAAATGGCTGCTGGAAAAACAGAAAGGAGAGTTGGTGACAGGCTCGCATTTCACCTTTGCGGTGACACTGACGGCTGAGGCGGTGCGCGGAGGACACATCGAGATTGTGGGGGCCGGTCCCGGTGACCCGGAACTGATTTCGGTGCGTGGCAAACGGATGCTGGAAAAGGCCGACCTGGTGCTGTATGCGGGCAGTCTGGTGCCGCGCGAGCTGACTTATTACGCGAAGGAGGGGGCCGTGGTGCGCAGTTCGGCCCACATGGACCTGCAGGAGCAGTTTGCCTTGATGAAGGAATTCTACGACCGGGGACTGTTTGTGGTGCGTCTTCACACCGGCGACCCGTGTATCTACGGCGCCATTCAGGAACAGATGGCCTTCTTCGATGCCTACGGCATGAGCTACCACATCACGCCGGGAATCTCGTCTTTCCAGGCGGCGGCAGCGGCCCTGCGTTCGCAGTTCACCATCCCGGAGAAGGTGCAGAGCATCATCCTGACCCGGGGAGAGGGGCGTACCCCCATGCCGGAGAAAGAACAGTTGCACAAGCTGGCCCAGTCACAAAGTACCATGTGCATCTACCTGAGCGCGTCCATCGTGGAGAAGGTGCAGGAAGAACTCTTGCAGGCCTATCCGCCGGAGACGCCTGTGGCTGCCTGCTACAAGCTGACGTGGAAGGAAGAGAAAATCTACCGGGGGGTACTGAAGGACCTGGCCCGTATCGTTCGTGACAATCACCTGACCCTGACTACGCTGCTGGTGGTAGGAGAAGCGATAGACAACCGTAAGGGGCTTTCTCGTTTGTATGCCTCCGACTTTACCCATTTGTTCCGGTCATGATACTCGTATTAGGGGGAACCACGGAAGGGCGGCTGGCCGTGAAAGTGCTGGATGAGTCGGGCAAGCCTTATTTTTACTCTACGCGCGGCGACTCGCAGCAGGTCAGTTGCCGCCACGGGGAGCGTGTCAGCGGGGGCATGGATGCGGAAAAGATGGAAGCCTTCTGCCGGGCGCACTCTGTCCGCCTGCTGGTGGATGCGGCCCACCCGTTTGCCGTCCGCTTGCACGAAACCGTGGAACAGGTCAGCCGACGGCTTCAGTTGCCCGTGGTGCGTTTCGAACGTATCTATCCGCCCCGCACCGACGATGTCATCTGGTGTGCGGATTATCAGGAGGCGGTCCGTCGGTTGAAGACGGACGGCATTACCCGCCTTCTGGCACTGACCGGCGTGCAGACTATCGGGAAACTGCGCGACTTCTGGGCGGACGATACCCTCCAGCCGACCTGCTGGTTCCGTATCCTGGATCGGGAGGAATCCGTCTCATTGGCCGTGCGGCAGGGTTTCGATGTGAATCGGCTGGTCTTTTATCGCGAAGACGCACCGGAAACGGAACTTCTGGAGCAGTTGAAGCCCCAGGCTATTCTGACCAAAGAGAGTGGCGAAAGTGGCGGTTTTGTCGAGAAGCTGGAAGCAGCCCGCCGTGGGGGAATTTCGGTCTATGCGGTCTGTCGTCCTTCCCTGCCAGCCGATTTCATTACGGTGACCGGCATACACGGACTGCGGAAAGCCATCGAGCGCTTGCTGCCCGATTTCTATCCCTTGCGGAGCGGATACACCACCGGGGCCTGTGCCACGGCTGCGGCCAAGGCGGCCCTGATCCGGCTGCTGACGGGCGAATCTCTTTCGGAAGTGCGTTTTCGGATACCCGACGGAGAGGAACTGTCCTTGCCTCTTGCGTCCGTCTCTCAGGAAACAGACACATCGGCTACGGCTGCTGTGGTGAAAGATGCGGGCGATGACCCCGACGTGACCCACCGCAGCGTGATAGAGGCCAAGGTGGCGTTTTCGGCACAACCCGGCATCCGTTTCCTGCAAGGAAGAGGGGTGGGGAAAGTCACCCTTCCCGGCCTGGGATTGCCGGTGGGAGAGCCTGCCATCAATCCGGTTCCCCGGCAGATGATGGTGCGGGAACTGTCGGCCTTGTACGGCGGGGGACTGGAGGTGACGATTTCCGTGCCGGGGGGAGAGGAACTGGCCCTTCGCACGTTCAACCCCAAGCTGGGCATCGTAGGTGGGATTTCCATCATCGGGACTTCGGGCATCGTGCGGCCTTTTTCTTCCGAGGCTTTTGTGGAAGCCATCCGTCGGGAGGTGGAAGTCTGTCAGGCCATCGGAGCGGAACGGCTGGTGCTCAACTCCGGCGCCAAGAGCGAGAGATATGTGAAGCGTGAATACCCGGACTTGCCCCCGCAGGCCTTCGTACATTACGGGAACTACATTGGTGATACCCTGAAGATTGCAGACGACCTGCACATCGGGAAGGTAACGATGGGTATCATGCTGGGCAAAGCGGTGAAACTGGCCGAGGGCCACTTGAATACCTACAGCAAGCAGGTGGTGATGAACAAACAGTTCTTACAGGAACTGGCCCGCGACTGCGGTTGTTCTCCGGCGGTACAGGTGGTGATTGCGAAAATGACGCTGGCCCGGGAACTGTGGAAAGGTCTTTCGGAAGCGGATGCAGCCCTTTTCTTTCCGGCCCTTCTGGGCTTGTGCCTGAAGCACTGTCTGGCCTTGCTCAGCCGGACGGAGCTCACCCTGATGCTGATAGACGAGGACGGGCACATTGCCTGCCGTCTAGTGGGGCAGGGCGTCCAATAACTGATGTACGGCTTGCAGCAGTTCTTCGATGGTGGCTGCCTGTACGGTCTGTCCGGAAGCAGGATGGAGGAAGAAAGCCTCGTCGGTAACCGCGATGTACCAGTCGGACCGATGCTGCCGGTTGCCTTCAATGCCGTGACGGGCCAGTGCCTTCTGCACCATGGTGTACCGGTCTCCTTCTCCCGTGAGACGTACGGAGACCGTGGCCTGCCGGGCGATGCGGAACAGTCCGCTTTCCCTGTCAAACCGGATGCCTTTTCTCAGGAAGAAATGGCTGAGACTCCCATCCAGCGACAAATCTTCCGGGGTACCGGTCTTCACCCCGTTCTCCTTGTTCATCAACCACACTTTGTCGGCAATCTGTAGCGCCAGTTCCAGGTCGTGTGTGGACAGGAAGATGGTGCGGTTGCCCGTGTGCGACAACCGGAACAGCAGTTGCATGATTTCCACCTTGCTGGGAAAGTCCAAGAAAGCGGTCGGTTCGTCCAGAAAGATGATGTCCGTCTGTTGTGCCAGTGCTTTGGCAATCATGACCTTCTGTCGCTCGCCGTCGCTCAGTTGATGCACCATCTGGTGGCGCAGGTGCCCGATGCCGACCAGTTGGATGGACTCTTCTATCACCTCCCTGTCGTGCTTGCCCAAGCGGCCCCAGAACCCGGTGTACGGGCTTCTTCCCATGCCGACCAGCTCTTCCACCGTCATGTTGCGCAGCTCGCATTTCTCGGTCAGCACCACTCCGATGAGCGTGGCCAGTTCCTTGTCGGAATACGTGGACAACGGTTTTCCTCTCAATATGATTTCTCCTTCCAGCGGCGCCTGAAATCCGGACAAGGTGCGGAGCAAGGTCGATTTTCCGATGCCGTTCGCTCCCAACAGGCAGGTCAGTTCCCCGCTGTGGAGGCAGGCGTTGATGTCGGTAGCCACCACCTTCCGGTTGCCTTTCTCCTTGTAGCCGATGGTGAGGTGATTGATTTGTATGTGATTGTTTTCCATCATTCGTTTAGGTCATTGCGTCGTTTGTTGAACAATACCGAGATAACCACCGGCGCACCCACCAGCGCCGTCACGGAGTTGACTGGAAGTGCCCCTTCAAATCCCGGCATGCGGGCAATCAGGTTGCACACCAGGGCCATGGCTCCTCCCATCAGCAGGGAGGCCGGCATCAGGATGCGGTGGTCTGACGTGCGGAACAGGCTGCGGCAGAGGTGAGGAACCGCCAGTCCCAGGAAGATGATGGGCCCGCAATAGGCCGTGACGATGGCCACCAGCACGCCCGAGCAGGTGATGACCTGTAGTCTGGCCCGCTTGATGTTCAGTCCCAGGTTGCGCGCGTAGGCATCCCCCAGCAACAGCAGGTTCAACGTTTTCACCAGCAGGAAAGAGACGGGCAGGAGCACCAGCATAATCGAGACGAACAGCGTCATCTGGTTGCCCGATACGCGGGCAAAGCTGCCCAGTCCCCAGATGACATAAGCCCGGATATCCTCCTCCACACTGAAGTATTTCAGTACCCCGATAACCGCGTTGGCCACATAGCCCACCATCACCCCGATAATCAGCAGGGTCACGTTTCCCTTCACTTTCTGCGAAACGAAGATGATGAGTGCCATGACCGACAGCGAGCCGATGATGGCCGAAAGGGTCAAGGCGATTTCGCCCATGATGCCGATTTTGCTCAAAGCCACTCCGCCGAGGGTACCGGACAGCAGGACCACGAAGGCCACGCCCATGCTCGCGCCGGAGCTGATGCCCAGCACGGAAGGTCCGGCCAGCGGGTTGCGGAACACTGTCTGCATTTGGAGTCCGCTGACCGAAAGTCCGGCTCCTGCCACGAGGGCCGTCAGCGCCTGTGGGATACGGGATTTCCAGATGATGTTGTACCAAATTTCGTTGTCGTGCGAATTCCCCCACAAAATCTGCCACACCTCCTGGAACGGAATCGATACAGACCCCAGGAGCAGGTTCAAGAGGAAGAAAACAAAAATCAGCAGGGTGATAAACACCATATAAAGTGCGACCGGACGTTTCATGCAAGGAAGGGGATTAGGGTTTTAAGCGTTCATAATAACGGGGGGTATGGTCGGGCAACAGCTGCGGATGGAAGATGGCAATCAGGTCGGCCAGCACCACTTCCGGTTCCATCGGCATACTCTCGTAGAACGGTTTCTCGCTCATGTTGCAATAGATGACCTGCTTCTTCTTGAACGCCTGAAAATCGGCATAGCGGACGTCCTCGGCTTGCAGAGCCTCGTAAGAGAACTTCCCTTTGTAGCTGTTGACGATTCTCCAGTAATCCGCATACGCCGCCTGACTGTAGACCGTTTCAAAGTCGAGCGACACCCCGCCCGAGTGTGTATCTTCCTTCAGGAAATAGTCTGCCCCCGCATCCTTGAACAGCTGGGCCAAGAAGCTCTTTCCCCCGACGGCATACCAGTTGCCGCCTCTCAGTTCACCACTGAATACGACCGGCCGTTTCTTCACCTGCGCGGTAAGCTGCACCAATTCCTGGTAACGTTTCTCTATCTCCGCAAAAATCCGGTTGGCCTGTGCTTCCTTTCCAAACAGCAGTCCGACAAACTTGATCCATTCCGCCTGTCCTAGGGGAGTCATCTCCTTGTAGCCCAGGTGCGGAATGAGGGGAATACCCACTTCCGTCAAGGCGTCATATCCTCCGCGCTTAAAGGGAGAAATCAGGATGATGTCGGGATGGATGCCCATGATGACCTCGTTGTCGAAGTTGCCCTCGATGCCAATCTTGTGCGTCTTTCCTTCCTTCAGCCGCTTCTGCATGTCGGCATTGAAAAGATGACGGGTACTGGTAATCCCGACCACGGCATCCAGGGCCGACAGCTTGATAAAATTGGAAAGTTGCAGGGAAGTCATGCAGACCGTGCTCTTGACCGGCGTTTCGATGACGGTATAGCCCTCAGGCGCATCGGTGACTTTGGTTCCTTTCGGCGCCAGGACAAAGTGATACGATTCTCCGCCTTTTTCCTTTTGCGGGTCTTTGATGTCCAGCAGGCAATAGCCCTTGTCCGTGTAAGTCACCTGAAATCCCTTCGCGTATCGAGGGACAATGCGGACGTTCGTATCGGCAGGGGTGACAGTGCCGTTTGCATTCGTTTTCTCCTCTGTATTCGAGCTTTTCTTCGCTCCGCAGCCAAACAAGAAGGGTATGGCCAGGCATACCCACCAAAATAGATGTTTCATGGTCTGTTATTCGTAGGTAATCACTTTCTGCTCTCCGAACCGTTCCGGAAGGATGCAAGAAGTGTTCGTATTTTCTGTCTCAATTGAAAAATAGCTTTGCAAAGTTAAAAGATATAATTAAAAACAGCCTCCCTGTCATTACTTTTTGTCATACTATAACAATCTATAGTATTGTCCGTTTCCGAGAAATGAGCAGATGGCATTATCTTTGTCACCGATTATGATTCACAAATTTATCTGGTATTTATGAAAGCAAGAACTTTTCTCGTGGCTTGTTGCCTCGCTTTAGGTGGAATCTGCGTGCCGGTGCATGCACAGGAAGAAGGAAATTTTGTGTCGGAAGATGTGATGCAGCATCTTCAGGAAGGCGATAAAATCGCGTTGCTGATGGTCCATTTCGGTACCACACACGACAACACCCGTGCCCTCACCATCGACGCCCTCAACCAGAAGGCCAAGGCCGAATTCCCCCAGCTGGAGTTCCGCGAAGCCTATACTTCGCGCATCATCATGCGGCGGCTGGCCAAGCGGGGCATGCGCAAACTGAATCCGGTGGAAGCCCTGGCCCAGCTGAAGGCAGACGGCTACACCCACGTCATTATCCAGTCGACCAATATCATCGACGGCATCGAGATGGAATCGCTCCGCAAGGACATCGACCTGATGCGCCCCCTGTTCAAGGAAATCCGTCTGGGCATGCCCCTGCTTTACACCCCGGAAGACTACAAGCAGGTGATTGACTGCCTGGTCGCAAAAAGCCGGGAGAAAACCTTCACCATCCTGGTGGGGCACGGCACCTACACCCCCGCCACTGCCCAGTATGCCATGCTGGACTACATGTTGCAGGCGGAAGGCCATACCGACTTTGCGGTCGGAACGGTAGAAGGCTATCCCACCTTCGACAATGCCATCGACCGACTGGAAGCGCAGAAAAAAATCAAGCAGGTACAGCTGATTCCCTTCATGTTTGTGGCCGGCGACCATGCCAAGAACGACATTGCGGACGACATGAAAGCCGCCCTAGAAAAGAAAGGCTATCAGGTGACCGCCCTGTTGGAAGGCCTGGGAGAACAACCCGCCATCCAGCAGCTTTACCTCGACCACATCCGCTTTATCCTTCAGCATAAGCAGGTGGACATCGTGCAGAAAAAGAAGGCTTATGCCCAAGAAAAAGACTGACTAAAAACGGAAAACTTATGTCGTTAGCCAAACCTCAATTTCTGATTGCCGCTGCCGCTTCCGGAAGCGGCAAGACCACCTTTACGATGGGCCTGCTGCGGGTACTCAAAAGGAGGGGCCTGATTGTGCAACCCTTCAAGTGCGGCCCCGATTACATCGACGGGAAGTTTCATGCCCTCGCCGCGGGACGGGAGTCTGTGAACCTAGACACCTGGATGGCCTCGGAGGCCCATGTGCGGGCAGTCTATTCCCGGTACGCCCGGGAGGCATCGGCCTGTGTGGTGGAAGGTGTCATGGGCCTGTTCGACGGATACGACCGAATGAAAGGAAGCAGTGCCGAGATTGCCTCGCTGCTGCATCTGCCCGTCATCGTAATTCTCAACGCACGTTCTTCGGCCTATACCGTCGCCGCAGTCTTGTATGGGCTGAAGCATTTTTGCCCCCAAGTGGAAGTGGCGGGAGTCATCTTCAACCAGGTAGGTTCTCCCTCGCACTATGCGTACCTGAAAGAGGCCTGTGCCGATGTGGGCGTAGCCGATTTGGGCTATCTGCCCAAGGTAAAGGATATAGAAGTACCCTCCCGCCATTTGGGACTGACCATCGGTCGGGCTGCGGAAATCGATGCTTTGTCCGACAGAGTGGCCGATTTAATCGAGCAATACGTGGATGTAGACCGTCTGCTGGCGCTGACCACCCGTCCGCAGGAAGTGTTCGATGCGACTCCGACCTCCGCGGTTGCCTCCGGCGAATCGGGGCGGAAACGCATCGCGGTGGCACAGGATGCCGCCTTCAACTTCCTCTATAAAGAGAACCTGGACGTCTTTTCCCAAAAGGCGGAAGTCGTGACCTTCAGTCCGCTGGCAGGCGATGCACTGCCACAGGCCGACTACGTGTACCTGCCGGGCGGTTATCCGGAGTTCTTCGCCGACGCCCTGAGCCGCAATGTACGGTTGGGTGCACAGCTGAGAGACTTCGCCGGGCAGGGCGGGCGACTGTTTGCCGAGTGTGGAGGAATGATGTATCTGTGCCGGCAACTGGTTTCGCAGGAGGGAGAGGTGTATCCGATGGCGGGCGTGTTGCCTTTGGATTGTACGCTGGAGAAAATGCGTCTGCACCTGGGCTATCGTACGGCCCGTTATCGGGGCATGCAGCTCAAGGGACATGAGTTCCATTATTCGTCGGTCGTCCAGTCCGATGCGCTGCCCTCCGAGGTTTGCCAGTACAATGTGAAAGGTGGGCCGGTAGACACCCCCTTGTACCGTTACAGGAACGTGATTGCCGGATACACGCACTGGTATTGGGGAGAGAACGACTTTTTTAACTTATGGGATTAAATTGAAGAGCATGAGAAAAATATACACCCGGACCGGAGACGACGGAACGACCGGCATCCATGGGGGCGCACGCGTGCCCAAAGACGACATCCGCATCGAAGCGAATGGCTGCCTGGACGAGTTGAACACCCTGCTCGGCATCATCCGGAGCTTGTTGCCGGAGGCCGATGCGTGGCAGCAAAAACTCTGTTTCATCCAGCGCAACCTGATGGTCGTGATGAGTCATGTGGCAACCCCTTCCGCGCTGAGGGAACAGAATCCGAACGAGCTGCCGCAGGACTTGGACAAGTTTTGCGAGGAGTGGATGGACGAGATGATGTCGCAGCTGGAAGACAACGGCTATTTCATCCTGCCGGGCGGCACTCCGCTGTCTGCCCAGTTGCAGTATGCGAGGGCCGTGACGCGCAGGGCAGAACGGCGGCTGTGGACCCTCCACCGCACGGACCCCGTCCCGCAGGCGATTCTCCGGTTCATCAACCGCTTGTCGGATTTGCTTTTCGTAATGGCCCGGTTTGAAATGCAGCGGCAGCAATGGCCCGAAGAGAAATGGATGAGCTTTGCCTACAAGCGGAAGAAGCGGAGGGAGGAATGAAGAAAACCAAAAAAGGAGGGAAGTCCCTCCTTTTTTTATTCCATGCCTTTCAGCTTCTCCACCAGCAACTGGGCGTGACGGATGGATTTCTCCTTCATCCGGGCCAGCTCCTTCTCGTCGTGGCGGCTCGCATACGAAAGTCCTCCGCTGAAGACATAGCCGCTCCACTGAAGCTGGCAGAGATGAGCCATCTGTCTGTAGGGCGTCAGGAAATCATCGATGGAATGCTGCTGCGGGCCTTCAGGGCTGTACATTTCCTCCGGTGCCCCCGCAGTGAACGACAGCACCAACTGTTTTCCCTTCAGCTTGTCGCCCGTTTTTCCGTGCGAGAATCCGTGGGTAAAAGTCTTTTCTATCCAGCGGTGCAGGAGAGAAGGGGCCGTGTACCAGAACAGCGGATACTGCAATACGATGATGTCGGCCCGGAGCAGCCGTTCCTGTTCCTTCTGTACGTCGATTTGAAAATCCGGATAGAGTTTGTCCAGGTAGGCAATCTCTGCTTCCGGCAACAGTTTATGCACTTCTTCCAATATCGTTTTGTTGGCAAACGAATCATTTAAGTCGGGATGTCCCGATACGATTAGAATCTTTTTCATGATGTCCAGTTTTATCAATCTATTTACTTTTGTGGTTTAAATCCCTAACCTTGCAAAGTTAAAAGTTTATCGTCAGGAAGACAAATTAATTTTAAAAGGACAATTTCATCTCGACACGTAGCTGCGGAGAGCTCGACACGAACGTGACGAGACCTCAGCACGAACGTGTCACGATCTCGTCACGTTCGTGTCGAGGTATTTAAGACTAGGAATAGTGAGATTTCTGTCAAAGTCCTGTGGAATAATCTGAACGAGTTTTGCGCTTATTGCTTTACCCCTTTCGGTTCGTCAACCGTCCACTCTCTCATGTGCGGGGTTCGCGTCCACATTTTCTACGGCAGGATTGTTATTTGACTCCCCCATGCCGGTAGGCCTTTCAGGAGCACAATCAGACTGGAACATAATTTGTGGCGATGCGTTCCTCTTTTGCAGAAGGACACGCATCGCCACTCAAATCTAACCGATTCTTTTTTCTAGAATATATGGCAAATTAATGGAGCGGGCCATAAACAGGGCGAATGTATAAACGGTGATGACGGAATGCCCAGCCTAATCCATGGTTATAGGTCAAATCCGTGGCATTGTTGGTTATCAGATATGCAGCCGAACGGTCGATACCGGTACCAAAGATATCATAATGAGTGATGCCGGTCCAATAATTGGCTACAGGCAATATGATGCTATTGCCATTTGGAGCCGTGAACCTCCATACTCTGACTCCGTCGACCATCTCTTCCTTTCTTTCCAACTTGTCCAGCTCGGCAAATTCTTCTGCCAATGGCATCCGCCAGCCATCTCCCCATTTGTAAGTAGCCGCATCATAGGCCTTGTTGCCGGAAATAACCACGTCTCCATAAGTTACATGCTCATAATCGTCATGATGCAATACGTCGGTTCCGGTATTATCGGCCCATACATACGGCCAACCCAAATCGGTCGGTTGGGCAGCCCCCATGTTGTAGCTTGCCCATTTCACTTTAAGCCCTAAATCGACGGCCTCGGCCGGCTCATTGATTTCTTCCAGATTGAGTATAAGTGTAGACTTTTTATTCACATTATTATAGCCGACATCCTCACCCGAATGGTCAATCGTGAAGGTGTTCTGGCCCCGGTGCAGCGCTACATCCAGTTCAAAGCTGACTTTCGCTCCATCCAGATAGTCTGCTCCCTTGAGCTCAGGATGATATTCATATTTTCGGCCTTCTTCTGTAGTCTGCGACAGTTTTCCTCCAAACCAGTAGTAATTTTCTATGTAGCCTTTTAACGTAATCGTATCGATGGCATTATAAGACCGGATGGTTTCGCCGGAGGTATGGGAAGTAATCGTTATCTGAGCTTCCGTATCGACAGCCGGCATTTCCAGTAAGGAGGCACGCTCGACAACCAGGTCTCTTATCGGCCTGTACCAGAGGGTTTTATTGTCCCCGTCTTTAAGAAGAACCGTTATCAGGGAATAACTCTGTACCGGCACAGGGATATAGAATGTCTGTGTGCCTGTAGCCATATCTTCCGGAATATTGGCAACCAGTTCCGGAACATCGAACCAGTTTCCTACCCGCAATACCGGATTGGAAACCGTGACATCGTCTACATAGCAACTCCCTGTCAGGTCGGATGCCCAAAAGTCTTGAGCGAGTACCAGCTTTTTGGCTTTGGCCGGCATGTCGTTTATGGTTATCTTGAGCAAACCGGCCAGATGGTGGAACGTACAGCTGCCCTCTTCGGAGGGGAAAGCCATCATCGGTCCGTAGGTACTTCCTGTATAGTCGTATTCGGTAGGGAAGGTAATGCTTAATTTATTTCCCTGCAGCGACGCGTTTTCGCGATAAGGATAATAGGCCAGGAAAGGCGTGATATCTTCTGGCAGGTCGCCGGTAAAGATTGCAGTCCCGTCATCCTCCAGCGAAGACAATACGAAGGGCGTACTTTTTGTTTCACCGGTTCCGAACACCCCGATGGTATCATTCAACTGCCAAAGCACCTGGTTTCCCTCGCCAATTTCGGTACGAGTGTCCGCATTATTCTCTATGCGTATTTTCAGGACTGTTTTACCTGATGAATCATAAGAATACCACGTTTCTTCCTGTTTGCAACCGCAGAGTACCATTAAAACGATACCGATGCCATATAAAAATGTCTTTTTCATAATCCTATTTCCTCCTTTTTATCGTTCATACCAGGAACCATCTTCCCCTTCATAATTCTCATTGCCTCCCGTGATGCCGGATATCTTGCCCTCTTGTGTCACGGTCATGTGATAGATGATATCTCCTGCTTTCAGCGTCACCGTGGCCGTGCGCTCCACTTCTTCCTCGTTTTTGCTGATTGTGAGGATGAATGACGCATCCCCCTTTTCTCCGCTCTCAGGTGAGACCGTGCACCAGCTGTCACCTCCTTCAACCGTTACGGTCCAGTCGCAGTTGACAGTAAAGGCTATTGTCTGGCTGGCTCCTGAAGCCGCACAATCGATTCCGTTGGCAAACAACGAGGCACTTTCGTCGGAGAAGACCAATTCTTCGGGCACTCCTTGCTGACGGACGGAGATGGAAACAGGCTCGCCTGCACTTTCCACCACCAGTGTCGCACTTCTTTCCTGGGTACTTTCGTTCGGCAATACCTCAAAGGAGTCATTCGCTGTCTCTACACTGCGTATCCAGTCACAATCGGACGGTATCACAACCTGGTACTCCACATTGGCGGTAATGTCCAAAGTGATGATTTCGCCCTCGGGCATGACTTCAAAACTGGTACGGGCTACTTCCACAGAGGCTTGAATCCCTTTCTGTACCACGTTTATCGTTTTCTCTACCGTACCGGCCTTCAACGTAACCGTAGTGTTCCGCTCTTCCGGGTCCGTATTCTCTTCGACGGAAACTACAAAACTGCCCTCGCCGGTCGTGCCTTCGGACGGGCTGACCTTGCACCAGTCATTCGTGGCTACTTCGACCTCCCAGTCGCAATTGCTGGAAAAATAAACCGTCCGGTTGTCTGCGTCGGCGCCGAATTCCATTCCCTCGGTAAAATAAGAAAGACTTTCTTGTGAAACTGTAATCTCGTCCGGAGTCGGGGTGGGTGTTTCTTCCTCAGGAGTGATCTCTGCACCGCTGCAACCGGTTAACTGAAGGGCAGAAAATAGAATGCCCAGACAATAAAACCCTTTTAATACTACTTTTCCCATAATGTATAAATTAATGAACATATAACAGACAGTTTTCTGCTTGTAGACCAGCCGATTTTATTTCGCTTATCTACGTAGGTCAACAAAAATTTACTTCTTTTTTGCAAATAAAAAAGATTTTCACATTTTTCTTTGTCACCGAAAACAATGATTTTGCGGGTCAGATGTGTTTTTTTCAAGCAGGGAAGAATAGAAGAATGTTCTCTGGGTAAATTCTGATAATTAACTTTAATATTAAAGTTGCCTATAATATTCACCTTAATTTAGTTATATTTGCATAGTGAATTAATTGAATGAATTATAAAAGGGGAATTTGAATAAAATACGATTCAATCTTAAACGCTAAAGGGGATATTAGAATTACTTGAAGTTAAATAGTACTGAGCTGAATAGGCGAATGTACGTAATTGATAATTATGAAAAACAAATATTTCTACAGCGAAGACCTAAAGAGCATCAGAGAAATTTGATAAATACCATCAATGATGTTTCGTCTTTTACTAAACGATGTAATGAATTTGTCGTTTTTTTAAGGACATACGGATTATGATGGAATAAGAAATGCCTCTCAATTGAATGACCCTTTCAATTGTTATTCTAAACTGAAAAGTTTCACAGCATACTTTGTTGTGACAGATTCAACAATTTTGTATTGCAAGTATTGCTGTAAGCATTAAACTGACAACGTTTTAATATTAAAATTTTTAGAGTTATGAAAAAAGAAAAGGAACTATTCTTTATCATTGTATTGTTATCATGCCTATTTATCGGATGTTCCTCGAAGGATGCCATAGAACAACCAGAAAAACCTGTCGAGGATCTGACAGAAGAGGAGATAGAAACTGTGTGCGAAAAAACATGGAATGATGTAGCGAACCTTATAGGAGAAAAATTCCTATCCTCGGACAGTCCCTCGGACCTGGAGCCCTACTTCAGTGAAATTAAGAAAATGGATTTTGTGGAAGATGTAATTAGTACCGAGACATCTGTCGTTATCTTACTTAAGAATGGCAATGCATGGAGTTGGATGGTAAAAGACGATATGCTTGCGGAAGACATTGAAGATGACAATGCGGCAAATGAACTAAGTGCAACCTCTAACACTGCACGTTGTTCCACCTCTTCTAGGGGAGGTAATGCTGTAAGTCGAACATCGATTTTAAACCATATATCTCAACGTCCTGATGGAGAGAAACTGAAAATACTTATTTTCAATCAAACAGCGTTAGACGAAAGGGAAGGGTTTCAATCTGCTGGGACAAGGCTTCAAGCATTGAAAAAGGCACTTGAAGACAAAGGTGCAGAGGTGACGCTTAAAACCACCAATTACGCAATGGACGATCTTGACGAATATGATCTCTGTCTGCTTCACACACATGGAGAATATGTTAACCCTTATATTGACATAAACACGTGGCAACAACATCGTATTCTTACTAGCGTGGCTGCATCCAGTTTGTCAATTGGCTTCAGATACAATTGGACGACTATAAAGGAAATGCGACATGGCGAATTGACAATGCAACACTATTATACATTATCTGAGAATGAGTTTGAATCGAAATATAGTGAAAAGTTCAAGAAAAGAGAAACATTCCTTTTCGTTGATGCGTGTGAGAGTTTAGAGGGCAATCACGATTTAGCTAAAACGTTTATCAATTGCGGTGCAAGCGGATATATGGGCTATACGAACGTGGTATCTGCATCAAAATGTACAAAGGCTGCAGAAAGTTTCTTTCTATCGTTACTTAATGATAGCACCATCAGCGAGGCTTATTCTGGCATACCATATGAGTACACATACCTGAAGTCTTATATGGATAATGAGACCAAGGAAAACGTAATATGCAATACTCAAATGGAATATGAGTTCGCTTCCGATGAAGTGAAATATTATTGTTATGGTCACATATGTCCCGAGGGAGAGCATCCACATTTAATTGACATGGGCAATGGCATAAAATGGTCATGTTGCAATATTGGTGCTTCAGATCCATACAGCGCCGGAAACTATTATTCGTGGGGTGAAACCAAGACCAAGACTCAATATTCCATGGGTGATAATGAAGAATACAACACAGGGGGATACAGCTACGGAAACTATATTGCCTGTTCAAGTCATGATGTGGCATGGGTGACATCGAATGGCACACTTAGAATGCCTTCGTATAGTGAGTTCAATTCATTAATCTCCACTTGCGATATTACATGGGTCGATTACGGTAGCCATGGAGGGGCTATTCTGACAAGTCGGCTGAATGGGAACAAGTTGTATATAAGTGCTGGTGGCTGGAACTTTAATGGAACTGAATATGGGCGAGACGAAACTGGCATATTGTGGTCGGCAAATAGGGCATTTGATTACATGGGGTATTTCTTGCAAGTGATACGCAATGGCAGTAATCCTTTGATACAGGTTGCCAGTAGCAGATGGAGTGGACATAATGTAAGAGGGGTTGCTGTCTCTGAATGACTAAGATTATGAAAGCTTGGAACCAAACTTTACATTCACCAAAATAGAACAGATTTCAAGCTAAAGGATTTACGGTAACACTTGTGGTGGCAAATTTATGCAATTTGCACTGCAGGTGTTGCTGTAAGAATTTAAAGGATTCGGCAAGAGACATTGGTAATTTGTTCCTCTGCAAAGGTACAAAAAGACACGGAATCTTTCATGAAGCATTTTTATCTATCATTGAGCCACACAGCAACTCTTCTTTGAGCCTGACAGCAACCAGACCGTTTCATTTACATTCTATCTTTGCCACTGTCAAAACAGAGTCAAACAGCGTATAACATGAAACGGATTTTATTTGTAAACGGAAGCCCTAACCGCCAGGGACATACGGCGGAAATGGCAAAGCAACTGCTCGCTGGCAGGGACTATGAAACCCTGAATCTCATAGACTACAAGATTTATCCTTTGGGACAATCCTTCGCGGACGACCAGTTTGAAGTTGTTATCCAGAAAATGCTGGAAGCGGATGTGCTCGTGATGGGCAGTCCGGTTTATTGGCACTCCATGACCGGACAATTCCGCACCTTGCTCGACCGTATCTATGACTCTCCGTGGAAGCATCGGCTGGGAGGGAAAGACCTGTATTTCCTTTTTCAGGGAGCGGCTCTTTCTTCTGCCATGCTCGAGGCGGGCAATTATACCATGCGCATTTTCTGCCGTCTGTTCGGCTTGCAATATCGGGGGATGGCCACCCGCATGGGAGAGGCTGAAAAATTAGGTACAAATCTATAAACCAGTAATATTATGACGATGGATAAGAAGACAATCGTAGTGGTAGGAGCCGGACAGGGTCTGGGCAACCACGTAGCAAAAAGATTTGGAAAAGAAGGTTTTCGGGTGATACTGATGGCACGCCACGGACAGACATTGAAAGCATACGAGCAGGAGTTCACGGCTGAAGGGATTGAGACCTCTACGCATACTATGGATGCTGCCAAACCGGAAACACTCACGGAAGCTCTTCATTGGGTGAAAAGTACCTTTGGTGCTCCGGAGGTACTGGTTTATAATGTAGGCATCACCATGCCCGATGAACCGGGAAAGATAGACTGCGAAGAATTGATGCGTCGCTATCAGGTGGATGTGGTGAGTGCTTACCATTGCCTCTGTCAGGTGGCAGATGAGGAGTTCAGCCAAAAGAGAGGAACCTTCCTCGTGACCGGTGGTGGGCTGGCTCTTTATCCGAGTGCGGCCTACCTGCCTTTGTCGCTCGACAAGGCGGCGCTTCGGGCCATGGTATATGCCCTGCACGAAGCGTTGAAACCACGGGACATCTTTGTCGGCACCGTGACCGTGTGTGGAGCCATCGGGGGAGACGGTTTCTTTGCGCCTTCCCGCATTGCCGAGAGCTATTGGAAAATGTACAACGAACGTGGCGCATGTGAGACGGTCTATGCTGAAGCCCACGAATAAATGATGCAATGCCCCGTATCATATTGCTCGATAGGGGAAAAAGTTTGTTTAACTGGTGGTAAACCTTTAATTTTGTCTCGTTATGCTAAAAGAATCACAAGTATACAACTATTGGAACATCGTGTATAGTTGCTTCGTGCCGTACGAGATGCTGTCGGAATACCGGATGCCTGTCCACGTCCTCATCTATGTCTATTCGGGCGAGATGCTGGTGCATGACAACGGACGCACGCTGAAAGTCGGTGAGGGGAATTATGTCTTCATCAAGCGCGACCATCAGGTGAAACTGTTGAAGCATACCGTGGGAGATGCTCCTTACAAGGCCATCAGTATCCGTTTTGAGCGCAATTTCCTACGTGACTTTTTTGGCACGTTGGACAAGGGCACGCTGCCCAAGGAAGTGAAACGTATCCGTGAATCCGCTCTGTTGCTGCCTCAGACACCAGCATTGCAGAGTCTGTTCCTCTCGCTCTTTCCTTATACCGATGCCCACGTCAAACCGAAAGACGAGATTATCCGCTTGAAGATGCAGGAAGCACTCTACTGTCTGCTTGACACGGATGTCCGTTTTTATCCTACGTTGTTCGACTTCAGCGAATCGTGGAAGATTGACTTGCTGCCTTTCATGGAGGCGAACTATACCCAGGACATGACGCTCGACGAGTTTGCCACCTACACCGGTCGCAGCCTCGCCACCTTCAAGCGCGACTTTGCCAAGGTGAGCGATGTTTCGCCGGAGAAATGGCTCATACGGAAACGGCTCGACAAGGCATACGAATTGTTGGCTGCCGGCCACCTCAAGCCTTCTGAGGTGTATGTGGCGGTCGGCTTCAAGAACCGTTCGCATTTCTTCAATGCCTTCAAGCGGCAGTTCGGAGTGTCGCCGGGCGGGGTAGCCGTTCGTTCGTGAGAGGAAGACGGAAATAAAGAAATCAAATGGAGCACTGTCCAACGATGGGCGATGCTTTTTTATGTTTGTTCCCGTGAACGCATTTGACCTCTTGTCGGGAAGAACAGAAACAGGCATCATGGAAGCCGCTTATTCGGCAGCCATCGCCTGCTTCTTAGAGAGAGTAACAATCAATTTTGTATTTCACAGGCAGATTTAAGTAAATTCTGCATATATTCTATGACATAACTTTGTGGAATCTTTTCTTGTTCCAACCGCCAGTTGTTGTTTTTGATTGTTTCATAGGTTATCCGCTCGACATTTGTCAGGTTTAAATCGGCCGATACATTGCTTTTTGTACCTTCGTCATTTTCAAAAAAACGGTTGAATGTCTCGCTGTCCATCAGCAGGCTCTGTGCTTGTGGAAAATATCCTCTGAACTGAGAGAGAATTTCAAATCCTTGGGCATCTAGGTCGCCCCAGTAGTAGAGCTGTGCATGCGGCAAAAACATTGAGTTTTTTAAGTTGGCTACCCCATATCCGTGTCCCCAAATGATAAGGGAATTCTTGACAGAAGGGAAGGTAAGGAAATTCATCTTGTTCTCTACGATAAACACGGATTCTATTTCCCAGTGAAGATTGCAGAATTCACTCATTGGCAGACTCAGATCCTTTAACCCCGCTCCATAACGATGGGAGAGGTTCTCATCAAGGAAGCGGATGCGTATCAGTTCTTCATCGTATTTCAAATGATAGCGCGGTTCAAAACGTTTCTCACTGGTGTTTACGTAATCGGCAATGAGAATGTCGAGCAATTCTTTGAGTATACCTTTGTTTTGTTCTACAAACTTGGTGTGAACCTTAATGGGCAGTTCGCGGATGTATAGATTCGGCTGAGGGGTATGACTGAAATAAGTCAGCACTTTCAGCAAATCGGGCCACAGGGAAGAGTTTTCTATGACCTTGTGAGGGAATTTTTTTGCCCAATCAGTCAGGAGAGGGAAGGCGGTCAGCAGAGTGGCTATGTCTTTCTTGAACTGTTGTGCTTCTGTTTCTTTGCGGATGAATTTCAACAAATCTTCTTCCGTGTCAAAGGAAATTTCTTGAGGAAGTCCCTGCCTCCCTAATTTTTTATGGTTCACCGTTTGCCATTTGATGGAGTATCCATACCCTCGTTCTTCTTTCGAAGAGGCCGTGATGTCGTTTTTTTCCATTTGCCAGGTTTTGAAATCATTGCTGGGTTTCTTGTCGCATGGAATTACGATTCTTTCGAAAGAAATGCCTGCAACAAGGTTTTGCAGGTACTGGGAATATTTCTTTAAGGCTTTATTTTTTATTTCGGATGCGCTAATCATGGTTGTACAGCTTTTTTATATTCGTCCTTGTATTCTAAAATAGGCATGTTGTAGAGTACAGAAGTGTTTCCTTTACGTTCTACATAGTGCACAAATGAGATGTAGTTCTCCACAATGTGGATATTGTCGCTGGGAGTGACCACCAGCAGTTGCAGGTGTAGCTGGTTGCAAAGTTCCAGCAAGTAGCGGGCTTTGTCTTCATCCTGTGCCTTGAAGGCCTCATCGATGGCAATAAACCGGAAAGACGATTCCAATCCGCTGCTTGTAAAGCCGAACTGGTAGGCGATGGCCGAGCCCAGAATGGTATAAGTGAGCTGTGCTTTTTCCCCACCTGACAGTTGCCCCATACTTTCATAAGTCTTATACTTTTTCCCGGTTGCCTGGTAAAATTCTTCGGCTCTATAGGTAAACCAGGAGCGTACATCGCTCACCCTGGTGCGCCATGGCTCATTTTCAAGCTTTTTCATGAAGGGTGCGATATGTGCTTCGAAATGGTGTTGGCGGCCATCAATCGTGGCATCCACTTCATGCAGATTCGGAATGGCCTGTCTGAGCAGGTTGTAGAAGTCTTTTGCTTCTGCATCTGGCCTTTTGATGGCAGTGAGCTGAATATAAGTACCCTGGTCTTTGTTGAACACAATTCCCTTAAGCGACAGATTCAGGTGGTCTATCGCCTTGCATATTGTTCCCTCCCATCTTTCGAAGAAGATTTTGTAGGAGTTCACTTTGTGATAGATGGTTTCTTGCAGGTATTGATTGAATTTCTTTTCGTAACTCATCAGGTCTTCTTCTTTCAGCCGATTGTAAAAATTCTGATACTCTTCAATCAACTCCGTATGCTCAGGGTCGGGCAGGCTGTTCACATCCGAAAGCCAATCCTTGTATTTCTCAGTCAGTTCCTTGGCGGGTCGTTTCACGGCATAAGCCAGTTTCCTGATTTTTGACTTCAGACTGTCTTTTGTCTCATTCTTGTTTTTAAAGATTCGTTTAGGGAGGATTGGAAATCGGTGCGCTTACCCTCAAGCTGCCCCAAAGGGATGTCGAGTAGTTCGGGATGCTGCTGTTCCAGCATGTATGTATCTTTATCTCCCGCCTGATTTATGAACTCTTGGTTTTTCTGTAACAGGGTGGACAAGGTTTCTTGTTCTAGTTTGAGCCGGCCAATCTGTTCATTAGCTTTTGCAATAGAAGCATTTAATTCTTTTATTCTTTTATCCGTAGCTTCCAATTCCTCTTGGAGTACCTTTGTTTTGTTATTTTTGGTTTCTAATTTCTTTTTTTCTTCTTCATCTTTCTGTATGGTTTTGGCACACGACATCCAGTCGATGCTTTCATAATTCTTAAACTCTGTCAGCAGCTTGTACCAGTTTTGTGTCTGGCGTTTGCAGTCCGTTTCACGTTTTTTTATTGCATTGATTTTTTTCAGATTGTCTTGCTGTTCTTGCTGCAATTTGTGCACTTCGCTACGGAGATAGGAAATTTTGTCTCTGTTATCCCATCCCAGTACATAGTTGTCTCTGCTGCGTACTTCCTTCCGGTCATCCTTCTCGTGCTTGTTTTCTACCGACTTAATCAGGCCCTCTCTGGTCACAGCCTTTTCCGGGTAAGTGTTGAACTCGGCCAGGTTGTCCACACACGCATAATTATAGCGGCGACAGACTTCATACTCTATCCAGTCTGTATACCGGTTACCGGCCTTGAATTCAATTTTCTGGAGCAAACGGTTTTCGCCAGTTTCTCCTCTTTCCATTTCCTTGAGAGAAGTAAAGCCTTCATAATGCTGATACACAATCCGGCCATTAAGGTTATGCGAGTTGACATACTCGTTGACCTGCTGATAATACTTGTCGGGCACAATTAGTCTTAAGGCAAAATGATGAAGAATGCGTTCGATAGAAGCCTCCCATTCCAGCTCATTTTCCTTCACACGGATTAATTCGCCCACGAACGGAATTTCCTCTGCGGTAGCCCCTGTATGTCTCAATATCTCGTTCCGGATTTCAGAGACACGCCCTGAGATGTTGTTCTTGTTCTTTATCAGTTCTTGTACCCTTTTTATGCATTCATTGATAAGGGTTTCTGTTGTCTCGGCCGCATTCTTTTCCTTTCGTAGCTCCTCGGATAAGTCTTCTTGTACTTGCTGCTGCCTGCGGTATTCAGTTTCCGCTTTCTTCTGGTTCTCTTCAAACTCCTCTTTCGAAAGATTTTCAGGCAGATTCAGGTCGAGGGCCAGTTTGTTATAATCGTCAAACTTCTCCCTTCTTTTATCACGTTCCTGTATGTTCTGACGGATGCGGTTGGCTAACTCTTTAATCTGTCGGCTCCCTTCATCTTGCTCAATGTCCAACTGGAGGTTGGAGCGTTTGTTTGTTTCCTCTTGACGTTCCTGCTCTAACTGACAAATCTTTTCTGCCTGTTTCCGGTGTTCAATTTCATTGAGTGTTATCTTTTCCTTCGACAGCTGTACAATTCGTGCGGCAAACCAACAGGCTGCCATCTCTTTTTCCTGTTTCAATTGATGGATTTCTAAGTCGACATGCTGCAATTGTTTGGCTGTCTCGTTGATAGGTTCGAGCAGTTTTATTTGCTCTTTCACTTTGTCGATGTTGTTCTTGGCTTCCATCAAATTCTGGAAGTTGTTGCGCAGTTCAATGTATTGGGTCTCCGCAGATTGCTCGTCCAGCATGTGGTGGCGGATAAAGTGGTCGAGGTCGTCCAGTACCTTTACACCCACAATCTGATTGAACAAGGTCAGCGCATTCTCGGAACGCATGTTGAATAACAGACAGATTTGAGAAGCATATTCTGAAGGACCGCTGCAGAAATCAATCACCTTTTTGACGGAATTGGCGTTATAGTGCTTTTCCAGTTTTTTGCGCCATTCACCACGCGGATCAAGCTTTGCAAAATCCGTTTTAATCTCAAGTTTTGTCTTTGCAATGCCGTACACCACTTTCAACTCCTGGCCGCTGAAATACCTGACCTGGAATAAGGTAATCACTTTTTGGGATGCATTACAGAACGAAGCCAACAGTACAGAACGGTTCTCTTTGTTGCGCAGCTTCATGGTTGTCGTGCCAGAACCTCCTTCTTCCTGCTGGGTTCCATAATACCCTAAGACGTAGGATTCTTCTGTGCGGGCACCTTTTTTTTCTGCACCGGATGACTGGTTGTAGAAACGCTTTCTTTTAAGCGGTACCAGTAGGGTGAGCAATGCATCGACAAGCGTGCTTTTGCCCGAAGCATTGGCTCCGGTGAGCAATGAGTTGCATCCCTGGGGGCTGATGCGATAGATTTCTTTGTCGAATGTGCCCCAATTGTAGATTTCCATATAATCGAGCCGATAGCCCGATTTTTCAGGAGCCGTATTAAATAGATTCATTTGTTGTATCATAGTCGTTCAGCTTGTTTTTAAACTCCACCAGGTCGTCCAATGTAATTTTCTCCTTGATAATCCGGTGTATTTTATAGCGTGTCTCCATACTGGTTTCAGATTGCTTTGGGGCGACCAGGAAACCTAATTCAATTACTTTGGATATGTAGTTGTCCAAGTCCTGCTTGAATTTCACTTGGTTGAATTTGGCAGGCAAGAAAAGTTCCACTTCTTCTTTGATTTGTGAGGCCGTGACGTATTTCTCGTCCGATTGTGAATCGGTAGGATTCAATTCGAAATCGTCAAGCATCTGTCTTAGTACGATTAAAACGACCGACACTTCAAATCCCAGTTGCCGACGTGTGACCAGATTGATGGTTTTTTCGTCATCCAGGAGAGCCTGCTTCACAAATGCAAATCCTTCGTCTTTCTTCACAATCAGGTCAAGTCCGATGACACTGAGGTAATCTTGAATTTCGGACTGGTATAGCAGGATGTTGTCCCAGACCGAATCATTGTGTTCTACTGTTCCCTTCAGCAGCTTTACGATAGCTTTCGAGTAGGGTTTTATATGGGATGTATTCATTGAGGGATGATAATTATTTCAGGTACTACAATTTTTTTCATGTTTTCTTTGTCGAATACGATGTCTTGTGTCTTTTCCGGTCTCATTACCGTATGGTATTCCTTTAACACACTAAGGTAGCCAAAGACTTCTGTTAGTCCTTTGGTGATTCCTGATGAAGCTTCAATCACCTCACCGAGTGTGACTTGGGATTTCTGTTTCAGTACTTCTTCAATATGCTTGCGTAGTACGTCACGGTCTACATAGTACGGATTATAGAGTTGTTCCAGTCGGCTCAGGTCGTTCAAACTCAGTTGGGCATCCATGGGGATATCTTTATATTCGGTTTCTGAGGCTGGTTTGAAGGTTAACGACCGTTCCAGAGGCAATCTGATTTCAATTTCTTCCATTTCGAATCCAAAATCAGGAGAATTCTTCTGACTGCTTACCTTCATAAGCAACTGCTTGATGTCTCTGATAATCTCTCGGGTAATTTCAGTGTTCGGTTGCTCCTGCTGGCGAATGATGCGGCTCAGTTTTTCTGCCATGCGGTCGTTCGTTTTATACACTCTTTGTCCGGCATCAAACAGATGGAGTTTGACATCCTTGAGAAAACGGTCGTGCACATCAATCTGTCGGTCATCGAGTGATTCGAATAAGTTTTGCGTCAGCATGTCCCATTCCTTTTGTAGTTGAGGAGACAGCAAGAATTCCCAAAAGGCATAAAAACTCTTTCCGTGCGAGGAGTCCTTCAGTTCACTGTAAGCATCGAAAAAATAATGCAAAATCTCCTTCTTCTGCAAGTTTGCCATTTGTTGCTGATAAATCTGCTTGATGATAACTTTGAAATTATCGTCCACTTCCTTGAAGTCGGATAGCAGCTCTTTAGCCATTTTGTTGAGGTGGTTGTAGCGGGGAATAATTTCGTACTCTTCGAATACCTTCACATCGTCGCCCATCTCAAGACGTTGGATTTGCTGCTCGATTTCCAGTTTCTTGTTCCTTAGCAAAGCAAGTCGTTTATTCCGGTCTTCGTTCGTGAATTCAACCAATTCCTTAAGCTGGCCAAACAGTGCTTTGAATTTCGATTCCGTGCCGATGTATTCTTCCTTTCTCAAACTGTTGTCTATCCAGTCGAATACTTTGCTGGTATACGACGATATTTCATACATGACTTCGCCTACATCGTTTTGATAGTTGGTGAGATAGCCTTTATTGGCCCAGTCTTGTATCCAGCGTCTGGCTTTCTCTTCATTGGTTTCTATTGTAGGAAAGCGTTCTTCTTCCTCTTCCAATGCATCTTCTTCCATCTCATCCAGTCGATTGACTAGCCTTTGATGAAGATACTCCTCTGGTACTGCTGTTTGTTCCTCAAAAGCTTCAAGCAGAAAGACGAGGAAGAACCTCAAATTCTTAGGTTTCATTTTCAGCAGTTTTATACTTGGGGAGCTGTCCAGTATATCTATTAATTGTGCTTTCTCCATAGATGTTACAGGTTAACCCTTACGGATGTTTTTCTTTCTTATTTTTAGATGCTCATGCGTTAACAAGAGTCATTTGTCCTAAAATACAAGTCTTATTTTAGATATTCAAATTTTTATGAATAAAATTTTTGTGATTTTGTTTCAGCAATCAATTATGGAATTATAAATGAATGGGCTGAAGCATACCGTAAGGAACGCTTCCTGAAAGTCATCAGCTTCTGCTTCGAGGATAGTTCTTCCTCAATAAAATATGCCCCGCTTGTAGAATTTAACCCCCTAAATTTGTCTATTACAAAATAAATCGTAATTTTGCCCCCATGGAATTAGTAGCCGAACAGACAAGTCCGTCTGTCGGTGCAAGGGAATCCGGTGGAAAACCGGAGCTGTACCCGCAGCTGTAACCTCCATTCCAGAAATGTCTGTAACTACAAGTGTCACTGTCGCTTATGTGCGATGGGAAGGCCCTACAGACAGGAGGAAGCCAGAATACCTGCTAATATCCACGACGACAAAGCATGGGGCTTCCGGGATTAGGAGCGCAAGGTGCACCTTATGAATACAGATTCGTAATATTTTGTTTCCTGCCTGTGGGGGAGGACTTTACTTATCTTCATCTGAAGCCGCATGCCCGCTTTATAATTTTGACAAAAAGGTTGCATGATGAAGAAAATGTTAGGATTCATTCTCCCGTTGCTGTTGGTAGGCAATGCCCCACATTCCGTGGCACAAAGCATGCAGGAGGGCAAGAAAGTGGAAGACCTTTCCGTGAGGTTGGACGAGGTGGTGGTGACGGGTACCGGCACGGAACATTACCTGAAAGACGCTCCCGTACAGACGGAAGTCCTCACCCGGAAGGCGTTGGAACAATTCCAGGCACGCAGCATGGAAGAACTGCTGAGTGGACTTTCCGCTTCACTCACCTTTCATGATGGAGACATGGGCGGCCATATCCAGTTGAACGGGCTGAACAACGATTACATCCTCATCCTGATTGACGGCAAACGGATGAACGGGGATGTAGGCGGACAGAACGACTTGAACCTGTTGAACCCGGCCAATATCGAACGCATTGAAATTGTGAAGGGAGCTGCCTCCTCCCTTTATGGAAGCGATGCCATTGCCGGGGTCATTAATATTATCACCAGGAAGAGTCCTCACAAGATGGAACTGACCAGCACCAGCCGGGTGGGTGAGTATGGCGACGTCAGGGAAAGCGCTTCCTTCGGACTGTCCGTCGGAAAGATAAAAAGCGTGACGGGAGTGAACTTCCGGCACACGGACGGTTGGCAGAATACCGACTTGCAATGGAACCAGCAGCAGCTGAAACCGGGCTCCACGCTGAAAACGGTGAACCGCTCCACCAATTATACTTTGTCCGAGAATCTGGAATGGCACGTCAATGATCAGCTTCAGTTGACGGCTTCCGGCAGTTATTACGAACGCTGGGTTGCCCGTTCGCACGGACAATGGAGTTATCTTGCCAATGATTTCTATTATCGCAATTATGGGTTTGCTGTCGGCGGCAAATACAAGCTGGGCGGACGGAATTACCTGACGGCAGATCTTTCGTATGACCGGTATGGGTATTTCTACGACTATAAGTTACAGGAAGTCACAGACTATTTCATGGAGGGGAACCGCATCACTTATTTCCCCGGACAACGCATCAAGCAAAGCATTCAGAAACAGGTGCTGGGCCAGGCGAAAGGGGTCTTCTACTTCGGCGAACGCCACATCCTGAACACGGGCATCGAGTATCTGTACAATGGTCTTGAATCTCCCCACCGGATTGACGGCGACCGTGCTTCTGTCTATACGTTGGCCGCTTATGCCCAGGAAGAATGGACGGCCCGGGAAAACACGGTCGTCACCGTAGGAGCCAGAGGAACCTTGCACAAGGAAACGGGCTTGAACTTCAGTCCCAAAGTGTCCGTCTTGTACAAATGGTCGGATTTTAACCTGCGTGCTTCGTATGCCATGGGATACAAATCGCCCACCGTGAAAGAGTTATATTACAACTACACCGCCACATTGGGTGGCGGCGCGCTTACGGCTTATCATGGCAATAGGGACTTAAAGGCGCAGACCTCCCAATATGTTTCTGTAGGGCTGGAATACGCGGGAGACAAGTGGCAGGCCAGTCTGACAGGCTATGTCAACCTGTTGCGTCACATGATTGAGCTGGTGGAAATCAATCTGACCCCGGAAGAGAAGCTGGAGGAGATTGAGAAAAGCAAGGAGTATCGGAACCTGACGCGGGCACGCATCTGGGGAGTGGACTTCACTTTCAATTATCAGCCGACCAAGGACCTCACTCTGAGCGGCGGCTACAATTTCGCAGACCCCAGGGCCCAATATCCCAACCAGGGTATCAACTACATGGAATACATCCCGATGGATGCCACTTCAAAGCACAACGCGACGTTTCATGCCGCCTGGCAGCATGCGTGGAAGCGGTATCGCCTGGGAGTAGGGGTGTACGGACGCTATCAGTCCACCCGGCATTATGTGAAGGATAACAACGCCGACGCTTTTCAGACTTGGCGTATCAACACGGCCCACACGTGCCTGGGAATGAAACGCTGGACGCTGACCCTGAACGTAGGAGTGGACAATGTGTTCAACTACATAGACCGTACTCCTTTCGGCTATAATCGGGCCACCACCACACCCGGACGTAATTTCTACGTTTCGGCACTCCTCAAGTTCAAAAACAGATAATTACACTATATTCACTTATTAACTCACTAATAGTATGAAAATGCATTTTTTCAAATCAAGTATGATGGCCACGCTTATGGCGACCACCTTATGCACGGGTATCGCTTCGTGCAGTGACAAAGACGACGTGGAAAGTACCTTGAATCCGGCCGAACGGACTGTCTCGCAGGCCAAGAAGCATGACACGGCCTTGCTGCTCTGTACTTTCGGCAGCACCTACAAAGAGTCGCTTTCCGTGTATGACGACGTGATGAATGACTTCAAGAAGGAATTCCCTGATGTGGACATTTACATGTCGTTCACCTCGCGCACCTGCATCAACCGCGTACAGGCTGCTACGGGCATCGAACGCTATGAACTCGACCAGTGGCTGAAGGCCATCGGAAACGCCGGATACAAGCGGGTGGCAGTACAGTCGCTGCATGTGATTCCCGGTGAGGAGTATCTTTCGTTGATGAACACCGACATTAAGAAATACTTTATGATTCAATGGTTCCCGCACATCGACGTGTTGCGCGGAGCCAACCTGTTGTCTGAGGAAGAAGACACGAAAATGGTGGCCGACGTGCTCTACAGTCACTATGCGGAAAGGCTCAGTGACAAGAACCACGTCGTGCTGCTGATGGGACACGGTAACCCGGATGAAAACTACAGCGCGAACCAAAAGTATGCCGAGGTACAAAAGGCCCTGCAGGCCAAGGCCGTCCACAAGAACATCTTTGTGGGGACGGTGGATTATGGCGATATGCTTTTTTGGCCCAAAGAGGTGGAAGAGAATCCGGCCGACCGCCTCACGGATATTCGCACGGTACGCAGCCAATATCCGAATTGCATCTACTCCCAGATTATGCAGTATTGCGAGGATAACGCTCTGCAACCGGCCCACGTGAAAGTCTATATCGCTCCTTTCATGTCCATTGCCGGTGACCATGCCCATAACGACCTCTGGGGATTGAAAGCGCTGGCCGAAGGGGCCGATGTGAATAAGGTTGAACTGAACACGAACGAATACAGCTGGCGTGAGCGTCTGGAGAAAATCGGCTTTCAGGTGCAGGAGGATTTTGAGTCTCATCCCATCAAGGAGGCCGGGGCCGACCATGGTATCGCGGACGGTTGTGGCATCCGCGCCCTGGGCAGTTATCCTGAAATCCGTCGAATCTGGGTGAAGCATCTCCGCGAACAGTGGGATGCCAACGCCTGGGAGAACGGAAAGGATTATCAATAAGCCGTCATCAGGGGGCCGGAAGCATTGCCTGCTATAGCTTCATCGGCAATGCTTCCGGATAATGAAAGCTGTGAGTATAGCCTTAAATCGGATTTGGAACGTATCTTTGAGGTAGGAGTCGCAAAAAACAAGTATTAAAATATGATAATTCATTTGATTAATCGAATCCTATTCGTACTTTTGCGAACAACAAACGGGCAAGGCAATAGAAAGGATGAAAAAAGAAGTATTCGGAAGGGCAGAAGAAGATGCCCCGGGAAAACTGAAACGCCGAAAGTAAGATGCTGCATTAACAAGGAAAACTGGGAAATTGCCAAAAAGGTGTTTGCCGGTTTTCTAGTACAACCTATATGCAAGAAAGAGGGCTGCTGTAAGTAAGCTCTTTTTTTTGAAGAATTGGTTCGTATTTTTGCGAATAACTAACGATTAAAATAGAAAGACATGAAAAAGATTTTATTCTTGCTTGCTGCATGCTTCACCTTTAGCGCCTGCAGCATGAACACAAAGAACGGAATGGAAGCACAGACTCAAAAAGAAGTGACAGTAAAAGACCATGTGGAAGTATTGTATTTTCACGGGAAGCAGCGTTGTGCTACCTGTATAGCCATCGAAAGTAATACTAAAGCTGCCATGGAGGAGAACTTTGCGGAACAGCTCAAAAGGGGGGAGGTCGTTTTTAAGGTAATAGACATCAGCAAGAAGGAGAATGAGAAGATGGCCGAGAAGTATGAGGTAACCTGGTCATCGCTGTTTGTCGTGAAATACAAGCACGGACAGGAAACAAGCGAGAACATGACTGAATTTGCTTTCGGAAATGCCCGCAAGTCGCCGGATGTATTCAAGGCTGGGGTGGTCAAGGCTGTCAATGAAATGCTGAAATAACGGAGAAGGTTATGGACTGGTTACAGACATTGCTGGATAACAGCTCCACTCCCGTACTGACGGCGTTTCTGCTCGGACTGCTGACCGCGCTGTCACCTTGTCCGCTGGCAACGAATATCGCAGCCATCGGCTTTATCGGAAAAGACATTGAAAACAGGAAGCGTGTTTTCCGGAACGGCCTGCTCTATACGCTGGGGCGTATCCTTTCATACACTCTGCTCGGAGCGGTACTGATTATGGTTCTGAAAGAAGGCTCCAGCATGTTCGGCATACAGAAGGCTATCGGAACATGGGGGGAACTTGTGCTGGGTCCGCTTCTGCTCGTGATAGGTCTGTTCATGCTCTTTGGCGACAAACTGAATCTCCCGCAGTTCGGATTCAGTGGAAATGCGGAAGGTCTCGCCCGAAGAGGCGGATGGGGTGCCCTGCTGATTGGCGTACTGTTTGCCCTGGCTTTCTGTCCGACAAGCGGCGTGTTTTATTTCGGCATGCTGATACCGATGTCTGCCACAGCGACAGCCGGCTATTTCCTTCCTGTGGTATTTGCCATTGCCACAGCCATCCCTGTGCTTGCCGTGGCATGGATTCTTGCCTTCAGTGTGCAGCAGATGGGAAATTTCTACGGCAGGATGCAGAAGGTGCAGAAATGGATGAACCTGATTGTGGGCGTGGTGTTTATCCTCGTCGGCATCTATTATTGCTGGATAATGTATTTATAAAATGAATCTGATAACAAACCAAATATTTACGAACATGGAAATTAAAGTTTTAGGTCCGGGTTGTGCCAAATGTAAATCAACCTACAATGTCATTGAGAAAGTGCTGAAAGAAAACCACATTGATGCGAAACTGACCAAGGTGGACGACATCATGGAAATGATGAACTACCACATCATGACCACACCGGCCGTGGTGATTGACGAGGTGGTGAAGATGAAAGGACAGGTTCCGACTGAAAGCGAGGTAAAGAAACTGCTGGGCATCTGAGGCACAGAATGATTTAACTGTGGGCGGCAGAGACAACCGTGGTGGAATCTGCCGCTCTTTTAATGAACAGGTTGTTCGTATTTAGACGAATTAAAATAGAATAGAAATGATACAGGATTTTGCTGACTGGCTCGTTTACGGGTTGTTCGGACTGAGTGCCGACACTCCGGTAGGAGTTGCCGTAAACTTCTTCTTTTATGATACAATTAAAATTCTCTTACTTTTGTTCTTCATCAGTGTGTTGATGGGCATCGTCAACGCTTATTTCCCGATAGAGCGTTTGCGGAACTATCTCGTCACACACAAGATGTACGGGTTGCAATACTTGCTGGCGTCACTTTTCGGAGCCATCACCCCGTTCTGTTCGTGTTCATCCATACCGCTGTTCATCGGCTTTGTGAAGGGCGGCATCCCTTTGGGGGTCACCTTCGCCTTTCTGATTACCTCCCCGCTGGTGAATGAGGTGGCTGTGGCCATGTTCCTCGGTTCATTCGGTCTGAAAGTGACACTGATTTACGTCATCAGCGGGATTCTGTTGGGAGTAATAGGAGGTATCGTACTCGGCCGTATGCGTCTGGCTCCTTATCTGAGTGACTGGGTAAAGCAGATACAGGCCCACTCATCCGCCCAGGCCGATGAATGGGAAAAAGACCATACCACCTTTATCAAACGACTCCCGACCATTGTCCGTGATGCCTGGAAGATTGTCAGCGGTGTACTTATATACATCCTGATTGGTATCGGTATCGGTGCCTTCATGCATGGTTTTGTGCCGGAAGGCTTCTTCCAGCAATACATGTCGAAAGACAACTGGTATGCCGTGCCTCTGTCTGTGATTCTTGCCGTACCGATGTATGCCAATGCCGCGGGTATCGTGCCAGTCATCGAGGTGTTCGTGGCAAAAGGCATTCCCATCGGAACCGCAATCGCTTTCATGATGGCGGTCGTAGGCCTTTCCCTGCCGGAAGCCACCCTGCTGAAGAAAGTAATGACTTGGAGGCTTATCGGCATATTCTTCGGAACGGTGGCGTTCTTCATCATTCTGTCGGGCTATCTGTTTAACTATATACTGTAGATAAGATAATAAATAGAGTAAGGGAATATCCCTATTTTAAGTCAAACCAATAAAAAAACGAAATAAATGAAAGTATTGATTCTTTGTACAGGAAACAGCTGCCGCAGCCAGATGGCTCACGGCTTTTTGCAGTCATTCGATAAAAACCTGGAAGTATATTCAGGGGGTACCGAACCGGCATCCCAGGTAAATGCCAAGGCAGTGGAAGTGATGAAAGAAGTGGGAATAGACATCAGCTCGCATGTGCCTACACATGTCAACACGTATCTCGATCAGGAATGGGATTATGTAATCACCGTTTGCGGTGGCGCCAATGAAAGCTGTCCCGCCTTTACAGGAAAGGTCGGCAAACGTATGCACATCGGTTTTGACGATCCCTCACAGGCTATAGGCACGCCGGAGTTCATCGATTCGGAGTTCCGCCGTGTTCGTGACGAAATCAGAAATGCCTTTGCCCGTTTCTATATCACGGAAATCAGAAAAGAAGAATTGCCGAAATGCGCTTGCGGCGACTAGGGCGTTACTACCCAAAATGAGCGATATGACACATATTCTGACAGGAGATTTGGACTGTTCAGACGGTTACAGTATCATTGATAACTTTGTCCCCTTGCTATTATCAATCTGCCAATGCTTGTGAATGGGGTGCCCATTTTGCGCACAAAGTGATCATATAAAAAAAACACCGATCATCGGAATATGGTAAAGCGTATCCGGTGGTCGGTTTCATTTTTTGCTTTTTTAGTGCTTATTGTTCCCGTTCAAAATGGGCAAATGTGAACTGTTATTTGTTCAGCATCTGTAGTTGGTTGTCGCCCATCATTCTCAGGCCTTTAATGAAACATTTAATAAGAAATCTCATTTTTGTAGTTGTTTTTATGTTTTACAACACAAAAGTACGCATTGTTTATTACATAATATGTTGTATAGCATATAATTTTCATGAAAGGCCTTAATACTTGATATATGTCAACCAGATGGTAGAAGCTGAATGACTTTTTCTTTTCTGTCGTTATTTGAAAATAAAAATAGTATCTTTGGCAGACCGTACTTTTGAAAGAAAAAGAATGAGAATATGAGAAAAATGTCTTTGCTGAGTGTATGCTTTTTCTGTTTGCTGAGCCTGTCGGCTTGGGCAGAAGTAATTCCGGTCGACACGATACCTTTCGAACTGGGTGCCGACAACCGCTTGTATGTGACAGTCTATATCAACGGGCAGGATGACCGTCCCTTGCGCTTCCTGCTGGACACGGGAGCGACGGACGTGGTGCTCAATTCCAATTCGCCGCGCACCGAAGGGCTGGCTGCCTTTACGGAAAGTGTGGAGAACCAGGGTGCCAATTCGGTGGAGACCATTTCTTCCACAGCCCCCTCTCAGGTGGTGAGGATGGGCAGCCGGGCCATTTCCGGCTTGGAACTGGTAGCTATTCCTTATCCGCCCGATGCCTTGGACGGTGTGCTGGGGCTGTCTTATCTGAGGAACTTTGATGTCCGTATCGATTATCGGCGGAAATCCATCTTCCTGTATAAATTGGGCGACGGGCAGAAGGCGGCATCGGACAAGGCTGTCAGGCTGAAGATGGACTATCGTCTTGGAGTGCCGGTCGTTCCGGCCGGCGTGCGTATCGGCGGAGTGGATTATCAGGTATCGGTAGAGGTAGACACGGGTTCCGACCGTGTGTTCGACCTCAATACACCTTTCGTCCGTCGCAACGGCCTGCTGGGTACGCAGAAACCATTTGCCATCTCGCGCATAGCCGGTACGGTGAAGGAGGGCGGTGAACTTCAGAACGTGTACTTCGATTGGGTGACACTGGGAGATGCCCTGACTTTGCCCCGCATACCCGGTGCTTTTTCTACAGTGACGGAAGGGGTGCAGGCCAGTGAGGCGATGGACGGCGTGTTAGGCAACAATTTCCTGCAACGCTTCAACCAGCTTTATGACTTCAAGAACAACTTCCTTTATTTGGAGGTGAACGACCGACTTTATACTCCTTTCTATGACTTTTTGGTTCGTTGAACAGTCTCAACCCGAATGATGCGTATTATAAACCCTTTCCAGCAGCTGATTGCCCAACAAGGGGCGATAGTGTCCTGATTCATAATAGTTGTGGTAATCTTCTGTAAATTCATTGATGCCACTGAAATCATATACATTTTCTTTTCCGAAAATGCCTTGCAAGATTTTTCTGTCATCCGGGTGCAGTTCTTTCTGGTTATAATCCGGACTGATGATGACACGTACTGAAGTGTGATGACGACGCAGGACTTCCCTGATTTCCTCCAATATCCTCCGTTGCTTTTGAAATATGGCAGTTTCAGCTATAGTGACCGTACCAACTCGCTCAGGAAACTCCTTTTTACGGTTTTCCCAGTATGCCTCACCTTCCTGCTCAATCATCTTCTCGCGTGGATTGAACGCATCGTTGTTCTTCGAATCGCGTATCCTTCCATAAGGGTTCATTCGCTTCATCCCTGGTTCCACACGTCCTGTGATTCTATATTTCAGATAGGGGAACAAAAAGTCCGGCATGGCAAATGCCTGTATGAATTCCATCTGCACAACAAACGGATTACAGCCCGATATAGCAGCCGGAAGTATATGGCTGGGACCTGTCAGGAGGTCAGAATGTGAAAGGGAAGTCCGGTCCAGAACCAGCAGCACATTCTTGATTTCTGCACTTTCACTCTCAAGGGCATGAAGCTTGAGGATAATCGCTTTCATACTTTCCGCATTACCGAAAAGGCGGATGGCACGGTCGCCGGGGGCAAGGTATTTTTCCCATTCTCCGCATCGGAAGGCCATAGTACAAGAATTACCCAAAATAAAAGAATTGAAATGCACGCTGTCATTATGATTCTTGTATATTTGCCAACCTACATGATGTTCGTTCAGCATGACATTAGAATCATACACATCATATTTGTGAAGTACCATGAAAGGGTCATCGTACACGTATAAGACAATCAAAGCCCAAAAGGGTATGGTGAACCACGCCAACTTCCGGACAAGGCGTAGGAAAGCAGCGCGTTTACGGATGCTTGCGCCAGGAGTAGTTTCTGGTATATTTCCCATCAGAATTGCAGATATATGAAGTTTTCCGTGCCGAACTTGCCATAAGCAAACACGGCAAACACAATTAAATAATACACTGTCCAGCGAATGAAGGCCCGCTGTTTTTCAAAACGAAGAAGCAAGTCGCTTTTGGACATAAAATAGTCATAAAGCAGTATCAGCAAGAATGCGCTGCCAGCTACGATGCAGATGTGGTCGGACATGCCGATATTGATTTCTTTCCAGCTCGCATGGGGCTGAAAAGAGATGTTCCGCAGGAAATAGAACGCGTCTGAAACAGACTGTGCCTTGAAGAACACCAGCGATACGGCAAAAATGAGGTAGGTGCGGACAACCGAAAGCGTGGCGAACAGCCGTTCCCCGATGTACTTCCTTACCTTACTCCGTATTTTCTCCGTCCTCAGTTCCCACACAATCACAAGCCCCTGAATGAATCCATAGACGGCAAATGTCCATCCTGCACCGTGCCATATACCCAACGCAATGAAGGTCACCATGAGGCTTGCCGCCACACCTCCTTGTCCCCAACGGCGGGTAAACGATGACAAAGGAAGAAAAAGGTAATCCCGCACCCAGGAGGAAAGGGAGATATGCCAGCGGCGCCAGAACTCAGCCGTGGTCTGGGCGGCAAAGGGATGCGCGAAGTTGGGTGACAGTTTCAATCCAAACAACATACCGGTTCCAATCGCCATGTCCGTGTAGCCGGAGAAGTCGGCATACAGTTCGATGGGATAGAGCAAGCAAGCCATCAGCAGTTGTACCCCTGAGGCGGTGTGCATCGAATCGAACACCCCGTCGATATAGGGCGCTATATGGTCGGCAAGCACCAGCTTCTTCACCAATCCCACCACAATCAGCTTCAGGCCGTAGGTCATCATGGAATAGGAGGCAGGAGAGAGTCTTCGGACTTGCGGGAGCAAATCGGCCGACCGTTCAATCGGGCCCGACAGGAACTTCATGAACAGGAGCATATAAAGCAGGAAATCTATCAGATTCCGTTCCGCCTTTTCCTCTTCCCAATAGACTTCCGTCAAGTAGCCGATGGCCTGAAAGGTGTAGAACGACATGCCCAATGGGAAAACAATGCCGGAGTTTCCGGTCAACTGGTGGGCATACCGGAAACCAATCCAGCAGAGGACGAGACAGGAGATACTGCTCCAGTAAATCAAGCGGGAGCCCCTTCCTTTTTCACAGGCCCGCTCAATCCGTATCGCCGCACCGTAGGTGAAAAGACTTACGACCAGTGCCGTGACAAGAAATGCGAGATTGAAGTAGCCGATGAAAACCCCACTGGCCGCCAGTAGAATCCGCTTCCGCCCTTTTTCACTGACAAAATGGTATAAGGTGAAACAGAGCAGAAGCAGCAGGACAAATTCAAGGGAAATGAATGACATCGCTTTTCCCTCCTTATTTGGCCTTATTCAGGATAGTCTGGCAAAGATCGCCCACGTTTTTCAGTTTCACGATCTCACGAAACGTGAAACGCACCCCGAACTTCTTCTCAATCTCGGTGAGCAGTACCATATTGGTCAGCGAATCCCATCCCTCCACGTCGTGTGCCGTGGTGCTTTCGGTCAAGGTGATGTTGTCTCTCTTCAATACTTTTCTGAATATTCCGTTCAGGATTTCCAATAATTCTTTCGTTTCCATATACTTGATTGTTTTTGAGTTATTGCATGATGAATTTTAATAGTTGCTTCCGGTCAGTTTTGTTGCTGTTGTTTTGTGGAAAACAAGGGATGAAATGGATGTGCCGGGGACACATATAAGGCGGCAGATGACTTTGCAGGTACTGTTCCAGGCGTTCCGTATCTTCCGTCTCCCGCTCTACGGCCAGGTGCAGTTCACAACTTCCGTCAGAGGTATAAACCGGCAGCACTACCGCGTTACAGCTATGTCGGTAGAACGCCTTGACGTGGTATTCAATCTCGCCCAATTCTATTCTGAAGCCTTGTATCTTTACCTGTGTGTCTTTGCGGCCACAATAAACGATGTCTCCGTCCGTATCTGCCCGGCAGAGATCACCGGTACGGTAATAAGGCTTTCCGGAGGAATCCGTCACAAAACATTCCGCCGTCTTTTCGGGAGCACCCCAATACCCGCTCATGAGTTGAGGTCCGGAAATCCACAGTTCCCCCGTCTCTCCGGCCGGAAGGGGTTTGCCCGAAGGGGAGGCAATCAGATAGTCCATCCCCTGAAAAGGTTTCCCGATTGCCGCCATGCCGTTATGGTGTTTGGCCCCTTCTGCCGGGATGACATACGACGTGCAGTAGATGGTCGCTTCGGTCGGTCCGTACAGGTTAATGACCGTGGCGTTGGGTATGCAAGGACGAAATTCGTGGAGCAGATTCACGTCGGTAGCCTCCGCGGTGACGACGAGATAGCGCAAGTCCGGGAAACAGATTTCCCCGAAATAAGGACGTGACAACCGAAGCACGGAAGGGGCTACAGCCGCAAACGTAAGCCGATGACGCTCCATGATATCCAGTACGTTCAGGTATTTCATTCCCTGTTGCGGAACGGGATAGACACACGCGCCGAGAGTAAGGGGATAAAGAAACGACACGACAGAGACATCGAACGTCAGTTCGAACATCTGAAGCATACGGTCGTTTTCATCCAGTTGCCATCCTAAAGCCCGATAGGCCCGATAGAATGCATTCAGGTTCTTCCGGGAGATGGGAACGCCTTTGGGTTCGCCCGTACTTCCGGACGTGAAGATGATGTAAGCAGGCACGTCGGAATCAACCTTATCAACGCCGGACGGCAAAGCCAGCCGATGGGAGGGGAGAGACACCTGTATGGCCCTGATGTCGGCGGGAAGCATGGAGCCATTTTCCCCACTGTAAAGCCACAGGCCGATGCCGGATTGCCGGGCTATCCGAGCGTTGCGCTCTGGCGGATAATCGGGATGTAACATGACGTAGGTTTTCCCGGAAAGTAGCACACCCAAAATGGAGGCGTAGGTTTCCATACGGTTCTCAGCCGCGATGCCCACCGTGTCTCCGTGGAGATTTCTCAGCGTTTCACAAATACTTCCTGCCAGTCCGAACAATTCCTGATAGGTAAAGGTCCGGTCGTCAAGGACCAGTGCCGGACGCATGGCATAACGGTTCGATGCCTGGACCATGGCTGCCAGCATATCTGCGTCGTTTTTCTTTTCCATATTACGTAATTATAGTCTAGTCTATTATGTCTGCTTGCCTTTATTTGCTTATTTGTATAACGGGGATGAGCGCAAATCCCCCTATTCTGAAATTGTGAATATTGGTTAAATATAAATGTGTGATAAGTAACAGTTATACTGATTTGTATGCGGACAGCGTTCTGAGAGGGAAAAATATACGTGATTTATTACAAGAAGAATGACTGCTCTGTAGTGTTTCCGGAAAATGCTTCGTCGAATTGTGCCACATGAGGAAATGTTTTTTATGTTTTCCATTCGAGAACCGTATGTTTTCCATCCGTGAAACGTACGGTTCTCAAGGCGGAAACATACGTTTTCCGTGGGGGAAACATGGAAATTTCAAGCCTAAATGGGTATTTATGATTAGGCGTTTTTGAGTCTACATAAAGGGGAGGGAGGAGATTGGCTAGAAACAATAAAAGCTACTGAAAAACAGTAGCTTTTATATTTAGATTCGCTTGAAACAGATTTATTATTTGCCGATGCAAAAATGCTTGAATATATTCCCCAGCACCTCATCGGTCGTGATTTCCCCGCCCACAATCTCTGCCAGGTGGAAGAGACACTCACGGAGGTCTTGTGAAACCAAGTCACCGGAGAGATGTAGGACCAGTCCGTCCTGTACGCGGTGGATTGCTTCCAGCGCATGACTCAAAGCCTCGTAGTGGCGGATGTTGCTCACCACCACATCGTTCTGTGAGAGGTCGGGCAGGACGGCAAAGTCCACCAACTGCTTCTGAAGCTGAGAAAGTCCCTCTTTCTGCTTGGCCGAAAGAGAAAGCACACATACGTCCTCCGGCAAATCGGGGAGAGCCGCTTTCAGGCGATTAAGCTGTGCATCCGTCGAAATCGTAGTATTATCCGTAGAAGGTTCCGCCGATGAAAGCAAATCTGCCTTGTTGAGTACAATCACCAGGTGCTTGCCTTCGCAGCGGGGCAGAATCTTGCCCGCCAGTTCGCGGTATTGTGCCTCGGCACAAGTAGCGTCGATCACCCAAAGCACGATATCGGCTTGGTCCAGTTTCTGGAAACTCCGTTCGATACCCAGACTTTCGATGGTGTCGGTCGTTTCACGGATACCCGCCGTATCGATAAAGCGGAAGGTGATACCGCCCAGGTTCATTGTATCCTCGATGACGTCGCGCGTGGTACCGTGGATGTCGCTCACGATGGCGCGTTCTTCGTTCAAGAGGGCGTTCAATAGGGTAGACTTCCCGGCATTGGTTTCGCCTACGATGGCCACGGGGACGCCGTTTTTGAGGGCATTTCCTACGCTGAACGTATCCACCAGGTGATGGATGACATGCTCAATCTGGCGGGCGATGTCTTCTAGTTCCGAACGGTCGGCAAATTCCAGTTCCTCGTGGTCGCTGAAATCAAGCTCCAGTTCCATGAGGGAGGTGAGGTGGAGCAACTTGTCGCGCAGGGTGGCCAGTTCCCGACTGAATCCGCCGCGCATCTGGTTCATGGCCATGCGATGGGTGGCGGCAGAGGTAGAGGCGATGAGGTCGGCCACCGCTTCGGCCTGGCTCAAATCCATCTTGCCGTTCAGGAAGGCACGCTGGGTGTATTCTCCCGGTCCGGCGGCACGGCATCCTTGCCGGATAAGGAGCTGCATCACCTGCTGGAGAATGTAGCTCGAACCGTGGCAGGAGATTTCCGTGGAGTCTTCTCCCGTGTAGGAATGAGGGCCTCGGAAAAGGCTGACCAGCACTTCGTCGATAATCTCTCCTTCAGGACTAAGGATGTGGCCGAAGGTGAGGGTATAGGGTTCGCGTTCGGCCAGCGGCTTACCGGAAACGGGCTTGAAAATGCGGTCGGTGAGGGTAATGGCTTCCGGACCCGACACGCGGATGGTGCCAATGGCTCCACCTTGGGCGGTAGCGATGGCACAGATGGTATCTTGGGTTTGTAGTATGTTCACGTGTGTATTGCTTTTAAAATCCTTGCAAAGATACGGTTTTCGGGTTACATCCGGAAGGGGAGCCGACAGATTTATGCGGGCCGATAGAGGGTTTTCACCAGCAGGTCGACCACTTTTTCGAGGTATTCGCGGTCGGTTTCATCGAAGGTAGCCAACTGGTCGCTGTCGATATCGAGCACGCCCCGGACTTCTCCGTTGGCTATCATCGGCACAACGATTTCGGAGCGGGAGAGGGAACTGCAGGCAATATGGCCGGGGAACTGGTCTACGTCGGGCACGACTTGGGTACGGGCTTCAGCCCAGGCGGTACCGCATACACCGCGGCCTTTCTTGATGCGGTAGCAGGCCACGCTGCCTTGGAACGGGCCGAGGTGAAGCTCGCCTTCGTGTACCAGATAGAAGCCTACCCAGAAGAATCCGAAGGCTTCTTTCAGGGCGGCACTGGTGTTGGCCAATACACTGATTTCGTTTTTCTCGCCTTCAATCAGGGGGGCGAATTGTTCAAGGAATTGCGCGTAACGCTGGCGCTTGTCGGTAAGGGTGGATGTGAAACTTGCTTCCATGTAGATGATTTTTCAGACAGAAAAACAGGTTCTCTTCCGGAGAAGGGAACCTGTTGATTGATAATTAATTTACTAGATTCGTTCAAGGACGACTTTAATTAGGTCGTCGATTTTGTTCTTGTATCCGGTGTTGGCTTCTTTGGCCACGCGGTTGGCTATAACCATGCACACGGTGGTGGCTTTGTGGCCTTGCAGACGGGCCAGTCCGGCTAGGGCAGAGCTTTCCATCTCAAAGTTGGTGATGCGGTGTCCCTGGTATTCGAAGCTTTCGATTTTCTCGTTCTGGTGCGGATCGGCCAAGGGGATGCGGAGCTGACGTCCTTGCGGACCGAAGAAACCACCACAGGCCACGGTCACGCCGCGTACCATGTCGGTGCCGGCAATGCGTTCCACCAGTTCCTTGTCGGCATGAATCACGTAGGGAGCCGGGGCGCAGAGGTTACCTGTCCAGCCCAGGTGGTTAAGCAGAGCGCGTTCCATGGGCAGGTCGCACACGGCGTTGCGTCCTTCGTAGAAGTTCAGGAGGCCGTCGAATCCCACGGAGACTTCGGAACAGATGAAGATGCCTACGGGCGTGTAGGACTGCAGGCCGCCGCAGGTACCGATGCGTACGATTTCCAGCTGTCGGAAGGTATCGTTTTCTTCGCGGGTCTGGAAGTTGATGTTGGCCAGCGCATCGATTTCATTCATCACGATGTCGATGTTGTCGCACCCGATGCCGGTAGAGGTCACCATGATGCGTTTGCCTTTGTAGGTACCGGTGATGGTATGAAACTCACGGCTTTCCACTTCACATTCGCGGGTGTCGAAGTGGGAAGCTACGAGGGCCACGCGTCCGGGGTCACCCACCAGGATGATTTTGTCGGCCAGGTGCTCCGGTTTCACGTGGAGATGGAATACAGAACTGTCTTCGTTGATAATCAGTTCTGAAGGGGGAAAATACTTTTTCATACGTTACGTTTTTTAGTCAAGTAAAGTCTATGTCTTCTTATTTGCCGATGGGTTCATGTCCGGCAGGATGAGAATCCGGTCGGGCAATGCTGCTCCGCATGTCGGTATCGGCCTGGATGTTCTTCATCCGGTAGTAGTCCATGATACCTAAATTACCGCTTCGGAAGGCTTCGGCCATGGCTTTGGGCACCTCGGCTTCGGCCTGAATCACGTTGGCACGGGCTTCTTCGGCTTTGGCTTTCATTTCCTGTTCCAGGGCTACGGCCATGGCGCGGCGTTCCTCGGCCTTGGCCTGGGCGATGTTCTTGTCGGCATTGGCCTGGTCAATCTGCAGGGAAGCTCCGATGTTACGGCCGATGTCGATGTCGGCAATATCAATGGAAAGTATTTCGAAAGCGGTACCGGCATCCAGTCCCTTGCGCAGCACGAGCTTGGAGATGGAGTCGGGGTTTTCGAGTACTGACTTATGGTTTTCGGAAGAACCGATGGAAGAAACGATGCCTTCGCCTACACGGGCCAGTACGGTGTCTTCACCGGCCCCACCCACCAGCTGGCGGATGTTGGCGCGTACGGTCACACGGGCCTTGGCAATGAGCTGGATACCGTCCTTGGCCACGGCAGTGACGGGAGGGGTATCAATCACTTTCGGATTGACCGACATCTGTACGGCTTCGAACACGTCGCGTCCGGCCAGGTCGATGCTGGTGGCCATCTTGAAAGAGAGTTCGATGTTGGCTTTTGAAGCTGATACCAAGGCGTGTACCACCTTTTCCACGTGTCCCCCGGCCATATAGTGAGCTTCCAGGTCATCACGGGTAATGTTGCTCAGTCCGGCCTTGTGGGCCTCAATCATGGCAGGTACGATGACGTAGGGCGGCACGTTACGGATGCGCATCAGGAACAGCTGGATAAGCGAAATCTTGACGCCCGACACCTTGGCCGAGAGCCAGAGAAAGAAAGGCACGTAGTGGAAAAAAATGACCAGGAAGATGATGACACCTCCGGCCAGAATAAAGGGGAGATAAGCGGGATTAATCATATACGTTAGATTTAAAAGTGAATACAGGAAGAAAGGTGAACGTGAAGTTTACGCATGTTTCACGTACACCGTGGTCTCATTGATGCGGACAATCTCTACCGGTGTCTTCTCGTCGATGAATCCGTCGGCCGACTGCACCTCGATGATGTGTCCGTTGAAGTCGGCGTTGCCAATCAGCGTCAGGCGGGTGACGCTTATGCCTTTGTCGCCGGGTTTCAGGTTCATTCCCTCAAAGGGAGAGGGACGGTAGTCGAGGGTTTTCTTCAATGACAAGCGGTCGACTGTTTTGGAGTGCATGAACCACCATGTTACGCCAATGATGCCCAGTAAAGAGACACCGATGGTGAGGAATCCGGCCTGTGAACCGAGTGAGGTAAAGGCGGAATAAATGGCATAGAGGATGCACACCGCGGCTCCGACTCCCGCCACACTGATGCCGGGAATCAGAAAGACTTCGATGGCAAAGAGTATCAGGCCTCCGATGATGAGTGCGATGATAATCAGTGTTTCCATGGTATGTGTGTATTAAAGGTTCTTCAATGTCTTGATTTCTGTGTTCCGGATGTCAAGGGTAAGAACTTCGATTTCCTTGTGCAACTCTTTCACTCGTTTTTCGCGGTCGAGAATGCCCGGAGTCAGTTCTTTCTTCATCTCAAGGCTTCCGGAGGCATATTTGCTTCGGCTTTGTACGAGCAATTCACTGATGGCTTCCAGATCTTTTTCCTTTTGCTGAAGTTGTTGGTATTTTTGGCGTGCTTCAGCTGAACGGAAATCGTCCAAATTATGGTAAATGGCATTATCGTTCACGACAAAACGAAAATCGCCTTTTTTCCGGCTTTCATCTTCTCCGTACATCACCTGTGCCAGTTGTTGTTTGGCTAGTCGGACTTTGTCTGCATCGTTCCAGGTATGGCGGATGCCGTTCAGCATGGCAATATTGGTCAGTAATCCCGGATCTGTAGAATCATAATCGTACACTTGTTTGGAGCTGTTGGGAGCAAACACATAAACGCAGACCTTACCCTCGGGCTGGTAACGGTCGGAGGCGAACCATCCTAAATCGTTAAAGTCGTCGATGGCATACATGTAGTCGTTGAACGGAGAATTGAACGGAAATCCCATGTTGTCGGGTTTCAGGTAGTTTCCTTCTTCTGTGTCGTAGCGTGTGATAAAAATGTCGTAGCCTCCCAGACTTTCTTCACCTTTGGCCGCAAAATAAAGGGTGATACCGTCGGAATTGATGAAAGGATAATTCAAATCCGTACCCGCATCCTCCAGTCCTTTGACTTTCTCAGGAGTACTCCAGTTGTTTCCCAATGTCGCACTGATATAAAGGGCTTTATGTTCTCCTCCTGAGAGATAGCGGGAAAGGATTTTTTTATCTTTTATTCCATTGGTAAATTCCGTACAGTCATTCTCACCGGTAAGGGCTATTTTCCCGGATTCTTCATTGATTTTGTATGCCTGAAGAAAATCATTTTTGTCGACGACAAAACTGTCAATCACGGCTACCTTCTCCACGCCTCGCATCATGCGGGCTCCCATCCGGTACCGGTTCATCAGTTCATCTAGATTCGATGTGTCCTGATTTTTCCGTTCCATCCAATAGATATGGTCTTCCAGGTTTTCGATGGCTTCGTCAAAACGGTAAAGATCGAAATAGGCTTTACTCAAATAAAGAAACGCATTGATGACCTTGCGTTCAGCACTTTTCTCCAAATAAGGAACCGATTCCTGCAGTTCACCGGTTTCGTAGCAGCATGCTCCATACCAGAAGTTATAGTTTGCATTTGAAGGAGCCTGTTTGACCAACCGTTTGAATACAGGTTTTGCTTTGTCGAACTGCTTGTCGTTGAACCATTTTTGTGCCTGGCTCAGAGTCTGTGCGGAAACTCCTCCGATGCAACAAAGAGCTAAAAGGGGAAGTATGTATTTTTTTTTCATCGTTTCTGTGTCTAAAAGTTTCTCAAATGTAGGAATATTCTGGGAATTATGCCATTTTCTGTTCCCTATTTTTCTTTTTTACGTGGAACTTTGAGCATTTTAGTTTTGCGAATATAACAAATAATGCAATAATTCAAAACAATATGCTTCATAAAAAACTGTAACCGTTTCCTGTTATTCGGGTGTTTTTCGTAATTTCGCCGCCGTTTAAAAACAAATATATGGGAAAAATGACGGAAGAAGACCGCCTGATGCGCCGTATCAACCAGCGGTTCATGAAAGGGGTGATGAAATACAATCTGATAGAAGAAGGCGACCGAATCCTGGTGGGCCTTTCGGGTGGGAAAGACTCACTGGCCTTGCTGGAGTTGCTGGCTTTGCGTTCACGCATCTACAAGCCCAAATTTTCAGTAGTAGCAGCTCATGTGGTGATGAAGAACATCGCTTACGAGTCCGACCAGACCTATCTGCGCGAGTATGCCGAGAACCTGGGGGTACCGTATGTGTGCTATGAAACGGAGTTCGACCCGTCGACCGACAACCGGAAATCTCCGTGTTTCCTGTGTTCGTGGAACCGGCGAAAGGCGCTCTTCACCGTGGCCAAGGAGCACGGATGCAACAAAATCGCGTTGGGGCACCACATGGACGACGTTCTGGAGACTTTGCTCATGAACATGACCTTCCAAGGGGCTTTCAGCACCATGCCGCCGCGGCTCGTAATGCGCAAGTTCGACATGACGATTATCCGTCCCATGTGTCTGGTACACGAAGCCGACTTGAAGGAGATGGCCGCCGTCCGAGGTTTCCGCAAGCAGGTGAAGAATTGCCCGTATGAAAAAGACTCCCATCGTTCGGACATGAAAGAGGTGCTGGCCCGGTTGGAGGCCATGAATCCGGAAGCACGTTACAGCCTGTGGGGAAGCATGAACAACATCCAGCGCGACCTTCTTCCGATGGAGAGTGAAGAGGATTCGCTCGGTTGAGTCTCATTCGGGGGCATTCAGTACCACCTGCTTACCCGTCATGGTGATTTTTCCTTCGGCAATCAGTTCCGACAGGGCACGGGCCAGTGACGGACGGGCTACTCCCAAAATAAAGGCCACTTCCTGCTGGTTGTGGATGCCTCCGTGCATCTGCAGGTAGTTCAGCAGGCGTGATTTCAGACTCTGCAAGGCGAATTCATTCAGCTTGCGGCTCAGAAACAAGCTCCGGTCGGAAATGATGGCGATGAAGTTCCGCATCACGGCCGGCTGGGCATGCATGAACGCCTCAAAACGGGTACGGTCCATGACAAGCACCTCACAGAGTTCCGTGGCTTCCACATTCACCGGGAAACGGTTCTCCGAGGCATAGATAAAGGCCGGAGCCAGAATGTCGGGCGCCTTGATCCAGTCGATGGTGAGCTGTTTGCCTTCGGCATTTTCCATTTGTGTCTTCACGTTCCCTTTCATCAGAATAAACAAGGAACGGCATGCGTCTCCCTGACGGGCGATGTATTCTCCTTCCTTATATATGCGCAAACTGTTCGGGGCCTCACGCAGCAGTTGGTGAAGGGCTTCTGCCTCGCATCCTTCAAAGAGGCTCATTCGTGTCAAAACTTCGGTATGCATCTTTCTTTTAACTTTTCTTTGGGTTCCGTGTCACATAGGTGACAGAAATCCCGCGGGGGATTCCTCATCTTTGTGCAAACTTAATGAAAAATCAACAATAACCCAAGAAAGAATATGGAAGGAAACATGTTTTGCTACCAGTGCCAGGAAGCTGCCAAGGGCACAGGATGTGTGTTGAAAGGTGTATGCGGAAAGAAAGATACCACCGCACGTTACATGGATTTACTGCTGTTTGTAGTACGCGGAGTATCCGTAGCTGCCGATGCCTTGCGTACGAAAGGTCGTGAGGTGGAAGCCGATGTGAATGGTTTTGTCACTGATGCGCTTTTCTCAACGATTACCAATGCTAATTTTGATGACGAAAGTATCCTGGCCCGCGTGCGCAAAGGCTTGGAGCTGCGCGACCGCTTGAAAGCGCGTGCTGCCGATGCCGGCATCGCCTTGCCGGAGGTGGACGAACTGACCTGGAACGGTGGGGAAGCGGACTATCTGACTAAATCGGCTTCCGTAGGGGTGCTGAGAGAGCCGAACGAAGACCTTCGTTCGTTGAAGGAACTGCTGATGTACGGACTGAAGGGGATGGCCGCTTACCACGAACATGCCATGCGACTGGGCTTTGCCGATGAAGCCATCCATGCGTTCATGCAATCGGCACTGGCCCGCATCACCGTACAGGCAATGGGAGCCGATGAACTGGTGGCGCTGGTTCTCGAAGCCGGACAGCACGGGGTACAGGTAATGGCGTTGTTGGATCAGGCAAACACCACCCGCTACGGTCATCCGGAACTGACAAAGGTGAACATCGGAGTAGGCAAGAATCCGGGTATTCTGATCAGCGGACACGACTTGCACGACTTAGAAGACCTGCTGCGCCAGACGGAAGGTACGGGAGTGGATGTGTATACGCATAGCGAAATGCTTCCGGGACACTATTATCCGGCGTTCAAGCAATACAAGCATTTTGTAGGCAACTACGGAAACGCCTGGTGGAAGCAGCGCGAGGAGTTTACGGCCTTCAACGGTCCGATTGTCTTCACCACCAACTGTATTGTGCCACCACTGGAGAATGCAACGTACAAGGAGCGGATGTTTACGGCCAACTCGACAGGCTATCCCGGCTGCAAGCACATCGCTACGGATGCCGAAGGCCACAAGGATTTCTCGGAGGTCATCGCACTGGCCAAGCAATGCCAGCCACCAGTGGAACTGGAACAGGGAGAGATTGTCGGTGGATTTGCTCATAATCAGGTGATACAGCTGGCCGATAAGGTGGTAGAAGCGGTGAAGAGCGGAGCCATCCGCAAGTTTGTGGTCATGGCCGGATGCGACGGACGCATGAAGAGCCGCGATTACTATGCCGACTTTGCACAGGCCCTTCCGAAAGATACGGTCATCCTTACGGCAGGTTGTGCCAAGTACCGTTACAACAAACTGCCGTTGGGCGACATTCAGGGAATTCCTCGGGTACTCGATGCCGGACAATGCAACGACAGCTACTCACTGGCTGTGATCGCCCTGAAGCTGAAGGAAGTCTTCCAGTTGAACGACATCAACGAACTGCCCATCGTGTACAACATTGCCTGGTACGAACAGAAGGCGGTCATTGTCCTGCTGGCCCTGCTGAGCCTGGGCGTGAAACACATTCACCTGGGACCCACATTGCCGGCCTTCCTCTCACCGAACGTAGCCAAGGTACTGGTCGAACAGTTCGGCATCGGAGGTATTACTACCCCCGAAGCGGACATGCAACTGTTCGGCATCTGATGACGGCTTAATAGGATTTCTCGTTGGCCAGATTCCAGGCATTGAGGAAAGAAGCTTTCGTGATTTCCACCACCTTCTCCCAGTTCAGCTTGTCTGCATGGTCGGAAGGCTGGTGGTAATCCGGATGCCCGTCCGTGTGATACCAGATGATGGGAATGTCGTGCACGGCAAACGAAGCATTGTCGCTACCTCCCACCGGACGGTCCCAAGGACGGTAGTCGGGCTTCAGTTTCAGCTTGTAACGGACGATGTCGTCCTTTAGCCACTGTCCCAAGGCCGGATGCGTCTCCGTATAGAAATACACCACATGTTCGGGTTGTTCCGGGAAATGGTTCCGCCCGATCATGTCAAAATTCAGGTAACCTTTAATCTTCTTCACGAAATTGCAATGTTGCATGAAATACTGGGATCCGAGCAAACCTTTTTCTTCTCCGTCCCAGAAGGCGATGATCACGTTGCGCAGCGGTTTCTTGCCACTGGCCTGAAAAGCACGGGCAATCTGCATCACTGCCGACACTCCCGACGCATTGTCGTCGGCTCCGTTGTAAATCTTGTCATCCGCCAATGTCTCGTCAATACCAAGATGATCGAAATGGGCACCGACCACGACATACTCGTCGGTCCGTTCTCCGGGAATCATTCCCAGCACGTTGGCCATCTGAAGAGAACGGTGTGTCAGCTGCTTCAATTGGGCGATGGAATCGGGATGTACCTGCCAGCGGCCTTTTTGCTGTCTTTCCTTGGCACACGCCTCGAAGGGTTGATAATAGGAATCTCCGTAAAGAGGAGAGATACCGGCCTCCTGAAGACAGGAAATCAGATAGCGGGCAGCCACGCGCGAACCGTTCATACCGGCTTCACGTCCTTGCAGGGCATCGTCTGCCAGAAAGCCTACGATGGCTTCAGCCGAAGGTCGGTTAATACTTTGCAGGCCTTTTTCCACAGCAGTTTGTGCCTGCAGGAGAGAGGTACCGCATGAACCGATGGTCCATGCCAGTAATAGAGAGGTTACAGTCTTTTTCATAATGAGAGCAAAAATAGGGAGAACTTGCGAATTCCCAAACTTATTCTTCTGGTTTCTTCACGTAACAAGCGCTTGATTTTCTAGAAATTGAAGTTTACTCCAGCCATTATTGTGGCGCGTGGCATAGGATATCCGGCATTGATTTCGTATCGCTGGGCCAGTAGGTTCTCGCCACGTGTCCAGATGTTCAGCCAGCGGGTAGCCCGGAAGGAAGCCCGCACGTTCCATAGCACGAAGTCCTCTGTCACTACGGGGTCGGTCTGGGTATAGAGTCCGGCGATGTATTGTAGACCCGTCGACACGTTCCAGCGGCCTTGGGAGAAATTGGCTCCGGCGTAAAGTTTGTGTTCCGGAGCGGCGATGACCGGATGCGCCATGTGCAGGTAACTGTAGTTCCCGTCTACCGACCAGGCGCGGTTGATGCGGTAAGCTGCCTGCAATTCGATTCCTGCATTTTCTATCTTTCCGGTGTTCTGGTTCAGCATCCCGCTCCCGTGTGGATTGGGCAACGTCTGTATCAGGTTCTTGGCATTGATGTAAAATAAATTCACTCCATAGTACAGTTGTCCCTCCATCAACCGTTGCGAGAAGGCCAGTTCGTAGTTCCACATCGATTCCGGTTGCAAATCGGGGTTCTGCGGCGGAAACATGTACATTTCCCGCAGAATAGGGTAGCGGAATCCTTTCGAAACCGAGGCCTTCAGTTCCATAGCTTGCGGCAAATGGAAAGCCAGTCCGGCCTGCGGCACCCATTCCGTACCCACCCGTGAATGATGGTCCACCCGCAACCCCGCATTGAAGGTCAGCCAAGTGCAAAAATCCTGCCGGAAGTCGATGTAGCCGGCCAGTTCGTCTTCCTCCTTGTCTACCAAATCAGAGGTAGTGACCACCTTTTCTCCGCTCACGTATTCATTCCACGCACGGCCTCCATAGCGGAACCAGTCGAACCCCAACGTGATACGGTTTCCCGTGAAGAACTGTGTACTTTGATAGAGGGATATCCCCGTCATGTAATCATGAGAATTGAAACGGGCATCCTGAGGACTTTCCCCGGCAGAAGGCGTATATCCGTCGTTAATCCAATGGTCTCCCCAGTTGTAGAAGAAGCTTAATCCTCCGGAAGTCTTTTCGTAACGATTCTCCAGCGCAAACGAAGTCATGCCTCGCGTAATTCGCTGGTCTCCGTCGAGCAACGGTGCACTGACCGGCCCCGGATAGGAAGCATTGAAATGTGTCACGTTCACGTCGCCCCGCACGTTCCAATGGTCGGTCATCTCGTATCCCAGCTTGGCATAGCCGCCATACTGTTCAAATCCCATATCGTCCCGATGCCCGTCGGTACGGTTATAGGAACCGGATACCACGCTCGAAAACCGTTCCTTGCGGACACGGTTGGTCAGTTCCGTTTCCAAGGTATTATACGAACCGTAACCCGCATGCAGATGGGTGTTTACCCCGTCTTCCTGCATCTTCCGCGTCACGATGTTGATCACGCCGCCCATGGCGTTCGAGCCGTACAACACCGAAGCGGGGCCCCGCAACACTTCCACCCGTTCGGCCAGGAACGACTGGTAGGCATCGGCTATCGGATGACCGAAAATGCCGGCATATTGTGGATGGCCGTCAATCAAGACCATCAGCCGGGCCGTTCCTCCGCTCAGTCCGCGCAGGGAGATGCTTCCCGCTGCCCCGTTGGACACGCCATAACCCATCACCCCACGCGAGATGACGAAGAGCCCGGGGACTTGCTCGGTCAGCACCGGCAACAAGGACGGTTGCAGGGAGTGTTCAATCTGGGCACGCCCCACCACCGATACGGTCTGCGACAGATGACGCACATCCGTCTCTTGACGGGCACCAGTCACCACCACCTCGTCTATCTGGTGAATTTGGCTTGCAAGTGAAAGTGTATCGTGTGATGACGTTTGAGCCATACCCGCTTGGCAGGCCAAACTGATTCCTAAAATAGAAAGATATACTGTTTTCATTCGATTCGTTTTTGTTTGTGTTTCTTATGACGCACTACATGACTATGTGTGACAAAAGTAGTAAATATTCTTTCGTTTTGCCTTACCTGAATAACAGATAATCTTCCCTTAATTCTGGAAAGAGATACTTTTGCAGGTCGTTAGAAAGCCCTCATTGGAGGAGAATCGCGAAAAAGTAACTATTTTCTGAGACTTTTTTACCTCTTTCTATTTTCTTATTCTCCATACTTTTGCATCTAAAATGAAGATTTTTCTTGATATTTGTATAAAATAAAGAATATGACACCTCAAATGAAAGCAGCTCAAATTAAAAGATATTCGAAAGCAATTCAAATTCACCTTAACTCACTTCCGATACCGGAAATCGGTCCGTCGGACGTATTGGTAAGGGTTCAGGCAGCCGCAGTCAATCCATTGGACCACCTTATTCTGACCGGAAGTATCCGTGTGATTCAAGACTATCCCATGCCGTTGACCTTGGGCAACGAATGTGCCGGTATCGTGGAACGGACAGGTGCCGATGTGACCCGCTTTAAAGCCGGCGACAAAGTGTATGCCTGTCTGCCCCTGGCCAGAATCGGGGCTTTTGCCGAATATGTGGCCGTAGACCAGCACGCCTTGGCTTTCATGCCGGAAGATTGTGACTTTCTGACGGCTTCTGCCATTCCGCTGACAGGACTGACGGCTTATCAGGCTTTCACGGAAGAACTGGAAGCGCAACCCGGACAAACGATTTTGATTACAGGAGGCTCCGGAAGTTTTGGCGAGATGGCTGTGCCCATTGCCAAAGCCCTAGGATTGCGGGTGATTGTGACGGGCAACGAACGGGCCAAGGCACATTTGCTGAGTATAGGAGCCGACCGTTACATCGATTACCGGAAAGAGAATTATTGGGAAGTGCTGCCGGAAGTGGATCATGTGATTGATGCCATCGGAGCCCAGGAATTTGCCCACGAGCTGTCGGTACTGAAAAAAGGAGGACGTTTGTTGAGTCTGCGGACTGCTCCCAACAAGCAATATGCCGAACGGAACGGCTTTTCTTTCTTCAAGAAATGGTTGTTTGCCGCCGTAGGCGCTCCTTACGACCGCAAAGCCCGGAAGCAAGGGAAAGAATACCGGTTCATGTTCGTGCGTGCCGATGGAGAGCAGTTGGAAAAAGTGACCCGTATGGTGGAAGAAAGGCATATCCGTCCCAGAATCGCTCCACAGGTGTTCCATCTTGAGCAGACGGGTGAAGCCATCCGCTTCCTGTCGCAGGGCCATCCCGACGGAAAGGTCGTGATTCGTTTGTAGTGTAACCGGAAATCATTCCATTTAAAATAGAAGAAAAATGAAATATTACGAAATTTGTTTCAGTCCCACGGGAGGTACACAGAAAGTGGCAGATGCAGTCACGATGGGCTTGACCCAAAGTGCTGTCAAGGTAGATTTGACCGATGCCAAGGGAAACTTTACCGACATCTCATTGACGAAGGAAGATGTGGCTGTGATTGCCGTGCCCTCGTATAGTGGGCGGGTACCCGAAACCGCCGCTGCACGTATTGCCCGTTTGCAAGGCCACGAGGCCAGCGCCATTCTCCTCTGCGTGTATGGAAACCGTGCCTACGAAGATACCTTAGTCGAGTTACAGGACATCGCCCATCAGGCCGGATTTAAAGTGGTGGCAGCCGTAGCGGCCGTAGCCGAACACTCCATTGCCCGCCGTTATGCCGCCGGACGTCCGGACGAAGAAGACCGGACACAGCTTGCGGAATTTGCCCGGCAGATAGCACAGAAAATCGCTTCTGGAGATACTTGCGAACCGAAGATTCCCGGTCACCGTCCTTACCGGAAGGCAGGAGCGACGGGGATTGTACCGAAACCCACAAAAGCTTGCATAAACTGTGGAGTGTGTGCCCGCAAATGTCCCGTAGGAGCCATCAATCCGACGGATTCCCGGAAAGTGGACAAGAAAGCCTGCATCTCCTGCATGCGTTGTGTAGCGGTCTGCCCTCATTCTGCCCGCAAAATCAATCGCTTCCTGTTGTTTCTGGTCAATGCCCTGCTCAAGAAAGCCTGTTCTCAGCGGAAAGGGAACGAACTTTACCTATAGAAGTGAGCGTATTAAGATTATTCGTAGATGCCGTTCTGATAATCCGACTGATATTGCAAACAAGTCTTGCCAGTCTGCTGCTTGAAAAAACGCATCAGATGGCTGGGGTCGGAAAAATGGAAATCATCGGCCAGCTGGCTGATGGTACGGTTGCAAAACAACAGATCGTTTTTCAAGGCCTCTACCAGTCGCTGCTTCAACAAATGGTTGGCAGATACTCCGAACTGAGCCATTACGGCATGGTTCAGGGTAATCCGACTGATATGGAGCATATCGGCATATTCCTGAACACGCTGTACGTCGCGAATATGCTTTTCAAGCAGCTCCTTGAACTGATAGGCATAGTTGTTTTTAGGAACATCCATGGGAAGATGGTAGGTTGCAGCATATTCACGATTGATTACCAGTAACAGGTAATACAATACAGCTACAATCAGGTTGTAGCTGTCGGCAGTGGGATGTTGCAGTTCCTGCTTGATTTTCTCGAGCAACTGCATACATTCCCTAAACAACGGTTGGGAAACGGGTGACAGGTAAGGAGGAGTATCCGTCTGGTAACAATACAGCAGACGGTAGGCAAAAAATTTGTCGGCAATGAAAGTGCGCATGAAATCCTCTCGGAAGATAAGAAAGGTATAGTCCAAAGCGTCCTCCTCTACGTGCCATTCCTGTTGCTGATGCGGAGAGAGAAGCAGCGCCATGTCATCATGCAGTGCTATCCGTTTGTTGTTCAGCACCAAAAAACCGTTGGCTTTCCGGAAAAAGAAAAATTCGAAGAAATCCGTCTTGAAGGTCGGATTCTCAGTCAGTACTCCACAAATCTCACTACTATGTCCGGTATTGATATAGAAATCCACGCCGCATTGCGTCTTGTTGAACGGGACGTTGACAAGTCTTTCCGGATTGAGATTTTTCTTTTTCATGACTTTTCCAAATTGTTTCACACGCAAAGATAAAGAATGTAATTATCAAAATGGCCTGTTTCCCTTCTTTTTGGGCATGAAGAGTGAAACAAAATATACCGACCTTTGCGATGAACAAAAAACAGAAGGCTATGGATAAGAACAAGACAGCAGTTATTCAATTGGTGCGCAATACGACATTGAAGATTTATTACGCAGGCAAGTGTATATTGGTCGATCCGGTGTTGGCTGAAAAAGAAATATAGCATTATAAGCGATGGATACAGAAATCATTCAAGAAATTAAAGTGCAGAGCGTCATGACCAAGTCCTCTCTGCCCGTCGGAGGTTATTCGGTGAACCCATACGTGGGTTGCCCGCACGCCTGCAAATATTGTTATGCCTCATTCATGAAACGCTTCACCGGACATACTGAACCGTGGGGCACATTTCTGGATGTGAAGCACTGGAAACCGATAGCGAACCCGCATAAATACGATGGTGAACGTATTGTGATAGGTTCCGTGACAGACGGATACAACCCCTACGAAGCCGAGTTCCGAAACACCCGCCGTTTGCTAGAAGAACTTCGCGGTACACAGGCCGAACTGATGATTTGTACGAAGTCCGACCTTGTGCTGCGCGACCTGGACCTGTTGAAGCAATTCCCCAAGGTCACGGTTTCCTGGTCGGTCAACACACTGGATGAGGAGTTTCGTGCGGACATGGACCGGGCAGTCAGCATCGAACGCCGCTTGCGTGCGATGCAGCAGGTCTATGAGGCAGGCATCCGTACCGTATGTTTCGTGTCGCCTATCTTTCCAGGCATCACCGATGTGAAGGCGATTATCGAAGAAGTAAAAGGATATGCCGATTTAATTTGGCTGGAAAACCTGAATCTGCGTGGGCAGTTCAAAGGAGAAATCATGGCGTATATCCGTGAGAAGCATCCCGCACTCTTTCCGCTGTACGAGGAAATATACAACCAGAAAAGACTGGATTACTGGAAAGCCTTGGAAGAGGAGATTTCATCCTATGCCGCACAACAAGGATTTCCTTATCGGGTAAACGATTTGCCCTACGGACGTTCCGAAAAAGGGAAGCCCGTGCTTGTTAACTATTTCTATCACGAAAAAATCAGGCTGAACCGATAAATTAGAAAATCGACTACGGCGTGGCAGGGATTCTCATTCCTTTGCAGCGCCGTATTTCCGTTCAAACACTTCCGTATTCCGGTTGCCCCATTCAATCATCGAGTCAATAATCGGCAGCAGACTGCGTCCCAACTCGGTCAAGGCATATTCTGTCCGCAAAGGCACTTCATGGTAGGTGGTTTTGGAAACGAGTCCGTCTTCTGCCAGTTCCTTCAACTGGATGTCGAGTACACGGGGAGTCGCTTCCGGGAAGAGTTTGTGCAGTTCGCTGGGACGCAACGCCCGATGCCGGAGTTCATCCAGCATACACGATTTCCATTTGGAGTCTATCAGGCTCATGGTCAGCCGGAGCGGGCAGTCCAAATCCACAGGTATCTTTCTTTCGTACATGGTTTCTAAAGAGTAAACAATTACACAATCGCAAAGATAAGGAGAACTCCCGAATCCCCTGCATACCGAATAATTTTTCGGTAGGTGAATAATTTTTCGGTACTTGTATGAACCGTTCCCATCGCCTACATTTGCAGCAGTATAACCTCCTTAAATTGTGGAATATGAGAGCAAGTATCGAAGAGTATAAAGCCGTGGAAAAAGCGGCCCTGAAAATTACCGTAATTACCGGAAGCCCTCGCAAGAAGGGCAACAGTTTTGCCATGACCGAGGCGTTTGTGAAAGCCGCCGAACAGCGCGGTCATACCATCCAACGTTTTGATGCCGCTTTTCTGAAGATTGGCGGATGCCATGCCTGCATGACGTGTTACAAGACAGGAAAGGCTTGTTCTTTCGACGACGATTTCAACCTCATTGCCCCGGCCATCCTGGAGTCGGATGTCGTGGTTTTCTCCATGCCGGTCTACTGGTATTCCATCCCGGCACAGATTAAAGGTGTCATCGACCGCCTGTTCTCGCTCGTAGTGGGTGGAAAAGACATTGCCGGAAAGAAATGTGCCTTGATTACCTGTTGTGAGGAGGAAGATCCTACCGTCATGGACGGTGTACGCATTCCCTTGGAACGCTCGGCGGCACTGCTGAAGTGGGACATGATAGGAGAGGTATTGATTCCCGGTGTATTGAACGAAGGAGAGATTGAGAAAACCGACGGCTGCCGGCAGGCTGCCGCATTGGCTGAAAAATTCTAATCCGTTTTTCAGATTTGCATCTCCGTTGCGGAACAAGGGCTTTCATTCTTTGAGAAGAAGAAATCCCGCATTTCACGACGGAGATTTTTTTTGTCCACTCGCATCACCGCAAGTAACGGCCGACAGTGTCATATACTTGAACCGTCCGATTCATTCCGGCGATCCTGCAGGATGTTGTCCATCTGCTCTTTAGCCCATTGTATCAGTCCGTTCAGATAGGGGAGCAAGGATTTTCCGCGGGGAGTCAACGAATATTCCACCTTGGGCGGCACCTGTGGTCAACAAGGAATTAAATTTCATTTTGTTTCAAAAATACTTGTTTAAATATCTTTTTATTTATTATTTCGCGAAAATAATATTTATAATGCTACAATTATACAAAATATGAAAATAAAATGATAACACAAGCATTAAATTGATAAACTTGGGATGTCTTTCTCCCAGGAACATGGACAAAAAGAATCGCTCGTTTGCAAAGGGGAAATCAAACGTAGCGCAAGTGAAGAAGATTGAGATAAGGTATAATTTAAAAAAGGTAAGGATATGGATAAAATGATTGAAAACCGAGATGCAGTCAACAAATGGATGGAACGCTTTGGCGTGCGTTTCGGAGTGTACAAAAACGGGGTTTTTAAAGAACAGTTGTTCCCTTTTGATGCCATACCGAGGGTAATATCCAAGGAAGATTGGGATTATCTGGAAAGGGGACTTATACAGCGGGTAGATGCATTAAATTTGTTTCTAAACGACATCTATCACGAAAAAGAAATCATCAAAGACGGTATCATACCGGCCGAATTCATTTATTCGTCCAAGGGATACCTTCCGGAGTGCGAAGGCGTGTCGCCCATCCACGACATTTATTCGCACATATCGGGTATCGACCTGGTGCAGGCAAAAGACAACCGTTGGTTTGTGCTGGAGGACAATCTCCGTATTCCTTCCGGCGCATCTTATCCGATGATAGCCCGTACCATCACGCGGAAAGTATCGCCACTCACTTTTCAGGAAAATGCGGTGGCCGACAACCGTGACTACAGCAGTCTGCTGAAGGAGATGATGGACTATATGAACGATGGACGGGGCATTTCGGTCATCCTGACTCCCGGACGCTATAATTCGGCCTTCTTTGAGCATTCGTATCTGGCCGAGAAAACAGGAGCCACCTTGGCTTTCCCGGGAGATTTGGTGGTTGAGAACGATATCGTCTACTACATGGGACTGTACAAAGAAAGACAGCAGGTGGGATGCATCTATCTCCGTATCAGCGACGAATACCTCGACCCGCTGACCTTCAATTCGGACTCCCTGATAGGAATTCCTCATCTCATGCAGGCCTACCGGAAAGGCAATGTGGCGGTGGTCAATGCCCTGGGCAATGGAGTGGCCGACGACAAAGGCATCTATTATTTCGTACCTAAAATGATTACGTATTACCTGAACGAGCAGCCGATTCTGCAGAATGCGCCGACCTATCTTCCGTATTACAAGGAGGATTATCAGTATATCCTGGACAATATCGCAAAGCTGGTCATCAAGGATGTAAGCGAAGCGGGAGGGTATGGCGTGGTATTTGGACGCGATCTTTCTCCCGAGAAACTGGCGGAACTGAAGCAGCTGATTATCGATGAGCCTCGCCGCTGGATTGCACAGGAAGTAATCGACTTCAAGGACCTGGAAATTCAGGAAGGCGACGAGCGGGTGGAACGGAAAGCCGACCTGCGGGCTTTCGTCATTTCGGGCGAGCAGACCCGGGTATGGAAAAGCGGACTGACCCGTTTTTCACGCAACCCGAACTCCTTTGTGGTCAACTCTTCCCAAGGAGGAGGATTCAAGGATACGTGGGTAATGGAGGAATAAACAGATTCAAAAAACAAATACAACAAATACAATATGATTACATGCAATACAATTTCAGCCATCAAGGCCAACCGCCTGTATTGGCTTGGACGATATACAGAGAGAGTTTATATTAGCCTTCACCTGCTGCGCCGTTACTATGACAAGATGATTGACGGCAAGCCGAAGGAATACGAGGAATATTATCAGAAACTGGATACCAGTAATCCTTATCCGGACAAGGAAAGTTTCCGGATAGGCTATATGTACGATGATAAGAATCCCTGTTCCCTGATTTCGGGACTGACTGCCGCCAATGACAACGCCATCGTCCTGCGCGAGGAGATTATGAGTGAAACGCTTTCGTACATTGAACTTTCGTTGTCGTATATCCGGAAGTCGGCCGAAAAAAAGGATGACAACATCACCGATCTTCAGCCCATTACCGACTACCTGCTTGCCTTCTGGGGCTCGATTGACGAACGGGTGTTCGATGAACGGGTGCGCAACTTCCTGCGGATTGGCAAGCTCGTGGAGAACATGGACATGCACATCCGGTTCGACTATCCTTTCTATCGCATAGAGGAAGCATATGAGTCCTTGAAACTTTGTGCGGAGACCGAGGAAGGAATTTTCGACCCGATGATTCTGGAGCACCTGGACGAACTGCTAAGGGAAGATGTGTACGACTGTTCCAACCTGGGATACAAATCAATCGTACTTAAATATATCAACCATCTTGTCTTGTTGTAAGAATTAATGTAAGGAAACCATGATTGTAAAGAAATATCTATATAATTATCAGACCATCATCCACTTCAGTACTCCGGTCACCAACCATTTCTTCAGCCTGAGGTGTATGCCTTGCGTCAATGCGTGTCAGCAGGTGGTGAAACGCGACATGTTTCTCCATCCGTCTGACTACTTGATTTATGGAGCCGATGCCTGGGGAAATCCGCTGCAATACGGTAGCCGGGCCGAGGCGCACGATGCGTTTATCTTTGTCAGCAGCGGGGAAGCGAAGCTTAGCCCGTATCGCATTCCAGAGCTCACACATGGGGATGTGTTCCGGGTGGAATCGGCCCTGACTGGAGTATCCGACTCCCTGAAAGCCTTCCTGGAAGAAGCAGGACCGAAGAAAGACGATGCACTGGATTATGCCCTGCGCCTTTCGGAAAAGATTCATGGCTACATGTGCTATGCTCCGGGCACTACGCAAATCAATACTACTGCCATGGAGGCCTTCCAGCAACAGAAAGGTGTGTGTCAGGATTATGCCCACATCCTGATTGCACTGTGCCGCGCCTGTGGCATACCCGCCCGCTATGTGAACGGCTTCATGCAGGGCACGGGAGTGACCCATGCCTGGGTGGAAGTGCTCGTAAACAATGAATGGAGAGGAATAGACCCGACAAACAACCAATTGATAGAATACGGATACATTAAACTGGCGCATGGGCGCGATGCCCTGGACTGCCGGGTCAACCGTGGCGTGTATACTGGTCACCCCACGGAACAGACCGAAATCCGAGTAATTGTAGAAGAATTATGATAAAAACAGTGGTATCTACCGCCCTTCCTGTGGATGAGCGGCTATTAATAAAGAAAAATGTCATCCGCCATGGAAACTCAAACAAACGTATCTGCATCGTGACGGGTACGCACGGCGACGAACTGGAAGGCCAGTATGTCTGTTTCCGGCTCAATCAAATCGTACAACAAAATCTAGAGAAACTGAACGGTACCGTGGAGATTTATCCCGCATTGAATCCGTTGGGCATCGACTCCATCACCCGGGGCATCCCGGGCTTCGACCTGGACATGAACCGCATCTTCCCCGGCAATCCGGACGGAACCATGACCGAACAGGTGGCCTATACCCTCCTGCGCGACTTGCAGGGAGCGGATATGGTAATCGATATCCATTCCAGCAACATTTTCTTGCGGGAAATACCGCAGGTACGCATCAACGAACATACGGCGGAGAAGCTGGTGCCTTATGCCAAGCTGCTCGACGTGGATTTCATCTGGGTGCATGAAGCCGCTACGGTGCTGGAAGCTACCTTGGCCCATTCACTGAACAGTTTGGATACCCCCACCTTGGTGGTAGAGATGGGAGTGGGCATGCGCATCAACCACGGATATGGCAACCGGCTGGTAAACGGCATCCTGAACCTGATGCATGCCATGGGCATCTGGGCCGAAGCTCCCGAAACCATATCCGTACCCACTCCGGTCGTCTCCGCAGGCAACCGGGTGAGCTTCCTCAATGCGAATGCTTCCGGTGTTTTCCTCACCGAAATCAAGAACAACATGATTGTAGAAGAAGGAGAGAAGATAGGCGAGATTGTCAGCCCGCTCACCGGAGAGGTTTTCCAGACTGTGGAAGCGCCTATCCGGGGACTGCTTTTTACCCTCCGCGCGTACCCCATCGTCTATCAGGGATCCCTCCTGGCACGTATTCATCAATTTTAAGCAACCGATATGAAAAATGAAATAATCTTCCGCATGGAATCTCCTTTCCGCGACACGTTCCGCATCCAAGGATTCCGTTTCGGAGAAGGAGAGAAGAGTCTTGCGCTGGTAGGCGCCATGCGTGGCAACGAGATACAGCAACAATACATCTGCTCACAGGTCATAAACCGGTTGGCCGCACTGGAGAAAGAAGGCCGGCTGGTGCCCGGGCATGAAATTCTGGTCGTTCCTTCGGCCAACCCTTTCTCCATGAACATCGAGAAGCGTTTTTGGGCCATGGACAATACAGACATCAACCGGATGTTCCCGGGCTATGACCAGGGAGAAACCACCCAGCGTATCGCAGCCGCTCTTTTCGATGCCATACAAGGCTACACCTACGGCATCCAGTTGGCCAGTTTTTACGTTCCGGGCGATTTTGTACCGCATGTGCGGATTACCCGGACCGGTTATGAAGACACGGCCACGGCGGCCCTCTTTGGCCTCCCGTTTGTCTGCCTCTACAAACCGCTGCCGTTCGATACCACCTTGCTCAATTACAACTGGCAAATCTGGAACACCAAAGCATTCTCCCTCTACAGTGGAGGAAACGTAAGTATTCGGCCAACTACAGGTATTAAACCTTTATATACAACAATAGCGACT